>Ga0194129_10007836_pt1 | contig 12575 bp, 9 predicted proteins | sample TA2KigCa35mmetaG_FD_150862 | JGI IMG/M metagenome (GOLD analysis project Ga0194129, IMG submission 150862) | Freshwater microbial communities from Lake Tanganyika, Tanzania - TA2015038 Kigoma Deep Cast 35m | ecosystem: Environmental > Aquatic > Freshwater > Lake | place: Tanzania: Lake... | reverse complement strand
TTATATAAAATCAAAGGAAAACGACAGAAAGATATTAAATTGAAAACAATAAGTATTGAAAAGAGTAATGAAGAATATGGTAATCCAGTAGAATCTATTGTTAGTTATTTTGAATTTTTTGAAGATCCTTTAGAAGATACAAGTGATGAATTGTTTGATAAAAATTGGTTTCAAAACGATTGGTTAGTATTCAATAAAATAGACTATTATACAACAAGAATGGACATAAAAGATGGTATTCTATTAACTGAAAATCGTTCCTTTAAAATGGAAATAAAAAATTATATTAAAAACGAAACAGATATTTCATTCACATCTCGTGAATTAAAGTTATCTGATTTACGTAAATTTGTATTGTATATGATAAAACACGACAAACTAAATCATTATACACGCCATAATAAATCTTTTTCAGAAAAACATAATAAAACTCGTCGAAAACGTAATGCTTGATAAACAAATTTCACATTTAATGTATATTAAATAAACACATCAATTATTTTATTTAATAATATAGTGATTCAATAAATGGGTTATTACCAAGAACTTCCGAAACTTCCACCTAACACTGCATTTGCCGCCATTGGTTCCATGGTCATCATACCTTCTGCACCACCAGGAGACGCTGCACCAACCAATGGAGTAGTATCTTGTCTATACATGGAGTCATAATTTGGCAATTGCTGTGGTGCCATCGAATTTTCATTACCTTGCGTCACTGCATATGCAGGCAAAGCACTTATGGCAGTTCCATCTGTATATCCGGTCGAAACAGTTTGTTGCCCAGAAATAGGTTGAGAGACCTTTACATTTCCGCCGTTTTTACCTTGCTTTTTCTTATCTTGCTTTCCATTCCATAATTCAGATAATCGGTCGACTAAGATAGAGACTTTCTCTCCAAGTTTTGTCTGTAAACTCATGGTGATCATCAAAATCGCTAACACAATGAAAATGAGGTGGAATTCTGGATAGGCGGTTCCGCTATATGTTGGCACATAGGTTATCATTCTATGAATGAGTAGTAACCCAATAAACATGACAATAATCTGAATCACGATTTCTGCAGATATTTCTAAACTACTTTTCTTATCGTCGGATTCAGGAACGTACTTTTGCATCGCTTTGTTTAGAGAGACAACTGGTATAATAGCAATCATCGAATATTGGAGAATGTTTAATATTTCGGATTTTGAGTCGTCGTCGAAATTAAATACGTGTTTGAAAAAACTTTTTGAACCATCTGAACTATCCATATCTCTATATGCTATCATTAGAAATAAAAAAAGGAAAATGTATTTTAAGTGAATTATTATTTAAACACTTCGTTCTAAATATTATACATGGAACATTCTATTGAACAGCATCGACTCGCCAACGAATTTCATCATGAATTGGATATAGATTCAAATAAAGTCATGAAAGAGGAGATTAGTGAAGAAAAAAATACAGATATTAATGAAGATAAAGATAAAGATATTGATATCATAAATAATAATTCTAAACTATCCGAGTCTATTTTCGCTGCTATTCATAAACGAAACCACAACCATGAAGAATATCAATATCTAAACTTATTAGAAAACATTCTAGAAAATGGCACGTGGGAAGAAGGTCGTAATGGTCGTACGAAGAGCATTTTCGGTGCTTCTATGCGCTTCTCTCTAAAGGATGGCAAAATCCCTATTTTAACGACGAAAAAAACGGCATGGAAGACATGTCTAAAGGAATTACTCTGGTTTATTCGCGGCGAAACGGATAACCGATTGTTGAAGGAACAAGGTGTCCATATTTGGGATGCCAATAGTTCGAGAGAATTTTTGGATTCTAGAGGTCTTACCTTAAATCGTGAGGATTTAATTGGCCCTTGTTTTGTTAGTGGAACAAAAGTTTTAACAGAAAATGGATATAAAAATATCGAAGATGTTGCTGTGAACGAAAATGTATATACTCACAAAGGTAATTTTTATCCAGTATTAGAAAATATGAATAGATTATACAGTGGACAATTATATAAAATAAGACCTAAATACAGTCCATACGATATAGTGTGTACGCCTGAACATCCATTTTATGTGAGAAAATTTATTGTTAAAAATAGATTTAAGATTAATGGAGTAGAAAAAAGAAATGTTGTATTTTCTGACACACCAGAATTTATTCCGGCTAAAGATTTAGTTAAAGGTCAATATTTTTTGGGTATGAAAATTGAAGAAAAAGAAATAATTCCAGAATTTTTAATTAAAGGTGTTTTAACAAAATTAGATAATCCAACTTTTTGGTGGATGATGGGTTTATTTGTTGGAGATGGGTGGTTAGTTAATGAAAAAGTTGGAAATTATGAAAGAAATCGTATACATTTTGTTATTGCAAATCATCAAATTGAAGAGTATTTACCCAAATTATTACAGGTTATACCTGAAATATTACATAATCGAGATGACAGTGGTTGCAAAACATATTATGCTACAAATCATGATGTAGCCAATATACTTAAATTGTTTGGTAAATATGCAAAACATAAATTAATTCCTAATTTTGTTTATGAAGCGCCTAAATATTTAATAAGAGAGTTTATAAATGGATATTTAGCGGCTGATGGTTGTAAAAGAACTTTATGTGTTAACCAATCATCCAGATTAACAACAATATCATATAATTTAGCATTTAGTATTCAGAAATTGTATTTTAAATTAGGATTTATTGGTTCAATTCAATTCAGTAAGAGATATGGAAAAACTCATATTTTTCCTGGCGATAAAGTATGTAATATAAATGATGTATATTTATTTGAAGTTTATGAAACAAAACGCAGGTATGACTATTCGTTTATTGAAAATGGATATGTATGGTTAACAATTAAAAATATAGAAATAGAAAATGTTGTTAATAAATGCGTATATAATTTATCTGTTTTAAACGATAATACTTATACAGTAAATAATGTTGCTGTCCATAATTGCTATGGTTATCAATGGAGACATTTCAATGCGAATTATAATTGTTTTACAGGTAAGCGATTATTGGATGATGATCCAAATGATATACATAAAAATAGAAAAGAATATAAAGGCATTGATCAACTTCAACAAATTATTGATGCGCTTAAAGATCCTGAACAACGAACGAGTCGGCGCTTGATAATGACTGCGTGGAATCCTTGTCAGTTAGACCAGATGGCACTTCCGCCATGTCATATTTTATGTCAATTTAATGTGCATGATGGCAATAAATTAAGTTGTTCAATGTATCAACGCAGCAATGACGAATGTTGTGGGACTCCGTTTAATATCGCATCATATTCAATGCTAACACATTTACTAGCAAAACATTGTGGATTAGAAGCATATGAATTTGTTTATTTTAAAGGTAATTGTCATATATATGAAGACCACATTGAAGGAGCAAAATTACAAATTCAACGAGAACCATTTGAATTTCCAACATTTTCCATTAAAGAAGTTAGAGAGAATATAAATGATTACCAATTGGAAGATTTTGAAACTCATAATTATAAGCATCATCCACAGATAAAATTTCAGATGGTTGCATAGAAATATCTTCATTCACATATTTATAATTGCAAAATATTATTTATTGTTATATTTGTTATATAAAATATTGCGTAAGTTCTTTAGAAACTTATTTATATTCTATTTATATTATGAGTTCAAGATCGCTTCAGCAAGCAAGAGCAAGACGAGCAGGAGAAAATCCGCCACCTGTCAGTGGAAATAGACCCATTACTTCGATTGGATCTCAAGCCGCATTCGCACAACAAATGCCTCCTAATATGGGATATAATATGCCTCCTCCACCAAATAATGTTAGAATTGCCAGAGCGCAAGCACCTAATCAACAAAATCAATATCAACAACCACCACAACAATATCCACAACAATATCCACAACAAAAACAAATAAATGCAAATAACATGAATTCAAATAATTCAAATCCAAACAGTCTTCCATTCACCAAATTAAGTATTTCAGATGCCATCGGACTCATTACATTAAGACTGGGTAGAGTCGAACAATGGATTATTGATACTGACCAAGAAAATGAAGATGGAAAAGCAGATATACCGGATGGTTGTAAGATGATTGATAATTCTGTTTTGACCACCATTATTAATCGTCTTGACGCATTAGAAAAAAACGGTGGATCAAGTGAGGAAATATCGAGTGCCATTAAATTATTAACCGACCAATGTAAAAGAATTGGGGATGACGTGAGTAAGCATACAATTGAAATTGCTAAAAATACTGAGCAAGTATTTCGATTTAATAGAGAACTTACTGAAACCAAAGATCTTTTGAAATCGTTTATGATGAAGTATGATATGTTTGCACAAGAAACTGCCCAGAATTTTGCCGATTATGATGTGGCCTTTGCTGATTTAGAGAAACGATTACCTGAATCTGATATGTATTCAACGAATGAGACTATTTTGTCGACGGTTAATGAAGAACAAGAACAACAAGAACAAGAACAAGAACCAATTGGTACAAGTATTCATGACATTGATGTTACCGACCTAAAAAGTATTGTTCAACAAGAATTAGGAAGTATATAAATCTTTATAGAGAGAAAAGGTATTAAATAGATATGAATAATGAATAAACATAGAATGACGCATTATAATGCAACCTTTAGTATATCCGATAAAAAGAAGAAGGACCAATTTATCTCTCTGTTTCAATTATTGAAGGCATCTTCTTCTCAAATGAATGTTACCATGGGCATCGACGAAATGCATATTCAAGGTATGGATAAATCGCATGTCTGTTTGTTTGATTTACTTTTACATAAAGACTGGTTTCAGCAATATGCAGTAACAAATACTCTTCAACTATGTTTTGATATCAATACATTTTGTTCTATTATTAATACGAAGAGCGAGGACCAGCAACTTCTTTTTTACATTGATTCTGAAAACACGGATATCGCCCACATCCAATTCAAAAATCTGGAAGAGAAAAAGAGCGAGTATGATAAGTATTTTAAATTGCCTTTACAAGAATATGAATATGAAGAAATGCTTGTTCCGCCTGCAGAGTATGATGTGGAGGTCGCATTACCGTCCAAGAAAATTTCCGATGTGTTATCCCAATTAAGTAATTTTGGAGATGATTTACAAGTGAAATGTTCCGAGGACTGGATAGATTTTATTACTGCAAGAGATTCTATTGAAATGTGTGTCAGAATTGTGATTGAAGACAATGATATTGCCAGTTATGCGATTATGTTGGACGAAAACAAGACTTCCGACGTATTACAGTTTGCTTATAGTTTGGTATATGTTCATAAATTGTGTATCACCAATAAGTTATCGACCAATATCGAGTTCAGTTTAAGTGCCGAATGTCCCATGAAGATTTACTATGATTTAGGAAATCAAAGTTCTCTATATTTCTATATTGCTCCCAAAATGGTGGAATAATGGAGTTAAGAATAGAATGGGTTCGTTGTTTAATATTCGTTGTTTAATCCAAATATTATTATCATTTTTTAGTAAAATGAAAATAATAATAAGTATTTGTATTTTTTGCATAGTATTGTTTATCTATCTGCACATTCAGTTTCATTTGAAAAAAGGCGAAGATTTAGAAATGTATGAAGTCGAGCAACCGTCCAAAGATAAGTTGGAAGAAATTTGCGATTTGAGACAACCTGTCTTATTTGATTTTGAATGTGATAAAATCATGCAATCCTCTAATCGTGACTACTTAACTGCACATTATCATGCGTTTGAATTGAAAATTCGAAATGTGCAAGACAATAATCCAGAATCTGAATTATATATACCATTGCCGTTACATGCCGCCATCAAGTTGTTTCATGAAGATAAATCCGCCACCTATTTTTCCGAAAACAATACCGAATTCCTGGAAGAAACTGGTGTCATCAAGCATTATAAATACAACGACGACTTTTTACGTCCATATATGGTATCGAACTGTAACTATGATCTATTAGTTGGAAGTTCTAATACTTATACTCCCTTTCGATATGAAATCAATTACCGAAATTATATACTGCTCACTCAAGGATCCGCCAAGATTAAATTAGCGCCGCCTCAAAGTATCAAATACTTATATCCGATATATGACTACGAAAATTTCGAGTTTCGGTCTCCAGTCAATCCATGGAATCCACAACCTAAATATATTGCGGACTTTGATAAAATGAAATGTCTCGAATTCACATTATTACCAGGGAAAACACTCTATATTCCTGCTTATTGGTGGTATAGTATTCAGTTTGGTGATAATACCAGTATTGCTTGTTTTCATTATCGAACCTATATGAATAATGCTGCCATTTTACCATATATATGTTTACATGCATTACAGTTGCAAAATGTGAAACGAAATGTTGTCAAAAAAGCAAGTATTAGTGAATTAAATACGCAATCACCTTTACCTTTAGAACAAAAGGAACATAATGTGACGAATACTCCATCCATAAACAAAAACCCATCTTCATTAAATAATGAACTACCCATAAATCATAATGAACCAACCATAAATCACACAATAAAGGAATCTCTACCTCAACCTATATCTGCTAATGAATTAATTGGATCAGAAATTTAATCTAAACATAGGTTATGATGAAAACCTTGAAACAGATTTTCTCTCTATTTACTGCGTCCAAAAGACGTAGACATAGAAAAAGCAAAAGCAATACACAGAGAAATAATAAGATACATAGAAAACGCAAGCATACGAGAAGACATAAAATGCGCGGCGGATGAGGAGAACCTGTTATTCCTATTAAAGGAGGAATGAAAGGAGGATGAGGTGGAGCCGTCCCAACTGATGTTCATATTCAATAAAAAATGATAATAATCAAGTCATTTATTTTTTCTTTATTTAAGGAATGACAACTATTTATATTCATATTCATATCTATATATAGTTCGAGGGATTAAATAATGAAAGAATAAAAAATTGATTATGAATTGGATGTATTAGAAGTTTATAAAAATAGAATGAGTTATACCATCCAATTTCACGATAGAACATATCAGTCTTGGGACGTATTCCTTTATGAAGAAGGAGAGAAAAAAGAAAAATGGTCTTTTGAACACTTTCATCCACATGATTATGCATTATTCACAAATGATGTTTTTATAATGGATAATCAATCTCGCATAACAATTACGCTTTCACCTATTCGATCCAGTACATGCATTCCTGCCATTTTAATATTACATGGCAATAAAACTTATGGAAGACAATATAAATTGGAAGCAGGACAATCATATGTAAGAAGACGTGCTGAAATGGCAGGAGGTAAATTATTATATAAATGTATTCCCAACGATAAGACTATTCCACCATTCTTGGTTCCTTATGAAATCAAAAAAATGGGATTTTCAAAAGTATTTGAAAACATGTTTGTCACCATGCAATTCGATCATTGGACAGATAAACATCCACGAGGTAAATTGACTAATGTCCTAGGTCCAGTTTCGAATATGGAATGTTTTTACGAATACCAATTATATTGTAAATCCTTACACACCTCCATTCTCTCTTTTCAAAAACAGACTCTTGAAAAGATTGGTTGTCAATCACATGACAAAATAGTGGACGACATGATTCGACGATATCCGACTATTCAAGACCGAACCAATCAACTTATTATTTCCATTGACCCAGAACATAGTCTGGATTTTGATGATGCGTTTAGTTTGGTCACCCTTGACAAAGAGAATCAAACTCAATTATTAAGCATCTATATTTCCAATGTCCCATTATGGTTGGACAACCTTCAATTATGGTCTCATATCACATCCAGAATATCAACCATCTATTTACCTGACCGAAAACGGTCCATGCTACCTGATATTTTATCCGACAATTTATGTAGTTTAAAGCAGCACGTAAAAAGAGTTGCTTTTGTGTTAGATCTTTATATTCGACAAGATACTATAGAGAGAATGGAATTTAAGAATGCTATAATCAATGTATCGCAGAATTATGTATATGAAGACGAGACGATGTTACAGTCTCCACTCTATCAATCTTTATTTACAACCGTTCAGTCCCTTTCCAAGAAATATGTCTATCTGCCGAAAATAGAAGATAGTCACGATGTAGTCGCCTATTTAATGATATTGATGAATTATTATTGCGCGAAAGACTTGCTTTCCCATAAAGTCGGTATTTTCAGAACGACGACTACAACAACAACTACTACTACGGCAAATATTTCTGTGTCAGAATCCATTCCAGAAAGCGTCTCCAAGTTTATTCAAATAACGACCAGTTCTCATGGTCAATATATAGATGGCGCAAATCATTCGTTAGAAGAGGTGAGACATGATGCACTTCAATTGGATGCGTATATTCATATAACCAGTCCCATTCGTCGATTGGTAGATGTATTGAATATGATCCAGTTTCAATACATTCATAACATGGTTTCCTTATCAGATGAAGCGATTGCCTTTTATAATCATTGGATCCAAAAAGTGGATTTCATAAATACAAATATGCGGTCGATTCGAAAAGTGCAAATGGATGCTGCCTTATTACATAAATGTTTTCATGATCCAACTATCACCGATAAAGAATATGACTGTTATTTGTTTAATCCATACAATGAAATATTGCGTAATGAGTATACTGTATATATTCCAGAATTGAATATGATGTCACGTGTCAAATATAATAATGATAATAATAGCAATAGTTCTGAAAGTAATAATGATATTTTACATAAACGTTGTAAAATATATTTGTTTAATAATGAAGATACCTTACAGCGTAAAGTTCGTGTTCAACTGAAAGAATGAAAATGAAATAACGAAATAATAAAATAATATATCTTTATTTTTTTATACCGTTTTACGCCAATCATCTAATAACCACATCGGATTTCTCGCCTTGAATTTTCGCATAAAGAGACATCCTTTTTCTCTCGCCTCCTGAATCAATGCTGGGGTGATCTCTTCGAATGTTATCGGACTCCTCATTTCTTGCCCCCAATCCACGTAAGTGACCTTTCGTTTTTCAACCACATGTTCCAATCCATTATTCATCATACATAATATGGTGGGTATCCACATTTCATCGGACGCTTTTACCACATTTGCCATCAAGTTCCATATAGATACCTTGGTTTGTTTTTCGAAATCCATCAATTGCATGGCATTCTGTCGATTCAACATAACCCATTGATCGCTTTTATATACACATGTTTCTGGAACCACTTCTTTTAATGGAGCAAATTGATTACTGTAGGCATATCCGTTGGTCGCCGTATTAGTATAATCAATCCATGACTTGGTTTGTCCTTGCAATCGACGAAAAAAGTCATCAATAGAATAGATTGGGATACATGATTCAGAGAGAAAAATGAAATAATCTGCCGTGAACGATTGCAAATGAAGCGCATCTTCTAATAAATAATACATTGCCTTTGATAATTCAATCGATCCCCAGGATGGACGTAAGTTACTTCGTATCAATCGATCTTGAACCCATTTACTACGAACTCGTTCTGGAAATTTGGCATGGAAAAAGACTTCGACATTACGACCATTCTGTTGTCCTGAATTGGCTAACCAATCGTGCCAAATATGTTCAAGGGGTAGGTCATCAATAATAATAAACAGTAGGGCGACTTTAGGAACAGGGGATGCAATGGTATATTCTTCAGGATGTCTGGATGTCATGTAGGTGGTTAAGGACGATTTATAGTTGGGGACAGTTTGTATTGGAGGTTGAGTTGGTGGTTGTGCCTTCAATAACTTTTTTTCCTCAAGTAGTTCCTTCAAGGACTTTTTGGGTTTAGTGGATCCTGCGCGTTTTGTTTTGGAACGACGTTTTACATGTCTCTTTGTTCTAGGTCTTTTCATACAATAAAGACATATAATAATTCCTGCCAATTCCTGCCAATTCCTGCCAATTCCTGCCAATTCCTGCCAATTCCTGCCAATTCCTGCCAATTCCTGCCAATTCCTGCCAATTCCTGCCAATTCCTGCCACCTATTTCTTTCTGCCAATTCCTGTCAATTCCTGCCACTCATTTTTTGCCAACCATTTCTTGCCAACCATTTTCTGCCAACCAAAATATGGTCAAATAATATCTGCCAACCAAAATTTGATATCAAAAATAGGTCAATTATAATTTCATCGATTTATCAATGACCACTTCTTTTGCGATTTTCTTCAAGATTTTCTGCTCCTTATCATCATCATCATCCCCTGCCCCACCCATTGTTTCAATCACGATTTTACTGAACTGGTCAGACCGTTTTGATTCTGAATCATTATAATCTGGATATTTCTTCTTATATTGAGGTAAAAGTCGCTCGTTCTTGTAGGCGATTCGTTTAATCAACTTCTTCAACTTCTTCTTATCATCATCTTCTTTTTCCCACTTATCGTCATCTTTGATATAGATCACTTCTCTCTTTTTATCTGCACAATGAATAGGTCTCTCTGTGACATCCAATGCCTTCAAGTTTCGTACGATGATGTTGGAGATACCCTCGACATATCCCAGTTTGCCAACACTTTCCAGATCGTCTAAATCGAGCTGAATCGAGTCCACAAAATCATTGATGTTCATGGCATCTTTACATTTCTCGTTCAAGAACACATTCAAATTAAAGTTGTTTGTGTTGTTATTGGATATGACATTGTTTGTGTAGACCATACTATTGGACTGTCCCACTTTACATATATCCGTCATTTTATTCGTCAGGTCTGTGTTTTGTCGAAGCACTTCCAATACTAAATTGGTCAGAATCTGTAGATCAGACGAAGAATCATCGTCTATGGGTTTTTTTGGGGTTTTTTTTCCATCGCAATTTTTCGAATGTTTCCATAATCCTTGACGATGTTTGTATTCGCGGCCGCAACCACATTTAAATTTATGCTCAGGGGTAAAATTGTAATCCAAATGTAATCCTTTTGTCTCCTTGACATGCTTCAGTGTGGAAATATGACGATCATAGTCTTTCTTGTTGCACGATACAAAGTCACAATTTTTGCATAAATATTTTGGGGTTTTTTTGGGGTAAAAAATGTCATCCATTGTCCTCTAAATAGAGGACAGAAAAAACCCTTTAAGTATTTTTTTTGAAAAATTATCAATCACAACTTTTTCGGCAATGGTTTCATTTGTGACCATAAAAAAAATTTATCGTCACCCAAAAATTTCGTCAGTCAGGACTTTTTCGTTGAGTCATTTTTGGACATTTTTTTTTGTCCATTTTGAAAAATTTAAAAAACTTTCCCAAGGCATTTTCGTGATTTTGTCTACGCCACAGGCAACCGATTTTTTTCGAAAAACGAAGAATTGCCTTCTACATTATGTAGAGAAGTGGGTTTTTTGCATGGGTTTTATTCGATAAAATGGGGAATATTAAGTTCTTTAAATAAGGAAAATAATATATATTATTTGGGAACTTAAAGATTTTTTGTGGGAACATGTCTTTATGTTCAAACAATATATATTCTATTTAGGATCTTAAAGATTTCTTGTGGGAACATGTCTTTATGTTCAAACAATATATATTCTATTTAGGATCTTAAAGATTTCTTGTGGGAATAAAGACCAAAAAAATTGAAATGCTTTTTTATAATTTATGTATATTCATTCATAACTTATTAATATGCTTGGAGAAATGCTTGAAGAAATGTTTGAAGAAGAACCAATGATTCCTGAATGGTTTTATAATCATGAAAGTCGAATAACAAATATTCCACGCGAATTATCATTATTGCCTCTCATTCGAAATAATTATAATTATGAACCTCAACCAAGATATAGAATTGTGAGTAGACGGATCACATTTCCAACTGAATCATATGATGATGTTAGAATGAGGGAATCTTTTAATGCTATCCGTAATAGTTTATATAGTAGTATAGGGTCCATTTCAAATCAGACTCAGGAAGTTACAGGACCTCAAAGTAATCAAGGTAGTCAAGATCTATTATATCGCACTCATAGATTAACTCCATTTACTATATCTTTTACAAGAACAATGATGCAAGAATGGTTTAGTAGACTGTTACCTTTTAGAGTTCGTTATTCTACTCATAATCATGATACATTTCCAAATGATGATGGACTTATGTTTCATCTGCATAAAAAAATAGAAATCACTGGTAAAAAAAATAAACCCATTGAATCCACCAAAAATACAGAATGTCCCATCACCTTTCAATCTATTGAATATGAAAAGGCATATTTAACATGTGGGCAGTGTAAATATAACTTTTCAAAAAAGGCAATCATGAAACATTTAGAAAGTAATCAAATATGTCCAATGTGTCGTGCAGATTGGCAAGATTATTGTTGTTACATTAATCGAGATCCACCTATTCCAAAAATGACTGATCCAACTAATATTATGTCTTATGTTGATGAACCTGAACAGAAAATGAAAACTCGTCACAATAAAAAATGGTATTATGGTAAATAGATTATACAAACGAGATACATGGAGAAAAATGAAATTCAGACAATATAGTTATGGTAAGAAAAGTATTGATACTTTCCTGAATAAAATTAAGAAAACTTTTGGTGAAAACATCCTGATTGGTTAT
>Ga0194129_10007835_pt1 | contig 12578 bp, 9 predicted proteins | sample TA2KigCa35mmetaG_FD_150862 | JGI IMG/M metagenome (GOLD analysis project Ga0194129, IMG submission 150862) | Freshwater microbial communities from Lake Tanganyika, Tanzania - TA2015038 Kigoma Deep Cast 35m | ecosystem: Environmental > Aquatic > Freshwater > Lake | place: Tanzania: Lake... | reverse complement strand
CCAGCCCGAGGCGTATGTGCCGGTCTCCGACACGTACATCGCCAAGACCGCGTCGATCAACGAAGAGATCGACATGTTGCGGCACTCGGCGACGCGCTCGCTGTTCGAACGCCGCGATGTGATCGTCGTCGCCTCGATCAGCTGCATCTACGGCCTGGGCATCCCCAGTGAGTACCTCAAGGCGGCGGTCCGGTTCCAGGTGGGCGAGACCCTCAACCTGCGCGGCTCGCTGCGGGAACTGGTCAACAACCAGTATTCGCGCAACGACCTGGAGATCTCGCGCGGGCGCTTCCGGGTGCGGGGCGATGTGCTCGAGATCGGTCCGGCCTATGAAGACCGTCTGGTGCGCATCGAGCTGTTCGGCGACGAGGTGGAGGCGATCCGCTACGTCGACCCCACCACCGGCGAGATCCTGCAGACCCTCGACACGATCAACATCTACCCGGCCAAGCACTTCGTGACGCCCAAGGAGCGGCTGGCGGAGGCGATCACGGCGATCCGCAGCGAGCTGCGCGAGCGGCTCGACGTCCTCAACAGCCAGGGGCGCCTGCTGGAGGCCCAGCGGCTCGAGCAGCGCACCACCTATGACCTCGAGATGCTCGAGCAGGTGGGCTACTGCAATGGCGTCGAGAACTACGCCCGCCACCTCGCCGGCCGCCAGGCGGGCACGCCGCCCGAGTGCCTGATCGACTACTTCCCCGATGACTGGCTGTTGGTGGTGGATGAGAGTCACGTCACCTGCAGCCAGCTGCAGGCGATGTACAATGGCGACCAGTCGCGCAAGCAGGTGCTGATCGAGCACGGCTTCCGCCTGCCCAGCGCCGCCGACAACCGCCCGCTCAAGGGCGAGGAGTTCTGGCAGAAGGCGCGCCAGACGATCTTTGTCAGCGCCACCCCGGGCAACTGGGAGCTCGAGCAGAGCAAAGCCCAGATCGTCGAGCAGGTGATCCGCCCCACCGGTGTGCTCGATCCGATCGTCGAGGTGCGCCCCACCGACGGCCAGGTCGACGACCTGCTGGGCGAGATCCGCGTGCGGGCCGACAAGCAGGAGCGGGTGCTCGTCACCACCCTCACCAAACGCATGGCCGAGGACCTGACCGACTACCTGGCCGAGAACGGGGTGCGCGTGCGCTACCTGCACTCCGAGATCCACTCGATCGAGCGGATCGAGATCATTCAGGACCTGCGCAACGGCGAGTACGACGTGCTGGTGGGGGTCAACCTGCTGCGCGAGGGCCTCGATCTGCCGGAGGTGTCGCTGGTGGCGATCCTCGATGCCGACAAGGAAGGCTTTTTGCGGGCCGAGCGCTCGCTGATCCAGACCATCGGCCGCGCCGCCCGCCACGTCGAGGGGGTGGCGTTGCTTTACGCCGACAACCTCACCGACAGCATGGCCAAGGCGATCCACGAAACCGAGCGCCGCCGCGCCATTCAGCAGGCCTACAACATCGCCAATGGGATCACGCCGACGCCAGCGGGCAAGCGGGCCGGCAACTCGATCCTGGCGTTTCTGGAGGTGTCACGCCGGCTCAACGACGACCAGCTCGAAGCAGCGGTCGAGCAGGCGGTGCACCACGACGTGCCGCTCGATGCCCTGCCCGAGCTGATTCAGCAGCTCGAAGACAAGATGAAGGCCGCCGCCAAGAACCTGGAGTTCGAGGAGGCAGCCAATCTGCGCGACCGCATCAAGACCCTGCGCCAGCAGCTGGTGGGCAAGGCCTGACAACCAAGTCTGCTCAGGCGAGCAGCGGGTCCATCGTGAAACTGAGGATTTCGCGCACGTCAGTGGCTTTGCCGATCGACGCCCAGTTCCCTGCTTCTGCTCTGGTGGTCGAGTTGGCCATCATCGCGTTGATGCCCCGCAGACTCACTGTGAGTCGGCCATTGGCCGCCACATCCATCACTGCGTAGTTGTTGGTGTCCGGTGACCAGAAATCGATCGGCAGCGGATTCGCTGGATTGCTGACGTGACCGCCGATGGCTTCGCGGCGGAACGACACAAACCCAGGCGTGGCGCTGCTCAGACCCACGGGGTCATAGCCGGCTGTCGCCAGTGTGTTGTTCCAGGTTGCCGATGCGGTGACGATGTCGGCCGCGGTTTTTTTTCTTTGTTCCAGGCGTCAGATCGAGTGGCGGATAACGGACTGGACACCACCGAGATCGCGCCAGGAACCTTGCGATGCAGGGAGGCATTGGTCAGGTCGTCGGGCTTGGTGACTGTCGGTACATAGGTCAACTCGTTGATGCGCGCCTCGTGGTCATCGGTGGCAATGAAGACCACATTTTTGATGCCGTTGTCAGCGATGAATTTGAGCAGGTCGTTGCGCTCAAAGCGGTAGTTGCCCCACCAGCTCTTGGCATCAACCCAGTCTTCCCCTTTGGTAAAATTGCCGTCTTGACCGGGCCTTCCGGTGATGTCATTCGGGCTGGAAAGAGACACGAATTTCCAGGTCGTGCCTTTGTTCTGTGCGTCGATCAGCGTCTGCTTCAGCCAGGCCAGCTGGGTTGTGCCCAGCATGGTGCGCTGTTCGGCCCCTGGTGCCAAGTCGATCTCTGGACCGGTGACGTCGTTCTCATTGTTATTGGCTACTGCGGTGATCTTGGCGTCGCGGTAGCTGCGCGTGTCGACGTTGATGAACAGGGCATGCTTGCCCCATTGCTGAGCGTTGTAAAGCTTGCGGCTGCCGTGGCTGCGTGGATCGTTTGGTGCGTTGACACTGCCGAGATCCCGCAGCGGCATGGATGTGATCCAAGCGTTGAGGATGGCCTTGTGCTCTGGGCTCTGGTTCAGATAGGAGCCACTTTGGTTGAAGACCACGTTGGCGGCGCTCAGATCGGCCCCTTCCCGGAATCCTCTGCCCAAGGCCTGCACAACCGTTCGTGGTGCACCCCCTGTTTCCAGGGCCATGTCCATCATCTCGTGATTGTCATAGGCGGCCACGACCCCCTGGCTGCGGTACAAAGGCGCCAGGTTGCCGATGGCAGGGTTCTGGATGTCCCTGTACTTGCCGTGCATGGCGGCCACCGCGGCGGCAATCAGTGACTGGTTGGTGCTCAGGGGTGCCTTGGGATCGAAGGGCGGGACCGCATCGGGACTGTTGAGGGCGCCACGGGGATCGGTTGCGGCCCGTTTGTAGTCGTCTTCGTAGGCGGCATCACCCAGCATCACAAAGAAATCCAGCTTCTGGTTGGCGATGTCGGCGACGCTGTTGATGGGGGCGTAGTCCCCTGCAGCGCAGCCGCTGAAGCCAAAGCGCACGCCGGTGAGGGCATCGATCGCTGGAGCGGTCTTGATCGATCCCGGCTCGGATTTGACACCCGTGCTGGTGCTGAACTTGTAGGTGTAGGCGGTGCCGGGCTTCAGGCCGGCGACCAATTGCTTGATCGTGTTGTCGGCCGCGGGGTCGCTCTGGACTGGCACGACAGTGCGATGTCCCCTCTTCAGACCAAAGACCGCATCTCCTTAGACCAGTTGTCCTGTGACCGGGGCGCTGCTGCGGGCCCAGAACACCGCCGAATTCGACGTTGCCGAGCCGGCGCTGACGGCTTGAAAGCCAGCCATTGGGATTGTCAATCCAGTTGATCCCCTCTATGTATGGGGGTTGCCTTGCCAAGACCATCACCCAGGTGGGTGTGGCTTCGCTCAGGCCGGTGCCTCGCTGCCTTCGGCCTTGTGGGTGATCGCGCCGCCCAGGCCAAAGGCTGCATGCACCACCTGCAGGGCGTTGACGCCGTCGCTTTCGGCGATCGCGCAGCTGGTGCGAATTTCGCTGGTGGCGATCAGCTCGATGTTGATGCCGGCATCCGCCAGTGAGCGGAACATGCGGGCTGCGGTGCCCGGGGTGCAGGGCATGCCGGCGCCCACAGCGCTCACCCGGGCAATGGCAGGGCCTTCTTCAAAGTGGGCCCCGGGCCACTGCAGCAGCAGCGGTTGCAGGGCCTGCTGGGCGCGGGCCAGATCGTCGCGTTTGAGCGTGAAGCTCATGTCGCGGCTCAAGCTGTCGGCGCTGCCATGGGTGCGTTCGGATTGCACGATCGCGTCGAGGCTGATGCCGGCGTCGGCCAGGGTGCGGCACACCGCAGCGGCGGTGCCGGGGCGGTCGGGCACCCGCCGCACGGCCACCTGGGCCTGCCCCAGGTCCAGGGCGACGCCACGCACGGCGGGATCTCCCAGGTGGCAGGGTTCGGGGTTGTGGCGCAGCTGCAGGTCGCCCAGCTCGAAGGCTTCTGCGGCGGCGCGCAGGGCCTTGGCGCCTTGGTGCCCGGCCACCAGGCAGCTGACCTTGACCTCGCTGGTGGCGATCAGGCGCAGGTTGATGCCGACGCGGGCCAGGGTGTCAAACAGCCGCGCCGCCACCCCTGGGCGACCCATGATGCCGGCGCCGGAGATGCTGAGCTTGGCCATGCCGGTCTCGCTGCTGACGCGGGCGCCGCTGCTGTTGCTGTCGCTGGCCAGGGCGGCGCCCAGCTCGAGCAGCACCTCGCGGCAGATCAGTTCGGCACGGTCCCGTTCGTTGGCGGCCAGGGTGAAGGCGATGTCGTTGGAACTGCCCTCGTGGGTGGCCTGCACGATCAGATCGACGTTGATGCCCGCCGTGCCGAGAGCCTCAAACAAGCGCGCCGCCACACCGGGCTGGTCGGGCACATGCGACAGCGACAGCACGGCCTGATCCTGGTCCAGTTCGGCGCCGTCGACCGGTTTGCCCAGTTCCAGGCCGCTGCGCCCGATGGGCCTGGCGGTCCCGCTGGTGAGGCGGGTGCCGGGTGCATCGCTCCAGCTCGAGCGCACGATCAGCGGGACGCCGTAGTTGCGTGCGATCTCGACGGCGCGGGGGTGCAGCACGGCAGCGCCCAGGCTGGCGAGCTCGAGCATTTCGTCGCAGCTCACCTGGTCCATGAGCTGGGCATCGGCCACCTTGCGCGGGTCGGTGGTCAGCACCCCGGGCACATCGGTGTAGATCTCGCAGGCCGCCGCACCGAGGGCGGCAGCCAGCGCCACCGCCGAGGTGTCCGAGCCGCCGCGCCCCAGGGTGGTGATTTCGGGGATGCCGCCACTGCCGGTGCTCCCCCCACCGCTGGTGCCCTGGAAGCCGGCGACCACAACCACTTGCCCTGCATCGAGCAATTTGCGCAGGCGTTCGCTGCGCACCTCGAGGATGCGGGCCCGCCCGTGGGCCGATTCGGTGATGATGCCGGCCTGGGTGCCGGTCATTGACACGGCCGGCACGCCCTGGGCGTGCAGGGCCATCGACAGCAGGGCGATGGAGACCTGCTCGCCGGTGGCCAGCAGCATGTCCATCTCCCGTTGCGGCGGGTTGCTGCTGATGGCCCGCGCCAGACCGGTGAGCTCGTCGGTGGTGTGGCCCATGGCCGACACCACCACCACCAGCTCGTGGCCCTCGTCGCGGCAGGCCGCAATGCGCGCGGCCACCGCCTGGATGCGCTCGACATCGGCCACCGAGGTGCCACCGAATTTCTGTACCAGCAGGGCCATGGCGGTCGGTGCGGCGCGGCGGCAGCGGATCGATCAGAGGGGTCGATTATCCGTGAGGGCAGGCCCCGCGGTCGTGGCGGTTGGGTTCAGGGGGGTGCTTGTTCGCACGCGTCACTTCAAGACGTTGTCCATCTGTACATCGACTTGCATGGGCCCCCCGACTTGCATGGGTCCCCCGAGTTGCATGGGACCCCGCAAACACGGCCAGCCCAACCCGTTGAATTCGCCAAATCCAGACCCGTTCCCGCTGCAGCGCAACCATGGCTGTTGGCTGTGTGCCAGCAGCCAGACGGCATCGCGCCCGTGCTGGTGAACCGCTGAGCCGCCTTACAGCCCCGCGCTGGGGCGGCTGCTGCCCACCAGAAAACCGTCGCAGAAGGCGTCGCGCGCATCGGTGCCCCGTTTGAGGCTGGCTTCCACATCGAGCAGCTGACTGAGCAGGTTCAGCAGCAGCTCGGGCGTTTTGCCGCGAATCTGCTTGCGCATCACGAAGATGCGCTTGGGATTGCCGATGCCGGCCGCCTTGGCAATCACGGCCGGATCGCGCTCGCCCGCGCGCTCGAGCAGGGCCACCCAGAGCCAGCCGCGGATCTGACTGCTGAGCGAGGCCACCAGGCGCAGCGCCGGTTCGTTGGCCTCCAGCAGGGCGTCCAGCAGGGCGAGGGCTTCGGCCGGATTGCCCGCCAGCAGGGCATCGCCCACCGCCAGGGCGCTGATGCTGCGTCCCCCAACCAGGGCGGCAACGGCCTCGCGGCTGATCGACGCAGGGCCGCCGCCGCCCGATTGTGACGCTGCGAACAGGCTCAGCTTGTCCAGTTCGCTGGCCAGCCGCGCACTGTCGCTGCCGATCGCTTCGGCCAGCAGTTCGGCAGCGCCTGGTTCGAGCACGTGCCCCAGCTCGCGGGCGCTGCGGGTCACCAGCTCCACCTGGCCGGCCCCATCCCAGATGGCCGGCAGGGCAAAGCTCTGCTCGTGGGCCTTGCCGGCCTTGATCTGTTGCTGCAGCGCCTTGGTGGTGCGCAGGCGTGCATCGGGTTTGGCACTGTTGACCAGCAGCAGCTGGCAGGCCGGATTGACCAACGCCAGGCTGGCTTCGAACTGGCTTGCCAGATCGGCCGGGCATTGGTTGCAGAAGGGACTGCGCTGCAGCACCACCACCCGGGCGCCGCTGCCGAAGGGTGGCGTGCGCGATTCGTCGAGGGCCTGGGCCGCCTGGCTGGCCTCGTTGCCATCGAGGCGGCTCAGGTTGAGCGCCTGCCAGGCAGGGTCGATCTGCTGCTCGATCAGGGTCTCGACGGCACGGTTGCGCGCCGCTTCGTCGTCGCCCCAGAGCAGGTGGATGGGCATGATTCAGCGCAGCGAGAGGGGCCCAGGGTGGAACTCGACCATCCAATTTTCACGGCCAGCATCGCGCTGATTCGTCAGCAGCTCGAGGCCGCCGCCGCCGCCGATGCCGCGCTGGCGGCGCGGCTCGCTGGGTTGGGCCCGTTGGAGCGGGACGTGCTCGAGCGCTGCATTCACAGCAGCGGAGACCTCAGCCTGGCGCCAGATCTGGTGTTTGCCCCCAGCCCCGGGGCCTGCCAGCAAGGCCTGGCGGCGCTGTTGGCTGGGGCGCCGATCCTGTGCGACACGGCGATGGCGGCGGCGGCGGTGGCCCCGATGGCGCGCCGCACCTTGGGCAACCGGGTGGTGGGCCTGCTCGAGTGGGCCCCCGCGCAGGCCCCGGCCGGCGACACCCGCAGTGCCGCGGCCGTCGCGGCGGCCTGGGCTGCCCTCACCAACGACTCAAACGAGCCGCTGCGGGCGCCTGTGGTGTTGATCGGCAGTGCCCCCACCGCCCTCGAGCGCCTGCTGGCTGTGGTGGCCGCCGGCGCTGTGGCACCGGCGTTGGTGATCGGCATGCCCGTGGGCTTCATCGGCGTGGCCGAGAGCAAACGCCAGTTGGCGGCCTCGGGTCTGCCCCAGATCCGCCTCGAGGGCTCGCGCGGCGGAGCCGGGTTGGTGGCCGCCGCCTGCAATGCGCTGCTGCGCGCCGCGCTGCTGCCGCCGCTGTCGCCTTAAGCCGCCGCAGGTTCGTGGGTCTCCAGGGGTGCGCTGGCGGCTCCGAGTTCAACGCTGATGTGGCTGTTGGCCTCGATCCGTCCCAGTACCTGGCGCGCCCGCAGCACCACCGTGGCCGGCACCCCGGCCAGCCGCGCCGCCTCGATGCCGTAGCTGCGGCTGGCGCCGCCGGGGGCCACCTTGTGCAGAAACACCAGGGCGTCGCCGGTTTCTTCGACCAGCACCTGGGCATTGGCCACGTTGGGCAGCAGCGCGGCCAGCTCGTTGAGCTCGTGGTAATGGGTGGCGAAGATGCTGCGGGCGCCGATGCCGTGGTCGCCACCGGCGGGTCCGCCGGCCAAGTGCTCGGCCACCGCCCAGGCGATCGCCAGGCCGTCAAAGGTGGCGGTGCCGCGGCCGATCTCATCGAGCAGCACCAGCGAGCGGCTGGTGGCGTGGTGCAGGATGTTGGCCGTCTCGGCCATTTCCACCATGAAGGTGGACTGACCGGTGGCCAGATCGTCGCCAGCGCCCACCCTGGTAAACAGGCGATCGGCGATGCCCAGCCGCGCCGATCGGGCGGGGATCCAGCTGCCGATCTGGGCCATCAGCTGGATCAGGCCGATCTGGCGCAGATAGCAGCTCTTGCCGCTGGCATTGGGACCGGTGAGGATCACCAAGTCGGGATGTGGGCTGCTGCCCAGCGCCACGCTGTTGGGGGTAAAGGGCTCCTCCACAAGCAGCTGCTCGACCACCGGGTGGCGCCCGTCCTCGATCGCCAGCAGGCGTGCGTCGGGGCCGGCGGGGTCGGTGATCTCGGGGGCGCAGTAGCCGCCGGTGGCGGCTGTCTCCGCCAGGCTGGCGAGGGCATCGAGCTCGGCCACCAGCCGGGCCGCCGTGCGCACCGGCGCCGCCTGCTGCCCCACCTGGGCCCGCAGCGCGCAGAACAGCTCGTATTCGCGCTGGGCGGTACGGGCCTTGAGCTGCAGGATCTGGCCTTCGCGCTGCTTGAGCGCCGGCGTCACAAAGCGCTCCTCGTTGGCCAGGGTCTGGCGGCGGATCCAGTGCTCGGGCACGGCCGCGGCCTTGGCGCGGCTGACCGCCAGGAAGTAGCCGAAGGTGCGGTGGTATTGCAGCTTCAGGGTGCTGATGCCGCTGGCGCGGCGCTCGGTCGCCTCCTGCTCGGCCAACCAGCTGTCCTGGTCGTCGAGCTGGTTGCGCAGATCATCGAGCAGGGGGTCGACGCCGTCGTGAATCAGGCCGCCTTCGCTCAACGACAGCGGCGGGTTTTCGAGCAGCTGGTGGCGCAGCTCGGCGGCCAGCGCGTCGAGTTCGGGCCAGGGGCGGGCCAGGGCCTGCAGGGGGGCGCTGCTGCTGGCCTGCAGCACGGCGGCCAGCTGGGGCAGGCGCTCGAGGCCCTCGGCCAGGGCCACCAGGTCGCGGGCCGAGGCGGTGCCGGCGCCGCAGCGCCCGGCCAGGCGCTCCAGATCGCCCATGGCCCGCAGCAGCCGCCGGACGGCCAGCCGCAGCGCCCGCTGGGCCACCAGTTCGCTGACCGCGTCCTGGCGTCGCAGGATGGCCGCCCGCTCCACCAGGGGGGCCTCGATCCAGCGCCGCAGGCAGCGCCCGCCCATGGCGGTGTGGGTGCTGTCGAGCGCCCACAGCAGCGAGCCGTGGTGGCCGCCCCCCAGTTGGGTGCGGGTCAGCTCGAGGTTGCGGCGGGTCGCCGCATCAAGCACCAGCGCATCACCCGCATGCCAGGTGGTGGGCAGATCCAGCGGGATCTGGCCCTCGCTGCTGGTGCCGTCGAGATAGGCCACCAGACCGCCGGCCGCCCGCAGCGCCAGGGGCATCTCGCCCAGGCCCAGGCCCGCCAGGTTGGCCAGGCCAAAGCGCGCCTTCAGGGTCGCGGTCGCCTCGGCCAGGGTGAACGGGGTGCGCGGTTGGGGCGTCTGAAGAATCTCGCCTGGACACCAGGGGTGGTGGTCAGCCTCGGCTTGGACACCAGGGGTTGTGGTGACCGGCCTGGAGTCCGGGGCTGTCGCGTCGTCGGCCTCGGCCCCTGGCATCAGCAGTTCGGCCGCTTCGAGCTGCAGCAGCTCCTGGTGCAGCTCGGCGCTGCCGCCGCGTTGACTGGCCCGGAATTCACCGGTGCTCACATCGGCCACCGCCAGGCCCCAATGCTGCCCGTCGCGCACCACCGCCGCCAGCCAGTTGTTGCGGCGTGAGCTGAGCATGCCCTCGTCGATCACGGTGCCGGGGGTCAGCACCCGCGTGATCTCGCGGCGCAGCAGTTCACCCTTGGCGGGGCTGCGGGCGCTCCGGGTGGCGGCCTCCTCGACCTGGTCGCACAGGGCGACGCTGTGGCCGCGGCGGACCAGGTCGCCGCAATAGCGCTCGGCGGCGTGATGGGGGATGCCGGCCATCGGCACCCGCCCGATCGCCTTGCCCCCCTCCTTGCCGGTGAGGGTGAGCTCGAGCAGCCGCGACACCGTGATCGCGTCTTCGAAGAAACATTCGAAGAAGTCGCCCAGCCGGTACAGCAGCAGTCGCTCGGGGTGGGCGCGCTTGAGCTCGACGTAATGGCGCAGCATCGGCGTTAGCTGCGCCGGCTCCACCAGGCTGTGGTGGTGCCAGGGGGGCAGGTCGTCGCTGCCGCTGCCGCTGCCGCTGCCGCTGCTGCTGTCTGTCGGCGCGCTGGTTACTGCACTTGGGCTTGAGCGCGACTTGGGTTGGCGGGGGCGGGCCGCCGCCTGCCGGCCGCCGCTGGGCTGGTGTTCAGGCGCTGCGGCGGGTTGGTCAACATCCAGCCCCAGGGCGGCCACCAGTGAGAGCTGCGTGTCTGCGGCAGAGCTGGCCTGGGCTTGGCGCGGCTGTGCTGGGCTCACCTTTGCGCTGGTCACCAGGCTTCCCTGTGGAGCGAGCACTGTAGGAGCTTCAATCCGCTGTGCCCACTATGGGTAGTAGGGCCCCCGTCCAAGGCCACCAGGGGTGGAGGCGTGGCGCGGTTCTCCCCACAACATGTAAAGCGCGCCCCAAGCCGCATGGGCCTGCGTGTGAGAATCCGTCCCACTGGGAGCTGACCAGGTCTGTCCAGCCCCGCATCGCTGAGCCATGCAGTTCCTCAACACCCTCACCGTTCTGGCCCTGGTGGTGATGTCATTCGCCCTCATCGTGGCCGTGCCGGTGCTGTACGCCAGCAGCGAAGACAGCGGTCGCTCCAATCGCCTCATCCTGCTGGGAGGCCTGGTCTGGGTCGGCCTGGTGCTGCTCAACTGGGGCGTGAGCTTCTTCGTCGTCTAAACAACGGCTGGAGATAAAAACGGCTGGGAGCCCAAAGGTCCTTGCGTTGTGTTGGTTCAGACAACTGGACCGAGGCTGCTCCCTTCAGCCCTTTGCGTAGGCTGAGCTCAGCTTGCCGATGTCGTTGTGGGTGTTTTTGAGGGGCGTTTCACCGATGTCGCCACCTTGCGCATCGCCGTGGTGGTGGCCCGATTCAACGACCTCGTTACCGGCAAGCTGCTGAGCGGTTGTCTCGATTGCCTGGGCCGTCACGGCATCGATGTCAGTGACGCCAGCAACCAACTGGATGTGGCCTGGGTGCCGGGCAGTTTTGAAATTCCACTCGTAGCCCAGCGTCTGGCAGCCAGCGGTCACTACCAGGTGGTGATCACCCTGGGTGCGGTGATCCGCGGCGACACGCCCCACTTTGATGTGGTGGTGGCCGAGGTCAGCAAAGGTGTGGCGGCGGTCAGCCGCGACACCGGCGTGCCGGTGATCTTTGGCGTGCTCACCACCGACACGCTGCAGCAGGCCCTCGAACGGGCGGGCATCAAGAGCAACCTGGGATGGAGCTACGGCCTGCAGGCGCTTGAGATGGGCAGCCTGATGGCCACCCTCCCTGCCGCAGGGCTGCCCGCGGCCCATTGATGCAATCGCGGATTGACGGGCATTGAAGTGTTTCAAGTGCTTGAAATGGTTCAAAAGGTTCTAATGGTTTGAGTGGTTTTACTGGTTTTGCTGGCTTTACTGGTTTGAATGGTTTGAGTGGTTGAAGCGGTTTGAATGGTTTAAGTGGTTTAGGTGGTTTAAGTGGTCTGAATGTTTTCAATGATTTGAACGAATTGCTCGTGAATTGATCGCTATCGAGTCAATCGCTCCGGTTCGCCTCGGGTCGCTTCGGATCGTTGCGCTTCGCTTCGTTTCGGTTGGTTGTGTTGGTTGGCTGTCCGCAGGTTCTGCACGCGGTTGATCCCTTCATCGCTTGAGCCTGCCCGGGGCCTTGGCGGCGGGGGATGTTCTGACCGTCACCTTCAAGACGTTGTACATCTGTACAACGTCTTGAAGCGAGCCCCGCAGCACTTGGCAGCGGACCTCAACGCAGCCGGTCCCAACGCAGGAGACAGCAACGCAGCTGGTCCCAACACAGAGCTTGGATCGCAGCACCGCCACGCTCGGCGGGCCGATCAATTGGCTGTTGACTGACTGGCCGTTCAGTTGTGGGAACCCTTGCCGGGTGGTTCAGCGACAACAACGGCATGGGTGGTCAGACGGTGATGACAGCGGCGGAGGCGCGGCAACAGTTTGCGGCGTTGCTTGATCGGGTTGTGGCGGGTGAGACGGTGCTGATCAGCCGCCGCGGCAAGCCGGTGGTGCGGCTCAGCGCGCTGGCGCCCCCTGCCCAGACCCAGGCCCAGGCAGCTCTCTGGCTGCAGCGGTTGCGGGCTTGGCATGGACGGCCTTAACCCCTGGATGCGGATGGGGCGCCACGGCCGCCTGCTGGACGCCAGTGTGCTCGAGGCGCTGCTGTGTCCCGGCGGGGTGCACAGCGACGCCGCCTTGCTCTGGCTGCAACAGGTGCGCGATGCGCCCCTGGCGGTTTCGGGCGCCAGTGTGCTGCAGCTCGAGGCGCGGTTGCGCAGCCGCGGCGATGACTCGGTCTGGGGGCTGCTGGACGCCTTTTTGGGGCCTCCTGAATAAGGTCAGACCAGTTGCGCCGCAATGGATATGACCAGTTTCTGGAGGTAAAATGTACGCAAATGGG
>Ga0194129_10007833_pt1 | contig 12578 bp, 8 predicted proteins | sample TA2KigCa35mmetaG_FD_150862 | JGI IMG/M metagenome (GOLD analysis project Ga0194129, IMG submission 150862) | Freshwater microbial communities from Lake Tanganyika, Tanzania - TA2015038 Kigoma Deep Cast 35m | ecosystem: Environmental > Aquatic > Freshwater > Lake | place: Tanzania: Lake... | reverse complement strand
CCATGAGAGTTTCTATCGTCCTACCAACCTTCAACGAGTCCGAAAACATTGGTCTGCTGATCCAAGCACTCCGGCATAACTTGGAAAGTGACCACAGTCTTCAATTCATCGTGGTGGATGACTCAAGCGCTGACGGAACCGCAGACCAGGCGCTATCACACCTCGACACTCAAATTGATCGCCTCATCCGTCGAGTTTCTTCGAGGAGTCTGGCTGGATCCATACTTGACGGACTGCGCGCTGCCGAATACGAACAGGTACTTGTGATGGACACAGACTTTACGCATGATCCAATCGATACGAGAAAACTGCTGTCAGTCGCCCCACCCTTTGACGTCGTTATAGGTTCTCGGTTCGTATCTGGCGGCTCTATGGCAAGTAAACGACATTACCGAGCCAGTGCGACATTCAATGTGTTGGTTCGAAACATCCTCGGAATTCAGGTTCGTGATTGCCTGGGCGGGTTTTGGACTGCACCAGCGCTCGTGATCAAGCCACATCTCTGTGCAACCGTATTTTCTGGCTACGGCGATTATTTTATTCGCCTTGCGTGCTGCTTAAGCCGCGATGGTTCCTCAATTCTTGAGGTGCCAGTAACTTTTAAGGACCGACTTACCGGAACCAGTAAGTCGCGATTTATCCGAATGCTGTTCACCTACTCGTTCACCGCTATATCTTCGAGGCTTTCGCCTCCAGAGTGTTGCTAACCACAAGGCTATGAAGTCAGCATGAACCATCACATTCAAAGAATCGCCGAGGAAAATCTCCTCTCTATAGTTGAAATCCAAAGGGAAGCTCTGGGAGTTGGTTTGATGTCGCACCTTCCAACCAGGACTCGACTGAGATACCTAACATGGCTAACATGTCATCGGGAAGTAACAACGTGGGTCGCAACTGACGACGACGGAGAGACTCGTGGGGTGCTCGTCGTAAGTCCAACCTACCTCTTGCGACCTGTATGCCTAAACTTGGAGCTGGCTTGCACTGCGGCAGTTGTGGTCCTTCGACATCCAAAGCTTTGGCCAATTCTGTGGCATGAACTACGGCGGGACAGGTCCAGAGACGAACAATGCCAACGGTCCATTTCGTTGTTCGCTGTCGCACATGAAGCGCGATCGAACGGTGTCGGATCTCGGCTTCTTGAAACAGCTATTCGAAAAGAAGTAGACGAAGGAATAACGACTCTCTGTACAAGTACTCATAACTCTCGCCTAGTTGAGCATTATCGCAGAAAGTATTCTGCTGAGATTGTTGAAGTTATCAGACTTAAGGCCTACAAGTCTTATAATCTCAGGATCAAACTGTTACAACGGTCCTGAAATCTCACTCGGATTCACCGCATGCAATTTTCGAGATGAAGACTGAACGGTGTTACGATACGTCCACGACGTGGGGTGTAATCGAGCATCTCGATAATCCTCAAAAGGAGATTACGGCAGTCCATCAGTTGCTTACCGATTCCGGTCTTCTCTTTATTTATACGGGCGACCGTCACGCACTGCTGCCAAGACTTCTCGGTAAGCGTTGGTGGTGGTACCAAGGAATGCACATCCAATATTTCACGAAGTCTTCATTGACGATGCTCCTTCAATCGTGCGGTTTTGCAGTCATGGGGCAGCAACAGTTAACCATGTTTTTCTCCATTGCATCTCTTGCGCAGTCCCTCAACCGCTATCGAGTGATGCGACCACTTGTCTGGCTGATGCAGAGCCTTCCGTGGAAAGGACTAGTCAAGCTCACGCTGTCTGGCGAGATATTGCTGGTCGCCAAGAAAGTCTGAGTCTCCGCCGCCAACATGGCAAAATCAACTGCAGTGCCTAACTCAAAGCGTGCTATTGATAACAGCAGTTCTACGAGCGCTGCACTCTACCCGTTGCTCGCCAGCGTCGTGCTCGCGTATTGGTTGTCAATCGGAGTCAGCATCGGGGAGTCGTTGCGAACAATCGCAGTTGTCGCTCTGCAGATTGGATTTGGAAGTGTGATTTGGCAACGGTTCTCTGGACGACGACAAACTTCAGCCTGCGAAAACATCGGGATGGGTTTCGCAACGGGGTCGCTTGTCCTGGTCGCCGTACGGCAGACCGCAATCGTCTTTGACAGCCGTCTAATCGAACTACTCCTTTTCAGTGCGATCGTTGGAGTGCTTCTACCAAGCATCGTGTATTCGTGGTCGATTGCGAGAGAGAAGAAAAGGACCTCTTTTCCACGTCGCCCATGCTTCACACGAATTTCTCAATCAGATGCGATTGTCGCTGCGTCTGTGGGTGTCGCAGTTCTTGGTGCCCGCGAACATGTAAGTTCGCTCCGCACATTGACAACTGGGATATTGGTTCTGTTCGTGGTGTTTATAACACGACGACCACACGCAGTGACATTGGAACCTCGCCGACTCTGGCTGAGTTCGGCTGTCATTGTCACCGTGGTTACTCTTCCCGCCTTGCTACAGTCTGCTGCGCCGTGGCGCGGTTGGGGTGATCGACTCATCCGAACAGGCAGCGATGACATTATTTTTTCGGAAGCACTGGCGTACATTATCGATGTTCGTGGGCCATTCCTTGATCCGTCGCAATCACTTGCATTGCGATATCACTGGCTGTCTTTTGCTTGGACAGGCGCTACTGGTCGTATTGCCAACATTGAGCCACTCACGATGAGCGGCCTGCTCGCACCGACTATCGGATACGTCGTGATAACCGCGTTGATTGTCACAGCACTGCAGACAAGCGTCAAGTCGAAGCTTCTACCAATGGCGGGTGCTGTTTCGATGTTCCTCCTAAGCTCAGCAGGGCTTCGGCTCACCACAATCTTTGTCGAGAACACGTCAAACATCTTCGGGCAGATATGGATGCTCGCCACCGTCGCTTGCTACCTCTTGACTGATGGCCGAAAGTTGACCTGTCTCAGTCGCAGGTGGGTACTCCTGGGTATCTTCACTGGTGCCACCACATTGGCAAAAGGTCCTTTTGGCGCAGTGCTGGTGGTGATCTGGGGAGCACTCTTGATAATAAAATCACTACAGGAAAGGCGACGTCCCCGCGCAATCGAAATCGGGGATGCCGTTGCGGTAGTAGCTAGCTTTGTTGCTGTCTATTTCGGACTCATCTCCAGCTCGTGGGGCACTGGTCAAGTAGTAGTGGGTCTGCGATCACTCGTTGAGGCTGTACCGTCAGCTCAATTGGGAGTATTGGTCTCAATTCTTTGGATTCTCGTTCGACTGGCACCGATTCTGGTCGAGCTACCTGAATCTCGGCAAACGAATGAGTTACGGAATATAGCTATTGCGGCAATCCCAGCAATTGGCGCCGAGTTCTGGATCAACGCCAATGGGGACACCTATTTCATTAATGCTGCTCTCGCGGTCATCGCTCTCGGTATTGCTGTTCGCGTTTGCGGCCTTGGGCAAATTCTCACTCTGAAATGGGGCATCCACATGTCATGGTCTGAGCTGTTGCTATCAGCGGTTGCAGTGATGTTCATCGGTTCCCCGATTCTGAGTCGACTATCACCAGGCCGTGCAGTGCAGTGCAGTCTCGCCCTGGGAGTCGTCGTTTTGTGCTGGTTGGGCGCTCACCTGGTGGTGCACTCACAGGTGAATCGACAACACCGTCTCCAATTGATAGCGAACGTTTTAGTGATTACAAGTGTCGTTTTGGGGAGTTTTGGACGAGTTTCACAAGTTGGAGAGCTTCCACAACGAGCAGAATTCCCAACTTCGACAGAATTGCGTGTCATGGACAAGATTCGTGAGGCGACCACGACTGATGCCGTTATCGCTACAAACTTTGGTTTCTGTCGCGAGACAAACTGCTCTCGAAACGACTACCGGCGTCTCTTCGTTCCGGCTTTGGCACATCGAGAGCCGAGCCCGTTGATATTGAATGAGGTCTTGACTGCAGGGTTCCCAAATCAAGATTCCTTGAGTCGCATACTGGAGTTCACCGATAGTCCCACCACACCAAGGAAGAATGAATTGCTGGGCATGGGAGCAACGCATTTTCTCCTAGACGCCACAGGTGCTAGTCAGACAGTCATGGCTCAGATTGGTCTAACCAGCCGCGTCATCTTCAGCGATCAGAACTTCATCTTCGTTGAATTGACGAAATAGATGAGCCAACATACGGTCGTGGTTTGTGAATGCCGTAGCCGCTTATTTCGCTCCTATTCTAAAATGGTGATTGCTGATTCAGTTATTGATGCAGGAATTTCGTGAGACTATTTTTTAAGCAAGGCTTCAGAACTACTTTATTCTTATCGGGTGCCTTGCTCATCGCGAATCTCACGGCAGGTGTTTCGCTAGTCGGTTCTCTCCGGCTGAATCTCATTTTTTTTGTTCTTGGATTTAGTGGTTATTCACTCTCACGTTTAATGTTCAAGCAATCAAACCAGCTATTGCAGTTGGCTGTCGGAATCACCGTAATAATTCCAATCTGGACAGTTTTAGACCAGGCACTACGCCTTATATCGCTGCGATCTGCTGCCCTACCGCTGGTAGGAACCTGCGGCCTGATGGTCAGTTTCAGTCACCGCATTAGGCAGCGGAGACTCGCTAATTTTTCTCCAACGCCTCAAGCGCTTGGTGCGAGCCAGGCCGCAATTCTCTGCTTGCTCGCAATCGTGCTTGTCGCGCAAACTTGGATATGGCTAATGTTGCCCGGCTCTGCGGGCCTTGTGACCATCGCTCTTCTCATCGGCAGCACTTCCCACACATCGGCACCAAGATTCTCTCTGCGGACTGGAATTGCCTCATGCGGAGTAATGGCGATTGCACTCGTAGTGGCGATTCTCCGACGTCCCGCCGACTGGTGGCTTCCCGGTTATGGGCTTGATGAACTTGAATATCTGAACAATGCGGCATATTCCTTTGGTCCGGCCATGGACGTGCTCGGTTCAGGTATTCCCCTCTCCTATCAGTGGCTGAACTTTGCCACGCTAGGTCTCATTGAGCAGGCGGCTGGGGTTGCCGACTTCGTTGTCGGCACTCGCGTCGACTTTGTGGTCTCGGGTCTGCTCCTTGCCCTCCTGGTGTGGGGGTTCATGATAGAAATACTCGGAAACAACCGCCGCGCTTTGCTAGCAGCCGCCTCTACCTGTCTTGCTTCCACAACCATGGTGTATCCCAATCACTACGGAGTCTTCGGCGTTAACAACCGTAGTTTTGCCGCGGTCTACCTCGTGGCGGTGCCGATTCTCGTCTTCGTTTGGGCAAGAACTGCATTTCGCTGGTCCGGATTTGTGCCACTACTCATCGTGGTCCATGCACTACTTAGTGTCAAGACTGCTGTCGCGCTTCCCCTCGCAGCAGTTCTCATTGTAGGTGCCGTGCTTATGCTCAATATTCGAAATTGGGTGGCGCTCACCCAGCTCGTAGTTCTCGGTACGACTCTTGGGATAAATTTGCTACTCGGGGTGAAATCTACGAGCGGTATGGCGTTTGACATCCGGCGACCCTGGTCCTTCACCAAACAGTTTGTCGGGTTCGAGAATTGGTTGAATGCGATTGCTACGGTCAATCGTGACTTCATCTTTATATCGCTGTTTGCTGCAACAATGCTCGTCGCCATGACGAGCATTGTTGCAGCCGCATCAGTTCGCTGGCTCCAACTCACTGAGATGCGCGGTGTCGGAGTGGTCTCGCTGGCTTCGCTCGGGGTCGGTTATCTTTTTGCAATGTTCAGTGATCGAGTGTCAGAAACACAGCTGCATTTTCTGCAAGTGACCGTTGTTGCCCTGATTCCGGTGGTGGTGGTCGACTTGATTCGAAGAACACCACAACAGAGACTCGAACCGATTCAGAGAATTGGTTTCCTGCCCACATTAACGGCGATCGGTGCTGCAATCATGATTCCAGTCTTTGCGTTACCACAAAGTCCCGTAGCACTCTCGCTGCCGAATGTCTTTGTAGATGGACTATCCGAACGACTTGCAGTCGTTGGCGCATCTGCTACTTGCATCGTTCTGGGAATAACTGCAATCGTGAGCGTAGCGCGCAGTCGTGACAACAGCGGGCAAAGCCGGCTTGATGTCATACTCTACGCTCTGCTGCTGTTATCAGTAACCAACGGAGCTATCAACTGGACGACCCTTCCGATGCAGCCACTGATGCGTTCGGGTGTCGTTGATGGTCAACTGGGTGCACCAGATCTTCGGTTGGCAGCACAATGGATCGTCACGAACACCGACATTGATGATGTCGTGGCCTCTAACGCTTTCTTTAGCGACCCCGTACTTGCGGACACATGTGCTTATTCTCGAGACGAGCAAGCAGGCTGGCTGACAGAATATGCAGAGAAGCAGAACTATTTCACACCCATGGTTTTGACCAAGAGAAGATTCGTGGCTGCCGCCCCGAACTATGGCTCACTGGCTAGTGGTGTTGATTTCGAGCCTCGTGTTCGTGCCTCACTCCTCTATGCGTGCGAACCTACTGAGGAGAACCGCAAAGCTCTCGAGACATTTAGCGCCCAGTGGTACCTTGCCTATCTACCTCGGGGTGTCAGTAATTTTTCAGCCCCAGATGAAGTCGTCTTCGTGAGTGGTCCGTGGGTGATCCTTAAGTTGGGTACTGCGTAACTCCTCAGCTCTTGCGTCCCACATACCGAATCACTTCCCCCTCTGATGCGTTAGCAACAGTCCTGCCAACCTCACTACCTTCGTAGCAGATCGTTTCGAGCGCAACTGTCGTGAGCGGTAGCGTTGTGAAGTATTGACGCGTAATGTACTGCGTATGAGGTGGATGAAGACGAGGTTTTCGATTGGTCCCCGAACCTTCGACGTAAGCCGGATACTCACTATTGGGTACTTCAACAAATAGATACCCACCCGGCTGTAACTGTGCAATGAGTTGCGCCATCGTTTCACGGATATCGATAACGTGCTCAATGCTGTGACTGGCATAGATGAGGGCAAAGGTTCCTTTCACCTCGTCGAGCGACCGCACATGAATGGCTCCTGGCACCTCTACATCAAACAGATCAAGATTTGTCACTGCAAAGCCAGCAGCAACCAATAGGTATGACATACCGCCATGACCGCTTCCGAAGTTGAGCGCCTTCGCAGGGATACGTCCTGTAATCTCTGAGTTAATCTTCCGCAGGTAGAGAAACTGATCCACGTCGCGCGGACGCAGCATCATCCGAGAATCAGACCGACCGCTCCAATACTGGTGTGAGTAGAAGTTGGAGAGTTTGTCACTGTCGGGCGTCGGGCTAACGCTCCACACACCCGGCTCGCTGTCAACCAAGGTGCCATCAGCAAAGATTTCCCGAAGCTGTCGCTCGGCATGCAGAAAGTTCTTGACTCGCTCAAGTCTAGCTCTGATACGTCTAGGCAGAATCGGGGCCGCGTGAGCGGCGACGCGTGCAACTTTGTGTTTCAGAAGCATAGTTCCGCATCTGACTCGAAGTGAAAGATTAATTCTGTTGCACGCTCCAACTTTTGGGTAAACACCAATCGCCAGAGTATCGCACGACGGGTGTGCAAACATAGACGGATGGAAGTAAGGCGGCTGGCCTCGTCGCTTTTACTTCTGCTCGCAACGTGGTTGTGGTATCTCGGCACACCAACCGAAACGCTTTTGCGAGCGCTCCTGGTGCTGGGCTTGCAAACACTTCTTGGCTGGCAGCTTCTGCGATTAATCACGCGTCCTAGCACTCTTGGTGCCCCCGGTGCAGTGGGGATCTCGGCTTCGTTCGGGGCCATTGCGATAGTGGTATTAGATCAAGCCATCCGATTAGTGACCACAAGTTGGCTTCGAGATGCAGTTCTCATCAGCGCGATACTCGTCGCCATAACGGTACTCACGATCGCCACAAGCAAGATTCAGTCAACTCAGTTGGTTACCACGACGCAGGTCTTTGACAGAGGAGCAGTTTCCGAGTCAGGGCTGGTCACAATCGTGGGCGCATTTACCCTATTCGTTGCTCGTGGTCAGGTATCTTCTGGACGGCTTATCGCCGCCGCTGTGCTGATTGTCGGCGCAGTAGTTGTTCTGAAGCTGACATCTAGCGGGCATCGACTTGAGTCAATCGTTGCACTAGCTATCTCATTGTCGAGCATCGCGCTGGCATCTCTTCTGCGTCCAAGAGTTTCATCTATTGAGTGGAAGCTCGAGCCACTGTATTTTGGGTCTGACGATCTCATCTTCAGTGAAGCATTGTCATTCTCTGTATCGAATAGCGGACCCACCGAACACATCGCGGCTTATGGCTCGTCGCTGCGATACCACTGGCTGTCGCTCGCGTGGTCAGGGACACTTGGGCGACTGACCGATGCCGAGCCGCTGATTTCGAGTCTCCACCTTGCTCCCGCCTTTGGGTATCTGACGATCTGTTTACTCGTGTTTGGCATCGTGCGCCAGTTCACCACTTCGCGTATGGCACCCCTCTTGGCCGCGCTCATGCTTTTCATGACAAACTACCCAATCGTCGATAATCGACTCATCGTTGCGGAGAACACGTCGAATGTTCTGGGGCACATTTGGTTATTGTCGGCAATTTTGCTCGTACTATTGATTTATCAATCTTACTCGACCGTGACCGTTACCGCCTTGGTCATCACGCTGATGGCAATCTTCATGGCCAAGCCCCATTACATCACTCCAATAGTGATCATGGTGATACTCACTGTGCTGAGGGCGATAAAACGCCGTGCGGCTATCCTTCTCACCCTCGCCGTCTCACTCACTTCCCTGTTCTCGCTAGCGATGGTTTATTTGCTTTTTCTGTCACCCCATGAATGGGAGCAGCGGCGCGTAAGGCTTCATGCGGGTTGGTTCGGACTTCCGACCACTGGCGTATTGAGACTCTTCTCGCCGGTACTTGCTATTGCAGTCGTAAGTCTCTTGACGGCAGGACCACTGCTCATGCTCCTCGGTCATGGAATTAGGTCTTCCAACTCGAACCGTATCGGCGGGCTGCTTGCAGCCAGTGTTTGGATTGCTGGCTTGTCATCGTTGTTCATCACTGGCAATAGCTCAGAGCAATATGTCCTTGGCGCCGCGCTGAGTGTTGGTGCTCCGCTGGCAGGAGCAGTAGTCGCTCAGCTAGCTGATAACGCGCGAATTCGTGGGTATGTTCTTGGACTGGTCCTGATTCTTAGTCTCGCCGGATGTTGGTGGCTGCTCAGTGAGTGGGTTCATGTAACTGAAGTTGTTGGTAGCAGACTCAATCTGAAAGATCCCATCCCCTACTCCATCCAACTTTTGCTGCCTCTCGGTGTTGTGGTCTGTGCCGGACTCTTTGGTCTAGCTCTACATGCATGCTCCAGACCGATTTCTGGCTCCCTTTCGGATATTCCGCGTTTGCTTCGTTCGAGAGTTCTTGTATGCGGAATGATGTCGCTGATCGGGCTCCAAATTGGAGCTTATCTAGCCGATGTGAACTATGGGAATGCTCAGAAGCAAGTTGCACCACCCGATGATCTTGAGGCTCTTCAATGGATTCGCGAGAATAGCGATAAATCGTGGAGGATTGCGACCAATCGGGACTTGTGCATCGACCCTCCACACTGCACGGAGGGTGGCAGTAGCTTTTTGGTTTCAGCACTGACTCGCGTGCCGGTGCTAATAGAGGGGCCAAGATTCGTGGTCGGCGGCCAGAAGTACCCAAGTTGGGTTTTGGACCGAATCAGCGCAAGCCTAGAATTCGCACAGAGTCCATCTCGCACGAATGCTGGTCGGCTAACTGATCTCGGTGTCACCCATTTTTACTTTGACGACACATCACCTCCAGGCATTCCAACCGTCGCAGATCTAGCCGATGTAGGGGTTGTTCTGTACTCACAAAAGAATCGTCTCGTACTTGACTTAAGGTCATAAGTCACCCAGATGCGAAGCGATGTCCAGGGGCTTCGCGCGGTCGCAGTAATTCTCGTTGCGCTCTATCACACGGGAGTGTTGCCTGGTGGATTCATCGGAGTTGACGTCTTTTTCGTGATATCAGGCTTCGTCATCACGAAGAGCATCATTAGTGGAAATACCCAAGATCTACGGGCCTCTCTCTTTGCCTTTTATGCCAAGCGACTACGTCGCATTCTCCCGGCGTTGTATCTGGTGGTGCTTTTCGTAGTCATCATTTCTTGGTTTGGTGGCTATTGGCTCCCCCATCGCGACATCTCGCAAACTGCTCTTGCCGCACTTCTCAGTGTCTCCAATCTCGTCTTCCTCACGCAGGAATCTGGATATTTCTCCACTGGCCCAGAGCTAAATCCGCTACTACACACATGGTCTCTCGGTGTGGAAGAACAGATCTATCTCGTCTTCCCGATAGTGCTCTTGGCTCTACTACGGCTGACACGACTGACTCGGAACATTGTGCTCGTACTAACGGCATTAGCGTTGGGCTCTTTCATCACCGAATTGTGGCTCACGTGGGGTCCGCCGATCCTGTTCGGTCGTGAGCCGCGCCTCATTGCGTTCTTCTTCCCTGGAACCCGAATCTGGGAGTTCTTGGTCGGATCAATCATTGCGGTCTCACTTCCAGAAACAGTTCGCACGCGAGTTCGTGACCCGTTGTGGATTGCCCTAACGATCACGTCATTGACGGTCACATCGCTTGTCGTCGATAACCGCTCGATCTTTCCTGGTTGGATCGCTGCGTTCCCGGTTGCGGCCACTGCAGTAATCATTGTGCTCGGGAGTGCTCCTGGGTCATCCGCGCACTACATCTTGGGTCACCGTTCAGTTTTCGGGAGATTCATGGGCTGGCTGGGTGACCGTTCATACGGCTGGTACCTGTGGCATTGGCCGGTTCTGCTCCTCGTCAACCAATCAATCGCCGGCAGAGATAGTCAGTTGATGGCCTTGGTAGCCGTGCTCAGTGCTCTTGTTCCCGCACATCTTTCGTACGTGTACGTTGAGCAACGCTGGCGCGGCTCTATTGCACTCCCGAAGAGCCGTCGTCTCGCTGGTGCAGGGATTCTGGTTACGACAGCACTGATCGTCGGAGCAAATGCAGCTGGAGCGATCTCAGTTGGTCGTCCTACTACCGAATCATGGACGCAGGAACAGTGGTTGCTTGGTGATTGTCAAGTGGCTGAAGAGGATTGCATCGACCCAGACGCATTTGTCTCTCAGACGGTCTTCTTGATTGGCGACTCGCATGCGGGGGCCTTGGCTCAAGCGCTGCGAAGCATTGCCGATCAACTCAACGTTCCATTGGTGGTTGCAGCCAGGGCTGGCTGTCCGTTTGTTGACGCTGATTGGGGGTTCTTTCTCGATCAGTTCCGCGAGGCTAGTCGAACCACCAACCACTACTGCCGAGAGCATTATCAAGATGTGCTTACCATGATCCAGAAAACACCCGACCCGGTCGTAGTCATGGCCGACTACGCCGCACTCTTCGCTGGAAGTCGTGAGCTTGCCCCACGGTTTGATCTGCGTGTCGTCTGCCCGATAGTGCAGGGGGGCGACTGTCAGTCTCCTAATACGCAAAACGCACGACAAACCTTCTTTCTTGAGTCACTCAGCCAATCACTCAATCAGATCCTGATACGCGGGGGCAATGTGCTGTTTGTTGGAGCGGCACCAGTGATGTTTCGAGAGCAAGCTGACATGGAGTCAGAGGGTGAATTGCGAGGTACTGCTCGCTCATTGAGCAGTGCGATTGTGGGTGCCTCTGATGACTTCCGGCAAGATCTATCACGTACAGCACCACCCGGTCGTGTCGCATTCATCGATCTTCATCGCCTGCTCTGCACGGACGACCTGTGTCCATTTTCTCGCGGAGACGAACTTTTGTTCACAACTGCTGGTTCGGCAAACGATCACCTCAGTGTGCAGGGTGCACAGGAGATTCAGGATGAGATTCTTCGTCGGATAACTCGGCTTCTTGACTAGCTCGATACTTCGGCGAGAAACCAGTCGACGAGGCGTGCTGTGATGGGTGCGATGTTTGCTACCCGTTCGGTGGAGATTTCGCAGAGGTGCTTGGGGTCGATGCCGAGTTTGTGCAGTTCTTGGGTGCCGGCACCCTGACTCCAGCTTGTGATGATTTCAAGCGTTGCTTCTGGATGAAATTGTGTGGCAAAGATACGTTTACCGATCATCGCCTGGGGACCAACATCGTTGGTGGCCACTGTTTTGAGGCTCGGCGGCACAGTGAATACGTCGTAGTGCCACTGCAACCAGGTGTGCGCCAAAAGTTCGGGCTGTGCGGTGCTCGACACCGCATGCCAACCGACTTCGGGCTGTTGCGAGCGACTCACCGTGCCACCGAGTGCGTGTGCGACGAGTTGTGCGCCGTAACAGATGGCGAAGATCGGCACACCACGCGTGATTGCCGTTCTTACGAGATCGACTTCGGCGGCAACCTCCTTCTCGTTGCCCTCCCAATACACCGACCACTCCGAGCCGAGCAGTAGCAACACATCAATCCCGGCGAGTGATCTCCATTCGCGCGGATACTCACGTTCATTGCGCTCCAAGGCAAAGCCGACTTCAGCGAGCCGCGCACCGACGAGCCCGGGATCTGCATCGCCACGATTGCCGACCACCAACGCACGCACAGCGATACCGTAGTTGTTGCATGAGCCGCGTGGGCGCCGTCGCAATTTCGCTCGAGCAGGTTCGCCATGTCAGTGAG
>Ga0194129_10007832_pt1 | contig 12580 bp, 6 predicted proteins | sample TA2KigCa35mmetaG_FD_150862 | JGI IMG/M metagenome (GOLD analysis project Ga0194129, IMG submission 150862) | Freshwater microbial communities from Lake Tanganyika, Tanzania - TA2015038 Kigoma Deep Cast 35m | ecosystem: Environmental > Aquatic > Freshwater > Lake | place: Tanzania: Lake... | reverse complement strand
GCCGCCCTGCGCGCCGCCCTGCGCGCCGCCCTGCGCGCCGCCCTGCGCGCCGCCCTGCGCGCCGCCCTGCGCGCCGCCCTGCGCGCCGCCCTGCGCGCCGCCCTGCGCGCCGCCCTGCGCGCCGCCCCCGCCGCCCTGCGCGCCGCCCTGCGCCCCCTCCTCGCACGCGCCGTCGGCGCACAGGCGCCCGGGGGCGCACGCCGCGGGCGCCCCCCACGCGCGGCAGCCGCGCGCGTCCTGCGCGCACTTCTGCGCGCTCTGTAGGTCCACACAGCGCGCCTCGCCCTCATCGCAGGCGTGGAGGCACCCATCTAGGCACTCCCCGCCCACGCACGAGGCGCGCGCGCCGCACGACTCCCCCTCCGTCCACTCTAGGCAGCCGAGGGGGCCGGGGGCGCACCGCTCAACGACCTCCCCGCGCCCCACGGGCGCGCAGCGGGCGGCGCCCGCGGGGCAGGCGTCGGCGCAGAGCGGCTCCACCGAGAGGGCGGCGGCGAAGGGGCCGAGGGCGGCGCCCGAGAGGGCGAGGGTGTAGACGCCGGGGGCGAGGCGCACGTCGAGCGCCGCGTCGCCCGCGGCCCCCTCCGCGCACGCGAGGTCGCCGCCCAGGGGGTCGCAGCTCGCCCACACCGACGCCGCCGTCACGCCCCCCTCCCCCCGCACCACCACCCGCGCCGCGTAGGGGAGGGCGAGCTCGTAGAGCGTGTCGGCGCGCGCGTCCTGCGCGCAGCGGGGGGTGAGGTGCCGCGTGCTCTCGGCGACCCAGGCGCCGGTGAGCGAGGGGGGGAAGGGCGCGGCGAGCGGGAGGCGGTCGGCGCAGGTGTCGCCCGCGGGCGGGGGCGCGCCGCCCTCGTCGCGCAGGGTGAGGGTGAGGGTGTAGTCGCCCTCCTGCCCAAGGGCGTAGGAGTCCACGGCGAGGGTGTAGGCGCCGGCGGGGAGCGCCACGTCGAGGAGGGAGCCGAGCTGCCCGGCGGGGGAGCCGTCGTCGTCGCACGCCAGCTCCTCGCCGCAGCCGCGGCGCAAGACGAGCACCGTGTCAAAGCCCGCGGCCTCGGCGGTGAGGCGGCGGGGGGCGTTGAGCTCAAAGCGATAAAAGCGCTCCGCGCCGCGCCCCGCGCACGCGCCCGTCGCCGTGTCGCGGTAGCCGCGCCACAGGGAGCCCGTGAGGGTCTGGCTCACCGCCTCGATGGGGGTCGCCGCCTCGCACGTGTCGCCCTCGCCGGGCACCACGCACTCGCCGAGGGCGCACACGAGGCCGGGGGCGCAGGCGGCGGGCGCGCCCACGCGCTGGCCGCAGGAGTCGAGCTCCACCACCTCGGCGTCGTTGAGGCACACGCGCGAGAAGGGCGCGCCGCAGACCGCGGGCTCGCCGCAGAGCGCCTCGTTGGCGTAGCCGGCGGCGCACAGCCCGGCGAGGGCGCGGTGGAGGTAGGTGACGCCCTCCGCGGAGTCCCCCACGCCGCGGTCGAGGGAGAGGGTGTTGACCACGTTGCAGGCGTCGCGGGTGGCGTAGTCCTGCTCGCCGCGCACGAGGATGCCCACCTGCTCGCCGGCGGCGTTAAAGACCCCAGAGCCGGAGTTGCCGCCAAAGGCGTCCACCGTGGCGCTAAAGAAATCCCCTGCGTCGCCCCGCGGGTCCGAGACGAACCCACCGTCGTCCACCTTGAGCGGCAGGCCGCTGGGGAAGCCCATCATCACCAGCGGCTCTCCTTGGGTGAGGGGGGCGGGGGTCACGGGGGGGGGGGCGCGGCGCACCGGCGCCGGCTCGCCGCGCGCGGGCGGCACGGCGCGGTCGAGCTGCACAAAGGCGTAGTCGCTGGCGTTGTCGTTGTAGGTGGTGACCACGCGGAGGCAGCGGTACACGTCGTCGGAGGTGAGGCGCCCGAGCGCCTCGGGGCCGTCCATCAGGTAGTTAAAGACGAAGCGCATGTCTGCACAGCTCTGCGCCGACGGCGCGCAGTGCCCCGCCGTCACCACCAGGTCGTCGGCGATGAGCGTGCCGGAGCACGAGGCGGCGGTGGGCTGCGCGAGGTAGCGCTGGTCGGGGCAGAGGTTGTAGGACGTGGCGAGGGGGAGGGCGAGGACGCGTATGTCGCTCGGGTTGGAGGCGTCGAGGGCGGCGCGGTCAAAGATCGCCACGATGGAGCGCCGGGCGCGGGCGGCGAGGGCGGCGGGGAGCTCGTAGACGTCGCGGCGGGTGTCATCGCCGTAGACCACGCGGTCGCTGCGCCGCTCGAGGGCGACGGGGGCGGCGGGCTCGGCGGACTCGGCGGACTCGGCGCGCTCCTGCGGCGCGCAGGCGCTGAGGCAGGCGCTGAGGCAGGCGCTGAGGCAGGCGCTGAGGCAGGCGTTGAGGCGGGCGCTCAGGCGGGAGCGGCGCGCGGGGGGGGGCGGCGCGAGGGGCGCTGCGTGGAGGGGGCGGGGGGGGGGCATAGGCGCTGGCTCCTGCGGGCGGCGCGCCGCTGAGGGCGCCGCTGAGCGCGCCGCTGAGTGAGCGCGCCGCATGATATCTGCCCCGCGCGGCGCCTATAAATCAAGCTGCACCCATGAGCCCGCCGCGTCGCGGAGGGTGAGGGAGTAGGCGCCGTCGGGGGCGGGGAGGAGGGCGCGGGGCACGCGCACCTCGCCGCAGGGGACGTCGCGGAGCGCCGTCACCGTCTCGGCGCCGTCGGCGGCGCGCGCCGTCACCAGGCGCGCCTCGCAGGGCGCGGGCGTGGGGGTGAGCGCGAGGGTCGCCAGCGGCGGCGCCCCGCTCGCCGCCTCCCCCGAGGGCGCGCGGGGCTCGCCGCGCGCGTAGAGCAGCCCCTCCAGGGGGGCGAGGGCGGGGGGGCCCACCACAAACCGCCACGCCTTGAGCGCCGGCGCGGAGGGGGCGCTCAGGTCCAGCCCCCCCGCGCGGTCATCGGCGCCGCCGAGGCGGGCGAGCAGGGCGGCGTCGCGGGCGTGCAGCAGGGTGCCGGCGCGGCGCAGGGCGCTGAGGGGGGCGCGCCCGTCGTCGTTGGTGGGGGCGTCGGCGTAGGTGAGGAGCGCCACGTGCTCCTCGGCGCGCGCCTCTCGCGCGCGTGCCACGAGCCCCCCCTCGCCCGTGAGCGTGACCGGGTCGCTCGTGAGCGCGTAGGGGCGCGCCCCCGCCGCCTCAGCCCCCGCCTCCACCGCCGCCCCCTGCACCTCCACCGCGTACCGCCCCGCCGGCAGCCACAGCGGGAGGTCCCACGAGGCGCCCCAGCGGTGGTCGCCCTCATAGTCCCCGAGGTAGCTCAGCGCGCTCTCAAAGCCACCGTCGTCGAGGGGGAGGCCGTAGGGGCTCACGGCGGGGGCGAGCGCGCCGTCGTCGCTCACGCGCAGGAGGCGCACCCGCGGGCGGTCCACCGCCGGGTCGCCCCCGCGCCACTCCACGCGCAGGAGTCGCCCGCGGCGCAGAGGCGCCCCCTCGGCGGCGCCCGGGGCGGGGGCGAGGAGGGCGGGCGGGGGACTCGGCGAGGGGGCGCGCGCGTCGTCGGGGAGGCGGGGCCACCAGGTGGGGGCGAGGGCCTCCGCGGGCAGCGCCGCGCCGCCGAGGAGACTCGCCGCCAGCGCGCTCGCCTCCGCCAGCACGTGCTCCCCCTGCCGCCAGCCCCAGACCGCCATGCTCGCCTCATAGCCGCCGCGGAGCCAGTCCTCCTCGCCGAGCAGGTAAAAGAGGTGGTCTTGGGCGTAGCCGACGTTAAAGGAGCGGGGCGCGGCGAGGCCGGCGCGGCGCGCGTCCTCCTCCACGAGCGCCGCGAGGCGCAGCCCCAGCTCCGACGAGGGCTCGCCGGGGAGCGTGGTGAGCACGAGGTCGCCGAGGCGGAGGGCGCTGAGCACCGTCTTGTGGAACTGCATCAGCGGCGCGTGGTAGAGGGTGAAGAGGTCGAGGGGGCAGCGGACCTCCTCGGGCGCGTAGGGCGGCTCCTCGGGCGCGCGCTGCTCCCCCACGCAGCTAAAGGCGCCGTAGGTGTAGGGGCGCCCGCCCGGGGCGGCGAAGGGCGCGTCGCCGTCGCGGTAGCCGAGGCGCTCGTAGCTGAGGGGGACGCGGCGGGTGCGGAGGTCGACGGGGAGGTCGGGGCGCGACGCGATGCCGTCAAAGAGCGGGGCGTAGGCGCGCCAGATGAGGTCGCCGATGACCTGGATGTCGCCGTGCGCCTCGCTGGTCACGTGGTCGCCGCGGGGGCTGATGTTGGCGGCGTTGCCGTTCATAAAGAGCGCGGGCACGGGGCGCCCGTAGCGCCCCGACAGCTCCTCCGTGAGCACGCGCTCAATCCCCCCCGCCGCGTCCCCCGTGACGAGCGGCTCCATGAAGTGGGTGCCGTGGACCCCAAAGCCCACCAGCGCCGCCCGGGGCGCGCCGTCGAGGTCATCCACGCGCACCGCGAGGAGGCGGTCGTCGAGCTCGGGGGCTGTGTGGCGGCGCTCGCTGTGGACGCGGCGGTCGGGGTCCGCCTCGTCGAGGAGCGCCCAGCCGAGGCGCGCCGGGGCGCGGTCGGCGAGGGCGCGCCGGGCGGCGAGGGCGGCGGCGCGCGCGTAGGTGCGGGTGAGCGAGGGCGAGAACTTGCCGTAGCCGAGGCCCCCAAAGTTGAGCTGCGGGACCAGATTCCAGAAGCGCGCGGGCTGGCTGTGGGAGTGCGTGGCGAACACCACGAGGGCGTCGAGGGCGTTGGCGGGCTCCTCGCCGTCGGCGGCGAGCAGGGCGCGCAGCTCGAGGGCGATGAGGGTGCGGAGGTGGTCGGTGGACCACGAGAGCGGCAGGCGCACGAGCAGCACCACGGCGCGCCCATCGTCGAGCGCCACGGCGCGCACGTCCTGGCGCTCGAGCTCCGTGTGAGAGCCGCCCAGCAGCGAGGCGTAGGGGGTGCGCGGCCCCGGGCGCGCCCCAAAGCCCGCCAGCTCCACGCCCATAGGGTACTCGAAGTCCGCCACCCCCACGCCGGCCAGGAGGCGCGCGGGGGCGCCGAGGGGGGCGAGGGGGGGCGCGCCGAGCAGCTCGAGCACCTCCGGGGCGAGGGGCTCGCAGGCGCCCTCCACGCAGTGACCGGGGGCGGCGCAGTCGGCGTCGAGCTGGCAGGCGACCACGCAGCGCCCCTGCGCGCACACCTCATCATCGCCGCACTGCGCGTTGAGGGCGCAGGGGGCGGCGGCGACGCAGGCGCCCTCCGCGCAGTCCCCGCCGGGGCAGTCGCCGGGGTACCTGCACGCCCCCGCCCCGCCCTGCGCGCCCCCCTGCGCCCCGCCCTGCGCGCCCCCCTGCGCCCCGCCCTGCGCCCCGCCCTGCGCCCCGCCCTGCGCGCCGCTCTGCGCGCCGCTCTGCGCGCCCCCCTGCGCGCCCCCGTCATCACAGCCGAGCGCGAGGAGCAAGAGGAGCGCGAGAGGCGCGAGAGGCGCGAGAGGCGCGAGAGGCGCGAGAGGCGCAAGAGAAGCGACGGGCGCGACGGGCGCCCTGAGCGTGATTTTCATAGAGCCTGCCTCGTCCCTGGTGTATCCGTCATGTAGGATCATCTGTTCGCGTCGTCTGTTCGCGCGGCGTGGGCGCGCGGGGGTGGGGCGCTAGCCGCTCCCTCAGAGCTCTATACTTCATGATGTCGCGCAGAGCCGCAAACCTCACGCGCGATTTAGATTCTGCTCATTCACTCCGAGAGGGGCCCCCCATGCACGAGCGCAAGCCAGAGCGCGCGCCGCGCCGCGCGCCACCTCCCCACCCCCAGGCGGACCGCCGCGGGGACGACCCCGACGCCGCCCACCCCCACGCCGCCGCGCCCGCGGGGGCGAGCACGCTGCTCATCGTGTCGGACCTGCACCTCGGCGCCGCGCTGCGCCCGCCGATGGGGTACGCGGCGCTCCGCATGACCGCGCGCCTCGACCGCGCCCTAGAGCGCTTCTTGGAGTACCACCTCGCCCGCCCCGCGCGCGACGAGGAGGGCGCGCCGCGGCCGTGGACGCTCATCTTTAACGGCGACACGATCGATTTCCTCCACATGGGGCTCAGCGCCGAGGACCAGGTGACGCTCGAGGGGGAGGAGGCGCTCTACGGGCTCTCGTTCGCCCGCCGCCGCTCGCGCTGGAAGCTGCAGGAGATCGCCCGCTACCACCGCCGCGCCTTCCGCGCGCTGTGTCGCTTTATTGAGCAGGGGCACCAGTGCGTGTTCGTGATCGGCAACCACGACGCCGACCTCTGGTTTGAGCAGGTGCGCCGCGACCTCACCGCCGCCGTCGCCCGCCACGCCCGCCAGCCCAAGGCGGTGAAGCGCATGATTCACTTCGCCCCGTGGTTCTACTACGAGGAGGGGCGCGTCTACATAGAGCACGGGCACCGCTTTGACCCCTACTCCACCTTCCCCGACCCCCTCGCCCCGCTCAACCGCGAGGAGAGCGCCCTAGAGCCCACCTTTGGGCACTGGGGGCTACGCTACTTCTGCAACCCGGTGCCCACGTTCCCGCTCCACGACCTCGAGCGGTGGGGGCCGGTGGATTTTATCCGCTGGGCGCTCAACCGCGCGGGGGTGGGGCTGTCGAGTCTGGTGCTGTTCTACCTGCGCTTCTTGTGGCGCTACGCCCGCGACACGGCGGCGGCGCGGCTGGCGGTGCAGCGGGAGGCGCTGGCGGGGCGGCAGCGGGGGCGGCGGCTGGCGCGCTTCGCGCGGCGCGCCCGCCTGTCGATGCGCCGCGTGCGCGCCCTCGACGCCCTGCGCCTGCAGCACGTGGGGGCGAGCTGGCTCCGCATCGCGCAGGCGATCTATGTGGACCGCGCGGTCCTGGTGCTGCTCTCGGGGGTGGGCATGCTCTGGTGGGCGCGGGTGGCGGAGGGGTGGGCGCTAGCGGCGGGGCTCGCCGCGGGCGCCCTCGGGGTGGGGGTGGCGTGGGTCACCCTCGCGCAGCTCCGCCCGCCGCAGGACACGCACCCCCTCCTCGGCGACATCGCGCAGCAGATCGGCGACATCACCGGCGTGCCCCTCGTGGTCTTTGGGCACACGCACCACCCCACGCTCACGGAACGCGACGGGGTGCGGTGGCTCAACCCCGGCTCGTGGGAGCACCTGCCGCGCAGCGAGAGCCACGCCCCCGACCAGCCCTGCACCTGCGGCGCCAAGTTCGGGGTGGTGCGCGGGGAGGGCGCGGAGATGCGCGTGGGGCTGTATCAGTGGTGCGAGGTGCGCCGCGCGGCGGAGCTGGTGAGGGATGAGCGCGAGGGGGATGGGCGCGAGGGGGATGGGCGCGCTCAGGGGGCGCAGCGCGCCGCCGGGAGCGCGGAGGTGGTGGCGGTGGCGGGGGGGGCGCCGGCGGGCGCCTCGTCCACCCACAGCGAGTAGGGCTGCGACGCGGGGCCGGCGAAGGGGTCGCGGACGCGCCCGAGGTCGTCGCGGAGCTCAAAGTGGAGGTGGGGGGCGCTGGAGTAGCCGCTCGAGCCCACGAGGGCGAGCGCCTCGCCGCAGGCGACCTCCTGTCCCACGCGCACACGCACAGAGCCGGCGCGCAGGTGGAGGTAGCGCGTCTCCCAGCCCCCCGCGTGCGCCAGGTGGACGCGGTTGGCCACGACGGGGCGCCCGTCGCAGGTGACGTCGGCGCTCAGGAGGTCGGCGTGGCAGCGGTCGTAGTGCCCGTCCTCCACGCGCGTGACCCGCCCCGCCGCCGCCGCCACCACCCGCGCCGAGCCGGCGTCCATGGTCACGAAGCCCCCCTCTAGGATGAGGTCGCTGCCCTCGTGCTCGTCATAGCAGAACGGGAAGGCGCGCTCGTGGTGGTCGCGGCACTGCGTGCGGACCCCGCCCCCCGGCTCGTGGTCCACGCCGATGATGGGGTGGGGTCGCATGAGCGCCACGTCCTCGGGGGCGATGGGGAGCGCGAGCTGCGGCGCGCCCGCGGGGGCGTCGGGCAGGCCGTCGAGGCGCCCAGGCGCCCCCGCCCCGCCCGGCGCCCCGCCCGGCGCCCCGCCCGGCGCCCCGCCCGGCGCCCCGCCCGGCGCCCCGCCCGGCGCCCCCGCCCCGCCTAGCGCCCCGCCCGGCGCCCCGCCCGGCGCCCCGCCCGGCGCCCCGCCCCCGCCCTGGGTCCCCGCAGGGCTGGCAGGGCGCGCCGCCGGGAGCGGCGGGGGCGCGTCATCGCAGCCGACCGCGCCGGAGAGCGCCGCGCCGAAGAGCGCCGCGCCGAAGAGCGCCGCGCCGGAGAGCGCCGCGCCGGAGAGCGCCGCGCGAGGGCCTCTGGGGCGCTCGGCGGGGGCGCTCACGCGGCGTCGTGGCGCTTGTGGACGCGGAGGAGGCGGCCGAGGGCGATCGCCACCACACCTGCCCCCGCGCTGAAGACGGCGCCCATCTTGGCGGGCCCCTGCAGGGCGCCCGCCACGTTCGGCCCCTCGGGGTACGCCTCCCCCGTCACGAAGAGCGCCACGGTGAGCCCGAGGCCCGCCACCACGCCTGCCACCAGCAGGTGCTTGACGCGCATGCCGTCAGGCAGCGGGAAGCCCATGGCGGCGCCGGTGAGGGCGAAGAGCGACACGCCGATCGTCTTGCCGACGAGCAGGGACGCGAGGACCACCCACGTGATGGGCCCCACGCTCGACAGCTCCACGCCGGCGTTGGCGAAGGCGAAGAAGAACAGGCCAAAGTCCACAAAGACCTTGAGCTGGTGCTCAAACTCCTGGAGCGGCGAGAGGGGGGTGCTGTGGTCGTGCTCCTCGGCCTCCGCGTAGAGGCCGAGGTCGCGCTCGGGCCCCGGCAGGAAGGGGATGATGGGGACGAGGGCGAGGGCGGGGTGCAGGTGCGCGTTGAGCAGCCCCACCCAGCTCAAGAGGCCGCCCACAAAGATGTAGGCGGTCCAGCTCTGCACCTTCATGCGCCGGAAGGCGTAGCTCGCCCCCATGCCGGCGAGCACCATCAGCAGCCACTCCGGCGCGGGGGGGTGGGTGGGGTCGGGGTAGAAGACGGCGATGATGCCGAGGCCGATGGCGTCGTCCGCCACCGCCAAGAGCAGCAAAAAGCCCACGGCGGGGTGCCCCTGCCCAAAGACGATCTTGGCCACGAGCCAGGCGAGGGCGATGTCGGTGGCGGTGGGGATGCCCCAGCCGCGGAAGATCACGTCGGGGGAGCTGGGGTCCACCACCACGCCCGGGGTGAGCGCGCTGGTGATGGCCGCGCCCACGTCGCTGACCCCCTCCGAGAGGAACAGCGAGGCGAAGAGCAGGAAGCAGACGATGGGCCCGATGACGCCGCCAAGCGTGCCGAGCAGCGGGTTGATCGCCTTGGAGGGCGGGTTGAGCGCGCCCCCGGGGAGCACGGACTCGGTGATCTCCTTGGCGGCGATGCCGAAGAAGAGGACCATGAACAGGTCGTTGATCAGGAAGTGGAGCGTGACCTTGTGCCCAAGGAGCGACGCGCCCTCGCCGAGCGGGGCGTAGTGGATGAGGTGCTGGTAGAGGCTCGAGTCGAGGTTGGCGACGACGAGACCAGCGACGACGCCGAAGATCAGCGGGAGTGAGAATTCCTGTAGTGTGCTCTTGATTCGTTTGACTTTACTCACTCGTTTCTCCTAAAGAGGGCGCGCTGACTGAGAGATGGGTGACGAGATGACTCCAATCAACCCTCACCGGCGCGTCGCGCGATCAGCTGCCTCCGCAGCTCAACATAGTAGGCGATGCACGGGAGCGGCGTGCGCGCACGCCACCTGCTCTGCGGCTAGCTTCGTACGAAAAAAAATCCCTCGTCAATACTCTTGGCGTGACCTGTCGCACTTTCAGGTGTCTCTCGCGCGCGCGCCCGCGCGCCCGCAGAGAGACGCCCAAGCGCGCCCTCGGGGCTCACGCTCGCTCACATTAGGTCGCTCACACTAGGAAGTCCGCGCAGATGATCACGATCAGCGAAGTCTCGATGAACTTTGGGCCGCAGGTCCTCTTTGAGAACGTCAACGTCACCTTCAACCAGGGGGAGCGCTACGGCCTGACGGGCCCCAACGGCGCGGGCAAGTCCACCTTCATGAAGATCATCTCGGGGGACCTCGAGCCGATGCGCGGGCAGGTGAGCCGCCCCAAGAAGCTCGGCATCCTGCGCCAGGACCACTACCGCTACGACGGCGTGCGAATCATCGACGTGGTGCTCATGGGCAACCCGCGCCTGTGGGCGGCCCTCAGCGACAAGGAGGCGCTGATGGGGCGCCTCGACCACCTCACGGACGAGGAGGGCATCCGCCTCGGCGACATCGAGATGACGATCGCGGAGGAGGACGGCTATATGGCGGAGTCGGAGGCGGAGGAGCTGCTCGAGGGGCTCGGGGTGCCCGCCGCGCTGCAGACGCGCCCGCTCTCGTCGCTGACGGGCGGCGACAAGGTGCGCGTGCTCTTGGCGCAGGCGCTCTTTGGGGGGCCGGAGGGGCTGCTCCTCGACGAGCCCACCAACCACCTCGACCTCGCCTCGATTCGGTGGCTCGAGGGCTTCCTCAAGGACTACACGGGGGCGCTGGTGGTGATCAGCCACGACCGCTACTTCCTCAACGAGATCGCCACCAAGATCGCCGACATCGACTACGAGACGATCATCGTCTACCCGGGCAACTACGACGACATGGTGGAGGCGAAGGCGAGCGCGCGCGGGTCGCTGGAGCTGGCCAACTCCGCCAAGCAGCAGCGCATCAGCCAGCTGCAGGAGTTCGTGCAGCGCTTCCGCGCCGGCTCGCGCGCCTCGCAGGTGAAGTCGCGCGAGAAGCTGCTCGAGAAGGAGAAGCAGGCGATGGCCAACCTCAAGCGCTCCAACATCGCCCGCCCCTTCATCCGCTTTGACCAGAGTCGCCCGAGCGGCAAGCAGGTGTTTGAGCTCAAGGCGGTGAGCAAGAGCTTTGGGGCGACGCGGGTGCTCAAGGCGCTGGATTTTCAGCTCTTTAGGGGCGACAAGGTGGCGATCGTGGGCCCCAACGGGATCGGCAAGACGACGCTCGTTCGCGTGCTGCTCGGGGAGCTGGCGCCGGAGGCGGGGGAGCGCGTGGAGGGCTACGAGGTGCACGCGGGCTACATGCCGCAGGACCACCACGAGCAGATCGGCAAGACGGACGAGACGGCGCACAGCTGGCTGTGGCAGTGGAACACGGAGGTGGGGGAGGAGGACATCCGCAGCCTGTTCGGGAAGCTGCTCTTTGGGAAGGACCAGCCCTTTAAGCCCACTAAGGTGCTGTCGGGCGGCGAGACGGTGCGCATGCTCTTGGCGCGGCTGATGCTGCTCAAGCCCAACGTGCTGATGCTCGACGAGCCGACCAACCACCTCGACCTCGAGTCGATTCGCTCGCTGATCGAGGCGCTCGACCAGTACGAGGGGACGTGCGTCTTCATCACCCACGACCGCCAGCTGGTGAATCAGGTAGCCAACCGGATCATCGAGATGTCGGCGTCGGGGGTGCGCGAGCTGAGTCCGCAGCAGTTCGCCGAGGGGCAGTTCCTAGAGTCGCACAAGGCCTACCAGAAGAAGGGGTGGTGAGGGGGTCATGAGCGCGCGCTGGCTCGCCCTGAGCGCGTGCGTGGCCCTCGCCGCGCACCAGGCGTCCCTCACCTGGGCGCCCCACCTCACGCCGTCGGCGCGCGCGCCGTGGGCGCTGAGCGCGCTGCTGTGCGCCTGGCTCTGGCGCCACGCCCGCCTCCGCCCCCCCGCCGACCCCCTGAGTCGCCTGCGCGCCCCCTGGGACGCGCGGGGGCGCCGCCGGGCGCTGGTCTTGAGCGTGGGGGTGGCGCTGCTGGCGCACGGGGTGGCGCTGCGCGCCCTGCGCGCCCCCGCCCCGGCGCTGCTGCCCGAGCGCGTCCTCTCGTACGCCCCCCTGCCGGCGCGCGCGTATGTCCTGTCGGGGACGCCGCGCGTGGAGAATCCCCCCTACCGCTGGGCGCTCGAGGACGCGGCGCGGGGGGCGGGGGCGGGGGAGGAGGGGCTGATCGATGAGGGGGCGCCGTACCTGACGCCGGTGGAGGAGTTTAAGGGGCAGGTGCTGTTGGTGAGCGCGTCGCCGCTCACGGCGCCCCTGGCGGGGGTGCGGGGGCGGCTGCTGGGGACGTCGGCGGCGGCGCAGGTGAGTTTCGTGTCGTATCGCAACTATCTAGGGGTGTCGCGCAAGGCGCCGATTTATCTCTTTGATGTGCGGGGGGCGTGGTGGTTTGAGCCGCTGCTGTGGAGCGCGTGCCTGTGGTCGCTGACGCTGGTGATGGGGGTGTGGAGCTCGGCGACGCGCGACCCCGGGAACGCCCACCGCGGGCTGTATGTGCCCCCAGAGCTGCGAGGGTAGCGCCTCAGGGGGGCGGCAGGAGGTGGGCGCGCTGCTCGGGGGTGAGGGCGAGGAGGGCGCAGGCCTCGTCGGGGGTCTTGCCGGCGTTGAGGAGGGCGTGGAGGGCGTGGGCGAGGCCCTGCTGGAGGCCCTCCTCGCGGCCCTCCTCGCGGCCCTGCTCGCGGCCCTGCTCGCGGCCCTGCTCGCGGCCGAGCTCGATGCCCTGCTCGCGGCCGAGCTCGATGCCCTGCTCGCGGCCGAGCTCGAGGGCCTCGCGGCGGGCGGTGTTGAGCTCGGTGACGCGGTCGCTGAGGTCGAGGAGGGCGCGGTCGTATTCGGCGATGTGGGC
>Ga0194129_10007829_pt1 | contig 12582 bp, 14 predicted proteins | sample TA2KigCa35mmetaG_FD_150862 | JGI IMG/M metagenome (GOLD analysis project Ga0194129, IMG submission 150862) | Freshwater microbial communities from Lake Tanganyika, Tanzania - TA2015038 Kigoma Deep Cast 35m | ecosystem: Environmental > Aquatic > Freshwater > Lake | place: Tanzania: Lake... | reverse complement strand
AGCATTACCTCGACCACAACAACGCAAACCCAAAGCCCTTTGTCTGGACCAAATCCGCCGATGACATCTTCGCGAGCATCAAAAGATTTTGTCTGCGAATTTCGGGCTCAGGACACTAGGCCGGTGGCCCCGATTCACACCAGCGCCGTGGCCGTTCGCGGCCGCGCCAGTGCGAGACGAATGATTTCGCCGGGCCTTGGCACAATGCTTGCGAACAGCGTTATCACCGGCGGCTCGATCAACACCAACTTGCGAACGAGACGAGGCGCCTGGATCGTGAGCAGCAGGCAGATGAATGCGCCGTACGAATGCCCAGCCAGATGCGCGGGCGCGGCGTTCAGCACGGGCAGCAACGCTTCCAGATCGTCGACGTCATCGGCCATCGCATAGTTGGCGCCGTTCGCGATGCGTGCGTTCGGCCAGTGGTACCTGCGACTGTAGGCGATGGTCCGAAAGCGTTCGCCCAACACCTCGCGCTGATCGTCCCAGGTGAAAAGGTCACTTGCCGAAACGTGCACGAGCACGAGCACGACCGGCTCCCCGTGCCCCGCTCGACGCATTCGAAGGAGGTGCCGTTGGCAGTGACGCAACCCGTGACATGGACCTCCCGCGTGACGCGACGACTACAGATGACACACTTCGGATGCTACAGGGCCAGAGCGTGCTGCTGCCGTCTTTACTCCTGCACCTTCGCGCGGTCCAAATACCCGGAATCGCGCGGCACGATCAAGCGGATCGGCGACGGGACTGCCCCCTGCTGGAGCAGCCAAAGGCGCGCGTCCATGCCAATCTTGCCGGCGCCGCACGGTGAAATGCTCGTCGCGGCGCGCATGGTCGGGCAGTGCGCTGGCAAAACAACAAGGTGATCCACTTCAAGGGAGGCGGGGCGCATTGCAGACCTCCTACCGGTCCAGACAGCGACCGTCTTGAACCTACGAGCGCGTGACGTGCGCAGTCAAGGCATGGCTCGGTGCCATTCCTTAATTGTCAACGGTTAAAACGGATTTCGGTGTCCGCACTTCGCGTGACATGCAGCGCCGCCAGGGGGGAAAAACGGCGCCACGAGATTCCGTGACGCCGCAGTCAAGAAAAAAACGTTCGACGTCAGCTGCGCTCTGACCACTGGCCCATCTGCCAGACCGGTAGTCCCCGTAGGTCCGAGGTGTCGGTGCGCGTGAATTCGCTGGCCGCGGGCTTTGCGCCAAGGCGCTCGTATGCCTGCTGCACTAGCGGGGCGGTCCGCTCGAACGCGCCCCTGACCTGCGACCAGACCAGCGGTCGCTCGATCACCTTGTTGTCGACCAGGTACTTGCTGGTTTCGAGCACGGCGCGCGCGTCGTTCTCGGTCGGCCAGCTCCAGCCGCGCGCGAACAGTACGTCATCCTTGACCACCTTGGCGCCGGCTTCGGCGTCGAGCTTCCAGTAGTCCTTCACGAGTTGTGAGACAGCGCCCGCATCCATGGCGGTAAGCGCGGCGACGGCTTCCTGCTGGGCCATCAGGAAGGCGACAACTACGTTGGGATGCTTCTCGGTGAGGGCGTTGTGGGCCAGCCAGAACGAGCGGTGCAGGTAGTAGCCGTCGGGCCAGAAGGGCGACTTCTTCACGTTCGGAAGCAGCAGCCCGGCACCCTTGCCCAGCGGGCCTTCGTAGTGGCCTTCGGTGTACCCGAAGGAGTTCATGATCGCCACGGTGCCGGTAGGCTCGGCTGCGAGGTATGCCGGATAGATGGAGCAGGTGGCGTCGGTACCGGTGGGGACCTGCGCGGCCTGGGCTAGCGTCGTCATGTTGACAATCTTGATGTCGTGGTCGCGCGGATTGGCGCTGCCGAGTTCGTGCCGAAGCATCTGCGAGAAGGCGTTGTACGGATCGCCACCCAACAGCGTGCCGACCGTCTTACCTTTCAGATCCTCAATCCTGCGGATCGGCGAACCGCGACGGGTCGAGATCAGGAAGCGCAGGCGCCCTTCCCCGACAACCATCAGGCTGATCGGTAGCCTGTTAGAGATCGCGCGGATGATCGGCGTATTCCCCCACATGCCCATGTCGAGGTTGTTGCCGACGATGGCCTCCACCATCGGAAGAGCCGTCGGGTACTCGCGCCACTCGACTGTCAAGTCGTAGCCGAGTTCGGCCGCGCGCTTCTCGAACAGCTTGTTGTTGATCATGTACTGCGTCATCGGCGAGTTGCCGGCTGCCCACGGAATGCGGCCTACCGACACCTTGTGGGCGCGCCGCGTGCCCTGGGCGCGGACGATGGCCGGCGCGGCGAGGGCGGCGACGCCGCCCGACATGATCTGCATCGCGCGACGGCGCTGGTGGAGCGATACCTTCTCGTGGGTCATACTCTTATCTCCTGGGTGGGGGTATTGGCGGGCGAGCCGCCTCCGATGGCGCGGTACGCCTCGTCCCGGATCAACGTCCAGATCCGGTCGGTCAGTTCGCCGAAGCGCGCCGACATGCGCAGCGACTCCTGGCGGGGACGAGGCAGGTCGATCAGGATATCGGCCTTCACGCGTCCGGGATGGCTGCTCATAACGATCACGCGATCGCCGAGGAAGACCGCCTCCTCGATGTCGTGGGTGATGAAGATCGCGGTCTTTCTGTGGCTGCGCTCCAGGGTCTCGCCCCAGATCCGCAGCAGCTCGACCTGAAGGATGAGCCGCGTCTGCGCGTCCAGCGCGCCGAGCGGCTCGTCGAGCAGCAGCACCTCCGGGCCGTTGGCCAGCAGCCGGGCGAGGGCCACCCGCTGGCGCATACCGCCTGAGAGCTGGTGCGGGTACTTGCGCTCCGAGCCGTTCAGGCCAACGAGTTCGATGTAGTCGCGAACACGCTGCGCACGTTGTGCCGGGGTCATCCCCTCACCCGGGGTGCCGTATTCGAGGCCGAAGCCGATGTTCTGCTCGACCGTCTGCCAGGGCATCAGCGCGTAGTCCTGGAACATCACGCCCCGGTCGGCACCAGGCCCGGTGATGGTCCGGCCGTCCATCTCGATGGAGCCGGCGCTCGCTGCATCCAGTCCCGCGATCATGTTGAGCACCGTGCTCTTGCCGCAGCCGGATGGCCCCACGATGCAGACGAACTCACCGTTGGCCACGTTGAGCGAGAAGTCGGCGACCGCGGTGGTCGGACCGTTTGCCCGGGTGGCTTCGAATCGCTTGGACACGCCGCGCAACCGCAGCTTGGGATTGTCGGTCATGGGTCAGGGCCTCCAGGGCATCAGTCGCCGCTCGACGGCGCGGAATATTCGATCGATCAGCATCGCGACCACGCCCACCACGATCATGCAGACCACGATGGCATTGAGATCGACGCTGTATGCGTAGAACACGAACATCATTTGTCCGATACCGCCAGAGGTGCCGCCGCCCGACTTGGCGCCGACGGCGAGTTCGGCAGCGATGATGGCGGTCCACGCGACACCCATCGCAAGCCGGGCGCCGAGCACCACCGAAGGCAGCGAGGCGGGCAGCAGCACGCGCAGCATGATCCGCCAGCGCGGCAGGCCCATCGTCGTGGCGGCGCGCACGAGTTTCGGATCGACGTGGCTGATGCCGTGAACCGTATTGACGAGCAGCGGGAAGAAGGCGGCGTAGGTCACGATCGACAGCGCCGCCGGCGTACCGGTGCCGAACCACAGGATGGCGATCGGCAGTATCGCCATCGGGGCGATCGGCCGGAAACCTTCGATAATTGGATCGAGGCTGTCGCGCAGTTTCCGGTTCGCGCCCATCAGTATTCCCAGGCCGCATCCGAGTAGCAGCGCGAAGCAAAAGCCTGCGATCACGCGCCCGAGGCTCTGCAACAGCGCTGAGGGCAGATCGCCGCTCGCCGTGAGCGCGAGGAAAGTGGTCAACACCTTGATTGGATACGGGGCGCGAGTGTCGGACTCGAGGGTCAATGCCCAGACCTGCCACACGAGCAGCGCGAGCAGCGGCAGTGCAAGCACCTGCCAGAGGGCCGTCGTTACCGGGCGGCCGTTGCCGAGCGCTAAGCCAGCGGTGCTCATGCGGATGCTCCGGTATGCCACGGGGTCAGCTTGCGCTGCAGCGCGCGCAGCATCGAATCGAACAGGAAACCAACGAGGCCGATGAGCGCGATGAAGCCGAACACCTTCGGGCTCATCAAAAGCTGCCGGTACCACTCTATGGCGAAGCCGAGTCCACTCGGGGCGCCGATCAGTTCGGCGGCCACCACGGCGGCCCACGCACTGGCGAAGGCGAGCCGGAAGCCGACCATCACGGTGGGCAGCGAAGCCGGGATGACAACACGCTCCAGAACTGCGCGCCGCGACACGCCCATCGTGCGCGAGGCGTCGATCAGGCGGCGATCGACGCTGCGCACGCCCGAGACCGTGTTGAGCAGCAGTGGGAAGAAAGCGACGTAGACCATGATGAAGATCGGCAACATGTTGCCGACGCCGAAGATGAAGAGCGCGAGCGGAATCCAGGCGATCCCCGAGATCGGCCTGAGCAGTTCGACGAGAGGGTCGACAAAAGACTCGAGGCGCCTCGACAAACCCATCGCGAAACCGAGCGGCAGCGCGAGCGAAACCGCGATCGACAGTGCGATCACTACGCGCGTAGAACTCACGACCGTATGTTCGAGCAGTTCGCCGTCGCGAGCGAGATCGACCAGCGCGTTGAAGACGCTCGCCGGATCGGGCAGTTGGATCGGATTGCCGTTCCATGCTGCGAGCAGCCACCATGCGGCGATGAACAACGCGTAGCTGCGTAGCACGACGCCGGTGCGACGCAGCCAGGCCGGCGCGCCGCGGTGACGCGCAGGCGCTACGACGCCGCCGTCGGCAGGCGACTTGGTCGCACTCAAAGCACCGCCCTCGGACGGTAAGCGTCCGCTGAAAAGGTTTGCGCGAGCATCTGCCATGGTTCCTTCGTTTGCTTTTTCGCGGAGAATCGTAGGACCGGGACCGCAGGTCTGGAATTCGAATTTCGGCAAATACGCGTTGTCGTTTGGACGAGGGTTGCCGCCGGCAAGCGCGTCGCTCAACCCACTCGCGCTATGGCACCGGGTGCCTGCTGCAAGCGCCCGGTGCAGTCCTCGTCGATTACCTGCGCCTCGCGTGCAATTGGTATCGTGCTTGCGCAAAGCGTGCGGTAGAAGTGCGAGATGTCTGGGTGCACAGCGCCGAGAGTGCCGCAACGTGCTTGGCGACCGAGTAAACGTTGCCGCGGGAGACCGGACCGGGCATGCCCGGGGCGATTCCGGCCGATGCGATCGAGGCGATCGCGCCCTGTGCGAGCGGCAGCAGCGCCTCCAGGGCTTCCCGTTCGCTCACTCCCCACTAGCGCCAGATCTGCATGGCTTCGGCGAACAAGGCGTTGATGAACCGCGAGGTGTAGCCGGCCGCGGCGTGGTAGCGGCCCCGCATCCCCGGCGGAAGGCGGTTGACCCGACAGCCGAGGCGCTCGGCGAGCGCAACCAGCGTCGGCTCGAGCGCGGGACCTGCCTCGATCGTGATCGTGCAGCCGGGCAATTAGGCGACCGCGGCGGCCGGGTCGCTCGAGAACGTCTGCATCGGATGAAAGCGACCGACCTCGGCACCGTCGCGGGCCTGACGTGCCAGCGTCGTGATCTCGGTGGCGCCGCTGCAGTGGACGACCGCCGTGCCACGCCGCCATGGCACGCTCTCGGTGGCTTCGGTGATCGCTTCGTCGAGGGTGGTCACGAAGACGAGGTCGCAGTGGGCAGGCAACTGCACTGCCGGGACGACCTAACAGTCGGGCAGGCGATCGAGCATCGCCCGCGCATCGTCGAGTGCGCGACTCGCGACGCATCGGGCGTCAAAGCCCGCCCTGGCAAGGCTCCAGTGCAGCGCGTTGCCGAGCCGCCCGGCACCGAGAAAACCGATGCTAAGCGACGGTTGCGGCGTCATCGCTGCGGCCACGTCCGGAATGGCTCGAGGGCAGCCAGATCGGGAATGGCACCGAGGCCGGGTCCCGAGGGCACTGGCACCGTGCCGTCCGTCACGCGCAGCATGTCGCCCACGACCGCCGAGCGTCCCACGTTCGGATGACTGTCGAGTTCGAGGAGGCCTTCGCCGCCTGTGGCCGCCAGAAGATGTAGCGAAGCGAGCAGCGACACGCCGCCGCCGAAAAAGTGCGGGCAGTAGCGCTTACCGGCCATCACCGCTGCCTGGGCTACCGTCCAGTTACCAGTGATGCCTCCCCACTTGGTGACATCGGGCTGGATCACCTGCAGCACCGACGAGGCCGTCGCCTCGACGAACTGGCGGCCGTGGAAGTTTTCGCCACCAGCCAGCGGCGTGCTCGAGGCTCGCGCGAGCGCCTCCCAGTCCGCCGCGGGGGCGTCGACCCGTAGCGGTTCCTCGAACCAGTCGAGACTCAAGCCGTCGATCGCGCGGCAGAAATTGATCGCGTCGCCGAGGCGATGCGCCTGGTTGGCATCGCAGGTGATGACGGCTTTCGGTCCTAACGTTTCGCGCATCGCACGGAGGTTGCGTACGTCCAAGTCGTGGCCGAAACCGGTCTTGAGCTTGAATGCGCGGTGGCCCTCGGCCTGCCGGTTGGCAGCATATCGCTCGGGCTCGTCTGGATTGATGCCAGTCGCGTAGACCGGCACGGTCGCCGGATCGCGCGACGACAGCATCCGGTGCAAGGGCTGCCCACTGCGGCGCGCGATGAGGTCCCATGCGGCGATATCGATTCCGGCGACCACCTGCGCGATCGGTCCGACCTCGAGCGTTTGCAGCACCAGGACCTCGAGCGACGTCTTGAGCGCCTTGTAAAGCGCCTGCGGCGACTCGAAGGTCTGACCCACGAGCCGCTCACCAATGTCGAGCGCAAGCCGCGCCCGATGCTCGGCGCCGACTGCCGGCCAGTTCGCCCACACCTCGCCCCAGCCATAATGCCCGTCGGTGTCGGTGAGTCGCACCAGTACCAACGGCCGGTCGCGGAAGGTGCCGAATGCCACCTTGATCGGCGCTCGCACCGGAACGCGAAAGGCGAAGGCCTCGACCGAGGCGATCGTAAAGGGAGCGGTTTTCATATGCGCTCCAATGGCGAAACAGGCCAGGGCGAGCGTGCATCGACAAGAAAGCGCGACTCGGTCAGGCCGCGCACGCCGACTTCGATCGCGAGCAGGGCGCCCGCGAGCGGCTGCGCTTCGAGCTCCTCGCGCGTCATGCGCTGGCTGGAGGTCGTAACGTACAGTACGTCGAGGTCCGGCCCACCGAAGGCGCAGCAGGTCGGGCGCTGCACCGGCAGCGAAATCACCCGGTCAATCCCACCGTCGGGAGCGTATCGAACGACGCGCCAACCCTCGAACTCCGCATTCCAGAGGTAGCCTTCTGCATCGACGGCCGAGCCGTCTGGAAAGGCCGGCGGCTCGGTATGGGCGAGCACGCGAGGCGCGCCCACGCTTCCGGTCTCGGGGTCGTAGTCGTAGGCGTCGAGCGCATATTTCAGTGAATCGGCAAAATACATCGTGTGACCGTCGGGGCTGAACGCGATGCTGTTTGGGATGCAGATGCCGTCGCGAACCGGCTGCAGTGCCCCACGCCCTTCCAGCCGGTAGAGCACGCCTTCGGGCGCGCGCGTCAGGTTGTGCATCGAGCCCACCCAGAAACGACCCTGCCGGTCGCATCGACCGTCGTTGAATCGGTGTCCGGGCAGTGGCCTATGCGCGCGCACGAACACCTCGAGGCTGCCGCTTTTCGGGTCGAAGAGTCCGATGAACTGGGGCAAGGCAACCAGCAAACGCCCTTCGTCCGTCAGAGCGATCGAGCCGACCAGGTCGGGCATCGGCCAGGTGTCGACCCCGCCGGAAGCCGGATCGAACCGGCGGATGACGGGCTGGCGGATATCGACCCAGTAGAGACAGCGGGCCTGGTCATCCCAGACCGGGCTCTCGCCGAGGATGTCGCTCTGCGTGCCGATGCGTTGCGGCACCGGTTGCACCGCCCCGTTGACTGTCGCCGATGGCGCTGCTTGATTTGTCTGCATCGGCCAGATCGTAGGAGGACGATCGGAGCTTCGCCATCTGTATTGCGGCAAACCGGGATTCGAAACCGGCGAAGGGGTGGTCTTCGCTTTGTGCAAAGAGAGGGTTGCCGAACTTCCAATTCCGGCAATGCCGTGCGCGACCTAACATCGTGGCACTTGAACGGACCGGATAGCCATCCCCGACGCCCTATGAGCATTGCCACCCCCATCCCCGGCGCCGGTGCCGCAAGCGATCATCTCTTCGGGGCGTACTCTCCGCAGTCCCTGTTCTCGATGCGCGATAAGGTCGTGCTGGTCACTGGCGGTGCCGGCGGCATCGCGCTCGGACTGGCGCGAGGCTTTGCTGCGGCCGGTGGCCGGCTCGTGCTCGCGGACGCCCGCGACGATGTGCACACACGCGTTGCGGATTTCCGCGACGCCGGTGCCGACGCCCACGGCCTCATCTTCGACGTGACCGACGAGCGGGCCGTCGCGGCCGCTTTCGACGAGGTGATCGATCGCTACGGCCGCATCGACGTGCTTGTCAACAATGCGGGGGTGATCGTTCGCACGCCGTTTCTGGAGCTCACTACCGCCGAATGGCAGAAGGTGATCGACACGGACCTCACCGCCTGCTTCCTGATGGCGCAACAGGCAGCCCGGCGGATGGTGGCGCAGGGCTCGGGCCGGATCATCAACATGGGTTCGATAATGGACCACGTGGCTCGGCCGCGGCTTGTGCCCTACGTCGCCGCGAAGGGCGGTGTTTCTGCCTTCACCCGCGCGCTCGCTGCCGATCTCGCAGGCACCGGAGTCACGGTCAACGCCCTGGCCCCGGGTTACACGGTTACCCCGTTTAGCCAGGCTTCAGACAAGGAATTCAACGCCTTCATCACCGAGTGGACGCCGGCCCGGCGGTGGGGGCGACCCGAGGACCTCTGCGGCGCGGCGCTGCTGCTCGCATCCGGTGCCGGGAGCTATATCAACGGCCATACCTTGTACGTTGACGGCGGTTTCCTGTCGGTGACCCGCTGAGACTCCGGGCTTGCGGCCCGGACCCTTCAACCAGTCAGTGAAATCTTCTCAACAGGACCAAAAATGAAAGTTGGATTCATCGGCGTAGGCGTCATGGGCGGACCGATGGCTGCGAACATCCTCAAGGGCGGCCACCAACTCACGGTCCATGACCGCAGCGCGGAGGCCGTCGACCGCCTAGTGAAGCTCGGCGCGAAAGCGGCGGCGAGTCCGAAGGAGGTGGGCGCGACCAGCGAGATCGTCGTCACCATGCTGCCGGAACCGCAGCACGTCGAGCAGGTGGTGCTCGGCAGCAACGGCATCGTCGAGGGCCTGCCCAAGGGCGGCATCGTGGTCGACATGAGCACCATCGACCCAAAGACCTCGCAGCGCGTTGGCGACGAGTTGCGCCGGCGCGGCTACGAGATGATCGACTCGCCCGTCGGCAAAACCTCCGAGCATGCCGTGTCCGGGACGCTCACGTTGATGGTCGGCGGCAATCCGGAGGCAATCCGGGTTGCGATGCCCGTCCTGAAGTGTATGGGAACCGATACGTTCCTGTGCGGCGGCCCCGGCATGGGCCATGCAATGAAGATCACCAACAACCTGCTCGCCACCATCATCATGGTCGCCAATACCGAGGTGCTGGCGATAGGCATCAAGAGCGGTCTCGCCCTCGAGCTGATGCAGGAGGTGATGCGCACGACGATGGCTTGGAACCAGCAGCTGGCGATCGCGATGCCGAAGAAAGCATTCATCGGCGACGACAGCCCCGGATTCATGGTCAAGCTCGCCTGCAAGGACGTCAGGCTGGCATGCGACCTGGCCGAGGCCCAGGGTTTCGAGGCTGCGGTCGGGCGCGCTGCGCAGCGGACGATGGAGCGTGCGATCCAGATGGGCCTCGGCGAGCGCGATACCGCCGCGCTGATGAAGATCCGGGAGGACCAGATCGGCGTCAAGGTGCGACATCAAGCGCCGGCCGGCAAGGTCTGACGCCGCGAGGAGGTGCAGCGATGCCCGCTTACGTGATCAACGACATGATTGGTAGCGAGCCGGCGCCGTTCGAGGAGTACAAGCGCCTCGCGCCCGAGGAGGTGGTTCGCTTTGGCGGGCGCTATCTGGTAAGCGGCGGGCACTCTGAGAAGCTCGAGGGCGACTGGACGCCGCGCCGCCTGGTCATCCTTGAATTCCCGAGCCTCGATCAGGCACGTGCCTGGATCGACTCCCCGGACTATGCCCCGGCCAGGCAGCTGCGGATGCGCTCCACGGTGTCGAACCCGGTGGTGGTCGAATGTGTGGACCCCGGCTGACTGCAGCGGAATTGGTACGGCCGTCGCACACATTGAGGAAGACTGTTGAAGAAACCTTCTGACACCAAGGTCGGCATCGTCGGCGTTGGACTGATGGGCCACGGTATGGCCCACAACCTGCTCAAGAACGGCTACCCGCTGGTCGCGATGGAGCACCCAGGAAATCAACCACTTGAAGAATTGCTGGCCATGGGCGCGACCACGCGCACGCGGCCGTGCGATATCGCTGCAGCCGTCGACGTCGTCATCGTCTGCGTAACCGGCACGCCGGAGGTCGAAGCGGTGGTCTGCGGACCCGACGGCTTGTTGGCAGGGCTGCGCGCGGGCACCGTCGTCATCGACTGCTCGACCGCGATGCCGGAATCGACCCGTAGGTTGGCAGCCGCCGTGCAGTCACGTGGCGGCCGCTTCGTCGACGCGCCAATGACGCGCACTGCGAAGCATGCGCGGGAAGGACGTTTGAACCTGCTGGTGGGCGGCGAGTCTGGAACGATCGAGGTGGTGATGCCGCTGCTGCGGAGCTTCGCCGAGAACGTCACCCTAGCCGGCCCGGTCGGTGCTGGACACCGGCTCAAGCTGCTGCACAACTTCGTCTCGCTCGGGGCGGTCGCCCTGATCGCCGAGGCGGCCGCCTGCGCCGCGCGCGGCGGTATCGAACCGAGGGTGCTGGTCGATGTACTCGCCACCGGCGGCGGCGCGGGTGTCGCGCTCGACCGGCTCAAGCCCTACCTGCTGGAGCAGGACCCGTCGGGCCTGCAGTTCGCCATGTCCAATGCGCTGAAGGACATCCGTTATTACGCCGAGATGGCAGACGAATCGCAGGCGGTGCATGCGATCGCCGAAGCCGTTGCCGGCACCTACGACCTCGCGGTGCAACTAGGCGGACCGCGGCGGATGGTTCCCGAACTGGTCTCGGTGCTGACCGAAGCAGGCTGATCCGCGTCCTGAGCTCTCAGCCAAGGGTGTCCCGGGAACGGGTGAGGTGCCGCAGAAGCTTGCCCACCGCAGGGTTGAGCGTGCGCTCCTTCCTCACGCAGATTAGCATCCGGCGCTCGGCCCAGGGCTCGGTGAGCGGCCTGACGGTCAGGCCCAGACCAAGCGCGAGCACGCTCGCGGCCTCGTAAGGCAGCAGGCCCAGCCCGAAACCCGCCTGCACCATCCGGCAGACCGCGTCAAAGCTTCGCACCTGCACGCGCAATTGCAGCGTCCGCTGGGCGATCACCGCCTGCGACGTGAGCAGTCTCATCATCGACGCGCTGCTCTCTAGCGCGATGATGTCGCCATCGAGGATATCGGCGAAGCTCATGTCCGGGGAGCGTGCGAGCGGATGATCGGCCGGCATGACCACAGCAATGCGATCGACGCTGTAGGATAGCAGATCCAGGCCTTCAGACGGAGTGCCCTCGAGGATGATCCCGAGGTCACCCTCCGAGGCGTGCAGGGAGCGCACGATCTCGCTACTCCATCGTTCCGAGAGCATGAGCCGCACATCCGGATTGTCTTTTGCGAACTCCGCAAGGTCCGCTGGCAACGACTCGCTCATCGCGGACGTGTTCGCGAGGATGCGCAGGCCCCCCTTGCGGCCGTCGGCGTGATCCCGCATCTCCGTCTGCATCTGGTTGATCTCGAGCAACAGCGCCTTCGCATGGGGCAGCAGCGACAGTCCGGCCGCTGTCACCTCGACCCCGCGAGACGAGCGCTCGAGCAGCGGCGTGCGGAACCGGTGTTCGAGCATCGCAATGCGCCGGCTGGCAGCGGCCAAGCCGATGTGCGAGGCCTCAGCCGCCTTGGTGAGGCTGCGTAGTTCAGCGGCGCGGACGAACAGGGCCAGCGAGTCGATGTCGGGAAGCATGGAGGGTTCTCCAGCGCGGGTCGTGAGGAAGTTCCGGTGCTTGAGGCATCTCGATCGCGGCTCTAGTCACGTAGGCTGCCCCGCGCGCAGCAGCGCCAGTCCGTGGGGCTCCAACCGCAACAGGTTGAAGCAATCGGCATCGCAGGCCGGCCGCCAGCCGGCCTGCGGCAGCCGCAGAGCCGCCTCGTCGAGCAGCAGCGCCTCGCCGCCGGGCGGGACATCGACGTCGACGCGGTCTGCCGTCAGGTTGGCCAGCAGTAGCAGTGGCCGTTCGTCGCGCGACAGGTGCAGGGCAGCGACGCGGCGCGAATCGGACACCGTCACGCTGGCGCATGTCGCCGGCGAGCCCAGCAGCGCCACCAGGTGAAACGACGGGTACGGCGTCAAATCGGTCGCAAGCAGGCCTCGGTCGCCGGTGAGCGACCGTAACGTCAGCGTCTCGAC
>Ga0194129_10007823_pt1 | contig 12589 bp, 14 predicted proteins | sample TA2KigCa35mmetaG_FD_150862 | JGI IMG/M metagenome (GOLD analysis project Ga0194129, IMG submission 150862) | Freshwater microbial communities from Lake Tanganyika, Tanzania - TA2015038 Kigoma Deep Cast 35m | ecosystem: Environmental > Aquatic > Freshwater > Lake | place: Tanzania: Lake... | reverse complement strand
TCGCCGAAACGGTGAACGCCGATCCGGATATGGATGGCCGCCTGCGGGTGGTTTTCCTGCCGGATTACAACGTGAAACTGGGCGAACGGGTGTATCCGGCCTCCGATCTCTCCGAGCAGATCTCCACCGCCGGCCTGGAGGCCTCGGGCACCGGCAACATGAAGTTCGCCATGAATGGTGCGCTCACCATCGGCACCCTCGATGGCGCCAACGTGGAGATCCGCGAGCAGGTAGGCGCCGACAACTTCTTCCTGTTCGGCATGACCGAAACCGAGGTGGCCGACCTCCACGCCGAGGGCTATCGGCCCTGGGAATTGATTGCGGAGCAACCGGAGCTGGGCGAGGTGCTCAAACTGGTGGAGCAGGGCCACTTCAGCAACGGCGACGGTGATCTATTCCGGCCGCTGCTGGAGAACCTCACTGGCCGCGATCCCTTCTTCGTGTTGGCTGATTTCGCTGACTACCTGCGGGTGCAGCAGCAGGTGAGCCAGGCCTGGAGCGATCGCACCGCCTGGAATCGCATGTCGCTGCTCAACAGCGCTCGCACCGGCTTCTTCTCTTCGGATCGCTCGATCCGGGAGTACGCCCAGCGCATCTGGAAAGCCGAGAGCTTCCCGGTGACGATCACCTGCAACCTCGACGCCTAAGGCCCCATGTTGCTGGTGCTGAACGTGGGCAGCTCCAGCCTCAAGGCTGCGGTGCTGCAAGCCACGGCAACCAGCTCCACAGAACTCTGGCGTTCGGAAACCCATCGCCAGGGTGCCCTGCAGGATCAACTCAGTGCTTGGCTGGCACCTCAGCTGGAGCGATTGTGGTCCGAACTCAAGGCCGCCGGCCACCGCGTGGTGCATGGGGGTGAGCACTTCACAGCCCCCACGCGAATTGGCGCAACGGTGCTGGAGGAGCTCGACGCTGTGTCGGCCCTGGCACCGTTGCACAATCCGCCTGCCCTCGAGGCAATCCGCTGGCTCCAGCAGCTCCGGCCCACCCTGCCCCAGTGGGCCTGTTTCGATACGGCCTTTCACGCCAGCTTGCCGCCGGAGGCGAGCACCTATGCCCTGCCGGCCAGCTGGCGGCAGCGGGGTTGTCGCCGCTATGGCTTCCACGGCCTCAACCACCAGCATGTGGCAGAAGCGGTCCCCTGCCATCGGCTGATCAGTGCCCATCTCGGGGCGGGCTGTTCCCTGGCGGCGGTGCGGGATGGCCGCAGCATCGACACCACCATGGGGTTCACGCCCCTGGAGGGGCTGGTGATGGCCAGCCGCAGCGGCAGCGTGGATCCCGGCCTACTGCTGCATCTGCAGCGCCAGGGCCTGAGCCTCGATGCGCTCGATCAAGGGCTCAACCGCCACAGCGGCCTCTTAGGACTCTCCGGCCTCAGCAGTGACTGGCGCGACCTGCGCTCTGCAGCGGCCGAAGGGCACGGAGGTGCCCAACTGGCGCTGGGCGTGTTCCTGCACCGGCTGCAGCGTGAGCTCGGGGCGATGGCCGCCAGCTTGGGTGGCGTGGATCGGATCGCCCTCAGCGGCGGGATCGGCGCCAACGACCCATCACTCCTTGAAGAGCTCAAAGCCGCGATGGCTTGGCTGGGCCCCGTCGAGTGGCAACGGGTCGCGGCGGATGAGGAAGGAATGATCGCCCGCCTGATCAGCCGGGCAGATCCGGCGTCTGGTGCAGGAGGCGGTTCAGGCGCAGACGATCGGCATTGAGGGGATCGGGGGCCAACTCGCCGGCCAGTTCGCGGAACTTCTGCTCCACGGCATCAGGCACGCGCACATCAAAGATGCGATCCATAAGGGCCTCGATCGAGAACAGATGGGCGTTGATGTTCTCCAGATCGGCGATGGCCTGTTGCATCGCATCGGTCTCACCGGCATCAGCCGGAGCACCAGCGGCAGCAGGAGCCAGGGCTGCATCGGTGTCACCGTGGGTTTTCTGCAGCTCCTCAAGGGCGCGCCCCGCCAGAGTGCGGAACGATTGCAACGCGGCCCAGCTCAGCTCCTGTTGCTGACGCAGGGTGGGGTTCTCTCGAATGAGACGGTCGTGCTCCCGGTAGAAGCGCTGGCAGTCAGGGCATTGGCAGGGCTCTTCCGGCACCGCAGTCCCCTTGTCGTTTCACACCCCATCATTGCATCAAGCAGCGCGCAGATCGTCGCTGCTGAGATCGGGATCCTCGCTGGCACCTGGAATCGGGATCTCGATCGAACTCACCACCTGAATCACATCCCTCAGGCGCATCGAATCGGCAAACCAGGCCATGGCCTGATCGGTGTCGCCATCCGCCACCGCTTCATTGGCGCTGTCTTCATGGGCTTCAGCCAACAGCGCTAGCCAGCACAGGCAGCGGGCCTGAATCACCGAGAGATCGAGGCCATCGGGCAGGTTTTCAACAATCTGCTCACTCTCTTGTTGCACCAACAGCCTCAGCCGAAGATCATGCAGCTGTGCCATGGCCCCGTGGCGACTGGCACCACGCTAGCGGCAGTGGCCCAATCCGCCATCCCACTACAGGTAGTGCTGACTACCAAACAGTCCTCACAATCTGTCGATCGGCTTTGGCCAAGATTTTGCATCCACACGAAGGCTTGAACCACGGCAGCCAGACGGCTCGTTGGTCTGTGCTCTCCCGCGCGCCAACAGCACTCAGCGGACTCGCCCTCGTGCTCTTTCTCGTGGTGCATCTAGCCGGCATCAGCCTGGCAGCACTTGCGCCTCAGGACTTTGAGACTTGGGCCGCACGCCTGCATCAGCAAGCCTGGTTACCCATGAGCGAGCTGGCCCTGCTCACCCTCGCGCTCGTGCATCTGGTGAGCACGGTCTCGAAACGCCTGATCAACCAATCCGCGGGCAACACCGCCGCCCTAGTCAGCCGTCGTCAGGGGAGGTGGGAATCCTTAGCCGCCTTTGCGGCTCGTCACCAAAGCTTGGCGGGCTTGGTGTTGCTCGTGTTCTGCGTTGTGCATCTCCTCCAGCTGCGTTTTCCTCGGGCTGCAGCCGGGAGCGAGCTGGAAACGGTGCAAGCCGTTCTGCATGAGCCTCTGAATCTCGTTCTGTACCTGACCGCTGCATGCGCGCTGGGTCTGCATGGATTCCACGGCGCAGAAGCTGCCCATCGAAACCTTGGGCTACTCAACCCCTCCAACCGAGACACCATTCGCGCTTCAGGTCGGATGCTGTCAGTGCTTTTGGGCGGTGGCTTTACTGCCACCGTAATCACGTTGGCACTCCACACTCCTGGCCAAGCCATGCATCAGCTTTCAGGAGGAATCCTGTAAGTGGCAGGCCTGCCAGATCCACATCTACCCGTGGGAAGCCTCGGAGGCGCCTGGCGACGTACGCGGGAGCAATTGCCGCTGATAAGTCCGCAACGCAAGCGGTCGCTCCATGTGTTCGTTGTAGGCAGCGGCCTGGCTGGTTCCTCAGCTGCGGCAACCCTCGCGGAGCAGGGGTATCGCGTCACCGTGATGACATACCACGACAGTCCCCGACGCGCTCATTCAGTTGCGGCACAAGGAGGCATCAACGCCGCTCGCGATAACGCTGGTGATGGTGACAGCGTTAGCCGTTTATTTGCCGACACCCTGAGAGGCGGTGATTTTCGGGCCCGGGAAGCAGGCTGCATGCGCCTGGCGGAGCTCAGCAGCGCAATTATCGATCAGGCCGTCGCCCAGGGGGTGCCCTTCGCACGCGAATACGGGGGCACGCTGGCCACACGAAGCTTTGGGGGAGCGCTCGTCAGCCGCACCTTCTACGCCCGTGGACAAACCGGCCAACAGCTGCTGTATGGATCCACTCAAGCCATGCTGCGCCAGGTCGCTGCTGGGCGCATCCAGTTGCTCTGCCGACGCGATGCCCTGGAGCTCATTACCCACGATGGAGTGGCACGCGGGGTCGTAGCACGCAACCTGCTGACGGGAGCCCTCGAGGTCTACACAGCCCACGCTGTGGTTCTAGCAACGGGCGGCTATAGCAACGTTTTTTTTCTATCCACGAACGCTGTCAAATCAAATGCCAGCGCCATCTGGCGAGCACACCGACAAGGCGCCCTCTTCGCAAACCCTTGCTTCACCCAAATCCATCCAACCTGCATCCCCAGCGGTGATCCCGGACAAAGCAAGCTGACACTGATGAGTGAGAGCCTCCGCAATGACGGACGAGTATGGGTGCCCGACAGAGCGAATGACACGCGAGATCCCGGACAAATTCCTGAAGCCGAGCGTGACTACTTCCTCGAGCGCCTGTATCCAAGCTACGGAAATATGGCGCCGAGAGATCTGGCCTCAAGGCGCGCTCGCGAGCGCTGCAACGCCGGGCATGGTGTGGGCCCAGGAAGGCGCTCTGTTTTTCTCGACCTAAGAGACGCCATTACGGAGCAGGGACGCGAACCGATCGCTCAGCGCTATGGCAACCTTCTCGAGATGTATGAACGGATCACGGGCGAAGATCCCTACACCTCACCGTTGCGGATTTACCCAGCGCCCCATTACACCATGGGAGGTTTATGGGTTGATTACCACCTGATGAGTTCCATCCCAGGACTATTCGTGCTTGGTGAAGCCAACTTCTCCGAACATGGCGCCAACCGACTCGGCGCCAGCGCTCTGATGCAGGGATTGGCTGATGGAACCTTTATCGCCCCAGCCACCATAACGGCCTGGCTATCTAGCCATTCCACACCCAACCTGAGCAACGACGCCCCTGCATGCCGTGACGCACTCCAACGTGGACATCAGCGCATCGATGGATTGCTGGCGACGCAGGGACATAGGCCTGTTGATGCCTTTCACCGCGAACTCGGGGCTACCATGATCAACTGCTGCGGCATCAGTCGGCACGCCGCTAGCTTACGGAAGGGCATTCACGAAATCGGGCAATTGGAGCAAGCTTTCCAAGCTGAGGTACGCATCCCCGGAGAGAAAGATGGCCCTAACGTGGAGCTGGAGAAAGCTCTACGCGTTTCCGATTTCTTTGGCCTCGCTCAGCTGATGTTGCGCGACGCCTTAGCCCGAGAAGAAAGCTGCGGCGCACACTTCCGGGAGGAATACCAAACGCTAGATGGAGAGGGTCAACGCGACGACGCTCGATTTGCCCACATCGCCGCTTGGGAGCATCAAGGTGACCATGCGGAACCACGTCGTTACAGCGAACCTCTGACATTCACGATCGTTCAGCCCTCAGCACGCAGCTACCGATGAGGAACCGGATCTCGCTCACCCTTCGCATCTGGCGCCAGGAATCGCCTGAAGGCGGCGGCGGGTTCCAGAGCTATCACCTGGAGGAAGTCTCGTGCGATCTATCGCTCTTGGAAGCGCTGGACCAACTCAACGAGCAACTGATCAACGCGGGGGAACGACCGATTCATTTTGAGCACGACTGCCGAGAGGGTATTTGCGGAAGCTGCGGCTTCCTGGTGAATGGTCAAGCGCATGGCCCTCAGGAGGCAACCAGTGTCTGCCAGCTGTATCTACGTCAATTCAATCATGGCGCCACCCTCACTCTCGAGCCGTGGCGAGCTCGAGCCTTTCCACTGATTCAAGATCTCGCGGTAGATCGCAGTGCACTGGACCGAATAATCAGCGCCGGCGGTTATTGCTCTGTCAACGTGGGGCAAGCACCCAATGCCAATGCACTACTTGTAGGCAAAGAGCAGGCTCAGTCGGCATTCAACACGGCTACCTGCATCGGCTGCGGTGCATGTATCGCTAGCTGCAGGAATGCATCGGCAAGCCTATTTGTTGCTGCGAAGTTGGCTCACCTTGCTCAACTTCCCCAAGGCCAACCTGAACGTCAAAAACGGACACGCGCTATGCAGGAGGCCATGCAGGCCGAAGGATTTGGGAGTTGCAGCAGCAATCTGGAGTGCGAAGCCGTCTGCCCAAAGCAGATTTCGGCAGACTGGATCAGCTGGATGCGTCGCGAGCAACAGTAACTCTCAGGCGCAGGGGCGATGCTCCCGAGAGCGCGGCTCAATGTACTAGCGTCAGCACGAGACCGACCAATCTTCAGCAAGGAGAACAAAATCAATCATCAGTCATTACAGACAGCACGCAAATCATAGGGACGAAATGTATTACCACGGCAATCAGACAGGCCCTCCGGGATCCGCAATAAAAGCAGGACGATATAAACAATGCAGAAAGTAAGACTATCCGTCAAAAGCCCGAGCCAGAGACTATATGGGATACTCCTATGCATTTTGATCTCCCGACAGCGCAGCATAGTTGAACCACGACTCCAAAGCCAGGGGACACGAAAGGCTCATGGTAACGACGGTAATCCACCCTCATAGCAAGAGTTGCGTACATTGCTGAAGCGCAAAGATGGAAGCAACGCTGAAGAACGATCAAGGGACACATCCCAGCGGCGCCATAAGTCAAAGACATGACTAACGCCTGACCATGACCCCCATGATCAGCATTTCCAACACCCGAAAGAGTTTTTGAGAAGCAGATAAGATTAATGAAGACGACAGACTTCTCATGAGTAGACCAGGCTCCATATTGAAAAGAAGGAGAAAGAAAAGACTGACTAGAAAATAGCAAGCGCAAACAGACCCCAGAATACTAATAAGCAAAGATCTAGGAGGGAGGCCGCCAGAAAACCACCAGCAGCAAGGAAGGAGCCGAACGGGAGTGGTAGACTCTCAACAGTTACACATATAAGAGTTATATTTCTTACGCACGAAACCGTCTGCAGCCGATGAAGAGCCTATCAGTCAAAGTTGCCCTAGTCATCCCGGCATACCGGGTGAGGGCACAAATATTGAGAGTTATTGCGGAAATTGGACCAGTTCCAGCCATAATTTATGTGGTCGATGACGCATGTCCTGAAGGATCTGGAATTCAGGTTGAGAGGAAATGCACAGATTCACGCGTTAAAGTGATTTATCACGATCAGAACCAAGGTGTAGGCGCAGCTGTTATGACTGGCTTCCACGCAGCCCTCCAGGGAGGTGCTGGAATCATTGTCAAACTCGATGGGGATGGCCAAATGGACCCAACACTACTGCCTACACTCGTTGATCCAATACAAGCAGGCCGAGCCGATTACGTTAAAGGTAATCGGTTCCACGCACTCTCAGGCTTAGGAGCAATGCCACCAATCAGAATTTTTGGAAATACAGTCTTATCATTCTTGGCGAAGGCTTCAACAGGATATTGGCAGTTGTTTGATCCTACTAATGGATATATCGCAATCGAAAGCCGGATCGCCGCCGAGTTGCTTAAGCGGAAACTGAGTCGTCGCTATTTTTTTGAAACAGATATTCTCTTTCACCTATATTTAATCGGCGCTGCAATAACGGAAATTCCACATCAAGCCCGCTACGGCGACGAAAAAAGTAATTTAAGACCAGCAAGACTGGTTTTACCCTTTTTAATAAAACACTTTATAAACATCGGAAAACGATTGTTTTAAACCTATTTTTTGAGAGGATTTTATCATGCATCGGTGGAATTACTTGTAGGGGTTGCTTTGGCATTTTTTAGCCTATTATTCGCCACCCACAACTGGTATGCATCAATAACTAGTGGCATTCCACGAACCAGTGGAACTGTTGTGATCGCAAGTACTATGATTATAATCGCGAGTCAGTGCCTACTGGCATTTTTGAATTTCGATATTAATAACTACCCTAAACGTCCTATCGCTTCATATCTGCCGAAAACTATTCAGAATACGTGATGTCTTCTTCCCTAGGTGCTCTGCTATGTGTATTTGGGATTGCGCTTGGACAGCTGCTTTTCAAGTTTACAGCAGAATCTCTGACCATCACCGGTAGTTATCTACACCCATCGACTGTGCGATGGCTCTTAACTGCCTTAATAGTGTATGGAGTAACGACGTTAGGATGGATTAACACCCTCCAGCAAGGCACACTCAGCCGAATTTATCCGTGGATGGCAGTTGCATTCGTAATCGTCCCACTACTAAGCAACTTATTTCTTAGTGAACGCCTGAGTTTAGCATACTGGCTTGGCATCACTTTAATTGTTATCGGCGTCACCATTGCAACAAGCAATTGAAACAGATACTGGCTAGCATTTTCTGCATTACGCTAGCATTGTGCACTCTGCTGATTAGCAATAGACTTCCATTTCTGACGTCTCCCGATGAACCCGCTCATCTAATAAGGGCTTATACCCTAACAACAGGTGAAGCATGGATGCATACGCCACCAAATAAATCTACGTCGGCATGGGTTGACCCAGTACTTGGAGAGTATTTGCATATTCATCGTGAGCGAAACAGATTTGAAAGCAAGCAAATAGGAACAAAGCCTGATCCGGAACTGATTCTACGATTAGGAGCAAAAAGGATGGGAAGCAGAACCGGCCAAATAAGTATGCCCGCACCAGGCGCTGCCGTTTATCCACCAACGTCATATATCCCCCAGGCAGTGGGACTATGGCTAGGAAGTGTTTTTCATTGGCAAGTCAGTACAACCTACACCATTACAAAGCTGCTTTCATTGTTGAGCGCGGCAGTTATATGGTTTATTTCATTAAGCCTCAGCAGCCCCAATCCACTTCTACTTACACTACTGTGCTTACCAATAAGCCTATCTCAGCTGGCATCTGCTTCGCTTGATGGTGTAAGCACAAGTCTAGCAATGTTAGCAGTCACACTATACCAGAATATTTAAGCAAGTGATCCACGCCGATCGAGAACCTATCACTTTCTATTGACAATACTTACAATACTTGTAGTGCCTTGCAGGCTACATCTATGGCCACTACTGATTTTGCCTTTCCTATCAGCACGACATCTATCAACGCGAACTGGCTGGCTTGCAACCATTGCTTCAACATCAATTATTTTGGCGTGGATAAAGAGTGTAACAGGCTCCGTAATCAATAGTCAGCGCTTAGATCTAAGCAAAGATGCCTCCGGAACTGCTCTTTACTTCTTGATCAATCCTGACGCATTCTTAACAGTCTTTCTTAATACGCTTGCAAACACTGACAATCTTGTTTTCTATGCCAAATCATTTATTGGAATCCTTGGTCGCGGCATACTGCTTGAGCCCGCCAATGCTTACGATGTTTTTGCTGTACTTTTAGCAATCGCACTTACTCTAACAGTATCGTGGGCAATTCGGCGGCCCAGAGATCTATTAAAGGCAAATCGTCTACTATTCTGTTGTATAGCATTTGCGAGTACAATAAGCGTCTTCTTCCTGCTACTTATTTCCTGGACACCGAATCCGGTTGTCGCTAAGGAGATCGCCGGGATTCAGGGTCGATATTTTGTTGTGCCTGCAATGATATTGACAAAAGGATTGTGTACTCCCACAACGGAATTATCTCGTCCTATCAATTTATTCTGCTCTTATGGGATGGGCTTCACAGTGCTTGCTTTCAGCACATACCTCATCCTTGGCACACTTTAGGAATTGAAGATACTTCAAGTGGTCATACCTTCCGGCTGCATGTAATCAGTCGGAAGAAAATTGAATTATCTGGCGGTAGATGCATCGACGCGAAAGAAAGGGAGATAAGACCGAGAATAGAGAACATCAGAGAGGCCAGGGAAACGGGATTTTCAGCATCGTTTAAAAAATCTGTAGCTTTAGCCTCGCTCCCCACGGGGTCTCCTAAAAAATACTCAGGGATCAAGAACATATTCACAGACTAAAAGCACGAATAACTAGTTAGGTGATCAGCTACAAGAGATTGATCGTTTACCATACCCCCCCTCGCGATGACAGGCAATCCAGCCAAGCAGCAGCTTGCTGACGGAAATAATACGTTACATTATAATGATTTGATCTCACCAATTTCAAACCGATGAAACCAGCACTTGCCCCGCGGCCCCGCGTTCAACCCAAAAGTGCAAGTTTGTAGACATACGTCGCTTGGGCACACACAACCTCTCCACCTCGAAGTGCATCCACGTTGGGTGACGGGGCTGGCGGGACTCGAACCCGCGACCTACGGTTTAGGAAACCGTCGCTCTATCCGGCTGAGCTACAACCCCTCAAGGGACCATTATGGGATGCGAAAGCAGGCGAGGTGATCGCGACCGGCGCCCGCGTCGGTTGAGGAAAGTCCGGGCTCCCCAATGGCCAGGCTTGCTGGGTAACGCCCAGTGCGGGTGACCGTGAGGAGAGTGCCACAGAAACACACCGCCGATGGCCCTTCGGGGATCAGGCAAGGGTGCAAAGGTGCGGTAAGAGCGCACCAGCAGCATCGAGAGGTGCTGGCTCGGTAAACCCCGGCTGGGAGCAAGGCCCAGGGACAACGGTTGGCCATGACACCCGTCCCGTTCAACGCGCGCCGCTCGAGGCCACCGGTAACGGTGGTCCCAGACAGATGATCACCCCCCGGAGCGCTCCGGCACTCCGGCGAACAGAACCCGGCTTACGTCCTGCTTTCACCCCTTCAGCGCTGCCTATGGATGCCGCCCGCCGCCAGCAGCTGATCAGCTTCCTCACGCAGCTCTCGCTGGAACCGCCGAGGCAGCTGAGCGAACGAGAGCTGCTGCCGCTGGAGCAAGCCCTCACCCACACCTCAGCGGGCCGGGCCTACAACCACGAGCAGCTGGAGTTTCTCGGCGATGCCGTGCTGCGGCTGGCAGCCTCGGAGTTTCTGGAAGACTCCCAGCCGCAGCTCACAGTGGGAGAGCGCTCGCGCCTGCGGGCTCAACTGGTGAGCGATCGCTGGCTGGCCGATCTTGGAGAACAGTGCGGTATCGATGCTGTGCTGCGCATCGGAGCGGTGGCAGCAGGTGATCACGCCGGACGCACCACCCTGCTGGCGGAAGCCTCCGAAGCGGTGATCGGCGCGCTGTATCGCATCTGGGGCGATCTCACACCGGTGCACCAATGGCTGAGGCCCCACTGGCAACGCAGCCTCGAGGAGCTGGAGGCCGATCCTCACCGCAACAACTGGAAATCAGCGCTGCAGGAATGGAGCCAAGGCCTGCAGCTCGGGCTTCCTCTGTATCAATGCCAGGAGGTGAGTCAACGGCATGGCGACCCCAGGCGTTTTCACAGCCAGGTGAGCGTCGAAGGCCGTGCATTGGGTGAAGGCTGGGGCGGTTCGCGCCGGCAAGCTGAACAAGATGCGGCGCGCGTTGCCCTCGGGCAGATCAAGCCTGCTCCAGGATCTTGAGGGGCATCGTCACCAGCTTGTCCCAATTGCCGCCTTCGAACAGCACGGCGGCATTGCGGCCACTGATGCGCTGCACGAAGCCCTGGTAGCCGTTGTAGATCGAGGTGGCATCGCGCACCACCACGGTGGAGCCCGGCAGGATCGGCAGGGTTTCAGCCATGGGTGCAGATGGGTGCGGAGCCATTATCGAGGCTGACGGCGCGGCGTGGGGTGATGGCTGAGGAGCAAGAGCTGCTGGTGGTTGGTCGTGTGGTGGCCGCCCAGGGGCTACGGGGCGAACTGCGGGTGAATCCGCTCAGCGACTTTCCCGAGCGCTTCACCCGCCCGGGCCGCCGTTGGCTCCGCCCTGCCCAGGGGCGCCGCGGCGAAACAGCACCTGCTGCCGAGGTGGAACTGCTCAGCGGCCGCCAGCTGCCGGGCAAGGAGCTGTTTGTGATCCGTCTGGAAGGGGTGAACGACCGCGACAGCGCTGAAGCGCTCGTAGGCCAGGAACTGCTGGTGCCAGCGGCCGATCGCCCCAAGCTGGCGCGGGGCGAATTCCACCTGCTCGATCTGGTGGGGCTCGAGGTGCGGCTGCTGGAGAGCGACGAGACAACCACCGGCCGGCGCCACGGCCGCTGCATTGGCACCGTGAAAGACCTCGTTCACGCCGGCAACGATCTACTGGAGGTGGAGCCCACCGAAGGAGGCCCTCCGCTTTGGATCCCCTTCGTGAAGGCGATCGTTCCCGAGGTGCAGCTGGAGGCCGGCTGGATCGGCATCACACCACCACCAGGGCTCCTGGAACTGGGACACGAGGCCGGCCAAACCGGAGATGAGAAGGTTGACGAGAACCAACCCTGAAGGCGTCGGTGTTGCGGTTGGCCTGCCTTGGGTTGGAATAGCCGCACGCACAGACGCCGCCGCTGCGCCAAACCTGCCCATGACCGCACTCGTTCCCGTCATCCTTTGCGGCGGCACCGGCACGCGGCTGTGGCCTCTCTCACGTGCCACCTACCCCAAGCAGTACTGGGCCCTAGCGGGTGATGGCCAAGACACGCTGCTGCAGCAGACCCATCAACGGCTTGAGGGCATCGCGGGCCTGCAGCCGCCGCTGCTGATCTGCAACGAAGACCACCGTTTCATCGTGGCCGAGCAGATGCGCCAGATCGGTGTGGAGCCGGCGGCGATCCTGCTGGAGCCGATGGGCCGCAACACCGCGCCGGCCGTGGCGGTGGCAGCACTCCAAGCCACAGCGCAGGGAGACGACCCATTGCTGCTGGTGCTAGCGGCAGACCACGTGATCCGCGAAGCGGCCAGCTTCCGGCAGGCCGTAGAGGCGGGCATGGCTGCTGCCAGCGCCGGGCAACTGGTGACCTTCGGCATCGTGCCCACCGCACCGGAAACCGGCTACGGCTACATCGAAGCGGCCGAAGCACTCGGCCAGGGCAGCCCGGCGGCTGCAGCGAGCTTGAAAACCGTGCCGATTGCCCGCT
>Ga0194129_10007815_pt1 | contig 12595 bp, 3 predicted proteins | sample TA2KigCa35mmetaG_FD_150862 | JGI IMG/M metagenome (GOLD analysis project Ga0194129, IMG submission 150862) | Freshwater microbial communities from Lake Tanganyika, Tanzania - TA2015038 Kigoma Deep Cast 35m | ecosystem: Environmental > Aquatic > Freshwater > Lake | place: Tanzania: Lake... | reverse complement strand
GAGTGGATCGTCAAGAAGTATGCGCTGCCGTGGTTCCCCTCGGGGGTGCTGCAGCCATCGCCCGAAGTGCTCTCAGGTCGGTACGACATCTGCGCCATGCAGCCGGACGACATCGAGCGGGTGCTTTCCCGCTTCGAGGGCACGAACCCGGGCACCACGCCGCTGCTGCCCGTGTACGCGCCATGGACCGTCGTGACCAATGTCGTGGACCTTCCCTCGAACCTGAACCTGTTTGGTCCGGTCCGTCAGCGCGTGATCAACGCCACCTTCGGGCTTGGCGTGACTCAGAATCAAGCCGGCGTCAATGTGCCGATCGGTCTCGCGTGCTGGCCTCGCGTCGAGCGTGAACCGCCCACCACTGACAAGTCCGACCAGATGCTGACCTCGGGCATGATCGGCGGGCACTGCAGCAGCTTCATCGTCGAGTGGTGCTGGCGGGACGGTGTCGGGCGCCTCACGGACGAGAACGGGCAGGTGGTGTTTGGCCAGGATCCGTTTGCCACCGCACTGTCGCTGGTACCGTTGCTCGGGTTCACGCCCACACCAGCAGGACGGCAGACCTGGATCGGTCTTCCCGACGATGTGATAGGGTTTTCGACCCTTAGTTTCCAGCGCCGGGGGACCTCGACGCTTCAAGCAACGGGTGCCGTGCGCTGGCCCCTCTTCGAGCCCGCGATCGAAGGACCCGCGGGTGCCCAAGTCCTCCCCATGGTCGGACCTGTAATCCCCCCGAACAAGGCCTGGTGCTACACCAGTGTCTTCGGTTTCAACGCGTCGGAGCCGACGTATTCGGTCAACGTGCTGGACACATCGGCGTGGCCCCAGCAGCGACGCGTGCGGGTTCCGCGGTTGGACTACTGCCCGCGGCCTTCCGCGCTTCGCATCAGCATGACCCTGCATGACCCGGATCGCCGTATTGACGGCGGCCGTGAGTTCACCTTCGTGATTGACTTGCCTGAGAGGTCCACTCCATGAGATCGATGCTCCAATCGTCCCACGAATGTCGTCCCCGACGGAGCGCGCACCGGCGCGGCAACGTGATGATCATGGTCACGGCGCTTCTGGTGCTGCTGGTGATCATTGCATCGGCGTTCCTCACGCGCACGCAGGCCAGCCGCCTGATCTCAAGCGCCCAGCAGTCGACGCAGTCGAGGCAGCAGCGGGTTGAACCAATCATGGAAGCGGTGGTCCAGGAAGTGGCGGGGGCGCTCTTTCCCAAGCCCATCGATGTGTTTGACCCTGCGCTGCGCAGCGGAGCCCTGGCTCCGCCCAATCCAGCGGGGTACGGCTATCCGCGCGTGGCCAGCAGTTCCTATCCGCGGGGCGACCCGACGAATGGCGTCGTCCCTGCCGTTCGCGCCATGGTTCGATATGGCGTCGACTCGCTGGATCTGATCGATGTCCTCAATGGCCCGACATCCGGCTTCATGTCGTCGGATGGGATTCCTGATGGCTACAACTTCGCGCCGTTCCATGTCTACCCGTGGACCAACTGGCCGGACCTCTTCGCCTCCGACGCAGTGTTCGATGCCAGTCATCCAGTCCGACTGTTCGAATCCAATCCTTGGGGCAATCCCGGCTTCGGCGATGCACGATGGCTGCGTTCCACCGAGCCTGTGCGGTTCTATGACCGACCGGCCTTGGGTTGGACGTTCGGCGAGTCGCCGTCGACTGAGTTGGGCCAGCCGTACTTCTCGCACTGGGCGCACCTGTCCAACCCCGCGACGCCGAACAACGGCTGGATCCTGATCCCGGACATCCGCGACTGCGTGGCCGGGGCGAACTGGTTCAACACGCGGAACAATCGCCACAACGCGGAGCGCAATGGCTTGTTCATCCCGTGGGAGCAGTGGCTGCCGGGCGTCCAGCCCGACTCGGCCTTCTTCGTCACGGGGCAAACGAGGGGCGTGGGCTCATCGTCAGCCACGATCCAACTCGCCAACCGCTTCAACGACGTCGCCGATGCGTGGTTCAACATCCTCCCCAGCGGAGAGCCTTTCGGGTACCTCAGCCGGGTCGGTCAGTCGCCACCCTACGCCGGTGGGGGTACGAACGGGCCCATGCCGAACTTCCTACGCCTGGCGCACTTCGGCCCAAAGCGCGATGAGTTCACGCCGGGGACCGCGCGGCAGATCGTGTCGTCCCGGCTTTGCGACACCGATGGGGACGGATTCACGGACAGCTACTGGTTCATGCCACCGACCAGCGTGGATCGCGCCGTGCGGTACGTCGTGGGTGTCAGCGTGGTCGACAACTCGGCGATGGTCAATGTGAACACCGCGACGGTGTTCGATCGCACGCAGACCGCTGGGCTGATCCCGGGTGATGTTGCGCTGATGTCGCGCCGAGACGCCGAGGACGAAACGCCCGACGGCACCCTCCCGTCGAACGGATTCAACCCGTTGCGTGCCGGCCTGTTCGGACAGTACGCGCGACTGCCAGGTGACGGTTCCGGCAGCCCCGACAATGATGCTCTGAATCTCTATCCACCCTTGGATGTCGATCTCTGGCGAGATCAGTTCGGCGTGTCCGTCAACACGGATCAAGGGAGACTGGTCGCGCACGGTGCGGCGGACCAACCGACCTTCGTTTGGGAACTCGGCCTGGTGTACCCGCCGCAGGATGCCAATGACACCCCATCGATCCCCGGCATCGATGCCTTGCTCTTGAGCCCGATCGACCGATTGCGTCACTACAAGGCGTTCCTGAACGGCGGGCGAGTCGATTCCTACTTCTTGGACGATGGTACTGCTGTCGTACCGGGCCAACGAACGAACTCGCGCATCAACTTCTTCGGCATCCCGGATGAGATCGAGCTCCGTCGCTACGCCGGCAACAACGACCCCACCCTCAGCCGGCTGGAGCGTGCCCTTGACCCCGCAGCGGCAGCCGAGCGTAATGAGGATGACAACACGTTCGTTTCGGGATCCGGGCGCGATCTGTTGCGTGCGAGCCCGTCGCGGAGCGAGTCGTTCGAGGGATTCGAGGGTGCCGGCAGTGCGCTTGGGGTGGGCAAGCTGAACGCAGTCCAACTGCTCCACGACAGTCGCCGCCACCTGACCACGTACAACGGCGCTCGCAACGAGATGATGCCGCCGTGGCTCTGGTTCAACGAGGTCACGAATCCCGACGCCGAGGGTCTGGTCCTGGGCGTGCCGGCAACCGGGCCAGACCCCTTACTCCAAGTGGATGGTGGGGACGTCGATGGCGATGGGGTCCCCCTCACGGAGTTCGACTGGGACGCCGCGCGCAGCCGTTTCCTGGAGGTCAATCGGAAGCTGGACTTGCGTCGTCCAATCGAAGAGCCTGAGTTCGGTGCTGGGGGAGACTTGACGAACTGGCCTGACATGCTGGCCTCGAAGCAGCGGTTCGTCCAGGATGTCTACTACCGCCTGGCGCGATCGATGCTGGATCCCTTTGACCCAGATCGAGGAGTCTCCTACCGCGGCCGGGATGACGATGCCGCGAGGGCCACGCGGCGCATGGCAGCCAGCCTTGCTGCGAACATCGAGTGCTGGCGGGATGGCCGCATCGACATCGGCCCGGATTATTCGGCGTCGGCGGTCGGCGGCGGAGCCGGTACGCCTGAGCAGATCACGCGACTGGTGGACGAGCCGTTCCATCCTGACGATGCCCCGTACATCGAGGAAGAGAACAACCTGAAGTTCCTGGGCAACGAGAAGCATCCGGTCATCATGGAGGCGTTCTTCATGGTGGTGTATCCCAAGGCGAACTTCCAGGAGTACGCGCGATGGCTGCTGAACCCCGCCTCAAGAGCCAACCTCGATGAAACCGCGCGGGACAAGTTGCGTGAAATCGCCCAGGCGGCCACACAGGATCACTACGTGGTGCCGGTGGGGCTTCCTGCTTCTGGACAGTCCTTCGTGCTCGACACCCCGCGTGATGAGAACGGGGATGCCCTGCCGGACAGCCAAACTTTGAGTTGGAACCCGCGTGTCGTGGTGGCGGTCCAACTCGCCAACCCCTGGAATGAACCCATCGACCTCTCGGAGTTCAGGTTGGTGGTGGCGGGCAAGCCGTATTGGTTCGCCCCGAGCCGCTTGCCTGCGGGCGGCGTCGACTGGGACAGCGAGTCTCAGGTGGTGAGTAATGGGACTGACTGGAGCTACGGCACCAATCCGATCCTGGGTCCGACGACGCCGGGCCAACCTCGCTCCGTGATCGTGTTCGCCATGCCGAAGTCGGTGGGTGGCAACGCCAGCCCGCCGCAGGATCAACCCGGCCTGGGGGCGCTTGAAGTTCTGGATGGTTTTGCACCCTTCGAACCGCGCTTCCGGACGAAGATGATCGACTTCCTCGACCTGACCCATCCCTGGCTGGATCGTGGTTACGGTGGCCGCACCGAGGGATGGCCGTACGCCCGCCGCCTGATGCAGGAGTTGGATGAGGCCGTCACCGCCGCCGGGGGAAATGTGGCCGACGCTCGTGATCCGTTCCCGCGCCCCATGTCGGGTTTCCCTTCGACGCGCAACGGGGAGCGAGTCTGTGACCTGTTCGAAGATCCGCTGACCGCCTATCCAGATTGCTTGGTGATGAATGCCGGCCAGGGTGAGATCGCGCCCACGCAGGGCGGTCTTCCGGTCACGGTGGATCTCTACAGGCAGTTCGTCCAGAATCCAACCCGAAGTTTCGTGGAGTTGGAGCGGCGCATCCGTCCGCGCACGAGCCGATTGAACCGCGATGCTGACTGGATCGTGATCGATCGGCTCGACAACCAAGTCGATGCGCACGAGCGTGCTCCGGAGAACTTCGCGGATCGGGTCAGCCGATTGCTGGTGGCACAGTCGGACCAGTTGGAAGGCACGGCATTCCTGCCGCCGCAGCCGGCGGCAGGAATGGCGCCGGCGGAGCCAGGACAGGAGCCGAAGCTCTACATGAGCATGCTGGCTCTCCCGGCGGATGCGGATTGCTATGGGGGGTGGGTGCGAGCGGTCCGTCCGTGGGCTTGGGACATCGATGGATCAACCACGATCGATGCCAACGAGCGCTCACCCTATTACACACTGTCTCGAGTGGGGTCGATCGAGTCGTCGATGGAGTACCCGCTACAAGGTCCGAATCTCCAAGATTGCCTCTACGAAAGCCTGAACGCCGAGGACGCCGCTGGCTTTGCGTGGGACACCGATGCCGAGCCGGATGGGTATGCGGGGCCAGCCGGCGAGCTGCCCGATGGCCTGATCCGAACCTCGCGGCTGAATCGGCCTCTTCAGGAGAGAGCGGAGCATCCGCAGTCCCGAGGCAAGCCCACGGCGTTCTCGTGCCAGACGGTCATGCAAGAAGCGAGTCCTGCCTATCGGCGGCTGTCAGTTGGTTTCCAGTACGACGCTCCGCCGACGTCGAGCTTGGTTCAAATCTCAGACGCCGACAAGGCGGTTCCCGACGTGGACCGATGGTCCATCCGTCCTGTTCGGCCAGAGACGCCGGACGACGAACGGGATGGTGTCGTTGGTGGCGAAGATGGAGTTCCGGATGTCTACCAATACCCGGCGCCGCTGAACTTCCCGTTGCAGATGGTGCAGCGGGACGGGGACTTCGAATCGCTTGCCGAAGTGCTTCAGGTGCAGGTCTGGGGCCCGGTGTGGGACCGGGTCGTGGGCGGGACCAAGTTCACACTCGGGGAATTGCTGGCCTTGACACCCCGCGATGTCGCGGGCAACGCGGAACTTGCCGGGTGGATGATCAGTCCGGAGGCTGCGCCACTGGTCGCCAATGAGTCGACTGATCCGTTCACACCATGGGACCTCCTGCGTGTGGGTGGCTCGCCGAATCGGCTGTCGTTCCCCTTCGACCCGTCCAAGCGGGAACGAGTGGACGAAACGCTACTGGACATCCAGTTCAATCGGCCGAGTCTTCCAAACATCGCCAGTGCTGACTACTTCCCCTTCAATCCGCGGCTGCCGGCGGGGGTGTCGCTCCTGGATGCCTTCACGATCGATGGGCCGGGATCGGTGCCCTTCGGTGACGCAGTCGCGGCGGAGGACCGCTCCCCTCGCCTGGCGCGGGGGTTCGAGGGCGCGCTGACGCCTGGCTTGATCAACATCAACACGGCGCCGGTTGAAGTGATGCGATCGCTTCCCCACATGGGTTCACTGGCATACAACGAGGCTCACCCTCGGCGCGATGCTGTCGGTTCCGATGAGTCGGGCGACCTCGCGGGCTTCGGCTCGGTTCAGAACAACTTCCCGTTCAGTCTTGTCGAGAACATGGCGATTCGTGGGCCGCGCGTTCGCGTGCCCGAGGCGATCGCCACCTATCGGGAGTCTCGGCCAATGGGCGGCAGTTCCATCCCCGCGTCAGGGTTCGCCGAGTACTGGGATCGCGGCCGGTTTGATGACGATGAAGTCGACCCGCAGTTCGGTTTCTATCCGGGCATGCGTCGTGGCCAAGGCATCATGTCGATCGGCGAACTCGCGCTGATGCACCGTGAAGCTGGGTCCGACCCTGGCACGACCACGCCGCTCTCGTACCGACGCAGTTGGTCGGTGAACTATGCGGGGCGTGATCCCTTTGCAGCGATCCAAGGCGACTCGTTCCTCGGCTGGGGTTCTCTCCGATCCGATGGGCTTGATCGACTCGACGCGAAACTCTCCACGGATCGCCTGCCCACGGTCTTGCAGTACGACTTCGGCCCGGACAGCCTGCCGGACAGCAGTCGGGACTACGCGTTCCCCCGCTTCATCGAGGAACCCTTCGTCGCGCAGGCGGATCATGCCGCCGGCGATGCCGAGGAGACGAATCTCCTGCTGACGGGCATTGCCAATCTGGTCACGACCCGCAGTGATGTCTTCACGGTCTACCTTCGGATTCGTGCGTTCACCCAGAATCCAGTGACGGGGCGCTGGGATGCGACCGATCGCGAGAACGTGATCGAGGACACCCGATACGTCATGCTGGTTGACCGATCGCAGGTCAACCGACCGGGCGATGCGCCGCGCATCCTGTATGTCGAGCGCATCGATGATTGATCGACCTGTTCCGTTTCGGCACATTCAGGCCCAGTCCCTCGTCACGCTCATCCGCTGGCAGGGCTGGGTCCTTTCTTCTTTCCCGTCCCGCACCCAACGGAGCGCCTCATGAGCGGTGCGCGGCCAGCCTTGAGCCGAGCGACTTCAGCCGCAGATCCTGCGCGGCTGCCGCGGCACGTTGCGGTGATCATGGATGGCAACGGTCGATGGGCCGAAGCCCGGGGGCACTCCCGACTCATGGGGCATGCTGCAGGGGCGGAGCGTGCGAAGGAACTGACGGAGCGCTGCGGGAAGCTCGGCATCGAGGTGCTGACGCTGTACAGCTTCAGTGTCGAGAACTGGAAGCGGCCCGCCGACGAGGTGGCCGGCCTCATGGAGCTTGCCGCGCTTCAATTGGCGGCAGAACGTGAGTCGCTTGCCGCAAGCAATGTCCGGTTCCGGCACCTCGGCTCGCGACTCGGTCTGCCCGCCCGGGTGCTCGACGAGCTGGACACGACCGAACGAAGGACAGCGCACTGCTCAGGCCTGACGCTCTGTCTGGCGTTGAACTACGGGGCACGTGATGAGATCGTCGCCGCGATGAGGTCCTTGGCCCGTGAGGTGGCTGAAGGTCGGCTGTCGCCTGCAGACATCGACGAAGGGCTGGTCTCGTCCAACCTCTCCACCGCAGGTCTGCCCGACCCCGATCTGGTCATCCGGACAGCGGGTGAGTCTCGGATGTCCAACTTCCTGCTCTGGCAGGTGTCCTATGCCGAGTTGCACGTCACGAGCGTGCTGTGGCCCGACTTTGACGCGGTTGCTCTTGACGCGGCGCTCGCCGACTATGTGGGCCGGACCCGCAAGTGGGGGCGTCTTGCAGGGCAGAAGGCATCGTGATGTTCACGATTGTGCCGAACTCACGCTGGCCTCCTCCCATCGACCCCGTACACTTCATGAGGCCGTAGTTCTGATTCACCTCAAGATGTTGCCCATGCCTGTCTTTTCTTGCCATCATGCCCTGCCGCGTGAGCTGCGACGGCTCACGCGGTTGGCGGCGGTGTCTTTCTCGGTTGGCCTTGCTGCTCCGGCGCCCCCGGCTGCGGATGCGGGTTCTTCCGTGTGTGACAGTGTCTTCGTCGGCGATCTCAACGGTGACAAGAAGGTCACGGTTGCTGATATGGCCGTCTTCCAACAGCTGCGCGGGTCGGGCAGTTACTCCGCTTGCGCGGACTTCAACCGGGATGGCATCCTGAATGATGCCGATGGCACTGTGCTGTCGACGCTGGTGAACTTCAACAGCAGCACGATCAACGGTGGTGGCCAGTTCCGCGTACCGAACATTACGCTGAACGAGATCCGGCTCGGCGTATCGTCCACAGCGACACCTCTCCAGCAACGCTACATCGAGTTGCGGGTCCCGCAGGACAGTTTCCCGAGTAACTACGCATGGAACGGCACGCTGCCGACCGGGTACACGCTGTTGATCATTGGGCGTGATCTTGATGATCAAGCCCTGACGGATCAGGGCGTCATCCTGCGAGCGATCGATCTGACCGGCATGCAGTTCCAGCGTGATGGTGAGTCTGCCGGCTACGCGCTGGTCCTGCAGGAGCAGGAACTTGGCTCGCCTCAGGTCTACAACCTGCCCACACCCAATATTCCCGTGCTGCGAACCCCGGAACTGAATCTGGGCGCGCCGTCCGACCTACTCATCGGCAATCCTGAGCAACGCAACCTCACGGTGCTGCTGACTTACCGCCGGCCATTGTCATCCAGCCCCCCGTACGATCCCGTGGCGACAGAGCCTGAAGCGGGGAGCGACCTCGATTCGGGGATTCCCTGTCGCCTGGTGGCACGGCAGATTTCAACCAGTGCTGGCCCGCCGCCTTGGGATGTGATCATCGATGCGGTGAGCCTCAAGCGCACGCTGGTCAACAGCGATTCGGCCGGCTGCACCTACTGCCCGGCGCCCGACTACGCGGTGGGGCCGATTGCCGTTCCCAACGGTGACATCGAAGCCCCGCTTCATGCTTGGCGTTTGGAGGGGAGCGGCGCGAACGAAGGCCAGTGGCGCGCACTGATTCAGGATCCCGCATTCGGGGTGGATACCCCCGGCGCGACCAACCGTGGCACCGACGATCTGGGTTCCTTCTGTGGCGATCCGACAGCGGAGAGTTGCTTCATCGCTCATGCTGCGCCTTTCTGCAGCGATGCCGCGTGCTGCTCGGCCGTTTGCGAAGAGGATCCTGCGTGCTGTGCCGTCGCTTGGGATCCTGACTGCGTCGACAGGGCAGCGGAGCTCTGTCTTGCGTGCGGTGAACCCGGGGCTGGAGATTGCTATGTTGAAAGCGACCTTCCGTACTGTGATGACTTCGAGTGCTGCGTTTCCGTCTGTGACTCCGATCCCCTCTGTTGCCAAACGGGGCTCTCGTGGGACGCACAGTGTGCGCAGATCGCGCGGGAAGTCTGCCTTATCTGCGGAGATCCTGTGGGCAACTGCTTCGTGCCTCATGTGCTTCCGAATTGCGACGATAAAGCCTGCTGCAGTCTCGTTTGCAACGCGGATCCGATCTGCTGCACACTGACATGGGACACTTCCTGTGCTCAGCTTGCAATCCTGCGCTGCGAGCCGCTTGGGTGCGGATCACCAGTAGCTGGTGAGTGCTGCCAGTCCCACCCATCTCCGTTTTGCAACGATCCGGGGTGCTGCGAGGTCGTCTGCGACCAAAATCCGTATTGCTGCGAGGTGCAATGGGATCTTTCGTGCGCCTTGAGCGCCGCTGACCTGTGTGTTTCCATTCAGTGCATTTGTGGTGCACCGGACGCAGGAGATTGTTTTGCACCGCATGCGGGCATTGGTTGCAGCGACCAGCAGTGCTGCGATCGGGTCTGCAGCATCGATGCATTCTGCTGCGCGGTGAGCTGGGATGAGTCGTGTGTCAGGACGGTGGGCTTTGAGTGCGCACAGACACCCAGTTGTCAGCCTGTTTTGGGCATCCCCCCGTTCGGGAGCTGCTTGATCGAGCACCTCTCTCCCGGCTGCAATGACCCGGCATGCTGCGACGAGGTCTGTGCGATCAATCCGTTCTGCTGCGAAACCGTTTGGGATGCTCAGTGTGTCGATGATGCCGGCGCATTCTGTTCGTCGTGCGGCGACATCGATGTTGACTCGTGCTTCGTCATTCACAGTCTTCCGACCTGCAACAATGAAGCGTGCTGCCTGAAGATCTGCAGCATCGACTCGTACTGCTGCGAGTTCACTTGGGACAGTTTGTGCGTCGGTTACGCCTACGGCGAGTGCCCGCCTGCTACAGAGACCTGCGGAGACCCCGTGCTTCGACCTTGCTTCGTGGCATCGTCCTTGACAGGCTGCGAGGATGAGGATTGCTGCGCCGAGGTCTGCGGGAACTTGGATGCATCGTGCTGCGAGTACCAGTGGGATGCCATCTGCGCTGCGATCGCCTTCGAGGTCTGCACCCTGCCAGCGGGTTCTCAGGGAGCGAACGGGGATTGCCTCGCCCCCCACCCGACTCGAGGGTGCGCAAGTGGTCCATGCTCCGCGGCCGTGTGCAGCGTTGCGCCCGAGTGCTGTGCTGCGGGCTGGGACGAGCGATGTGTGACCATCGCCTTAGTAGTCTGTGTGTCCCCCAACACCTGCCCCGCCGAGGGATCGTGCTTCAGCCCCCACAACGGTCCAGGCTGCGACGATGCAACCTGCTGCAACTCCGTCTGCTCGTTCGATTCGAGCTGCTGCACCAACCGCTGGGACAGCGAGTGCAGCGCACTCGCTGACAACCTCTGCGTGGTCCAGGAGCCGGATTGGCGTTGCCCCTGCATCGGCAGTTGCTTCAATCCCCATCCCGACACGCCCGGCTGCGAGGACTATTCGTGCTGCTCCGCCGTGTGCGCCGAGTTGCCAGACTGCTGCACGGTGGGCTGGGACCTTGCGTGTTCGACGCTGGCCCGACAACGCTGCTGCGGCCCGGTCGGTTGTGGCAGCGGCTGCAACGGTTCATGCCTCGAGTCGCACGGTACGCCGTTCTGTGATGAGCCGTATTGCTGTGCAGCGGTGTGTGCGCTCCTGCCATACTGCTGCGAGGCGTTCTGGGATCAGGGTTGCGTCGACATCGCTGCTGAGCGTTGCGCGGTCGGCTGTGGATCGCCGTATGGCCAGAGCTGCTTCTCGCCCTCCGAGGGTACGCCTGGTTGCAATGACATCGCGTGTTGTCGCTCGGTCTGCGACGTCGACTCGTACTGCTGCGAGTTTGAATGGGATGATGTGTGCGCGCAGCTGGCGTTCGGGGAGTGCAACGTCCCCGACTGCTCCGATCCTGGATTGGGCGATTGTTGCAGCCCCCACAATGGGCCATGGTGCTCCGACACCGCGTGCTGTGAAGCGGTGTGTGCGGCCGATTCGTTCTGCTGCGAAGTCATCTGGGATGCGTTCTGCGTCCGTGGGACCTATGAGTTCGACGGGGCGTGCGGCTGCCTGCTGGAGTGTGGTGATGTGTGCGCTGAGAGCTGCTGCGTCCCTCACTTCGCACCTGGTTGCAACGATGAAGCGTGCTGCGATCTGGTTTGCGATACGGATGCCTTCTGCTGTGACACCGAGTGGGACCAGACGTGCGCCGAACTGGCCGCCGAGCTGTGCGGTGGCAAGGACGGAGCGTGCCCGCCCCCGTGCGGCCTCCCCGAGTACGGCTCGTGTTGCGTCGCGCACGGTTCACCGGGTTGCTCCGACCTCGAGTGCTGCACCGAGGTGTGCAAGGTCGATCCGTTCTGCTGTGACGGATCGTGGGATGTCACCTGTGCGAAGTACGCAGGATCCGAGTGCTCCGTCTGCTCGGGCGGTGGGGGTCTGGCTTGCGGCGCATCGCAAGCCGGTTCCTGCTTCGAGGTGCACACCAATCCGTACTGCGACTTCGAGGCGTGCTGCCTCCTGACGTGCAAGTACATCCCCGAGTGCTGTTCGGTCGGATGGGATCAGTCCTGCGTGGCGTTCGCCGAGAAGGAATGCAGTGCCTTCGCCGGTGCCAACGCGTTCCCGCCCACGGTGGACGAGCTGCGGCGCCAGCGGAGCTTGCGAGACGGGCGTCCCAAGAGGAAGATCCGTTCGCTGCTGCCTCAGTTGCAACGCGGTCAGGCTTTGGACGGTGGCCTGACGGCCCCGCCGGCGTCGGTGCCGCCCAGTCTCTCCAATACCGTCAAGTGAGCAGGTCGCGCCCCGGGGGTCACGATCAGCGTCCAGACATCGAGTCCAAGGCCACCGGCCCGTGACGCAACGGCCGGATCTGGATGATGTTCAAGCCCTTCAGCCCCGGCAATCCGGCCACGTGACCTGGGGCGTGCGGTCGGCGCGCGTGATCAGGCTCCAACGAGCGTCTGCGTGCGCTCGGGCCCCACACTGACCATCGACACCGGCACGCCCACATGCTGCTCGACGGCATCGAGGTAGTCACGCGCGGCCTGAGGCAGGGCGGCTCGATCAGGCAGGTCGCTGACTTGCTCGGTCCAGCCCTTGAAGGTCGAGTAGACCGGCGTGGCGCCTTCGAGACGCTTGGCATCGGGGATGAACCGGTCGGTGACCGTGCCATCCGCCAGGCGATAGTGGGTGCAGATGCGGAGCTCGT
>Ga0194129_10007814_pt1 | contig 12596 bp, 10 predicted proteins | sample TA2KigCa35mmetaG_FD_150862 | JGI IMG/M metagenome (GOLD analysis project Ga0194129, IMG submission 150862) | Freshwater microbial communities from Lake Tanganyika, Tanzania - TA2015038 Kigoma Deep Cast 35m | ecosystem: Environmental > Aquatic > Freshwater > Lake | place: Tanzania: Lake... | reverse complement strand
TTGCCGGTGGGCATCAACGGTGCGCCCACCTTGCCCGCGATGTGCAGATTGATGGCCAGGCTTTCGAACAGCACTAGATCGCCATCTTCCAAGGCGGGGATCTTGTTGTTTGGGTTGATCGCAAGCTGGCGTTCCAGCTTGAAGCCGGGCACGAAGCCAAGCGGGATCACTTCATAAGCAAGGCCGGCTTCTTCGGCGGCCCAGATGCAGCGAAAGGCGCGGGAACGGGCGATGCCGTGGATTTTGAGCATAAGAATTTTCCTGTCCTGATCTGGCGTTTTCACATGCCGCCGATGTAATTCGGCCCGCCGCTGCCTTCCGGCGTGCACCAATCAATATTCTGTGTCGGGTCCTTGATGTCGCAGGTTTTGCAATGCACGCAATTCTGCGCATTGATCACCAAACGCGGCTGGCCTTCTTCCACGCCCACCGCCTCATAAACCCCGGCAGGGCAATAGCGGCTTTCGGGGCTTGCGAATGTTTCCCAATTCACGCCCTGCCAGCGCGCCGGGTCGCGCAGCTTCAGATGTGCGGGCTGGTCTTCTTCATGATTGGTATTCGCCAAAAACACGGAAGACAGCCGATCGAAGGAATAAACCCCATCCGGCTTTGGGTAATTGATCTTCTGTGCTTCCGATCCCTTCTTCAGCACGGCGTGATCTTCATGATGCGAAAGCGTCCAGGGTGATTTGCCGCGCGTGATATAGGTTTCAATCGCGGCATTGATCATGCCGCCCCAGAAGCCGAATTTCGCGAAGCCGGGGCGGATATTCCGCACCGCTTCCAATTCCGGCCAGATCCAGGAATGACGCAGCATTTCCGGATAGGCATTCAGCACCGGTGCGCGATTTTCCGTGGCACAAGCAGCGGCAAGCGCTTCCGCCGCGATCATGCCGGATTTCATCGCCGTATGCGTACCCTTGATCTTCGGCACATTCAGGAAGCCCGCTGAATCACCAATAATCGCACCGCCGGGGAAAACCAGCTTCGGGATTGCCTGGAAGCCACCCTCATTCAACGCCCGCGCGCCATAGGCAATGCGCTTGCCGCCTTCCAACATGGCGCGCACTGCGGGGTGCTGCTTGAAGCGCTGAAATTCCTCAAAGGGCGAAAGCCAGGGATTTTGATAGTCCAGCCCGACAACAAAACCGATGCTGACCATATTATCGCCCAGCATATAGAGCCATGACCCGCCATAGGTATCGGTTTTCAGGGGCCAGCCCACGCTATGCCAAATCAGGCCCGGCTGGTGCTTTTCCTTAGGGATTTCCCACAGCTCCTTGATGCCCAAACCAAAGGTCTGCGGTGCCACGCCATCGCGCAGATTGAAGGTCTCAAAGAGCTTCTTCGTGAGTGACCCACGGCAGCCCTCGGCAAACAGCGTGTAACTGGCGCGGAGTTCCATCCCCGGCTGGTAATTCGGCCCCTTTTCGCCATCCTTCGTAATGCCCATCACGCCGGCCAACACGCCGCGCACCTGGCCATCTTCAATGATCGTCTCAGAAGCGGCGAAGCCAGGATAGATTTCAACGCCCAGCGCTTCAGCTTTGGCACCCAGCCAACGGCAGACATTGCCAAGCGAGACAATGTAATTGCCGTGATTATTCATCGCCGGCGGGGTCGGCAATTTGAAGGCCTTGGTTTCCGTCAGGAACATGAAGCGATCATCGCCGGCGGGGGTTGCCATTGCCGGCGGATCATCACGCCAATCGGGGATCAGCTCGTCCAGGGCGCGCGGTTCCAGCACAGCGCCCGAGAGGATATGCGCGCCGATCTCACTGCCCTTTTCAATCAGGCACACCGCCATATCGGGCGCGAGCTGCTTCAGGCGGATCGCCGCCGCCAGGCCAGAAGGCCCGCCGCCCACGATCAGCACATCAAATTCCATCGCTTCCCGTTCTTCGGTCATACCGCGCTGCCTTTCCTCTTCACGAAGTTACCCATGTAGCGAAGCCGCGGGTTGCGCGGAACCCCGCCTAGGGCCGATATGTGGGGGATGGAGCAGGAGCATTCCGCCCTGGCCGCCGCCCTTGCGCTGCAATGCGATTGGGGCGCGGATGAGGCGCTGATGGAAAGCCCCGTGGATCGCTTGGCGGTGCGGGATGCCCCTGCACGCGCGCCCGAAGCCGCGCGCCCCGCGCCGGAGCCAACCCCACCGCGCCCTATCCGCGCTGCCCCCGTTACCCTGGCCGCCGCGCCCCCCGCCGTCACGCGGGCCGAAGCCCTGGCCGCAGCCGCGCCCGATCTGGCAGCGCTGAAGGCAGCGCTGGCGGCGTTTGATGGTTCACCGCTCAGGGAAACCGCGACCAATCTGGTTTTTGGAGAGGGCGTGGCCGATGCTGACCTGATGCTGATTGGTGAGGCGCCGGGTGCTGAGGAAGACCGCGCCGGCCGGCCCTTTGTGGGTGCCTCGGGCCAATTGCTGGATCGGATGTTTGCGTCGGTTGGGCTGGCGCGGGAGAGCAATTTCTACATCACCAATATCCTGCCCTGGCGGCCGCCGGGGAATCGCACGCCCACCGATGCGGAAGTGGCGCTGTTCCTGCCCTTTTTGCGCCGGCATGTGGCGCTGATCCGCCCGAAGCGCCTGGTGCTGGTGGGCGGTGTGGCGGCCAAGGGGCTGATTGGCGGGAAGGAAGGCATCACGCGGCTGCGTGGCCGTTGGCATCAGGTGGATATCCCCGGCCTTGGGCCGCTGCCCGCCTTGCCCACGCTGCACCCGGCCTATTTGCTCCGCAGCCCCGCTTCCAAGCGGGAAGCCTGGGCGGATTTGCTGCTGCTCCGCCGCACGCTGGACCAGGCGCCGGGCTGACACCCTGTGGCGGAATTCCTCGCCAATTGCCTGCATGGTCTGGAAGCGCTCGGCCCGGGCGGGCTTTGGGCGGTGATGGGCGCGCTATTCCTGGCTGGGTTGGCGGGCGGTGCGACGCATTGCGCTGCCATGTGCGGACCCTTTGTGCTGGTGCAATCCGCGGCGGTGGCGGATCAGGCAGCGTCTGGCGGAATGCTGCGGCGCCTTTCTGGGGCGGCATTGTTGCCCTATCACGCCGATCGCGCGCTTGGTTACGGCCTGCTTGGCGCGCTGGCTGGGGGGGGTAATCGGGGCAGTCAGCCTTGGCACCGGCTGGCGCTTGGTGCTGGCGGGGATGCTCGCCCTCGCGGCGCTGCTGATGTTCGCGCAAGCCTCGGCACGCATTGCAGCGTTGCTGCCGCGCCTGGCCGCGCCCCGCTTGCCGGGCTTGCTGGAAGCGCGGCTTGGCCCGCTGCTGGCGGCGCCGACTGGGCTGCGCGGCATTGCCTTGGGCTTCATGCTGTCGGCGCTGCCATGCGGCTTGCTTTACGGTGCCCTGGCCGGGGCGGCGGCGACTGGCAGCGCGCTTGGCGGGGCGCTTGCGATGGTGAGTTTCGTCGCCGGCACGGTCCCGGCCTTGGTTGGCGTTGCCTTGCTCGGGCGCTTTTTCGGCAAAAGCCATGGGCGGCTCATGCGCGGCGTGGCGGCGGGGCTTTTTGTGCTGAATGGCGTGGTGCTGGCGGTGATGGCGCTCAGGATGCTGGGCTAGGGGGTTATTCAATCGGTGCCGGCGGTTCCGCTGCCGCGCGTGGCAGGGGCAGCGGCGGTACCCAGGGCCGATCACCGCGCCAGGCGCGATCCGAAATTACTTCCGCGCCCGATGGCGAAAGCCAGACCGCATGCGCGCCATCGCGCCATACGGAAAAGCGATCAATCAAAATGCTTTGTCGGCAGCGCTGCCGGATGGGCTCGGCGGAGATGATCACTGCCACCGCGCCGCATTGCGCCATGATATTGCTGCCCCTTGCGAAAAAGGCGCTTGAGCCCGCTTCGAACCGGCAGCCTTCAGCAGAGCAACTGAACTTGCCATCGGGGCTTTGGCCCTCAGCGGGCAGCGCCTTGGCTGCATCCAGCCCGTAAAGCCTGACCCAGGCATCGCGCGTGAGGTTGGAAGCGCCCTGTTGGCGTTGGATGAAAAGCGCATCGGTCGCGAAAAACCCGACCGGCCGCGCATCCTGGGAAATCAGGATATGGGGCGGCTGCACGAAGGCCGCACTGGCCAGGCCAAGGATCATCGGCAGCACGCCGAAGCTCCGCCACCAGCCTTTCCACAGGCATAGCCAGCAAAGGCCAAAGGCAAAAACTGCCAAGCCCCAGGCGGGGATCGGCATGGCGGCTTCCGTCGCGCCTGGCCAGGCGGCCACGATACGCGCCACCCACAAAACGCCCTCAACCCCGAATCCCATCACCCAAAGCGGCGCTGCTTCCAGCCCAAGCGGCATCAACAAGGCCGCCAACATACCTGCGGGCATGATAATGAAGGACGTCAGCGGCACCGCCGCCGCATTGGCCGCCACGCCATACCATTGCAGCCGCCCGAAATGCGCGAGGCCGAAGGGCGCAGTCGCGGCACCCGCCAGTACCGCGGTCATCATCAAGCCAAGCACGCCAAAGCCAATGCGCCATGCCCAACCTTTCTGGCCGCGCAGCCCGACAAGGCGCGGCTGCAATGCCTCCCACCCCGCAATCAGGGCCAGCACGGCTGCGAAGGACATTTGGAAAGACGGGCCAAGCAGTGCTGCCGGATCGAAGACCATCACCGCCGCTGCCGCCCAGCCAAGCCCGCGCAATGATATCGCCTTGCGTCCTGCCAAAATCGCGAGCGTCACGAGGCACGCCATGGCGAAGCTGCGCTGCATGGGCACCTGCGCCCCGGTCAGCAGCATGTAGAAGCCCCCCGCCAGCAAGGCGCCGCAGCCGGCCAGCAGCTTGCCCGGAACGCGCAGCGCCAAAGGCCGATAGAGCGCCGCCAGCAGGCGCGTCACCCAGAAGGAAACGCTCATCACAATTGCGATATGCAGGCCGGAGACAGACAACAGATGCGCCAGCCCCGAATCCCGCACGGCGTTCAGATCAGCGGGCGGAATGGCGCTTTGGCTGCCCGTCAGCAGCGCCGCTGAAATCGCCCCGGCCGAGCCGGGCAAAGTGGCCAAAACGCGCGCTTCAAGTTCCGTGCGCAAGCCGGCGAAGGGTGGGGCTTCCCCTGCGCCTTGCGTCACCTCCGCCGCGCCGATGGCGAATCCCACCCCGCCCTGACCACTGAAAAAGGCAGCGCGCTGGAAATCCCAAGCGCCGGGATAGGCGGGTGCTGCCGGGGCGCGGATCAGCGCGCGGACGTTCAGCAAATCGCCCGGCGCCGGGCGCGCAGGGTCATCATTGCGAAGACGCACACGGATGCTGCGTTCCAGGCGTGGTGCGTCTGGGCCAATCTGCGCTTACGCAAGCGTCACGCGCAGCCCCTGCGGCAGCGCCTGCACATTCTGCACAATGCCCTGCACCACCAAGGCACGCGGCGGCGGGGAGAGCGGCGGCGGCGCCCTTTGCGCATGCCAGACCGACACTGCGAACCCAAAGCTGCCAGCCGCGGCAAGGGCGCAAAGCCAGCCGCAAAAGGGCCATCGGCGCGCCACCAGAAATACCGCGACCATCACGCCAGGGGCCAGCCATATCAGCCACGCATCCGGCTCACGCCGCAGGCTGAAGTAAAGCAGGATGCCCGCCCCCATGGCGACTGGCAGCCAAAGTGCTTGCTGCTGCCGTTCGGCAGCGAAAGCCTCCGCCGCCCGGGCCAGGCCTGGGATTCGGGGCGCGGAGGAACTGGGAAACAGCACAACCATAAGTATATATTGGGCTGATTGAACCCCCAAACGGGAAATTCATCACACGCTGGCTGCGGCGCCAGATTTCCCCGGGGCGGCTTGTGGTTTAAAGGCAGCGCATCAGGAGAATGATGACCTCGCCATGACGGTTCGCACGCGCTTTGCCCCTTCCCCCACCGGCTATCTGCATATCGGCGGGGCCCGCACCGCCTTGTTCAATTGGCTTTTTGCGCGCCACCATGGCGGGGAATATCTGCTGCGTATCGAAGATACGGACCGCGAACGCTCCACCCGGCAAGCGGTGGATCAAATCCTGGATAGCCTGGATTGGCTTGGGCTTTCGCCCGATGAACCGCCGGTGTTTCAGGCGGCGCGGGAAGCGCGGCATCGCGAAATCGCCGAAGCCCTGCTGGCCATGGGCAAGGCTTATCGCTGCTGGGCGACGCCGGAAGAACTGACCGAAATGCGCGAACGCGCCGCCGCCGAAGGCCGCCCACCCCGTTATGACCGCCGTTGGCGGGACCGGGAAGCGGGACCGGAACAGGAAGGCAAGCCCTTCGCCATTCGCATCAAGGCGCCTTTGGAAGGCGAAACCGTGGTAGCGGATTTGGTGCAGGGCGAAGTGCGCGTCGCCAATGGCGAATTGGATGACATGATCATCCTGCGGAGTGACGGCACGCCCACCTATCTGCATGCCGTGGTGGTGGATGATCATGATATGCGGATCACCCATGTGATCCGCGGCGATGACCATCTGACCAATACCTTCCGCCAATGCATGGTTTATGACGCCATGGGCTGGACCCGCCCGCATTTCGCCCATGTGCCGCTGATCCATGGCGCGGATGGCGCCAAGCTATCGAAGCGCCATGGCGCGGTTTCCGTGCTGGATTTTCGTGAGCAAGGATTTTTGCCGGAAGCCGTCTGCAATTATCTGCTGCGGCTTGGCTGGGGCCATGGCGATGAGGAATTCATCCCGCGCGATCGGGCGGTGACGCTATTCGATATCAAGGATGTCGGGCGTGCGGCGGCGCGCATGGATTATACCAAGCTCACGCATTTGAACGGGCAATATCTGCGCATGGCCGATGACGATGCGCTGACGCGGGAGGTGCTGGAACGGCTTGCGAAGCGCACTGTATTGTTCGGGCCGGATGGTGCGAAGCGCGTGCGGATGCTGATGCCCTTTCTGAAGGAAAGGGCGAAGACCGTGGAAGAATTGACCGGCGCTGCGGCTTTCGCGGTGCAGGATGGTGCACCGAGCATGGAAGCCAAGGCCGAAGCATTGCTGACGCCAGAAGCCAAGGCGCGGCTTGCTGATCTTGCTGCGTTTTTGCAGACAGCACCTTGGGAAAAGCAAGATCTTGACCAGTGGCTGCGCGATTATGCTGAGGTGAAGGGCATCAAGCTTGGCCAGGTGGCGCAGCCCTTGCGCGCGGCGCTGAGCGGCAGCACCACCAGCCCGCCGATTGATGCCGTGCTCTGGGCGCTGGGGCGGGAGGAAGCGACTTTGCGCATCCTTGCCGCGGCGGGCTGATAGGCCAGGATTGCGGTTCGCCGCGCGCCTTTGGCCCTAACCCAAAGGCGCGCCAGCTCTGCCCAAGGTTTCCAGCAGGCGCAGCAAAAGGCGCGTGCGCGGCAGCAGGCAGGGAATCAGCACGTGTTCTTCATGCGTATGCGGTCCATGGCCAATCACGCCGAGGCCATCCAGTGTCGGAATACCCAGCGCGCCAGTGAAATTGCCATCACTGCCACCGCCCGCAATCCTTTCGCCCGCAATTTCAAAACCGATCTCGCGCGCCAAACCGCAGGCATGATCATAAAGCGCCTGAATGGCGGGGGTTTTGACGAAAGGCGGGCGTGACAGGCCCGGCGTCACTTCAAGCTTGGTATCGGGATCATGCGGGCGCAGCGCCAGAATGGCATCGCGCAATTCCCCTTCTTCCCGCGCGGTCGGCACCAAAGCATAGCAAATGGCACGACATTCGGCGGGCACCATATTTTCATGCGTGCCGCCTTGGACAATGCCGATATTGACGTAGAAGTTGCGCGCGTGATCGGTCAAATCCTCCAAAGCCAGGATCTGATGCGCCATTTCGCGAATGGCGCTGCGGCCTTCCGCGTGATAGGCGCCGGCATGGGCAGGGCGACCTATGGTCTTGAGGTGCCAGCGCGCTATGCCATGGCGTGCAATGGTCAATTTGCCACCCTCGCCCGATGGTTCCATGACAAGCACGGCCCGATGCTGCGCCGCCACGGCTTCAATGGCCGCGCGGGAGGATGGGCTGCCCATTTCCTCATCCGGGATCATCATGGTGGTGACTGGCAGAAAGGGCTTGCGGCCATCTGCGTGCAAATGCGCCAATGCGGCAAAGGCCAGCGCATTGCCGCCCTTCATGTCATAAATGCCGGGCCCATAGGCGCGATCACCTTCGATACGAATCGGCAAAGGCCCGGCCAAGGTGCCGATGGGATGCACCGTATCCATATGCCCAAGCAGCAATAGGCCGGGGCCTGGCGTTTCACCTGCAACGCGGCCAAGGACAATGTCGCCAAAGCCTCGCTGGCCAGGAATGCGTTCAATGCTGGCACCAAAACCGCGCATTTCAGCCTGCACGAAATCCGCAAGGCGATTGACGGCGGCGGCATCTTGCGTCGGGCTTTCAAACAGCACCCATTCTTGTATCGAGCGCAAGATGGCTTCCGTGGTCAATGCCTGCATGTGAGCCTTTTCCCCCGTTGATGGGCTTCATCATAAGGCCAGGAGCGTAAGGCGAAAGCCCCAAGACCACCCTGTATGAAGCCGCGCGAAGGGTGCAAAAACCCGCTTGACGCCGCGGGCTGGCGCCGTGACAGTCACACAATGCAGGCTGATCTTTTATGTTACAATGGCGCTGTGTTTCAGGGCTTGGGTGCGGGAATTTCCCATGCGCTCGCCATTCATTCTGGCCGCATCATCGCGCTTGGTGATAACGCGCTGGCCGCTGCGGGGCCTGACACCAAACGCCTTGACCTTGCCGGGCGCCTTGCCATTCCCGCCTTCAATGAAGCGCATATGCATCTGCTTCCCTATGGGCTTGGTATGTCGCAGGTCAATCTGCGTGCCGAGGAAGTCAGGAGCCTTGATGAATTGCTGGCGCGCATCCGCAACGCTGCATCAGCCACACCGAAAGGCGCCTGGATTCTGGGGCGCGGCTATGATCACAGCGCGCTGGATATTGGCCGCCATCCCGATATGGCGGAACTTGATAAGGCAGCGCCGGACAATCCCGTTTTCATCACGCGGACCTGCGGCCATATGGGCGTTGCCAATGGGGCGGCGCTGCGCCTGGCAGGTGTAGGCCACAATACGCCAGACCCTGAAGGGGGCGTGATTGAACGCAAGGGCGGGCGGCTGACTGGCTTGTTTCAGGAACGCGCCATGCGCCTGGTGCGGGATGTGATGCCGCCGCCAAGCGAAGCGGAAATGGTGGATGCCATCGAACGTGCTTCACTGCATTTGGCGTCGCTGGGTTTCGCATCCGCAACCGATATGAATGTGGGCATGACCGCGGGCATGGCGGAGATCAGCGCCTATAAAACCGCCAAGCACAACGGGCGCCTGCCGCTCCGCCTATGGCAGGTTCTGGCTGGTAATCCTGAAGGCATTGCCGCCGATGCCTGGGCCGCAGGGCTGCGCCCAATGGCGGGCGATGATTCTCTCCGTTGGGGCGCGGTGAAGGTCTTCGCGGATGGCAGCGCCGGCGGGCTGACCGCCGCTTTCTTCGAAGCCTATCTGGCATCGGCGGGCGGTGGCACCGGCGTTTTCACCTTTCCTGATGAAACCATTCATGCGCTGCTGAAATTATATCATGAGCAGGGCTGGCAATTGGATATCCACGCCATCGGCGATGCCGCGATTGAACAGGTGTTGCGCGGCATGGAGGCAGCGGATTCGCCGGCGCATCCCTTCACCGGTCGGCGCCATCGCATTGAACATTGTGGCTTCGTCACGCGTGATCAGCGGCGACGTATGTTGGCGTGCGGGATTTTGCCGGTGCCGCAACCGGTCTTCATGTATGAATTCGGCGATCTTTATGTGCGCAACCTTGGCATGGCGCGGGCCGAAGCGGCCTATCCCATGAAGACCTGGCTGGATGAGGGCCATCACCCTGCGGCTTCGTCCGATTGTCCGGTTTCCACGGTTGATCCCTTCATCAATCTCTACACCATGCTGACGCGTCGCACGAATAAGGGCAGCGTGCTGGGAGAGGCAGAGCGTTTGACCCTGGCCGAGGCGCTGCACTGCTATAGCTGGTGTGGCGCCTATACCCAATTCGCCGAAGATCGGCGCGGCAGCTTGGCGCCTGGCATGCAAGCGGATGTGGCGATCCTGTCGCGCGATATCTTCACCCTGGATGCCGAGGAAATTCTATCGGTGCAGGTTGATGCCACCCTGCGCGATGGTGCGCCGATCTTTGATCGCCACGGGGTCTTTGCCTGATGCTGCGCCACGCCTTGCATCGGATTATGCTGGCCTTCCCGGTGATGTTTGGTGTGCTGCTGATTGGTTTTCTGTTGATGCAGGTGGTGCCGACAGATCCCGCAACCGTCCGCGCCGGCCCCACCGCAACGCCGGATGTGATTGCTGCGATACGCGCTGATCTTGGGCTTGATGCGCCGCTGCATCATCAATTTGCGCTTTATATGGGCCGGCTTGTGCAAGGTGATCTTGGCGTTTCCATCATCAACAACGTGCCAGTTACGCAGGAATTATCGGCGACCATCGGGCCGACGCTGGAATTGATGGCGGCCAGCCTTTTCTGGTCCATTCCGCTCGGTATTTTGCTGGGCACGCTCGCGGCCTATTGGCGCGGGTCGCTGATGGATCGCTGCATCATGGCGGTTTCGGTGGCCGGCGTTTCGGTGCCGGTGTTCTTTCTTGGTTTGCTGCTGATTTGGTTTGTGGGTTTCAAATGGCAGCTTCTGCCCTTCACCGGGCGAGGCGGACCCTTATGGACCATTGATGGCATCAGGGCGATCATCCTGCCCGCCATCACCTTGGGCGGCGTTTTCATCGGCCCCGTTGCGCGCATGACCCGCACCGCCGTTCTTGATGTGCTCACCGCTGATCATGTGCGCACCGCACGCGCCAAGGGCTTGCCCGAAAGATTGGTCGTGCTGCGCCATGCGCTGCGCAATGCCCTGGTTCCGGTGATCACGCTGATTGGTTTGCAGATCGGCTTTCTGCTGGGTGGCGCCGTGGTGACAGAAACCGTCTTCGCCTGGCCCGGTGTTGGCAGGCTCGCGGTCGGTGCCATTCTGTCTTCGGATTTTCCCATGGCGCAGGGCACGATCATTGTGCTGTCACTTGGCTTTATCGTCGTCAATCTTGTGGTGGATGTCCTTTACGCAGCGCTTGATCCAAGGATCCGCGAAGCATGAGTGCCACGCAGGAAGCCGCCGAAGTCGCAATGCCGCAACGTCCCGGATTACTGGCGCGCCTATTGCGGGAACCCGCAGCGGCGCTTTCCTTATTCCTGGTGGTGGCGCTGCTGTTTGCCGCGATATGTGCGCCCCTGCTGGCGCCGACCGATCCTTATGACAATGATCTTACGAAGGTGATGCAACCACCTGGCAGCCCGGGCTTGCCGCTCGGCGCAGATGCACAGGGGCGCGATATGGTCACGCGTTTGCTCTATGGCCTGCGCGTTTCGCTGCTGATGGGCTTTGTTGCTGTGCTGATTGGTGGGGGGCTTGGCGCTGTGCTTGGCTTCCTCGCGGCCTTTTATCAGCGTTGGTTGGATGGGCCGGTCATGCGGCTTGTTGATATCATGCTGTCATTTCCTGCCATTCTTGTGGGACTCGCCATTGCCGCGATTTTCGGACCGGGGATTTTTTCGGTGGTCTTGGCGCTTTCGGTGGCGACCATCCCGCTGATGGCGCGCATCGTGCGCGGCTCTGCCCTTGTGGTGATGCGGCTTGACTATATCGAAGCCGCCCGCGCCACGGGCATGACCGATGCGCGGCTGATCTGGCGGCATTTGGCGCCGAATTGCCTTTCGGCGATTTTTGTCTTTGCCACGCTGCGCTTTGGTCAGGTGATCCTGCTTGGTTCCGCCCTGTCCTTCCTGGGGCTTGGTGCGCAGCCACCCGTGCCGGAGCTGGGTGCCATGGCGTCAGAGGGGCGCAATTTTCTGTTCTTCGCGCCGCATATCGCGGTGGTTCCCTGTATCCTGATTTTCATTGTTGTGCTTGCCTTCAATATTCTTGGGGATGCGCTGCGCGATGCGCTTGACCCAAGGCTGCGGCTTTGAACCTTCAACGCCTGACCGGGAGAGACGTGACATGAAGATGAAGCTTGGCCTTGCAATCCTCGCCTTGGCAGTCGCCCTGCCGGCGGAAAGCAGCATGGCGCAGACCAATCCGCGCAATACGCTGGTGGTGCTGCGCGAAATTGATGCGGATCGCTACGATCCCGCGCGCTCCACCGCGCGCAGTGCCGGTGAATCCCTCTACATGATGAGCGATACGCTGGTGGCGCTTGATTACGACATGAAAACCATCCGCCCCTTATTGGCGGAGCGTTGGGATACTAGCCCGGATGGCAAGACCTATACCTTCCATCTGCGCAAGGATGTGACCTTCTGCGATGGCCGGCCCATGACCGCGGATGATGTGGTCTATTCCATCAAGCGCTGGATTGATCCCGCCACACGCAGCCCTGTGCGCTGGCGCGCCGGCCCGGTGAAAGATATCCGCGCGCGCGACGCGTATACGGTGGAATATGAGCTGGAACAGCCCTTCGGTGAATTGCTCTATCAGCTCAGCCTGTTTTTTGCATCCATTGTTGATCGCAACTCGGTCGAACGGCTGGGCGAGAATTTTGGTGTGCAGGGCTTCAACGGTACCGGCCCCTATTGTTGGGTAAGCTGGGCGCCGCGGCA
>Ga0194129_10007810_pt1 | contig 12599 bp, 11 predicted proteins | sample TA2KigCa35mmetaG_FD_150862 | JGI IMG/M metagenome (GOLD analysis project Ga0194129, IMG submission 150862) | Freshwater microbial communities from Lake Tanganyika, Tanzania - TA2015038 Kigoma Deep Cast 35m | ecosystem: Environmental > Aquatic > Freshwater > Lake | place: Tanzania: Lake... | reverse complement strand
CGGAAACCTTATCCAAAATAACTCAAAAGCAAAATATCCGCCATTCATACCCGACTGTATTCCATATCAATGCAACCCCGATTATCGCGATTGTTTCGGCGTATCAGACCAACCAACCGTAGATACAGGTGAATCAAGCACAACCGAAAAATTAATTTCAGAACAAATTATGAAAGGAATGGATGAAGCAGCACAAGATGATATGATATTTTGCATATTTACAGTCATTAATTTGTCTATGGACAATGAACCACCAAAAAGTCCGTATATAAATATGCAACCCATTCAGTCTGCATATGAAAAACTATTAACTTATACAAACAACGGAAATATTAATAGGTTTATTAATGACCGCTATAAAGACAAGCAACTGAGTATAATAACAGATTTCATAAACAAACAACACACAGAAATTACATCGCATTTAACCGCCCTAAACCTCAATACACCAAAACAGCCACCCGCAAAAGATATGTTGTTTTATCACGAAAATGTATCTCAAATGCAACGGGATAAAATATATGAACTTGCGAAAAATATAAGGAGCAGTAAACGAACGTATAGTTATGCTGCGTGGATAAAAGACATCTCTGACCTTTTATCTCAGGTAAATGTAATCAATTCGGTATCCACCTTAGGAGTTATTCAATTCACTGAAATGCTTTCTAAGTATGGGTCTAATCCAAATGTGTGCCTAATGGAGCCAGATGAAACAGCGGATAGCAAGCCATCCAATGTTTCCCCAATAGTATCCAATATAGAAAAAATCTAAGAAAGACAGCAAATAAATTCCATTTCTCCCGATTCAACCACCACACTCTTCGGGTCTCTATCAAATCGCGATATCCAAAACTGATATCTCGCTTCCTCTCGTTGAACTCTCATACCTATACAGAATTCAATCCCCAACGCATCAAAATAAAACACTTTTGACCACCCAACCGGTTTCAATGTTCGCTTCTCCAACAACACCAGCACATGATAATAATGTCTCGGAGAATGTTCCTCGCTGAAATGCGTCAATCCCACCAAATACTCCATTTCCCCGTTCAATTCTGCAGGAACCATCTCCCTCGGCATATCCACAAACACAGACGAACCCCTCAGTTTTCCAAACAACCACGCAAACGACCCCTTATCTGTCGGATGTGTTGCAACAATTTCCAACCGTTTTTCTCTGGTTCCATCCTCTCGTTCTCTTTCTACAATTCTCCCAATTTCCATAGGAGACCATTTATAGATAAAATGTTCTTCTCTTTCTTTGTTAGGCTCTTCGCCATAGATAATCGGCACCCAATTCTTCTCACACCAAGAATTCGCATCCGGCGGAACAATACACGCACAATCTTCATACTCTCTCTTCTCCAAATTATACGTCCCCACAATCATTCTCCCCCGACCATTCGCAGAATAATCCACGTTTGTTGCGATGAACCGGGGATTCATAGACGTGTCTGTGTTGTTATACAACCGAATATCTTCCAGTCCCTCCGATATGGGTCTCTTCTTATGTTCCGGTTTCTCCAAGGCAACCCTCTCGCCGGTTTCACTCGACACCGAATACAAATTTCCACCCACACCCATCTCTTCATAATAGAGAGGCTGCATCGTTTCTGCGTCCAATTCCGACAGGAAATTCCGGTTCTCAATAACCATATCCGCATTATGAAACCGGTAATATCCAGTAGGAAACATCCAGTAATTGACAAACCGAGTATTCAAGTAATGTTTTCCCCCGAACTCCAAGTAAGAAGCCGAACCGGGCAAAAACGGCGATATATCCGGATAGTTATACACCATCTCGGCAGATACCTTGACCCCCACAGAATAATTATCTGCAGAAACCCCGGAAAATAGGGCAACGAGTCGGTCATTGTGGTCGCCGTGGTACCAGGTCGGAGTCCATACGCCCCGCCATTCGAGCCAGGCCCAGAAATTGACTTCCCACGTTAAAATTCCGTGTTCTTCCAAAAAGAGAGGTAAATGCTCGCGATATAATTCTGCAAATTGGTTAATGGACCCGGCGTCGCCCATAAAAAACGACCCGCAGAATCGCCAATAAATGGAAGACGCAACCCCGCGCACACTATCGTCGCCGAATTTGGGCCAGCAACCGGGAACATACATCTTTCCGTTTATCGGGAACGGATATTCTGCCAAATTCCGTATTATTTGCAGTGTATCCTCTCGTTTATTGAATAAACTAACTGAATTGAAATCTATCCACGCAAAATGTGTTGTGTCCCACGGGTTCTCAGAGACGGCGTCTTCTATAAATTCAAACCGGCTGTGCATATAGGACATATACTCGAGAGTATCCTTGTCTCTATTGCGCTCTGCAGGTAATTCCACGGATGCGTATTTTCCGATGAGTTTGCTTACCCATAAATCTCTGCGGGAAATACGGTAGGGCATTATTTTGAAATTGGGGAATTCCTTCTCCAACTTGTAGAACATAGACTCGTGTTGGGAGTCTGTATCTATGTAAAGACACAAATAAATACCGGTTTTTATGAGATGAATGAGAGGTTTGGAACTCCACGACTGGACCCCTAATTCTGTTTTGAAATAGGGAGTCTGCTCTAGGGTATAAAATGCAGAAACAAATGTGGTATTATATTTCATTTCTGGTTTTCAGTGGAATAGAAACGAGAGGTTTTAGTTAATATATGGTTATGCTATATAAATGGCTTTACGCCCTTTGTCTAGAAAATCTCCGTATAATACAACTGACACAGTTGTATTACAAATAAATGTATGACCTAATCGGCATATCCGTATTGAAATCATTTCGTCCATTTTTGACGAAGGAATTAGTGGATGCTTTATCCAATTTCGAGTTTATCATTTTACACACACTGGGAATCGCAGTTATCTTGTGCGTTCTATTTCTCTATGAAGCAGTAGTAAATCAGTCTCACGGAAAAATAGTTCGGAATTTATTGTCGCTTAACCAGTATCAACTTTCGTGCGTGACGATGTTGTCTATCTTGACCGTTATTTCGTCGCTAATAACACTGGAGGCTTACAGATATATGATATCTGCAATGGGTCTTACAATGATGCTGAAAGGCCTCTCAGTTGCGATGGTAGTTATTATAGGCGCACTTGTGTTTGGAGAAAAATATACTGAAATTAATCTGCTGGGAGTATTCCTTATTGTACTTGGAATAATTTTCGTTAATCGGTAGCAGGGGAACCAATGGTTCCCCCTGCGACCCCCTCCTTTATCGTTAAAAGGGAAGAGGTCGTGGGAGTAAAGGAGGGGGTCGTAGGCTTATAGCCCCTGTGGGGCTATACCTTTCGCCAAACGGCTATGGCCGTTTGGCTTGAGGGGGAACCATTGGTTCCCCTGCTATATGTAGGGTCTTGATGGACGCACATCTACAAATGGCCGAGGCTGCAGTTGCTTATATATTCTATCCGACATCCCTCCGCGTTCCATCGGAACCGTCAGCATACTCTGGTCTTGCAAATATTTCAAGTATCCCTGTGCCTCACTATAGGCTTTAGGAACTACTATATCAAGGACAATTTTGTTTAGGCGGGCAACTTGTCCCGCTATATCCGTCGGCGAGTGTTCGGCATATTGCAGATATACATCGCGCATAACGGTTTTCATTTGGTCCACATCGCGGTTAGGAACCGTTATACTGCCGGCGGATTTCTCATAGATTGCCTGTTTCACTCCATCCTGGATACTTTGCAGATTATCGGCAGAAAAATACGATTCGGCCAACTGGCTCCATTCGAGTGTTCCATTGAGAGCGTCATAGTAAGACGTGGATTTATTGCGGTTCGATACACGTTCGTGAATTCGGAATCGGGCGTCGGGGTCTTCGGGAATGGCAATTGGAACTGGTCCATTTTGGCGCTGGCCGTCCAAAATGCGTGATACACTTGGGTTATTCGTGCTGGTTTCATAGGGTGTCCATTTATCATTGACGAATGAATTGCTAAAATAACTCATTTTGGTGGTATATGGTTTATAGTGCTACATTTTATGGCGGTAAAATATAGCAGAAGAATACATAATTTTGAAGAATGGACCCATTTTATTCTTATGTAGCAATTGGAACACTCGTCTTATTGATTGCCATATTGGTGGTTATTGGCGTTATGATGTCAAAGATGAAATCGGCGGATGTGTATCCACCTATGCAAAATGCGTGTCCTGATTATTGGGATGTAAGTGGAAACGCCGGTTATTGCGGATTTCCCGCCGTTGGAGGAAAGAATCGCGGAACCATAGAACCGGCTGGCGATGACGCAAATAAAATAAAACCCTCTGACCAGATGACTAAACTGGGATTAACTGGAGGCAAATGGCTCAAGTTGGGCGACTCTAACAGTTGGTCCACTGTATATACCGGTTTGACGGACATTTGTGCCAAGAAACGCTGGGCGGAAAACAATGGAATTGTTTGGGATGGCATAACAAATTATAATTCGTGCTAATTCAGATGCTTACGTATCTTGGGTTATCTTTATCCTAACTGCTTGAGCAACTTCCCCCATTGTCGTTTCTTGGCTGCGAAGAGATGCAGCAGACTGTTTAAGTATACTAATTGCAGGATTATGTTCCGAAACCATCTCGTTGACACCGTATTTCATTTGGGAAAGACTCTGTACTTCGGGCAAGTATTCTCGCACATAAGTATCCATTGCAACATTTAACACATCCGGATTTCCGACTTCAGATGTGCTATATTCCTGCACAAATGTATCCATCGTGTCTTTCAATTCATCGATTTTCTGTATTTTTAAGTTAATCAGTTCGCGTTTATTTGCATTGAAGAGTGTATCCTCTCGTTGGTCGCCCATTGTTTTCTTGACAAAACTATACGAATTGTATTCACTCAAAAGAGTCTTGAACTTGTCCATAATCTTGGATTCATCTTCATATCCGAAGAGAACGTCCATTTTCAGACGGATAATGGAGTCCTTTATTTCCTCCAATTCGGATTCATAATAGGCATATGTGCGGTCCATTAACTCGTATTCTCCGCGGTAAATCTGAATCATAAGCGGACACGGGTTTTCAGTGTCTCCGCAATGTGCAATAAATCGGTTTTCTACGGTTTTGAAGACAGTTCGGACACGGCGTTTGCAGTTAATACATTCGGGAATTATTCGGCTGATTATCTTGGTACGTTCTTCCGGCGTAAGTTGTCTGCGTCTTTTCAGTTTGGCCATTTCTTTTACGACTTCCGTTTTTTTCTGCTCTTGGAATCGGCGTTCATACTTGTCTTTCAGTGCAAAATATGTATCTAATGCATTTGCCACATCTTTAGTTTTCTCCGCGTCGGCGATTTTATCGGTTTCTTCTGCGGAGGACGGAACGAATGCGAGGTCAATTGCAATCCGCGAATCCACTTTCAGGTCAACGAGAGAAGGCGGAACATTGAGAATACGGAGAAGGTCGTTGTTCTCGCAGTTTAATTTGCGGAGTCGGTTGAGTCCGGCCAAGTCCAGCATTTGTATGCGGTTGTTTCCCAGGTCCATCTCTTCTATGGAGGGAGGTATATTCGCGATTTCGCGGACACGATTGTCTCTTATACGGAGCACTTTGAGTCTCGGATATTCCGCTAAATCTACAGTTTCAATATAATTGCCGGTTAGGTCAATCGACTCGATGGTTTTGGGGAATACTGGCATTTCAACCAAGAGATTGCAGTTTAATTGGAAATTCGTTATTCCATCTGGAATCCTCTCAATCTCGGTTATTTCTCCTTGTTTCAATCCAGTAAATAGCAGATGTTTAATGGGTAGGCGACCCAATTCGTGGAGGTCGAGAGGTCCACTCAGACGCTGTTTCGTCGCAAAATTATAATTGAATACGGTGGTAGCAGGATAATTGCGTCTCAATTGTTCGATTTCATTGGAAATATGTGTTTGTGCAGTTCCATCTTCATTCGCTAAATTCCGTTTTTCGGTTATGGTGTCTTCCATTGTTGTTATGGGTGTATTGCGTATTATCCGGATATATAATACGGAATTATTGGAAAATAAAGTCGTGTTTTACGGGTAATCCGGTTATTTCTGCGCCGGGCGTTATTTTTGCGGACTCTTGGATTCGGCGATTCTGTTCTTGGAAATACCGGATTTTGGAAAGGACGTATTCTTGGTCGCTGATTAATTTATACTGCCGGTCAATTGAACTTTGTTTGTGTGTATAGCGGTAGTAGAGGAAGGCGCCGAGGAAGAATAAGCAGATAAATAGAATACCGCCATTCCAGATAATAGAGTGGTATTTGACACGTATATTATGTGATTTGTGGAGCGCATTGGCCAAATAGATTTTTGCAGATGCATCCACTAAATTCGGCGCAACTTCGTCAAATGATGACATTGCATAATATACTATTCACTTATGGAAACTATTGCATAATATAAGCGAGTGGTTCCTTTATTTCCACAGAAGATACGCTATAACAGATAAATACGAGAGGATGGCGAGGAATATGGCAACAAGCCATATGGGTATGACGGTTTTCTGCTTATATCCCACTCCGAATGGACGGAATGAACCGTCTTCCATATAGAGAAGAGATGGCTTAATTGCGTGAATTGCCGAAAATAACGCTAAAAAGATGATAATTGCGAAAGTGGATTTATTGGAGCGTATGATATACTTTGGAATGAATGGCATATAACTATATCATAGTAGGGGAAGTGGGGATTATCTAACGGCGGCGTTGTTTGCGCGTTTTCTTCTCCTGCTTTCTCTTTTTCTGTTGTTTGCGGGATTTTCTTTGCTTACGAGATTTTTGCTTGCGACTACCTCCAGAAGCAGGAGTAGCATCAGCAGGAGCATCAGTCTTAGTAGCATCAGCAGGAGCATCAGTCTCAGTAGGAGTAGCAGGAGCATCAGTCTCAGTAGGAGTAGCAGGAGCATCAGTCTCAGTAGGAGTAGCAGCAGCCTCAACTGCTTTTTTTACATCTGCAGCGGTAGCAGTTTCAGTAGCAGCCTTTTGGGCGGCTTGGACAACTTTATCAACGGCTTCTTTGCAATCGGACATTATATATGCTATATATAATGTGCATCTTTTGGCTATTCTCGAATCCTTATAATAAAGGAAAGGGGAAACCTACGGTTTCCCTACCCTACTTAGAAGATATGATTGGGACGAGTTTGTTTAACGAACGCACCATCCTTGCCCATTTCACGAGTCAATGTTCCACCCCGGACCCAACCGTCTAAAGCGGCTTCTTGGATGGTTCCATCGCCCAACTTCTTGCCCATTTCATCGTCCAATGGGTACATCGTGTGATCCATGAAGTTCTTAGTCATAATGGTGGAAACACTCTTCTTGTCGCGGCTGTTTTCGCCTTGCATAATTTGTGCTTCCAAGAGGGGGTCGCAGGAACCTTTTCCTAAATAAGGAACAGTCAAGAAGGGGCGTTGCATAAGGGACAACTTCTCTAAACTTCGTGCATTATCGCGTTTAATGGTTAAGAGAGAGTCAGTATCCACTAAATGTCCGGAAAGACCAGCGCCACTTCGGTTTGAGAAGGAAATAGTGGGTTGTTGAGTGGCAAAATCCACGTGGGAATTTGTGCTGGGCTCCGCAAAATAGTTCGCGAGCATATAGCCGGAGAAGCGAGTGTTGGAAAGGTTGCGCTGGGTATTGTCTACCGCGTCGGAGCCAATTCGCGCCATATTGAAAAATGTGTAATCCGCCATAATATGTGTGTTGGGATATTATACTATTATTACACATTGTAGGGGAACCTACGGTCCAAGGCAGGCGTAGCCTGCTGAGGAGCGGCCCAGGCGCGAAGCGCCTTGGGCTACGCCCCCCTCCTCCCTGATTGTTATTACGATAACCCGAAACAAATATGTATGTGCGAGGGAAGGTTTTAAAGGCCTAAAGCGCTTTGCGCTTTAACGGAAACAGCCCGCCAAAGGCGGTCTGTTAGTAAACCGTCGGTTTCCTTTATTGGAGCGTATGTCTCATTGCCGCTGCATTTCGTGCACACGCAAACTTGTTTCCTTCTGCACAAGAAATCATACTTCCATAACAGAACTCCGCAAATGCCTGCTGGTCATCGGGAGTAGTGGTGCTCGGTGTGGAATAGAATTGGCGCATAGACTGTTCGAAGGTCAATTGTTCTCCTAAATCTTTAAATAGTTTGTCTTGGATGTCGGTATTTCCGGGATTCGCGGTTATGATTGCATTTTTCGCGCGTTCTAAAATGGCGGCATTTGTGTTCTGGTTATAGGCCGGCGGAGCCGGCCGTTTGTTCGGGTTCCCGTTAATATCAGTCAGCAGCACATTACTAAATGGGTTCGTTTCGCTCGGCAGGTCAAATACTTGGTCGGGCAGGCGACCTCCATCGGCCGCATTTGCGAGAGCAGCCATCGCGGGATTCGTTGCTTCAGTTTCGCCGTCAATATTCGCGAGACCTTCGAGTTTTTTATGTGCGGCTACTTTGTCCGCTTCTTGTTTGTGGTAGTAATGGACTAAATACACTGTTGCAATTGAAATAGCGCCGAATACCAATGTGCGAGTGCTTTTTGCAATAAAAAAGAGAACCGCTGTTGCAATTATAAGAAGTCGCGTTATAGCGTTTAGGTTTTGTTCGTATGTCATATCGCCAGAGGGGAACAGTTCCGTTAAATATGCAGGATTCAACAATATATTGGGATTCTCGGTCCAGAAGGGAACTGTCTTATTTTCCTTCTTATTTTGTATTTCTTGTGTCATTAATACGGTGCGATAATATACTGTATATACACACTTCGTCGCATTCTATTTGTTATGATGTTTCTTTGTTCTGCGTTTTATGCAGCGGTCATCTACCGATAATGTTGGCTGGGTCGAAGTTATTGGAACAATCTGCATAATACATTTCGCCTTTTCGCCGTAGAGAGGTTCTGTGCATCCATTTTCGGGGGTCTTTTTGGGTCCTTTTCCGCCGGATACTTTTTCGGTGGTGGGATTGGCACATCTTGCACGAAAATGTTCATACCTCTCACGTACTTGTTCATAGGACAAATTAGAGTCTTTATTTAACATCCGATTGACGGTTTCGTGTAAATCGTAGATATACTTGGAAAACGTATCCCGCGATTTCATATGTGCAAGAGTTATAGGTAATTGTTTCAAATTCTTGGCCAAATTCTTGCGGCATTTTCCGCAGGGCAATACGTGTCGCAGATTCAATATGAACTGGCGGTAATGGATTTTATCCGAGGGAGTTGGGTCGACGGGATAATTGAAACTCATTGTGTGCATATAGTGCCAAATACTGGGACCCCACACTGTAGTCAGCATTCCATCATTGCTATTATAATCAGCCGCCGAATATGTATCCGATATGGGCAATTTTTTCCGATTCTTTACGGTCTTCATCGGCTGTTGCTATATAATAGAGGGGCAAGACCGGCGGAGTCTGCCTATAAGCCTCCGAATAGGGCTTATAGGCGCTTCGCGCCTTGCACCTGAGACCGGACCGTTTTTGACCTCGGTTCTCCTACGTGCGCGTTTTTTTACTAATAGGCGATAATGCGATTTTATTTGCTTTTGGAGTGAGTTTGCGGGTCATCTTACCCGTAGGGCTATCGGACGATGCTAGTTCATTATCCTCTTCGAATTTTGTGTAACCTTCTACAAAGTAAGCTTCACGTGTTTTTTGTAGTTCCTCAAGAAATTCATCATCATCGTGGTTCATTCTAAATTCTAGGTCATTCAAACTTAAATGAACTCCGTCTTCCGGAAGAATAGAGTTTGGTGGTGGCTCAATAAATTCTAACTTTCTAAAATGGGCAGAGTTGTAGTTTGCATACAAATAAGATTTTTTATCAATCGGTGCACTATCAACATATACCCCCCTAAATTTTGAGATATACGGTCTGTCCCTACCTTCGCGAATCGGTTCAACATATTTCTCTGCATAAATTAAATACGTCTTTCCTGGTACTAATTTATTGAAAGGTACTGCATCTTGTGAAAATATAATACCAACTCGTTCTGCCTCGGCCTTCTCACGTATAATATAACCATTTATGATATCTTTATAAATTTTATTGTTTTTATATAAGTATGTATGCACAATATCAATAAGTTTCTTTAATTCCGTGTCCGTATGTAGATTGATTGAACCAATAAGCGTATCCACTACAATATTATGATTTGCACGCAAATACTTAATCATCTTGTTATCATGTACCATACCAATGTATGTTATTGCTGCAAATAAAAATACCATAAATGCTCTTCTTATATTTTGAATAGGTGCCCGATGTGCTCCGTTGTTATACGCATATTCAACTGCAGAATTAAATGCGCAGTAGGTATCGTCAGTGTCAAATGTGTATTTGGGGTCTGTATCGATTATTAATACTTGAAAATCTCCGGATAAAACATCTCCGCGAATACCCAGATTCTCGGGTTTTATGTCTATGAATACATATGAGGTCTTTTCTCCAATTTCTGAATATAATTCATACGCCTTATTGAATAGTGCATCTAATAACGTAGTTTTATCTTTCGGCGTTTTTTTTGAATCACGGATTAGCTTAACCGCATCATAAAACGGAACTATATATTCCATTATCTGGTAAGTTCGGTGGTTATAGATTCCGGCCATATAGACCTTCGGTGCTAAATTCAAATCGGATAATTTCACCAAAATAGTGAGCTCGTCATACGCCTTGCCCAGTTCGGTTAGGCGATTTTTTACTGGCAATAAGTCGATTGAACGACGAAATGCATATGTAACTCTATCACTATTTAAACTACATTTTGCGGGAACAACCGAATTAAATGCCCCTTTTTTCTCGCGTATTTCGTCCAACAATAAATTTAAACTGTCATTCGGTGGTTTATTAAATGCAAATTGAAACTCCGGTGTTTGTATCATTTCATAATTCAGTGCTGGTTCAGCTTCACACGATGACCCGATGAAATTTCCGCCTCCACGGAAAATCCTCTCAAAATAACTAACAATATACCTAGGGTATCGAAACCGATATTTTGTCTTGTTTTGTTGTCGGCGTCGTCTAGTAAATGCCATTTTTTATATATAATGCATATACACTAATCTCACGGATTCAATTCGTTGGGGTTGATGGAACTAAGTATATGTCAACTATATAGACCAACGAGAGGATGTCGCAGTTGCTTGCACTATTATATAACCGATTCAAACCATATTTCCCTGCGATTTATACAGTTGCCATTGTTGCTATATTATTTGCGATTTTCTATTATGTGTATACCTATGTCTATTTGCCCAAAATGGACGGGGCTAAATTTGCAGATGTTGCAAATGCTTCTCCTACCGATAAGGAGGTAACCATTTATATGTTTCATGTAGATTGGTGTCCTCATTGCAAAAAAGCACTTCCTGAATGGAATATGTTTAGCGACGAATATAATGGGAAATCTGTCAATGGATGCAGAATCAACTGCAAAGAAATTGACTGCACAAATACGGATGATGTGCAAGTACAGGCCGTTATGGATAAATATGGCGTAAAACAATACCCGACTGTTATTGCGGTTATGGGCGGAACTGATTTACGCATTGATTATGACGCGAAAGTTAAGAAGGACCATTTGGAGAAGTTTGTCTATAGCATAACCTCCAAATAAGGAAACCTACGGTTTCCTTATAAACCTTCCCTTCTTTTACGCCTTTGGACATCTATAGTTATTTCAAATTATTTTAACAATAATTTGAAATGAACTTACTTTTAAGGGAAGGTTTGTAAGGAAACCGTAGGTTTCCTTACTACGGGGCCTTTCACCCGCTCCGCGGGTTGCAAGCCTTTGGGCGCCTTGGGGCTATACCTTGCGCCAAATGGCTTAGGCCATTTGGCTTGAGGTTCCCCTACTTATTTGTTGTGGTAAGTATATGCAAAAGTCAATGGAACAAACGGGGTTTTCAAATCATTAAACATCTTTATATATTCGGACAAATTTCCATCTTCAATATACGCCCTCATTGGAATCATTTGTATTGTGTTGTTTAAAATGATTTTTTTCGTGTCTGGGTTTGCGTTGTTATCTGTAGGATGAGGATACACAATGGCCAATTCTGCAGCATTCGTCTTGAATTTCATATCCGGCTTTGCATCATCCACTCTCAATTTGCGTGTGCGATTCATAATTGACTCATCCGAGTACTTATAGAATGTTATAATTGTATGTCCTCCCGAAATCATATTGACAAATGAACGCATCGCTTCTTGTGTCGTCTTATCCACATACTCAATACTCGGAGTGTTTGTGGGCGCATAAATCTGCCGCATATTCTCAATATCCATCGTAAATAATAATTTTCTCTTCAACCGACTGAGAGGGGTTCCGCCATTTATTTGCACCGGCTTATTATCTGCATCTCTCAAATACATATCATCTTTCTTTTTGAGAAAATCCGCAATTTTTGCTATAATATCTTCCGTAGATTCGGGCGTCCTATATACGCGAATATGGACAATCATTGGATATGTGTAAAAGTTTTCGGCCAGACTGGGTGCGGGCGTGGCTGCAGATTCTTGAGAAGCCGCTGATTTTTCGGGGGTTGTCTTCGGTTTTACAAATGCGTGTTTTTTGATGGTTTCGATGGCCTCTGCGAAAGTCAGTTTA
>Ga0194129_10007809_pt1 | contig 12599 bp, 11 predicted proteins | sample TA2KigCa35mmetaG_FD_150862 | JGI IMG/M metagenome (GOLD analysis project Ga0194129, IMG submission 150862) | Freshwater microbial communities from Lake Tanganyika, Tanzania - TA2015038 Kigoma Deep Cast 35m | ecosystem: Environmental > Aquatic > Freshwater > Lake | place: Tanzania: Lake... | reverse complement strand
GGCAGCGCATCGAGCCGCGGCAGCTCGGTCCCGGTGCGCTCGTGCACGGGGAGGTGCGACTCGAACGGCATCACGTGACGCGGCGACGACGGCGCGGCGGCGGAGACGGCGAGCATCCCCGCGGTGGCGCGCGCTTGCGCCGGCACGAACGGGCCCATCGTCTGGTCCGGGATGGGCGCTCGCATCGCAGCCGACGCATCGAGGCGAGGTTCGACCGGCAGCACGCTCGCAGCGGGAGGCGGCGCGGCGCTCCATGCCGGGACCGCAGACAGCGCCTCGAAGGCCCCCCGCCCCTGAATCCAGGGCGAGCTGTTCGAGCGCTCGCATGACGGTGGCGACGGCAGCATCGGCTCCGCCGGAGGGAGGTCGACCACGATCGGGTGGATGCCCGACGCGAGCGTCGCCTCGACGGGGAGGGCCTCACGCAAGAGCGCCTTCTCCGCCGCGGCCACGGCCGCCCAGTCCTCGTCGGCGAGCGACGCCACGGTTCGACCGACGGCGAGCAGGGTGCGCTGGGCGAGCTTCAACCGCTCGAGATCCTGCTGGCTTTCGCGCCCCAGGCAGCGCCGTCGAAACCCCTCGAGTTCGTGCTCGTCGGTGGTGAGCAGGACGGCGACCAGTCGCGCGACGTCGCTCGGTTCCGTCGTGTGTTCCGCCCCCATCGAGCCTCTCAGCTTACCGGGCCACGCGTGCGATTCGAGCGAAATCGTACGCGCCGCGCGGGTTCACTTCCTCACGTAGAGCACCGCCGACACCGACACGTCGTCGCTGTAGAGCTTGCTCTTCGTCGCGGGCTCGAGGTCGAAACCCCAGCGCGCCGAGGGACCATCGAGCATCAGCGTGAAGCCACGGAACATCACGCCGCGTCCACTGCCGAGATCGTAGACGCCGAGATCGCCGACCTGGCCGAGCCCGCTCGAGTTCATCGACGCGGAGCCGTCCCCCTGGATCCCCGAGCCTCGGAGGAACAGCGAGCGCTCGCCAACCGCGATCTCCGGGCCGGTGTAGGTCGTCGGCGGCACGACGCCCGTGCAGGTCTCGCACCAGCGCAGGAGGTCACGCTTCAAGTAGAGGAACTCGACATCGACGCCGCCGTCCGGCTGGTTGTCCTCGTCGAAGTCCCGCGTCGTGTCCTTGATGGCGGGCGAAGCACCGCGCGCCGCGAGGTCGAGCACCATCACGGCGTGGCGGTCGAGATCCGTGCGCTTCTGGGAGATCCCCTGGAGGATCTTCGCCTTCTTCGTCGACGACTTGCAGTTCGGCATCGCGTAGAGGGTCTTGCCATCGGGGGCGAGCCCAAACGAGGTGACGAGCGTGCCGTAAGCGCGGGTGTCGACGTCCCCGACCCGCGCGCCGTCCGGCGTGTGAATGCTGATCGACGCGTCGTTGCCGAGAAAGAGCTTCGGACCACCCGCGAAGTTCTGGACCGTGAAGCCCGGGATCCAGTTGTTGGTCGCGCCGCAAGTGTCGTCGGCCGTGTCGCCCACGAAGGTCGAGCGCTTGCCGAAGTCGAGCTTGCCATCCGCGCCGATCGTGACGCCGTGGACGTGCGTCTTCCGGGGCGCCTTGTCGTCGGCGAGCTGCTTGGACCAGGAGGGCTCGACGAGGAAGACCTTGTCACCCACGACCGCCGATCCGCGGAAGATCCGCTTGGCGGTGAAGAACGGGTTGGAGCCGACGCCGTACGTCTCGAGCAACGCGCCCTTCCCCTTGAAGAGGTCGGTCACGTCGAGCGCGGCGGCGGTAAAGCCATTCGTCGTGGTCTGCGCTCCGGCGCCCTTGAAATCATGGAGGTAGAGGAACGTCTTGCTGCCCTTCTCCGCGACCGCACCGCGGCAGAGCCACGGGTAGGCCACCGCGCTCGGCTTGGCCGGACACTTGCCGCTCTTGCACTCGGGGTGGGGAATGTGGATCGGCTCGCCCTGCGCGAACGCCCGCGTGGCCGAGTCGTAGCCGAACACGTAGGCGCCCTCGTTGGCGACGGCGACCGCATACACCTGCGAGCCCTTGCCACGCACGAGGCCGCAGATGTCGCCCTGGAGTGGCGCGCCCTTCAGCTTCGGTACGGCGGGTGGGGCGAGCGTCTAGGTCTCGAGATCGAGCCCCTTGATCTGGTTCCGAAAGTTCGAGGTGCCGCTGGCCGCAGCGAGCAGGAAGCCTCGCTCGGTCGTCGGCGGAAACGCAGGCTGGGTGTAGAGCATCGTGCCGAGGAGCGCCTCGCCGAGATCGACGACCGACCCGGGCGCGAGCGTCACCTGGACGGCGCGGCCCGGGAGGTTCTGGCCGAGCTTCGGTCGCGGGTCGCTCCCCTCCGACTGAACGACGTCGTAGGGCCCGAACTGCTTGTCCTTGTCGAAGCCGCCGCCGTACTCCTGGCTGTACTGCGTATCGAGACCGAAGCGCGCGTGAAACGTCCCCTCGGGTAGCCCGTCGACCTGCACCTCCTTGAAGAAGCCCGTCGAGAAGAGCTCGCTCATCACCTTCTTCGACGCGACGACCTTCGCGCATTGCGGATCGGCGCAGAGCTGCAAGTACAGATCCCCACGGGACGTCTTACTCCCAGAGGAGAGGTACGCCGCGAAGAGCTTGTCGTTCTGACCACCAAAATCCTTGGCGAGGCGAACCTTCGCCTTCACCGCGCCCTTGTCGCCGGCGACAGCGACGCCGCCTCCCAGGGTGACCGACCAACCGAGCAGGGCACCCAGCAGTTTGCTTGCATGGTTCATGTCATGACCTCGCTTCGTTCACGATGACGTTCCGCCGGCATCACGTCGGCGTGCAGGAGTAATTCTTCAAGACCCTCCGGCCGTTCTCGGGGTTCATGTCGACCACCCGCCGTCCGTCCATGTCCGTGTAGTCGAACGTCACGGAGAGGTCGCCCGGAGTCGGAGAGATGAACTGGCCGATCCTGACGGTCTCACGGCCCCCAGGCTGGACGATGACGTCCAGGTTGCGGACCGACATGCCGTCTCGCCCGCCATCGGGCGCCAGGTGATGGATCGATGCGTCCGAGAGCTTGGGGCCGGGCACCTTGCTGATGTTGCCGACGACGACCGAGAACTCGCAGTTCGGTTTCGTGACGAACCCGGTCACCGCGAGGTCGAACTCGGGGGTCGGCTTGGGAGCGGCGCAGGCTCCCTTCACCTTGCCGGTCTTCCTGTCCTTGTCGTCGGTCATCCCCTGATGAATCGTGTAGTAGAGAAAATGCTCGTACGCGCGCGCCGAGGGCGGCTCCTCGTAGAACAGTGTCGAGCCGGGCTGCATCAGCTTCCGCTCCGGATCGAACTCGTGAAGCGCGAGTTGCCGAAGGCCTTCGCCATCGACCTGACGGTAGAGGTTAACACCGAAGGTCCACGTCGACCTGGGGAGGACCCGGTCGCGATTGGGCACGTACCAGGCCGCCGGGAGGGGCGCGGTCCCCTTGTGCTTCAGCTCGACGATGGGCGTGCACTTCGGTGAGAGCTTCACGCTGACGATGTCGATGTCGCGCTTGCATGACGTCTTCCCGCTCACCTTGACGGCGGCGGTCGTCGTGATGATCCCGGCCGGGCCACGCAGCTCCGCCGAGTACGACTTGTCGCGGTCGAGTCCGCCGAACCGGTCGATCCCGACGTGGACTCGGCGCGGGCCGAAGGGCTCCTCCAGCTTCGCGTAGCCCTCGGTGAGGTTGCTCACCTTCGCGGTCCCGAGCTTGATGCCATCGGCGTCGACGAAATCGACGAGGATGGGGCCCGCGCTCGCGGGGAGCGGTCCCAGCGGTCCTCCGCGGTTCGCGATGATCGCGCCGTAATTGCAGTCCCAGGTCATCAGGAGCTCCTCGACGACGAGCTCCGGTGGCGCGTCGCGTCGGGGGCCGGCCGCGAACGCGAGGGTCGATGTCAGGAACGCGAAGAGCCCCGCGACGAGCGGCAGCCCGAGGGGTCTCGATGGGCGCATGCGCGCATCCAACGGGAACCCGCGCCGGGTGGCAAGCGTCAACCTGGCGGAATTGCTGCTCGCCCCGGTCGCGAGCCCGCGGACGGTGCTCGAGCGTGGCCCCAGCCCCCGCCCCATCACTTGATTTCCGTCTATCCGTCACGCCGCGGGGCAGGCGACCATGCAGCCGCGAACCGGATCACTTACAAGAAGCGCACGATCGAATTGCCGGTCTCGGGCTCGAACTCGACGAGGCCGACCGAGTCGTGTCCGAGGAGCACGTTGCCGGTCGACGGGTTCACGACGACGAGCCCATAGTTCGGCGAGTTGATGCGAATCGGCCCCTCGCCGCAGAGCGGGAACCACGCGGGCCCCTTCCCCGCGCCGCAATCGGCGAACACGTTGGTCGTCTTTCTTCGAGCCGAGGTCGAGCGCGGTGAGCGTCACGCTGTTCATGAACCCGCCGGTCCAGATGACTTTGCGCTTCGCGTCCCAGCTGAGCTAGCGCTCGCCCAGCGGCTTGTCGACGAGCACCGTGCGGTTCCCCGTCGCAGGCTCGATCGACCAGAGCTTCATCTCTTGCGTGGTGAAGGCGACGATCGCCCCCTCGTGGAGCGCGAAGCCCTGCACGAAGCCGCGCAGCTCGTCGCCGGTGCCGCGCGTCATGCCATCGGGCCGCTTGCCGCTCGCCGTGACGTCGCTGCACTTCGAGCCATCGGCCGACACGCGCACGATGCCGCGCCCGTCGCGCTGGGGGTTCGCGTAGCCGAGCAGGAAGCTCCCGTCCGCGTCGACCGCGAAGCCCTCGTGGGTGTCCTGCACGGCCTTGTCGCCCGTCGTCGCCTTCGGATCTCCGGAGGCGCACTGGCCGAACTTCGGATCGCCGCCAGCCCACACGAGCGTGCGTGCGCCGCTCGACGGCTCGACGCGGACGATCTCGGCGCGCTGCGGCTTGTAGGCGAGCGCGTACCACTTGCCGTCCTTGCCCGGCTGGACGTCCTTCACGTGGGTGAATGCGTGTCCGCTCCCGGTCGACCTGGGAGCGCCGTCGTGCCACTCGCCGCTGACGAAGGTGCGGGCCCACGTCTTCAGGTCGTCGCTGACGATGAGGCCCTTGGGCGTCGACGCCCCATCCCAGTAGACGGAGGCGACGAGCGCGCTGCGCGCCGTGTCGACGAAGCGAAGAGGAATCGTCACGCGACGCTGGCATCGACGCGACAGCGTCGCGAAGCGCACATCGACGGCCCGCGGCGCGAATCGATTTGCGGGCGAGGCCGACGGAGGCCGTCGCGCCATTCCCACGGCGAGCGCACCGCGAGGCGCCTCCGCCTCACTCGACGTAGACGACCTCGTCCTTGCCCTCGGTGATGCGGACCCGGTAGTTCGGGGCGACGTTCGCGAAGGACTGGACGGTGTTCGCCGCGTCGAGCCAGCGGACCTCGACCTTCTCGATCGCGCAGGCCCCGCCGAGCCCGAAGGTGAGGACGAGCTCGTTCTGCGTGGCCGAGCTCGCGTGCCCTCCCTGGATTTCCTGCTGCTGGGTGACGCCGTTCGCGGTCACCTTGACGAGCGCCCCCACCGCCGAGCGGTTGGTCTTGCCGAGCCCTCCGCCTTCGAGGACGACCTGCACCCAGTTGCGGTCCTGACCGGCGAGGTTCTCGTAGACGCGGAGGGTCGCGTGACCGCCGACGCGGGCCGTCGAGGTGCCGATCGCCACGTCGAGATCGCCGTCATGATCGAAATCAAAGAAGGCGATGCCGCGGCTCTGGTCCTGGCCGATCCCCGAGGTCTCGGTGACGTCCTCGAAGGTGTGGTCGGCCTTCTGCCGGAACACCCAGCCGTGGTTCTGCGGGTAGTCCGACGAGCAGATGTAGATGTCCTTCAGTCCGTCGTTGTCGAGGTCGACCATCGTCGTCGTGAGGTCACCGGTGTTCCAGCCGATCCCCTTCTCGACGGAGGGGCGATCGATGCCGGTCGCCTTCGGCCCCGGGCGCCGGAACTTGCCGAGCGGTGAGCCGGGCGCCGCGTCGTTCAAGCAGAGCTCGGACGGGTCGGAGGCGCTGCCGACGTCGCCGTGACGGATCGTGCCGGTCATCACGTCCATGTCGCCGTCGTTGTCAACGTCGCCGCATGCGAGCGCGTAGTTGTTGCCGCCGAGGTGCCACGGCACGTCGGAATAGCCGGGCGTCCAGCCGCGCCCGTCGCCGAAGCACTCGTCGTCCGACGCGCAGCTGGTCTTCGGGTCGAAGATGCACTTGCCCTTCTGGCAGAGCTGGAAGCCGAAGCCCTCGCAGATCGCCGGGTGCGGCTCAGGCGGCTGCGGATCGCACGCGCCCGGGCGGTTCTTGCAGTAGCAGCGGTACGACTCGTCGTCGGAGAAATCCTGGCGTTCGTCGTAGGCGAGCCCGGTCGCGATGCCGACCTCGGTGAACACCGAGCCGTCATTCCGCCAGATCTGATTCGGCTCTCGACCGTAGGACGCGAACAGGATGTCCTGGTCGCCGTCCATGTCGAGATCGCACGCCGAGAGGCCGTACATCGGCGCGCAGGTCGGGGCCGCGCCGACCGGCACCTTGCAGACCTTCGGGAGGCCGAGCGCGGCGGCGACGTTGCTGAAGCCACCGTCACCGGAGCCTCGCAGGAGGACGGGCGGCTTGAAGTTCGGCGGCGGGAAGGTGAACGTCCCGGGCAGGTAGTCGAGCGCGCCGTCCTTGTCGTAGTCGAGGAGCGCGCACGTCGGCGACGCGAAGCCCTTCACCTGGTCGAGATCGGTGCCCTCGGGGCCGAGCGTGAAGTGGCCCTTTCCGTCGTTCAGCATCACCGCCGCGGGATCGTCGGACGGCCGTGCGCCTTGACCGGGATCACTTGGCCCAACCGCGACGTCGAGGTCGCCGTCGTTGTCGACGTCCCCGAGGCTCGCGACGCCGAACGCATAGCCGCCCTTCCCGTCGCGGGTCGCGAGCAAGTTGGACGCCTCGGTCGCGTCGACGAAGATGCGCTTTTTCCCAGACGGATCCTTCGGATCGGGGCGGTTCATGAACACGTTGCGCGTGCGGCTCCCCGCGGTGTCGCGCCGGCCGCCGGTCGCCATCGCCGGGCGGGTCGGGAAGCCCTCGCCGCCGGTCGTCACGAGATCGGGATACCCGTCGCCGTCGAGATCGCCCGCGCGGACCGTCGTCGCGGTCGGCGCCTGCTCGGGATCGCCGCCGCCCGGGAGGACCTCGGCGCTGATCTCGCGAAACCATGCCGGCGGCAGCGCACCGGGCGACTTGCACACGGGTGGCGGGCCACCCGACCCCGTGGCCGTCGAGCCACCGGTGCCGGCGGAGTCGGGGGTCGAGCCGCAGCCAAAGGCGAGCGACGCGAAGCCGGTCGCGAGGGAGGAGGCGAACAGAAAGCGTGCGAGGATCTTCATGGGGGTCGACCGGACGAGGGGGGAAGGTTACGCGTCGAACGGCGGCGTTGCCTACCCTGCTCTCGCCCGCCCGCGTGCGGCCTCCGGACGCCGGCCCGCGCTCCCGGTCGGCGCGGATTTCCTCTTCTCAGCGGCGCGCAGAAGTGGGACCTGATCGTGGTGGATCGCGCGACGAAGATCTTCTGGGGCCTCGTCACCGGGCTCTCGGCGGCCTCGGGGTTCTTCGCGTACGACACGATCCGGCTGCGCGGTGCGCTGGCGCAGGCCACGGCGACGGTGGCAACGGGGGACGTCGTCAGCCTCGTCTCGGTGTTCGACGGTGACAGCCTCGTCGTGCGAAACCCGACCGGCGAGGACGTGTCGTTGCGCATCGTCGGGATCAAGGCGCTCGAGACCTCGCAGGGCAAGGATGCGGTCGCCCACTACGCGACGGCGGCGCGCGCGGCGCTCGAGAAATCACTCGAAAACCACGCGATCCGCGTGCTCGCCGGCACCCCACCGAAGGACCGCCACGGCCGCTCGCTCGCGACCCTCTTCGTCGAGGACGAGGACGTCGCGCTGCGCCTCGTGAAGGAGGGCCACGTCCTCGTGTACACGGCCTACCCGTTCCCGATGATGCAGCGCTACCTCGATGAACAGGCGCGCGCGCGGGCGGATCGGAAGGGGTTCTGGGCGGAGCCTGCCGCGTCGTCACGAGCCGATGCGCTGCTCAAGCTGTGGCGCCGGGAGGCCCCGTGATCTTCTTTCTCACGCGCCTCGCGAAGCGCCGCATCATCAACCCGCCCCCGTTTGCGCGCGTCGTGGCGCTGCTCGTCGCGGTGCTCGCCTACGGCTCGACCGGCTACGTCTATTTCGAGCTCGAGAAGCGCCCCGAGCTGAGCTGGCTCGACGGCCTCTGGTGGGCGATCGTCACGCTCACCACGGTCGGCTACGGCGACCACTTCCCCAACTCGATGGGCGGGCGCTTCCTCGTCGCGGCGCCGCTGATGCTGTTCGGGATCGGGCTCCTCGGCTACGTCATCTCGCTGGTGACCTCCTCCCTCGTCGAGTCGCGCGCAAAGGAACTGAAAGGCATGGCTCCGATCACGCTCACGCAGCACGTCCTCATCTTCAACTTCCCGAGCCTCGACAAGATCGAGCGGCTCGTCGACGAGCTGCGGCGCGAAGACCCGCTGCGGCACGAGATCGTCCTCGTCGACGAAGATCTCGCGGAGCTTCCGACCGAGCTCGTCGATCGCGACGTCCGCTTCGTTCGCGGCAATCCCTCGCGGGACGAGACCCTCGAGCGGGCGAACGTCGACCATGCGACGCACGCGATCATCCTTTCGAAGCGGCCGGGCGAGCCGCACTCGGACGACCTCAACATCAGCATCACGCTGGCCATCGAGGCGCGCGCGCCGTCCGTCCGCACCACGGTCGAGTGCGTCGAGTTCGGTGCGCAGGAGCTGCTCCGGAAGGCCGGCTGCGACAGCATCGTGTGCCTCGCGCGGTTCGACACGCAGTTCATCGGCAACGAGGTCTTCCAGCCGGGGATGCAGGCGGTGATCGACGACCTCATGAGCGCGCGCGGGCAGCAGGTCGTGCTCACGGCAGTGCCCGAGGGCATGGCGACGTTCGGTGATGCGGTCGCCTTCTGTCAGGCGAAGGGTCACCTCCCACTCGGGCTCCTCCGTTCCGGTCAATCGATGCTGAACCCCGGTCGGGCTGAGAAGCTCGCCGCGGGCGACCAGCTGATCACCATCGGCTCGAACGCGCTCGCCTGACCGCGTTACCTTCGCGGGCGACCCGGCTGGCGGAGGTCGGCGCGCGGAGCGCTCGTCTGATCGGGACCGACCGACTCGAAGAGGCAATCGGCGAGCGTGCCGAAGCTCAACGAATAGAGGAACCCTCGCGGCAAGAGCGACGGCGAGATCGGCGCGCCGTCGAGGTCGAGATCCCAGTCCTCGCTCTTCCACGCGTCGTAGGCGGCGTCGTTGAAGAGCGCGGCCGAGGCGAGCTCAGCGAACCACGCCTTGGGGTCGTCGGCGACGACGGTGTTCGGCGGCAACACGAGCCCGAGGAGCCGCCGTCGCTGCTCGCGGACCCAGCTCGGCTCGATCACGACCGCGTTCATCTCGGCCTCGTACACCATGCCGCGGTTGTTCTTGTTCGCCGACCCGATGCTCATGAAGCGATCGTCGACGATCAGCATCTTCGAGTGCAGGCCCATGTCGACGAAGTGCGCGTCGGTTTCGTCCCAGACGAGGGGGCTCTCGTCGACCGTGACGTCGAGCGAGCGGAGCTGGAGCGAGAGGTAACGGGCCGGGAACTTCGACGCGAAGAGCGCGTGGCTCTGGTGGGTCCAGGCGCACCCCGGATCGAACCACCCGCTCACCGGCTGCGTGACCACGACGAGGAGGAGCTCGGGGCGCTCTTGCATGCGCTTGGCGATGAGCTCGTTCAACATTGGCGCCCGGAAATACTGGTCTTCGATGAAGATGAACTTCTCGGCGCGCGCGACTGCCTTGAACCAGGTCTCGGCGATTCCGTGCTCCCAGAAGGGCTGCGGCAGCGTCGTCGTGATCTGCACCTCGACCCCGTCGGGCAGCTCGGACGGATCGGGCTTCACCTCGAAGGGCGTGCTCGTCCCCGCGTACTCGACGCCCGCGTCGAGCTGGTGCTGCCAGCGCCGCTGAAACACGTCCGCGACGTCGGCTGCGGCCGGCCCTTCGATGCGGAGCATGTAGTCCTTGCGAGGGTCGTTGTCCGGCAGCGCGAGGCGATTCGCGACGTCGATGCGCTCGGCCTCGGTCGCGTCGAACCGCATCCGGCGTCGGTCGAACACGCGATGCTCGTCGGTGTCCCAGTCGACCTCCTTCACGTTCATCCCGCCGACGAACGCGACCCGGTCGTCGACCACGGCGAATTTCTGGTGGTAGGAGCCGTGGCTCACGTCGAGCTCGATCGGCCACTGGGTGAGGTCGACCTCGCGCGCGGGGACGACCGACGCGATCGGCGGCAGCGCATCGAAGGCGGTGTCACTCGACACCGGCGTCACCCCGCGGACGCGGGCCTCGAAGTCCACCGGCGTCGGCTCGAACCAGAACGTCCCGCTCGCGGGGTTCGCCTGGCCCATCACCTCGAAGCCGTCACCGAGCGCGGGGCCGCGAGCCTTGAGCTGCGCGTCCCAGGTCACGGACGAGAGCTTGCCATCCTGACCGAGGAACTGACCGACGAGCACGCGCTTGTACGCTGGGCTCTTCTCGAGAATCCCGAGCGCGGTGTTGCTCCAGCGCTGATCGGGGGAGAGCGGCGCGTTCGTTCGCGTGAGCTCGAAGTCGCTCTGCCACCACCGGGTGCTGACGAGGACGCTCTGCTTCGCTAGCTCGACGTCGGCGCGGACGGCCTTCCACGCGGCCTCGCCCGACGTGTAGAGCTCGACGGCGTTGCCGCGCCGCGGTGGTCGCGCCTGCGAGGAGAACCAGTCGTGGGCGAGCCCGAGGTGCAGCTCGTGGTGCGCGAGCTCCTTGCCGGGGCGGTGCGCGAGGGCGGCGGCGCTCTCGGTCGGCGGCGCGCTGGCGAGGGTCAAGCCACCGAGCGAGCGGCTCCCGTCGAACGCGAGCTCGAGCGCGATGGGCTTGTGATCCTTGGCGGCGAGGCTGACCGTCACGGTCGCGGCCTTGCGGAGTGGCACCTCGACGGACGCGGCGCTCGCCGCAGGGACGAAGGGCTTGCCGTCGATGGCGATCGCGAGCTCGCCGCCGAGGAGCGGTCGCGCCCAGATGTCTCGGGGAACGATCGTGAGAACCGCGTTGACCGGCGTCAAGTCGGGCGCCGAGCCTCCCGAGCCGCCACCTTCCTCGAGCGGGTTCTCGCCGGCAGCGGCTTGGCGCGGCGCGGGAGCGAGGGCCGTGACCCCGACTCGAGCAGACGACGCCAGGCGGGCGCAGCGAAAGCCCAGGTTGTCGTTCTGATTCGTCGGGTCGTTCCTGTTGTGATTGGCGGAGCGGACGTTCGACGCGTCGTCGTTGTTCCAGCTGCCGCCGCGGTTGACGCGGGCTGCCTGCCGAGGCTTGACGAGGGTCATGCAAGAGGACTCGGAGCGCAAGCCCCTCCCCTCGGTCGTCGAGCACGCCTACGCGAGCTGGCTCTGGCTCGACGAGCGGGTCGCTGCGTTTCCGGCACACGCGAGGCGGCAGCTTGGGCACCGCTTGCTCGACGCCACGCTGGACGCGCTCGCCGCCGTCGTCGAAGCCTCCTACGCTCGCCGAGGCGAAGGCCGTCGCACCACGCTCGCCGTCGCCGCCCGTCGCCTGACGCTGATGCGCATCTTGCTGCGCGGCGCACGCGACCGGCGGCACCTCATCGCTCACAGCTACGCATGCCGCACGGGCCTCGGCACGCACGCTGCCCTGGCAAAGGCCAAGACCTGGGCGCGAGGCTACCGCCACTTCGCCCACCTCGACGTCGCGAAGTTCTTCCCCACGGTCGACCACGGAATCTTGCTCGCGCAGCTCGCGCGCCACATCCCGTGCACGCGCACCCTCGACCTCTGCGCGCGCATCGTTGCGGCCGGCGGCACGGTGTCTGCGGGCCCGCGGTGGCACTTCCCCGGCGACGACCTCTTCACGCCACAGGCTCGCTCAATCGGGTTGCCCATCGGCAACCTCACGAGCCAGCACTTCGCGAACCGATACCTCTCGCCGGTCGACCACCGCGCGAAAGACCGGCTGCGGGTGCGCGCGTACCTCCGCTACATGGACGACGTGCCCCTCTTTGGGGACGACCGGAGCGCCGTCGAAGAGCAAGTGCACGCGCTCGAGGAGGCGTTCTAGCGGCAGCGGCTGCGACTCCACCCGTGGCGCGTCCGCGACACGCGCGAGGGCGTCAACTTCCTTGGTTTTCGCATCCTCGAGGACCACGTGCGCGTTCGTCGTTCGAGCGTCGCTCGCGCCGAAAAAAGGCTCGCGACCCTCGCCCGCGCGGTGCGACAGGGCCGTCTCTCGGAAGACGACTTCGTCCAGTCGCTCCGCTCCACCTTTGCCCATTGGCGACACGCGGACACCTGGCGCCTGCGAGGCCGAACGTTCACGCGGCTCGGCAAGCTCTTCGACCCAGCGGAGTCTGAATCCTGGCGCAAATCGACCGCCTCCGCTCTCGCGTCGGCGGGTGCAGAGCCTCCGGCATGAACCTCACGTCGCCGCATGCAAGAAACAAACCGTTCTCGATGGCTTCTCGGGGGACCTTCAAGGGTTCAACTCTCGAGAATCAAGGGAGAGCGGCAGAGCCG
>Ga0194129_10007806_pt1 | contig 12604 bp, 10 predicted proteins | sample TA2KigCa35mmetaG_FD_150862 | JGI IMG/M metagenome (GOLD analysis project Ga0194129, IMG submission 150862) | Freshwater microbial communities from Lake Tanganyika, Tanzania - TA2015038 Kigoma Deep Cast 35m | ecosystem: Environmental > Aquatic > Freshwater > Lake | place: Tanzania: Lake... | reverse complement strand
TAATGTCAATTTGATATATGAAGAAGGAGAGGAGGATGATGAAGAAGGATGGTGATTCTATATTTTAATAGGGTATAATTTAATATTGACACAGAATTAGGAGACATTGAGTATAAATTACGATGGAATTAGCTAATAAGAAAAGATTTTTGATGGGAAGTATTGACGCCGATCCGTTGTAACAAAAAGTCTAAAGCAACTATATATCTTAATAAAACTAATATTAAGATAAAGAAAGTCGAATATTGTTAATAAAAAATGATAATTAAAAATATTTTATATAAACAATCATTAAATTAAATATATAAATAAAGGAAGTCACATGACGAATAAAGTGGGTGGAAAGAAAAAGAAACGAAGTGCTAAATCCTCGTTCCAATCGTTCAAACGCGAAATGGTGTACAAAGATTCTACGATGGATCAAGAATACGGATTTGTAGAGAAGAATATGGGGGATATGCGATGTAGCGTGATTCTCCCCGATAAATCATCTATCCTATGTAAAATATGCGGAACCTTTAAACGACGAATATGGATCAACGTCGGGGATATTGTATTAATCAGTCGTCGTTCTTTTGAAAATAAAGGAGATATTATCTATAAATACACTCCTGAAGAAGCAGAACATTTAAGATTAATAGGACAACTTCCCATCGGAGATGAACACAATGATACAGGATATAATGAACAGGATATGATACATGATGCTTTATCGAATGATATGAATCAAGAAGTAGGTGAGGAAGAATATATCGATTTAAGAGATCTGTGAAGAAGAATGGTATGATTGAATTTCAAATCATTTTTATTTTTTTTACAGAAAAATAAAAATGTTAATGATTCTATATGTATTATATATCATCAAATTAATATTATCGAGCCTCATCGCATCCTATCTTGTGTTCTATTTTCAATATCGAGCCCTTTTTCCATGGATTAAGAAAATAAAAAAAACGGTGGATGAATTATATTATTTTCTTATGATCTTGTTCATTGCCTATGTATGGTGTACGGGTTCGAGATCTTCCGTGACACAATCCTCTTTTCTACTTATCATGTTATTATTTAGCTTGATCGTGATGATTAATTATAACGTGGACTTAGTTATTGATCATCATCGACAACGCGTTCAAATGTATAATTAGTTAATTGATAATGAACATCGAAAAAAGAAAGAATGGATTGATCATGAGTGATACATACAATCGTGGATTGTCGGAGTAAAGATAAGACTTCTAAAATAATATCTCTTGTTTTGGAGTCGACATTAGCGGTGGGTTCGTCCAAGTAAAGAATTTTAGGATATTTAAAGTAACATCGTAATAATAATACAATTTGTTTCTGTCCACCTGACAATTGTTCTGTATTTTCATTAAGGATAAAGGATTGAATTTTAGGAAAGATCGGTAATTGCTGTAACTGTGACCATTTTTGAATCCACGATTCACTGTCCTTTATTTCGCCGTAAAAAATATTTTCTAACACGCTTCGTCTAAACAAACACACTTGTTGATTCATGTAGGTTACATGCGAACGCAGATAGTTCAAATTGATATCATCGATAGAGAGTTCATCATAGTATAATGTTCCACTGGAAAGTTTATTGTATCCGATCAAAATATTTAATAAGGTCGATTTTCCAGAGCCAATTTGTCCAGTAATGACCACTTTGATTCCATGCGGAATCGAAAGATTGACATCTTTGAAAAGAGTTTGTTGTTGAGGCGTGATATAAGTAGCATTTTCGAGACGAATATCAAAATGCGTGAGACCCTTTTGCTTCGTTCCATTGTGTAAAATGGTCGAATCAAAAAACTTCAAATCATCTTGATGCAACAATGGACCGATATAGGACACACTGTCAGCGGTTCGTCGAATCAGATTGTGGAAACTTTTAATCATGAGCATGATAGCGGATACATAGATGATCAGTTTAAATAATGCTAATTTTTGTTTGTAGTGAAGATAACATGCTCCAATGGTTAATAGAATAAAAAAGAAGATTAAAAAGGTAATGAAACTGATTTTCATGTCATATATGTGATTCATTTCTTTACTCAGATTCTGTTGATACTCTTGATTTTGTTGATAAAACAAAATGGTTTCATAAATTTTTTGATTATGCAAAGAGACCGTTGTATTGTTACGAATCACATCTTCAAACGAATTCATGAGAGTATTGTCTAATTGATATCGATTTTTAACCACGTGGATGGTTTTGCGTACACGTAACAGAAAACATAGTAAAAAGATGACGAAAAAGATGACACAACATATTCCTAAACTATAATGAATAAAGAACATGAACAATGTAAAAAAGATGATACTGAATACAAAAGGACATATATAGGTGATGATGTTAACGTAGTTTAAATAGACGAAATTCGGGATATTGTTTAATTTTTGAATCAGTTCCCCTGATTGAAAAGAGGTCGTTTGGATATTATTTTGAAATAAACGATTCATAATATCTTTTCGAATGGAGGTCTGCAATTTCGGTAAAATACGTGCGTCTAATTTCTCACTGAACCAAAATAAAACGGAGATGAGTATGTATACGAAGGTGAAAATGAGAAAGACTTTGATGAATTGTTTGATATCCTTGTTTTTGATGGAAAAGAAGATACTACCCGATAAATAGGATAATAATAATAATTCCAACGGATAAATCGTAATGGCCAATACGGTATTTAAGATGATAATATTTTTATTTTGATTAAAGAAATTATTGAAAAATTTACCATACATTTATTTATATAATGTAATAATTAATATAAATAAAGATGAATAAAAATTATATTTTTTTTTTCTAATTTGTTTAGTGAATCATTCTTTATTTTTGACGTACAAGTTGCGAATCGTATGAAGGACTGATAATTGATACATCGAAAGAAATATATTTTTATAGGATTTGGAGGATATGTATTCGTGAATGGAACGCAATTCCCAAAAATCATTCGCAACAATATCTCTTTCTTCCGAATTCATATCTTCACTGTTCATATAGGGTTTATATATATGAGAGGGAAACATGGGTATCAATGGAATCGGTTTGTTTATCGGAACAGACAATAATTGTTCTAAAAGAGAGTGAGGAAGTGACGGTAGTTGGACCGTGAGGAGTGACGGGGTGGTGGTGTTGAATTTACCCGAATATTGTGATAATTCATACATCATTGTCCTATACACAGACGACATGTAAATGGACTGACATATTGTAGGTTGGACACTGTTATTATGTTTGAATGTATAGATTTGTTGATTCTGAGAACATATCTCTTCCCATAGATCATGCGCAACACCCTCTGAATGATGGAGAATAGATACGATAAAACATTGATTCTTGATATACTGTTCGAAGAAGACTTGTTGCGATTCGGAGAAAGGGAAATAGAGATAGTGACGAATTAATTCGGATGGTTTATCGACTATACATGGATAGAGAGTAGATCTATCTTTTAGATATTGAAACAATGTTAGAATATCAAACGTTTCGAATCCGTGTTTTGGTTCGCTCAACATTCGATTATATTTTTTGTGATATTTTAAGAACCATTTCAGTTTCAATAAATTAGGATGAAATTGATTCGAACTGTATTCATAGGGTGTAAAAAAATTCATAATATCAATTAACTTTGAATGATCGTGGGAAGATAGTTGACACTGATTGGTATCAAGATATAGATAAAGCGTCGAAAACATGATGGAAATCATATCCTGAATGGTGCAGAATAAAAAAGGGGAGCTATTGTAATAATTATATTCTTCAAACAGAAAATGACTTTTCCCATAATCAATAATGTTGATATGATAACGGGATGGAATTCGATATTGTTTATCACCAATCCGAAACTCGTACACGATTTCGGTATCGAGCGTTTGGATCATGATATTCCAAGGATACAAGTCCATATGTATGAATCCATGTTTCTGTTGTGCGGTGTATAACAAGAGGGATAGAATCATGTAAAGATGGATCAATGCATCCAAGGAGAGACGACGATTCATCAGTTCATATTCTAACGTATTTCCTTCGATAAAATCCGATATGGTATCATGGTAATCAGAAGACATACAATCATAATACACGAAATTGAAATAAGGACACGACAAATGCAAGGCATTGATACAGGCATACGAACAGGTATTTTGGAATTGGTTTTCGGATTTCCAATTCAACTTGTTTCGTTTCAATGCAAACCATTTCTTACGAAATTCGAAACGATATAATGTCGTATTTTTACCTTCTTTTACCAACTCCAACTTCACATGACTGATCATGTCGGGATAGTAAGTATGAAATAAGTATTGAATCAGATACGGATGAACCGTACGAAGATCCGACAACTCATTATAGAGAAAACGCAGACATGTTGATATTGTATCGTGTTGCGTTCGATGCTTTGTTATTTGTTTTTGTATATGACTCGTCATGCGAGTATATAATTCTTTATTTTTGGAGTGTATGGTATATTTCCAATAATGGATCGACCGCGTCCGCGTGTGCAACTGCCAAAACAGCGTCTGTAAATAGTCCAGTATAGGTTCTCGGTCTAAATATTGGTGAGCAAACTGACGAGCGTTTCGAGCAATCTGCTGACAAGCTTCGTCGTTTTGCTTACACCATTTAATTTTCTCATAGGCATCTTCGACGGATGCTATAGGAATATAATGAACCCATGGTTGTAACCATTGAAAGAACCAAAGTTGATATTCGCATGGATAATATAATATCACCGAACCCATATAGAGTTCGTATCCGAGACGATAGGCTTCCGAATGACCGGGTAAATGTAAAATGTATTTGTATTGACATTGTTCCAAGACACTCAAACAAGGTTTTAAAGAGATAGACAATCGATCCACTAAAATGGTTTCCAGATATCGACTTTGAGGATGTTTTCTGGGTCGTAAATTCCATTTTGTGATTCCCGCATCGAAAAAGGGAAGATGGTCATCGGTATCCACCACTTGCTTTTCAGATTCCCATGCAAAACGTAAACGAATATTGTTATGAATGGTCGTTCCAAGACCCGTCGATGCTCCTCGAAACACAGCGATCGGTTTTTTCATAGCCCATGAAATCTGATCCATCTCATTGGGCGTCGGGAACGAACGATACTCTTTCCCGAACATTCTATGATCGTGCCAATATTGAACACGACACCAGTCTTCCCATGTCGGAATGGGTATATCTGCGTGAGAAGGTGTGGTGGTCATACTCAAAATCGGCGCATATTTTTGAAATTGATAGGACAATAAACGACAACTATTTCCGAAAAAGGTATCGTATGACTCTGTATCATCTTTTTTGAGTAACGGAAAATCACGTTTATTAATGAAACCCTCAAAACTGGGTAATCGCCTTTCTTGAATCACTGTCGTTATCATATCTTTGATCATATTAATTCCAGACTCTCCTTCGCTTGGAGGATACTCGAAACGAACCAGTCCGTTATTACCGTACCACGCTTTTGTATTTTTATGAATTCGATTGGACACAAATGGGCGTTTTTCCAGTTTAGATGTATATTCCATCAACTCATAAATATTTTTAAAATGTTGTGGATTGGTCCGAATCACATGACTCCATTCATTTTGATAATCCACTTTACTGAACGGTAAAAAAACCTTTCCTTGACCTTGAACGATTTTCACAAATAACCCTTTTTTAAATTTATTGGAGATATATTGATAAGTATTATATATATCCATGTATTCCAGATCCTGATATCGATGCCACGATAAATTTGTGTGAACTTGTTCCTTGTCGTTAATTATCACAGGAGGATCGGATTCCACGTGAATTTCACGTTCATCGGTCGTATCCCAGAATTCCACAAATTGATCATCGTCACCCGCTGTGAAATGATTCTGTCGAAAATACTTGTAGCGATGATTGTTATTCACTTTCGGTTGGAAAGTCCTCTTATCCTTTTCATCGTAAGATGAATCGGGATAGGTTTGCAGAGAATCGGTATTGAATTGAACAGTTTCCATTTACTCTGTAACAACATAAATAATAAAATGTCAGCATTTTTTTATTCTATTTTTGTTTATGTTTTTAGAGTATAATCTATCGATGTGTGTCATCCCATGCCTCTATGAACATCCTACGTATATACAATAAGGTAGAATCAATCATTTTTTTGGTTGATCAATAGGATAGAGTCGTTTATTCTACACATCACAAGGAGTCGTCGAGAACGATTCGTTCCCTCTGACTACAATTAGTTTTATTTTTTCTTATTTTTATATAAAGTATTCATAATATTAAAAAAAAATGAATTATGAAACCGATAAAAAAAGGCAATACACAAACCAACACAAATGAATGATAATCTATTCAACGATAGATATGACAAAACTATTTTAACGAAACGTTTTATGAATTTTAAAAACATGTATATAAGCGATGAAGAACTCATCCAAAATGGTTTAAGGATTAGACATCCAAATACTCCGGAAGACATAACCGAAAACATGACAAAATTTATTATAAGAAATTATGAAAAGGATGAAAGTTGTGTATGGTGTAAAGGAGTGGATACAAAATATGGTCTTACGGGCGATTTGTTTTCAAATAAATATGAAAAAATAGCACCGATCGAAGTAAAGTCATTCAACTCCAACGGACCTTCACAGTTCGGTCCCGATAAAAAATTTGGAGTATTATACTTTTTAGATTTGAGAAAATGGTTACAAAATGAAATTATTTTATGGAAAGTCGCGCTCCATGATCAGTCTTCTGAATTTAAAAATATAAAGGTAAATAAATCTCAAACAATGGAAGAACAATTGCGACAAGGACGAAGACCGCGTATAAGTTGGAATAAACTGTATCCTCAAATAAGAGATTTTTGTGAAAAAATCTACGAAGGAACGTTCGAAAATATATTCTTACACTCATCACAATAAGCAATTCATAATCCGTTCTGCTATAAGAGACACCACAGGAACGGATACGGCATTTCCAGCTAAACGGTATAATTGAGTCATAGAGATAGAGGGTAATTTATAATCCTTTGGAAACCCTTGTAAATTAAAACATTCTTTGGGTGTAAGTTTACGTATTCCTTTATCATCCAAAATGATGGGAACATTGTGACCCCCGCCACCCATGTTCGCTGTTAATGTAGGACATACACGATTTTTATTTTCTCTCACATAATATCTTCGATATTGATAGACCGTATTGGTCGATATATGTTTGATTACATTTGTTTTTAATTCGTCATAGATTCTCGTAGAATGATCATAGTAAAATCTTTCAGGAACATCTTTTTCAAGAAATTCCGATACACATTTTAACTCTATTTCTGGAAAATCGAAGTTAAAATGATCACTCATCGTTTTATCTTTAAAACATACAATATATATTCTTTCTCTATTCTGTGGTATTCCTGTTATTTTGCTCGTATTTAATATGTTATATTTTATATAATAATTTAATGTTTTCAAGTTTTCAATGATAATTTGAAATGTATTTCCGTTATCGTGACTTTGTAAATTTTTAACATTTTCTAATATGACTATGTTCGGTTTATTTTTTTTGAGGATAGATACTATTTTCCAAAACACATGACTTCTTTCATCCTCAAAACCTTTTTGCATCCCAGCAATACTAAATGGTTGACAAGGAAATCCGGCGGTTAATATATCGGAATTAGGTATATCCGTATCGTTCATGTCCATTACATTTCGTTTCGTTAGTTGAATGACATTGTTCATGTTAAAAATTTCTTCGGAACTATCGGAGATATCATTCGCAAATATAGTCTCTACTTTATTCGTCCGATGAAACGCATAAGAAAAGGCACCTGTACCGCAAAATAAATCAACTAGTGTATAATTACGAGAACGAGTTTTATGAAAGACTGGAATTGTTTGGATTTCGTTTGAATCCGTATTCGTTTTTTCATCCTTTTTAAGACTAAACTCGATTGGTTTTTGTAAGGGAACTCGTTGGCTCATTTGTTTTTGATGTATGAGTTCAACGAGTTCCCCTTTTTTTTTGGATTTACATTTCGTAATTCCAAGTTCATCGCACTTTGCTAAAAGTAATGTCTTAGACAAGTGGTTTAAATCAAGTTCTTCCATCCTACAAGTTATATTATTATTATTATTATTATTATTATTACTGATGTCAGTAATAATATTTAATTCAATTTTTTTTTAGGATGAAAATAAAACATCACAGTCTCGATAGTTGATAATAATTCCTTTTTTATCGCAACAATACCCTATAACGGATATTTGATGCTTTGATAAAAATCGTTCTATATCGGGGATTGTAATATGTAACGACAAATCTTCATGCAAATAAAAACTTTCTACAGGAGAAGTGACCGTCGTTACATTAGAGAACGGTTTAATGGCGCATAATTTTAAATCTCGCATCCACTTGAAACTTTTATAGACATGGATTGCTATCAGATCATGTATCTTACAATGCGCTTTATTACCAATATACAACGCAATACACCAGCATGTTTTATGTACGTTAGAATACATGGCTTTATTGACTGTCCAATACAATTCAAAACGACATGGAATTAGATATTCGTAAATCATGGGTAAAAAACAGGATATTGTCTCTTGATTGATTTTCATATTCTCTCGTATCATTTGAAGTTCATATAAATGAAAATAGATTCATATTTTCATTTTTTTTATCCTCATTTAAAATGATAACCATACCTATTATAAATTATAACTTTGAAGAACAATAACAAAATGCCATCATCATCGCATCCCTTTAAATTATATATCAGTCTATTGATTGCCATGTACACTTCGTTTCGATATAATCCATATTTACTGATGGGTTATTGTATCTTGGATTCCATTTGTTTCCAAATCAATATAGATATGCTGATCCACCATATCCTTGTTATTCTTTTAAATCTAATATATCTAATGTCCAGTTACGAATTCGTGCATACACATCATTACATTATTCCTTATTTACAACGTTTTGAGAGATCGACCATTTTCTTGACGGGAAGCCATTTTATTACCCATCCACAATTAAAACTATTGAATTATATCGTATTCGCCCTCTCTTTTTTTAAATATCGAATTTATGATAGTCTATCCATAATTAGAAATCCAACCATGGATATTAAACCATGGATATGTTGTCTTTCCATGTTTTTATTAAATCTATATTGGTTCGTACTCATTGTAAAAAAGTTTTGCAAAAAATGGTTTCTTCCACAAATAACATGTCCGTCACTGCATTCATTTATGATACAAGAATATTTAATTTTATATATCAATTGTGCTTACGGATGGGGTTTATTTTGGTTTTATGTATCGTCTCCCTTCCTGACAGAGGACATTACTTTATTACCTTCCATGATTAGTTTTTATCTATTGAACATCTCCAGTAATTTATTTCATTTTGAAAATGTGAAACTATTAGAACGAGAACCTCATTTTAAACTTCCCGAAAATTCCTTTTACTTTTACGATTTACTATGTATTTATCTACACACTTTCCAGCTCGCCATCCGCAATGTACATCATCGAAGTCTGCAATGTCTGTTATTATTATTCCATGTCATATCCTTTTTATATTACCGTTCTTATCCTTCAAATATTCGATTTATAGAGATTACTCATCAAACTAACACCTCAGTGTCCAATTTTATTAAAAAATTGCCTATTATGCTCGATTTAGGAATCATCATCCTCACCCATTCCAAACCCGTTGACTGTTTTTTATTCATTTATCTAAAATTACTTGTCCATTTCATGAAACCCTTTTATCATTTGAATCATTTAGCAACCATTATCCTATGTATGATTTTTCAGATATCATTACTTGCAACCTCTTCCACAGCAGACCCGTTGATAACCTTATAAAAACCTAAGAATAAATTCTTGAGGAGTGTAGGCATCCGAATGAAATAATTTCAAATACGTTTTTCGCAACATTGGACCAAATACTTGTTTGGATACGATACTGGTATCTGGAACAAAATCTGGATTGGAGACATTGAGATGCAAAAGATGCGGATTCACAGCTCGAATCGATTTTATTTTAAGAATGCGATGATATTTTTTCCATACAAGTAAGATTTCTACGGTCAAGTCCGTGCATAAAGGCGCATGTGGTCTCATTTCGGTTTCCACGGGCATTCCTCGATAAATGAGAGCGGGATGTATAAATACATCATTCGTATTTGTATTGTCATAGATAGTTTTGAATAGTCTATCTTGGCAAAAGGTATTTTTGATCATATGAATGGGAAGATTGTCTTGTAATTCCATCTCGTATAAATAACCACTTACTTCAACGACTTTTTGATGGGCACGGTCGTTTCGGCGGTAGGTTTCCTCCAAGATTCTCCATAAAGATAATTCTCGTTCCAGTGCAAAGGCTGTTGGAGTATGAGTCCATTGGATTTCGTTTAAAGGGTATCGGATCGTACCGTAATAGAAAGTAGTCCCTTTTTTTATAAAATATTGTGAATTTGTACCCCCGAGTACCGAAGACCGTCGTAAGAAGGATTCGAATGTTTCTTGAAAAGACATTTTGATCCATGAAGAAGAGTTCCATTTCATGATGGTTCGTGTAGAGACTGTAATTGAATATAAAAGTGATTTGATTATGTCTCTTTTTTTATATGGTCATTATCATTTTTTTTTTCAAATGGAAAAAAAAATACAAATACATGGAACTAAATGACTTGAGACGCATCAATCTGATAAGTAGAACTGTAACTACACATGATGATAATATAGACCATAAATCCTAAAATGACACATGTGAATATCAGTTGAGAATATAATTTGTTCGATTCTTTCACAAATTTATCCTTGATATCTAAAAATAGTTGATTCAAGGCGACCGAAAAGGTGATGACTAAGGAGGCAAGAAAGAAGATTATCAAGGATTTGACCGCTAATTGAAAACGAGACATTTTTACCGTTGATGAAGATGTATTCGCCATGCTTCTTTATTTTTTTTTTTAAAACATAATTTATTTATTATTTTAAAATTCGTTGTTTCGAAATGAAAAAGGTACCCAATTTTCCACAGCCATATTTGTTATCCTGACGACAAGCGGAACAGGAACGGTAGGTGATAATATTGGATTGCGCATCGTGATACCCGAATATTGAACACACTAAGGACGGATAAAAAAAACGGACGTGTCGCATATGGACACACTGTTGACAAGAAGAGAGCCGTTGTAGTTGCGTTGGTATGTTTACTTTTTTCATGTTCTTATTTATATAAATGATTTTTAATGAAATTTAGACAGTTTCATCTTTCAGATTTATTTTTTCTAATCCTAATCTTTTTGTCCCCGTGCACGTATAGCGTCTAACAGGTTGCCCCTCGACGTTGAAGGTGCTGACGTTGAAGGTGCTGGCGTTGAAGGTGCTGGCGTTGAAGTTGCTTTTCTTAACTTTGTACCTGCATGTATTGCGCCCATTAAGCCGCTACCGCCCGTATTTTGTTGTCTCTTTGAAGTTGTGTCAGTTGGTGTTGGGTTTAATGGTGTAGTTCGACCTGCACGTATAGCTTCTAACAGGGCTGCCGGATTTGGTGCTACCGGATTTGGTGCTGTCGTTGAAGAAGTTGACTTTGGACCTGTTGTACCTGCTTTAAGTCCTGATTTTGGCTCTGGCTCTGATTTTGAGTCTGATGTTACTGTGTCGTCGTCATCTGGTTTCACATCCTTTGCTTTCATTTGCGCAGTAATTCTTTTTGCTTGTGCCAATCTTTGCTTAAGTGTAAGATCCGGTTTAGAATACAACAAACTCATAGCATTCATATGAGCTGGACCACCAGCCTCTGCCAGCCTCTTTGCTTGTCTTGCTTTTTTACCTTGATCTATTAGACGCCTTCTTTCCTTTTCAGCTTCCGCTGCTTTTTTATTTTGTTTTTGTACCTGTGCTTCTTGTTCTTTATATTTTATAAGTGTCTCATGATCTACCGAGATAAGCTTCTCTGGTTCATCTAGAGGATAAGCTTGTACGTCTAATCCTATCGCTTCCGCCAGGCGTTCTGCTGCAAGGGGCGTTTGTTTATATAGCATAAACAATCCTTTATATTTTGGATGTCTGCCTATAGGTATAAAGTTTTTTTTTTCCCATGCATCTCGTAGTACACCGGTCCAATAATCGATTCGCTGTTTCGCTAAGTCAATATTTGCATCTAAATCCATATTCGATAAGTCAAACTTTCGATCTTGTTGTTGTTGCTGTTGTTGTTGTTGTTGTTGAGACGAACCTTGATATGTTCGTCGTTGTGTAAATATATTCTTTCCAGATCTCATTCGTATTGATAGTAAATCCTTTTCTGTTCGTAGTATGGTTATCTTAACTTTATCTTTCAAAAAAGGAATTTTCTTTAAAATATGTTCAATTAATTTTATATTATAATAGTAACTATCGTACGCAATATTCGCCATTATAGATTTTTGTCCTTCTTTTTGTAAAGACTCCTTCGCTTTTACTTTTATTTTTTGGTCAATATAGTCTTGAAATTCACGTATAGCTTGTCGTTGTTGTTGTTGAGCGGATCGTTGTCGTTGTTGTTGTTGTTGCGAGGATTGTTGTTGTTGTTGTTGTGCGAATTGTCGTT
>Ga0194129_10007805_pt1 | contig 12604 bp, 5 predicted proteins | sample TA2KigCa35mmetaG_FD_150862 | JGI IMG/M metagenome (GOLD analysis project Ga0194129, IMG submission 150862) | Freshwater microbial communities from Lake Tanganyika, Tanzania - TA2015038 Kigoma Deep Cast 35m | ecosystem: Environmental > Aquatic > Freshwater > Lake | place: Tanzania: Lake... | reverse complement strand
TAAATCGGATTACCACATATATCTACCGGTTCATCATTTGAAGCGAGAGGATGTTTATTTTCAAACTTCGGCCGCAAGTCCGGAAACACTTCATATACTTGTTGTGCAATAAATCCATATTCCGGTTTGCCGTCCAATTTCCAGCGAAATGACACCGGTTGAATTCCCAGAATTGTATTCCACTGTGTAGTTAAAGGTTGAATACCGGTTTTCAATCTACGGTCAGAAGATGCATTATAAGATGTAGCAATAACACTTCCCGCAACATTCAGTGTATAAGATGTCCCAGTATATATTCCTGCTATACTCGCACCTCCACTAGGAACAGTTAATCCAATTGTTGCTGCAGTTGTTGCTCCTCCAGATTCAAACCACATACCATTATTCGCAATGAATTTGACAAATGTTTTACCGGAAGAAAACGAATATGAATTTGCACGGACGTTTGCACCAAATGCAACGACAGATTCGCCAGATGGAGTCAGGGTCACATTGAAGTTTGTGGCACTTGGGTCCTTATAAAAAGAGATTTCACTCCCAACAAATTGAGAGGTTGAAATATTCGGCAAATTCAAGGAAATATCTGCAGTAGAATTGATATAATACGATTGATAATATGGAGGCATAATGGAACCGGATGCAGTAATAACCGGTCCAGAACGATTCAGTAGTATATTACCCACGCTCAGTGTTCCACCGAAAGGCGAAACCACGATATTTCCCGACGCGATAATGTTTGCACTGAAGGATACTGAATTGGAGAAAAACGCAGTTCCACTGATAGATGTATTTCCGCTAATAATAATATTTGAACGGAACGTTTTATCTCCGCCCGAAATTGTTTGTGCAGATTTTAAATCGACACCTTGTACGTTTGTTGCCACCCAAGTATTTCCGGTGTTCGATGTGCATAAAAATGACGCATAATATTCATTCGCTTGGAATACATAACTGGCCACCGAGTTTCCTCCGTAATATATTTGTTGTCCAGCAGATGCATTGACGGAAACCGACCCATTAAATGTTTTATGCAGATTAAATCGTGTTCCTATATTCAGATTGCCTCTCGTTGGGTCAGGTGTGGGTAAATTAACGGTCGTAGTTGCTCCTGTTATTATAACGTTTTCCGGACTACGAAATGTTAAGTTGACAACCGTATCATTACGCGTTTGTGTTGCCCCCAATTTCATTTTACCGGGCAGAGTTAGGAGAGGCATATCTCCATTTGCATTTCCGTCATCCCCGCCAACCACAAATTCATAATTTGCAGTCGTAGTCGCATTATACCCAATAGCAGTAGAATTCATAAATGTTCCTCCCGTCCCAGAACCCAAATAAGTGGAATTTAAACCGGCAGATTGACCCGCAGAATTACCTATTGCAGTAAAATTATTATTGGTTGAGAGGCTTCCGGCCTGAAATCCAATTATTGTGGAATTATTGGACGCAATATTTTGACCCGCCAAATATCCCACTATGGTGGAATTGTTTGTGCTGGTTGCGCTTGTTCCCGCTTGTGCGCCCAAGACAGTCGTTCCCGATGCGGCGGCGGCAGAATAAAGCGAACCTGCGCCAATAACGCACGTATTTGCAAAATCGCCGGTTGATATGGCTAATGTGCTGTCTCCAATAACAACGTTATTTATGGCCGCCGATGTTTGAAGTGCCGCAGATGCCGCATTTGTTCCAATCAATACATTTTGTTTTCCGTTTGCAGCGGCTTTTCCAGATTGATACCCGATGGCGATTTGCGAAGAAGACCCAGTTGCACTTTGGAGAGATAATTGTCCGATTGCAATATTATTTTGCCCGGTATTTAGTGCCGTATTAACATTAGAGCCTCTCAATGCAGAAAATCCAATTGCTATATTTTGTGTTGAACTTGCTTGGCGATATTGCCCAATATCTCCAATAAACAGACTTGTATCTGTGGTTGTTGCGGCGGCGAGAGGTTGATATGGGTAAAATCCGCCGGATACGGTAATGGACCCTGCAGTAGATAAATTGCCGACTGTTGCGTTTCCAATAACCACCAGAGTTCCCGACATAGTTGCGTTTCTGCCAGCAACAGATAGATTTCCACCGATAAATACGTTTCCTGCACAAGACGCATCTTGAATACGTGTGAATCCGGCAACAGTTAGATTTCCACTCGCTTGTACGTTTGAAAGAGAGGTTGAACCACCAATTATTAAATTACCCTGGGTAGATGTTATGTTAAATGCAGTCAAATCGCCGGCAATATTTGCGAATCCGGCAACTTGTAAATTTCCGGTCAAAGGTAGAGTAGAACTTGTTATATTCTTTCCAATCCAGAGGTTTCCGGACATTGAGATATTGGCCGCACTCAAATCTTGCATACTTGTTGCGCCCTGTATAGATGTATTTCCTTGGATACGGGCAACTCCAGATACGGTCAAATTACCGTTTGCAGAAATATTGGCCGCAGTTAAATCACTCGCAATAACTGCAGTTCCCGAAACCTGTAAATTCCCCCCGACGCTTACGTTTCCAACACTAGATAATGTGGTTGTTGTTATTCTTCCTGAAACAAACAGATTTCCATTCGAGCTCACGTCAGTGAAATAGGAGTATGCCCCACGGACCATTAAATTACCGGAAATATTAACATTTGCCGCACTAATATCTTGTGCGGAAAGCAACCCGGACGTAATATTCGCGCCATTTGTAAATATTGGCGCAACTGTAAATGTTTTCACTGCCTGAATACTTTGTGCCGTTTTTAAGTCAACGCCTTGCACATTCATAGCCAACCACGTATTACCAGTGTTGGCGATACACAATAACGAAACGTGGTATTCTCCCGCAGGAGAAACATAAGATGTGTATGAGTTCCCCATATAGTAAATTTGTTGTCCCGGTGGAGGATTAATAGTTGCGGTTCCAGTGAATGTTTTTTGGATTCTGAATCTTGCACCAATATTCAGCCATCCTCTCGTTGAGTTAGGAGAAGGAAGTGTAATTGTGGATGGAACAGTTAGAACCACATTTTCTTCCGACCTAAACTGTAGTGTAGAAGTGCTCGTGTTTATGATTTGTGCTCCTCCGATTTTCATTTTATATGGCAAAGTTAAGAGTGGCATATTTCCATCCGTATTGCCATCATCCCCTCCAACCACGACTTCATACGACCCCAACGCTTGTGCGTTCGCTCCCACCGCAGTTATATTTGTGTATGCTCCGCTAGTATTACTTCCCAAGTAAGTAGAATAGGGACCAGCATTTAATCCGGACTGTGCGCCAATTGCAGTAAAATATGCGGATTGTGCATTTTTGCCGGCTAAGTATCCAACTGCAGTTCCATAGTCCGCATTCATTGATTGTCCGGCCAAATACCCGACTAATGTGCTGTTGTTTGCACTCGATGCATTCTGGCCTACATATGCGCCTATGGCGGTTGTATTTAATGCACTATTAAGCACTCCAGTTAATGAAAATGCACCAATTGCGGATATATTGGCATAATCGCCGGTTCCGGTTCCAATTGCGGAGTGTCCCAATACTACATTATTGGTGGATGCGGCGGTTCTAAACCCGGCGCTCCCTGCATAAGCACCGACAAAAACAGACTGCGTGCTTGTTTCGGACGATTGTCCAGCACTTGTTCCAATTGCAACTTGAAAACTACCGGATGTGCTGGAATTGAGAGCCATTGACCCAATAGCAATATTGTTTGTTCCGGTGTTTGAAACTCCTCCACTGGTTGTGCTGCCTTGAAGTGCTCGAGGTCCAATTGCAATAGTATATGCAGAAGAAGCCTGTCTATATATTCCTGTATCTCCTATGAATATTCCCGTACTAGATGCAGGATTTGATGTTGCGGGTTGATATGGATATAGACCCCCAGTTATTGATACGGAACCTGCAGTAGTTATATTTCCGGCTACTACATTTCCAGATATGGTAGTATTTCTAGATACGGTTAAATTCCCAGCAACAGATAAATCTCTCAGATTTGTTCTTCCGGAAGCAACCGTTAAATTTCCGTTTTGTACAGTCAGATTTGTTCCCACGACTACATTTCCGTTTAAACTGAGGTCCGAACCTAGACTAGAACCGACTTCAATCCATACTCCATCTCCCGCAAGTAGAGAGACACTTGTTTTATAGGGTATGAGATTGAAGGACGAGAGGGTAGTAGTTCCACCATTTGCCATAAATTGGTCTGTAGAAGAATTAAATGTTATATTTATTGTGGAACTGGTGGTCTTAATAAAATTCAGAATAATACCTCTCAATGTATCCGTTATAGCAGGTAATATTATTGTGGTAGATGCAGAGGTTGTTATATTGTATGTGTTATATACCGGCGACCCTACTGTAAATGTGGTAGTAGAAATAGTTGCGGTTTTCTGCAAAACTACACCAGAATAGATAATGTTTTTTGCTACTGATAAATTACTGTTGAACGACGCATCCGTATTGCGTAGAATGAGAGGACCTCCACTGATATCTACAAACCCCTGAATATAAGTTTGTTTCCAGCGGTTAGATGTATTTGCTTGTGCTAACCAATCGCTCATTTATATTAATATAGTTGTTGAAATTGTTATGTATAATATAACTATACATACCAATGCAAATAGGTATTTGAGCCTTCGTGCAATTAATGTCTATCCAACCAGCCGTTTTCGGCTGGTTGGACTTGCTTGGTTTTGTTTCACAAAACCAAGTAGCCATCGACATTCATCAAACCGCGTCGGTGCCTCTAGCCAAATGGCTTAGGCCATTGTGCTTGAGGATAAAGGTTAATGTTAAAACTGCCATATATATCCATTTGTGTGCTGTATATTTCCATTTACTACTAAAGCACTATTTGCATTAATAGTTGTGGTTCCGACACTCATTTTGCCAACTACACTAAAACTACTGTCTATTATTTGCTGTCCGGTTGTTGAGATGGTTTTGTTTTTCAGCAGAATATTACTTGGGTCAATTGAACAGGTAGAAAGTGCATAGTCAGCGCCGGTAGTTGTCGGGTCAAGTTTTGTTATTCCCACCAATCCAGTAGTGAATGTTGATGGCAAAACAGTATTGACAATATCCAATTTAATAACATTTGCATTACTTGGGTCAGTCGGTTTCAACAGATATCCTGCGCGGTCGCTCGATATAACAATATATCCATCATCCGTTTTTCCATTATCTCCTATCTTAATACCACTTCCGACGGAAGAATCCAGAGAAGAGTTCAAATAAATAATGGGTCCCGCAGATATATTGGTTGATTGCGAAACTGTTCCTGTTATGACGACTCTGTCTTTGACTCCACCCAAATAAATAACATTGGAAGTATCTATAGATGGCGAAAAATTGCCTATGCGTATATTACGCGAGTTATATCCGGCAACATTAAAACCGCCAATAGAAATATCGGGGGATGACCCGCCGACAAACCCCTCGTAATAATTGCAGAATGATATGTGTCTGTTATACACATTGCCATTCAGCGAAATATCTCCCAACACAGTTAAATCACGGCGCGCAATAATATCGGAAGATACATCCAGAATTCCATATAACGTAGTGTCCTGGTCAATCCACAAATTACCTCTCACTTCGGCTTCTCCTCCTATTAATATATCGCTGCCTACTGCAACTGCTCCATTCAGCACCAAATTTCCCATAACCGTTGCGTCCGAATCAAACACCGCATTTCCAGATACTTCCAATTGTCCAATAACCGCTGCAGATTGAACATATATGTTTGCGTTCATATATGCATCTCGCTGTACTGATAGGCTGCTCTGTATGTGTGAATTTCCCACAACAGTTAATTGGCCACCGACTTGTGCATTTCCAGATATATTCAGACGGTTGTTTATTTGTACATTGCCTCTCGTTCCACCCATAATTATATTGTCGGTTTCTCCTCCTACGTACAATTGTTTGACCGTATCATTAAGAAGGCGAAATGTAGCAGTATCCGATATAATACTGCCATTTTGGCTCATTTTTAGGTCTCCGGCAACACACATACTGCCCGAAATATCCAGCACATAATTCTGCGATGGTTGAAATAAATTCGGCAAATAAAGATAGAACACACTGCTATTTCCTATTTGAAATTGCGGAATATACTCTTTTCTGGTCTGAGATACGTAGAAGTTCGCATTATCGATACAAGAAATATTCGTTAAGTCATATCTGGAATCCAACAACCGCTCTGCATTTCCAGATATATTCAATTGACTCGTTGGAACTGGATTCCACGTATAATATCCGTCGGTTGAATAGTAAAACAGACCTTGGTTTCCTACAATCAATGCATTGGAACCGTCTAATAGACAGACGCGATTAAAAGTAGCAGAAGCGCCATCTACCTGTACGTTCGTCCAAGTTTGTCCGCCATTATGCGTAAAAGACACATATTTTCCTCCAATAGCACAAATAATATTTTCATCCAACACATTAATAGACGAATATTCTACAGAACCGCTATACGATAATTGTGCGGAAGACGGATTTGCAGTTGCATTCGCACATTTAAATATTTTATTTCCGTAAATACCCCACAAGGTGGTTCCATATCCGGCAATGGATACTAAACCGGAACCGGATAGGTCAATTATTCCTCTATTAAAACTGTTAACATCAAACCCATCGAAATCCGTATATACGATATTACTCAAATCTACCCAAACCACTTTATTGTCGTATCCAAAAAAAGCACGGTTTGAATTTCCTGCAACATAAACGGCCTTAACGCTTGCGGAACCGGTCGGTTCAATGCCGAAAATACGTGGCCAAGCGATTCCGCCCTGATATGAATATTGAACCAGTCCTAATTCGCCAACAACTAACGTAAATGAATTATCCACGACATATGCATCCTGCATATTTACACCATTAATTTCAAATGTGCTTCCCGATAAATCAGGCGCAAAACTTTTCCACGTTTCTCCCCTATCCGCAGTATATATCCATTTTTGTTTATAGGGATTCGTATCGGTATGGGGAGTTCCGATTGCAATCGCAAATTGTGGAGAATCGCGCCCAACAGCAACACGCATTATTTCAAAATCCGTTTTTTGCACAACGGTTATTTCTCCATTATTGATATGCACTGGACCATTGATATCCAGCACATAATCATCTACTCTCGGTGCGTGAGTATTTACACCCAATGTAGTTTTATGGTGAGTATGGCTGCTTCCGGATACTAGGTTGAGAGTCGGCGTATAATTTGCAGAATTATCGGTCAATCCGACCGTTCCCATAGACCTCTCCATTTGGCCATTCGCCGAATATGCTCCTCCTCCAATAGAGAGCCCGCGCTTATCCGGCGCAACAATATTCATAAATGTATTTGCATCGGTGGATGACGAAATGAGGGTTAATGCATCGCCGGTTATAGCCGCAGAATTATCATATACGTCCGGTTGATATACTCCTGCAGAAATATCATATATGGCGACGGTTTCGCCCAATAAGTGTGGCGGTGTAGTTATGTTGTCGGCGTACCGATTTGTTATGGTTGCACGAGATAGTATATTGGTATTGTCCGACACATCAATGTTTAATATTCCTCCAGTTTGGTACTGTATTTTCCCGTCTGGTTGAGAGGATTGAGAGAATGGAGTATCCACATAAAATTCAACTTGTGCAGTTGGTTCTGTTGCACGAATAATAACGCTATGATGTTGCTTGGTTTGGAATGCACTATAAATTTCATTTCCTTGGTGGTTCGCAATATTGAGTGCGAATGGATAACTGCTGGATATATCCAGGGTCGCAATAGGTGATAATGTGTTAATGCCTATATTGCCAGTAGTATCTGTTCCGTATAAATAAGTGGTTAATGTATTCCCGAGATAGATTGCATCGCCTACATATGCATTTCCTTTAATATCTAAACTATTCAATAGGAACACATCTCCGGCACTTACGTGGAGATTACCGAAGATACTGACGTCTGAATTATGAACCGTTATGCTGTCTACAAATAGACGATTTGCAGAAATATCTTCTTCTATTAATAGATTTTTGCCTTTAATGGTGCTGTCAAATCGGGCAGTATCAGACACGTGTAATTCACCGCAAATATCGAATGCACCATAATATCCTTGGCGGAGAGTAAGAACATCGGATGCGATGGAATATACACTGACATTATTCAATTGATTCATTTGTTGTACTCCACCGTATTTTTTCCATCCTGTTGCCATATTGTATAATAGTTGTGAGAGGTTATTATACAATACGCGTATTTTTTGCGTGAAACCGTATCATCGCGGAATCGTATATTATATTCCGCAAGTCATTCCATATTTCTTGCAAATATACACTAATTCTGTGTAGGAACTGTTGTGTTTGTGTTTGTAGGAACTACTACATTCTGTGTAGGAACCTCAATGGCTCCGCCTCATCCTCCTCTCATTTTTCGTGTTTTGCGAGAGGATAAACGGGGAGATTTTCTTACTTTCGTAGCAGATATTCCCATTTTACCGGTGCATTTTTTAACAAATTTCCGGATTTCGGGCATTTTCTGTATCATTGTTGCAACAACCTCTCGATAGAATGGTCGGTATTTCGGCATTTCCCTCTTCAATTCGTCTTCGCAAAACCATCGTATCTCTATTTTCTCAAACAATTTGGTGTCATTCAACATCTTCTTGTTCATACGGTCCCACAAAAACTGATGATTATTGTTGTAATAGAGAGGTAAATCCGGGTCATATTTGTAGCACATAACATGCACAGTATAATTCAGGTTCGAGTCTTTCGCATTCGTATGTGTAAATGCAAATGTTCCTCCGGATTTCTTGATATGTTGATGAATCTGTTTGGGGGTTCCCAGAAACCCGGTCAATTCTTCACTGCCTTCGCGAATCGCGGTTTCAAATGGTTTTTCTCCCTGGTCAATACCTCCTCCGAAATCGGAGAATCCGTGGGCACTGTCTTCCATTGGGTTCTCTTTTCCGAATAAAAAATACAATTTATTCTTATGCAACGCAACGGGTAATATACTCGAACCTGGCATTATATAACATTACCTCTTATATGAAAACGCGCCAAATGGATTTCGTGTAGCGGGTAGTTGTATTCGTTTTGTTTCGCCAACTGGAGCAGCCGCAGATGTTCCCGATATTTTTTCCATAACGTCGTCATATTCCGGAATAGGGTCGGTGTCTTTTTTCGGTTCAGGAATCGTTCTTTTTCCAAACGCAGAAGTCATCCATCTATCGGTTTGGGCCGTGGGGTCTTCGGGTTTTGCAAAAGATGCGTAAAATTCTACGACAATCGGATTTGCGCTTATTTTTGCGGGGTCAAAATCGGACAAATAGAGCCCATCTAAAGTTTTTACACGCGATAAAGCAACATACGACTGGCCATATTCAAACACGGATTTCCCAATATCCATATCTGCAATATCCAATGTTGCACCTTGGATTTTATGGATAGTCATCGCCCACGCCAAACGCAGGGGGATTTGACTCACTACAATTGTCGGATATTCTTCGCACTGTCTTGAAAACATATTGACTTTTCTTATACTTCCATTCACGAACCTAACTATTGGCGCAAGAACCGTAGTTCCATTGGGGGCAGCAGATTCCGCAAAATCTACAACAATTCCCTGTGACCCATTACAAATTCCCGATTCAATATCCAAATTGGCAGTGCACATAACTAGTGTTCCAAGTTTAAGACGTACGGTTTTTTCCGTCTGCAGAGAATCCGTTATTTTTTCCGCTTCTATCTGTACCTGGTCTGGAGTTAATTGTTCTCCGCGCATACACAGTTCATATGGAATCGGTTTTCCACTTTCCACATAAACGCGCGAATTTGTCTGGATAATTGGGTTATATGAGTGTTCTTCGTTTTTTAACTTGGAATATGTCGTCGTATTGATATAATCCACTTTGGTTCGCAACGGAAATAGTTTTGTCGGAACAATTCCATCTTCCCTAACTATCGGTTCTTGACCGTGGACTCGTTCTGCCAGAATATTTACACTTTCCGCAGATATATTGCCGTGGCGAATTTCCTGCAGAATATTGATATATTTTGGGTCAGTCTGTCGGAAGAATGTCGTTAGTTCTATGCAATTTTCGGGTGGAAATGTTGTGGCCCAATCTTTGTGTTGAAAACAGAATTCGCCACTAGATGGGTCTCCGCTGTCTCCAATTGGCGGTAATTGGAAGAAATCGCCAGTGAATACGAGTTGCAGTCCACCGAATGGTTTGTTGAGACGGAATATGGACCGGCCGATTTTATCCAGAATACCGAATATTTTGCTGGACATCATACTGATTTCATCAATAACCAAGACTTTCACTTGCTTCCACGCTGCAACTGATGCACGACTACTCAGAACCCTGCGAACAATCTCATTCGGGTCTCCTTTACAAAGACGAATCCCACTCCAAGAATGAATGGTTTTCGCCTTGCAGTTGAGAAGAACCGCCGCACATCCGGTCAATGCACATACTTGATGTGTTATCATTTTTGACGACATATACTGCACAAGAAATTGAATGAATCGGGTTTTGCCAGTTCCGCCCGGTCCAGTGACGAATATGTTTTTTCCAGTTGCAAATTTCGCAAATGCATAGGCTTGTTCGGGAGATAATCCTTCATAACTGGCCGCCAATTCGCGGTTATGAAAGCATCCATAGGTAGAAGTCATTTTGTTTGCAATTTAACTAATAATAATCAACTTGGTATATTTATCCCTATGTCTTTTTGTTTTTATCCTTAATCAATTTTTTTAGAGCCGAAAACTCGGGCTATGTCGCGCTCCGCTATTTCTGCACAATGTTCTCTTAATTCTACAATAGTCTTGGACAATCTCATCTGTTTCGCCATATCATTTGCAACAATATACCTCGGTGTTCCTCCCACATTAATACATATATGTTTTACGAGAGGATAGAATGCGTTCATTTTTTGATAGACAATATTTATCCAATCGTCGCAGCACCAATTAATGATTTCCGGGGGGAAATAATAGCCGAATAATTCCATATGTTTTCTGGAAACGAAACTCTGTGTCAAAATACGCGAATTATTGTTCATTGGTCCAGTCATACCGACGCCATTTGATTTCAGCAGAGTTTGAATACAATCATTCACCCATCCTCTCGTTTCAAATGCAATATCATCTCCACATTGTAAGAAATAGTCATAACCATCTGCATACGCTTTTTCGAATAAGCGATTCCACATAACAGTTAAGTGTCCCTTCGCAATATCATCCATATAAATGAATTCTATGGAAACATTTGAGAGGATACTGGCGAATCGCGTAAAATACTGTTTGATTGCATCTTTGTCGTAAATGCGGTCGCTGCGGTCAATGCCAATATAAAATCGGTAGGTGTGTTCTTTGTCATATGTTATACCGAATGTGCGCATTGTATGTGCGTATAAGTAGGTGTCTTTTGCAGAAATCCACTCATTGCGTCCATTGGAAGTAGATGGAATTAACAGTGCGATTTTGGACATTCTTGTATTTGTGTTATTTGTTATAAACAATATATTTATTGTTTATATCGCTGTTTGGTAAAAGGGATGGGTAAACCCTACTCGTATTCTACCTCTAAGCACAATGAATATTCGGCACCATTTAAACATACCGGAACTCCACATTCATCTACTAATTTTAAGTGCAACCTCTGGAAATCGACCTTACCTGAATAAGTACGACGGTCGCTCAACAAAAGTCCATTGAAATTATTTGCGATTAACCACGACCCAAACCCAAACGAAGAACGATTAATTGCAATTCGTGCAAGTATATTCTTCTGAATGAGAGACGTTGTCCTAGGTGCAATGAACGAATTCGGCGCACTACCCACAAATTCATCCATAATTAAATACAAATAACGAGAGGTTGTCAATTCATAAATACCTTCCGACGAAATAGCAGACTCTCTTGCAACAGTATATGTCTTATTACGAAATCCGAGCAACCACCCCAAACTCCGCTTAAAATCATAACGTGTTTGTCCGCCATTATCCGCAATATCAAAATGTAACATATATGAGTTGGATACGTCCACATTTTGAACAGTTGTTTTGTAATTAGACCCAGACAGATGGAGGTTATGGAATCCAAATGCCAGAGCTCCAATTTGGTCGTTAATCGCAGTATATAATGTGGAAGCCGTATATTCTCCATTCGGAACAACGACTAAACCCTTAGTTCCATTAACAACAATTTGAAAACAATTATTTCCAATATTATCGGAAATATTGTAAAATGTTATTGGTATTTCCATATTGCGAACAATAACAGATTTAACATTATTGATTCTTTCCGGCAGCGTTATGGTGCATACTGCAACAGAATAGGGGTCATAATCAGAATATTCATCTCGGAAAACGGTATCTAAATTAATATATTTTCGTTTAGTGGGCTGACTAACATTGGTCATAACCATATGATTATCATATTGTGTAATTTGCGGCCCAAGAAAAAGCGATTTTCCGTCTGCATATTGCATTCTAACAAATAATTTTTTATTAAACTAATATTTATATATAACTTTATTTTTCCTACATAGACACTTTGGAACAGTATTATTACAAAATTGAATGGCCTCGGGTACTTATTGTAAGTTCTGTCAGCATACTT
>Ga0194129_10007797_pt1 | contig 12613 bp, 5 predicted proteins | sample TA2KigCa35mmetaG_FD_150862 | JGI IMG/M metagenome (GOLD analysis project Ga0194129, IMG submission 150862) | Freshwater microbial communities from Lake Tanganyika, Tanzania - TA2015038 Kigoma Deep Cast 35m | ecosystem: Environmental > Aquatic > Freshwater > Lake | place: Tanzania: Lake... | reverse complement strand
ACGGCAAAGTCCTACCCCGTCAAGCTGGCGAGTCCCTCCGTGTACGATATCAAGATGACCTTCCAGTATTCCAATGAGATATCGATCTTTGGAAATCAGTTTACCAAGATCAACCTTACCATCCAGAACCGAATGACCGACTTTACCCTTATCAACGTCTCCCTGGAGAACGTCTCCGTTCCGAGCGGCATGACCTTCAATGGGTTTTCGACGATCCCCTCCATTTCACCCCTGGAAACAGTGAACACCACCCTGAACATCGATTTTAACGAGGTTCAGGCCACCCCCGTCACCTTCACCTTGAAATCGACAAGTACCTTCACGAACCCCGATACGTCAACAACCGTCAACCAAACAAAGAGGTTCACCGGACTTTCGATCGTCGCCCCGTCCAACGATCTGTACTTTGGAACCGACGGTCCGAATGTGGTTAGTATTTCGAAGGTTAGTAGTGATGGTGTGGTTAGACTTTACAACGACATCGATGTCGGTGGAGAGTCCCCGGCGATCTTTGTTGACAACGGGGATGTTTATTCCGCCTACTCGAAACGGTTGGTTACCTTCACGGAATTCATGAGTATTACCGTTCAGAAATCCGATTCCGATCTTGACTCTGAATGGATCGTTACCCGGAGATACACGGATTCCTTCGTCGAGTACTTTAAGCCGAGAATCCAGAAGACCTCCAAGGGAATTCACTTGATCTACTTCCGTCAGGATGGGTTCCTCTACGTCGAAACCTTCAATCCTCTTACCGGCGCGCTTATCGGCGACCCGGTCAAGACGGTCATCAACTCAATAACGATCTCCAACCCGGAACAACTGACGAGCTACTCAACAACCGATTATCTCTATCTCGCCCTTCCGGAACCCGGAACCGGTAATATCAAGGCCTATAAGTTTGACGCCCAGACGCTATCGCTGGTTTGGAGCACGACGTTTAACGGCGGTACCCCTCTTAACGCGAAATCCGGATTGGTGATGAAATGTAGTGCCAACGATCCTTACGAGGCCCCGGAGAACGTATTCATCGCCTACGCCGACAACATGACGGATATCAAGTTAACAATGTTGACCGCATCCTTAGGTACCGTAGCCTGGACTTCAAGTTGCGGACTCTCCCTGGCGGATATTTACGATAAGCGAATCCACGGGATGGTGGTTTTCGGCGGTTACCCCTCGATGTTCTTTATCAGGGATCGTACGACCTACACCTCATGTACCGGAGTCAAGTTTGATGATCTCGGAAACATTATCGATACCAAGGATGTCAGTTTACCGGTCGATCTTGAACCCGCCCTTATCGACGGTTACCCGATCGTGCTTACCAGGTCGCCCTGGGATGTTATCTTTATGGAATTCTACACCTTGGCAGAACTCGATTACGTGGAGGTTAGCCCTACAAGAAGACTTGGTGTCGTGGCGGTTGAGGCGCCGTTCTCCTACACGATCGATGTTCCGGAATCCGAGCTCTCGGAATTCCAGATGGGCAGTTTGACCGCCGGTAACACCTTCCTGGTTTACACGGATCAGAACGTTGGTCTCTCCGGGGTGAGACTGGTGAAGACAAACTCGATAACCGCCACCATTCTATCTGACATCCTGGTTGATCTGAATGGTCAATCTCCCTCCGTTTACGTTCAGGGCAATCACGTTTACGTTTCCTATATTCGTTATCAGTCGGCGTTCCTAGGAAGTACCATGTTCGTCAGGAAGAAGTATTTAGGAACTTCCAATCCTCCGACACTTCTGGAAACCGCCGAGACCGGTTATCCGGATTCCACGCCCTCGGTCTTCCGCCCACGGCTTGTCGCCTCCTACGATCATCTATACGGAGCCTACGCTCGTCAGGATGGGCTTCTTTACCTGGAAAAGATGTCATTGACAACCGCGGAAACGGACATTGTTTTCAGAACATCCTTTAACGTTTCCGGAATTAATCCCTTATCGATCGTGGTGTACTCCGGACCGGACAACTTCAATCTTGCATTCCCGGACGGTGTTCTTAACCAGGTCATACTTAGCAAGTATGACGCCGATCTCGTACAGACCTGGAGCATCACCACCGCGGAGACCGGATGTTCAGAACTTATGGTTAGGGAGGATTTCGGTTCCTTACTGGTTTACAACAAGGCCGGTAACCTGAAGATTGCCAAGTTCAACAAGGACACCGGTGGTCTGGAATGGGTCTATACGATCGGTCTGGCTTCCAACTTTGTCGGTGGAAGAATCCATTCCTTCTACTCCCTTTTCAATTATCCTCTTATCTTTAACGTTGAGAATATCACCGGAAACGCCCGTGCCATCAAGTTCAGTACGGAAGGCGAGCTCGTCTCGAATCGTTCAACGGCACTTGCCGGGTTAACAACCTCCGAAATTCAGAACTACCCTGTTGTTATTTCCCGATCGCCCTGGAACACACTCTCCCTCGGGTACTACGCCGGAACCGGGGTTGGTTCAATCGTTGTCTCCCCGACGAAGACGATCGCCATTCGTTACTTCTCAGCCGCCCTTACCAATCCTCTTCCCGTCCCCGCCCTGGAGGTTTCCGATAATCAGGTGGATGTTTACGAGGATTATGCCTACTACGTACATACGCACGATGCTCTCGGCCTGCTAGTTACCAAACATCTCCGAAGTTCCGGTGCGGTGGTTAACAGCTACTCGATCCCGATCACTCCCGGGATACCATTCTCCCCCTGCCTGCGATACATCCCGTCCACTAATCGACTCTGCGTTTCCTATTGTACGTTTACCGTCGGTTATACGGAGATCGTTGAGATGTTCATGGTAATTCTTAACGCCGCCGATCTCAGTTTGATAACCTCGACATCCAGAGGTCTTCCCGACCCGTCTCCGGACACCTTCATCCCGAGAATCTCCCTTTCGGGAGATCAATCCTCCGTCCATCGTGTCTACGAACGTTACGTCCACGACCTCGTCATCGAGAGGTTTGATCTTACGAGCTACGCGATCACTGATCCGGTTAACACCGGAATCCACTACCTGGGAGGTTCCGTTCGGGATATTTCTCTCTCTCGAGGAGGTAACGCTGGAGAGGACGAGGTCTACCTGGTTTATCCCCCCGTCTCCGATCTCACCAAGGTCAACGTTCGCAAGTACAACATCATTAATGGAGATGAGTACGATCAAATTTGGGAATCCTCCGACGTTATCGGTTCGGACTACCCGGGAGAAACCAAGAAGTTCACCCTGGCGAGAACCGATGATTCATCCATTTACGTTTCCTACACTTCCGGAGGTTCCAATTTGGTGATCACACGTTTGAACGAGGATGATGGTTCGGCCGACTGGACAAGTTTGGTTCTCATTATCCCGGGTTCTCAACGTCTCTCTCACGGTATGGATATTTTCAAGGGTTTCCCGATGGTCTACGTCATCCGGTCGTCCACCGACGAGGTTGTGTTCTTCAAGTTTAATCCGGACACCGGTGTCCAGGTTTCCTCCCGAACCACCAGTCTTGTCGGGTTCAACTATTCGGCCAACGTTACCGCATCAACCTCCCCGGTCGTTCTTTCCTATTACCCATGGGATTACATCACCGTCGTCCACTTCACCCCGACGGTCGGTCTTTATTATCAACCGTCCAGAAACGTCTCCGTTCGTCGATACACGGCTGCCGTCACCTACTACCTACCGAGCCACTCCGCCGACGTTCGTACCTCACAAGGCGTTTATCAGGAGGAGGGAACTGCCCAGACCGTCTCCTACACTTCAACCGGAGGGGCGAATCTTTACTACTTTAACGGTTCGATAATTTCCATCACGACCACCGTTTCGACCAACGGCTACCGACCTTCCTTGACAAAGATCGTCACCGATACAAACTTCCTCTTCCTTTCTTACATGGAGAGTTTCAACACGTTTACCGAGGTTCATCGTCTGGGACTCTCCCGTTACTCTCTCCCGGGAACCTCCGTTTGGTCAAGAATCGGCGACGATGATCTTATCTTCCCGGATGGTTCGTTCGTCAACTTCCGCCCCTTGGTTAAGGTTTACGCGGATCGTCTCTTCCTGGTTTACGTCAGAGAGGACGGGTTCATGGTGATCGAGGAGCGATCGAAGTCTACCGGAGCTCTCGTTACAAGGTTGGTTACCGGCCATTACGTCCCTAACCCCACCGAGATGGTTGTCGATGGAGATTACGATCTTTGTATCGGATACGTTAACGGCGGTGATCAGATTAAATTGATTAAGTACGAGATTACCAATGGGGCCTTCGGCCAGGCCTGGGTTTCCACATTAACGGCCTCGACGTCTCTTGAGAAGAGATCCCTGGAACTTGTTCAGAATATTTCCGAACACGTCATCGTCAGCTATCTAGGTTACAACTCGATAACCGGACTCCAGGACGCCTACACCTTCCGGGTGAATCAACTTACCGGCGCCCTCGTTTGGTCACTTCCGATAACGACCGGTCTTCCGTTAAGTTTGCGATTCAGCGGAATCAATTACGAGGGTTCGTTTGTCAACACCTCTCGTGTGTCCGTTAGTTCGACGATTGACGTTACGACGTTCTCCGCCAACGCCCTTGGTAACGTAACCAAACTCTACATCGGTTCTCTTCCCGGCGGAACTCCTCTTTACGACGGAAACCCCCTGGTTATGTTCAATCAAGGAGAGGGTTGGGTGATCTTTACCTATCGGGATACCTCGGGAACCTTCCGAATGCTCAAGGAGGTTGTCGGTGAGGGGTCCGTCAGGGTTGATTTCAACTCCAAAGGTTACGCTACAACATCAGGGTACGATTATTGGTGGAGACCTAGAATTTTCATCAACCCTTCGATCCGGGGAACGGACATCGAGGAAAAGACGCTCGTCAGTGGAAAACTTAACGGACCTTATCGTAAATGGTACCCTAACGGTCATATCCAAACGGTCCGGTTCTATAACATGGGTGTCATTACCTCCTACGAGCAAAACTTTAACAAGGACGGTCAATGGGATAAGGAGATTGTCAACTACTCCGGTACTTCTGTACTCAGAGAGTGGGATCTTCCGTCAAGAACCGATCTTCTCGCGGTGTTCAACAACTTTGACACGAATGATAACGGATTTATCTCTCAGGCGGAACTCCTGGCAGGGCTGACGAGTTACGGCCTAACAATCCCGGTCGAACAGTTTGCCCTTCTCGTGCAGAGGATGGATAAGGATGCATCAGGAAATATCAATTATCGGGAGTTCGCCAGTGTTATTCCGATCTCTCCCTACACCGAAGGAATTACCACGACGATCGGTTTCGACCACGCCATCAAGACCCTGGAATGTGCAATCACCGATGGTAAACGTAATGGTTTGTGTACGGCATATTTCAATTCTCTTCCCGCGGGACGCACTTTCATCGTCAGTAATTACACCAACGAAAAACTTAACGGTCCGTACGTCGAGTATCATAACGACGAAAGTCAGAAGGTTGTTGTTACCTATGTTATGGGCAAGCGCTTCGGAATTTATAAGGAATTCAACAGTCTTGAGTACGATAATTCCCTTCGTCAAGAAATTGTTTACGACCCACCCGGAAGGGAGAACGGAGTGAAGTACATTTACAACGAGACCGGCGGATGGGCGAAATATCAATCGACCCTCTTCAATAATCCTGCCAATCCGACAATCTGGTTGGAGATTATCAATCGTTGGTCGGAGACTGTTATTAAGAACAAGTACTATATTGATTACAAGAAGCGTGTGGGTGGAGGAATGTCGACCAATCTGAAGATCGGAGCCTACCTGGAGAGATACGAATCCGGGGCTCTCAAGGTTACCGGTACCTACGTACGAGGTTTGAAGTCCGGACTTTGGACGACCTACTACGAAACTCCAAACGTAAAGGAAGTTGAGGAGAACTTTGTGAAGAATCGTCTCTCGGGGGTGGGTGGTCGTAAAACGTACAGTAAGACCGGGGTGTTGATTAGCTCGGAGAACTTCCCGGTCTATACTTAACAAAAATGAGTTTGGCAAAGAACGTTTACAATACCCTCTGGGGAAGTTCGGAGGTTCCGGAGAATCGAACCATTACCTTTCTACTAAGTAATTTGAGTTACATTATTTTCGGTATTCTACTGATACTGAAAAAGACAAACGATGTGTACGACAGCGATCGAATAACCCGCGCCTGGATTCTTCTTCTTATTGGATTTGTTTCGACGGTTTTCCATTCGAATCAGGTGGCTCATGGTCACGACGATCATCGAACAGGTGTTTTCCATTTCCTGGATGTTTCGATGGCAATTCTGGGGTTTGTTTTCGCGGTTTTTATCCGGGGAATCGATAACATCCCAACCCTCGCCTACATCCTGGTTTTATCATCTCTCCCCTTCTATTTCTACAACGGACGATACTACTGGCTGGCTCATTCAATCTGGCATCTAATCTCGGCGACGGTTCTCTTCGTCATCCTGGATTACTAAATTAAATTTAATTTTAAGTTTTAGAAACTTAGAATTAACAACCTTTATTTTATAACACACTTTGCAAACGGAAACGGGAGGAACAGTTCTTGCACGTGGCGAACTGGGAGGCTGCCTCGTCGGCCGCACGTGTAAACACCTGACCCTCGGCAACCAACTTCTTCTGACCGCAGTTCGGGCAGGGTTTGGGAAGTGTGAACGCCGTGGTACGATTCCGGAAGAACACAACCTCGTAATCCTGGAAGTCGGCAAGTTTGCCACGGAAGTTATCGTTCCAGGCCTGGAAATCAAAATCGAGATCGTTCTTCTCCACGGCCTCCTTAACTACATTTTCAAACACCTCCCCGTAAATACTCTTGTTCAACTCGATCTCGGCGAGGATGTTTCTCACGGTCTCCTCGATCAACGGAACGTCAAGGTCGTTGAACACCTTGATCTCCTCCTCGGTAACCAACCCCTGTTCCAACTCAAAGGCGAAGATTTGCCTCTTCAACATATTGATTGCCTTTTTTTGAGCCCAGGAAACCACGGTGGGGTTTCCGGAGACCATAGGTTCGGCAGGTTGCGCGGAGGGGGTGGCGCTCGGACGGGCTCTGCCTCGAATAACGGTACTCATCGCTTTTACTTACTACAAATCCTTTTTGAATAAGAAACCGCGAAGTTTCGTATTCGCCACCACCATATTTTTTATTTTAACCCCCCCCCTAGGCCGCCATCCAACACCCGAGAAGGAACGTTATTACAGGGATGAAGATTCGATTGTTATCGATCATGAAGTAAAGAAATCCGAACGTCTGGTCGATAATATTATAAATAACCGGGTGGAATTGATACTCGAGAAATTCATCCGGGGTGTTAAACATGTCGTTCCACATTCCTCGTTCAATGTCATCGGCGATAATCTTCTGAACGGAATCAAAGGCGAGACCGAGAGGAACACGATCGCGAAGTTGATCCATTAACCATCCGAAAATGTTGAGAATCGTCGAGGCAAATATCTTGAGTAAACACCCCAAGGCCTTAAGTTCGATCTTGGAAATTGAATCGTCCTCAACCTCCTCCCCGACAACCGAACCCCCTTTTTCATTACCGTTCATGCCAAGTTCACCACCGAACATCTTCAGCAGTGAGCCCATCATTTTTTCGATTCCGGGTGGGAGAGGAGGCATCTCCTTCATAGGTTTCCTCTGGGGTTTCTTATCATCAACGGGGGTTCCGAGCTTCACCGGTTCGGTCTTCACCTCCTCTATCTTTGGATTGACAACGGAGGATGTTGGGAAAATTTCCTCCTCCTGGTCCTCCTGTTGATTCTGGAAATAGTTATCCGTTTCCTTGTTCAGGGGTTTGATTTCCCATTCGGCAAAAATGTTTTCGTAGGAATCGTTATCGTTGTTCATTTCAAAGTTGGACATTGTTTTCTCAAGGTGTTCCGTTATTAGGAGTAAGGTTTTGAGGATTAACTAACCGGTACATTTTAAATTTTCAACCTTCATACTTTTTCCACCTCGATAAGTTCCTACCGCCAGGGAGAAATTTACAGACCCCACCCCGTTGAAAAAAACCTGAGACACTTTATCCCCCAAGAAAATTCTACCAGAATCCCCCCACCTGCGATATTCAAGTATTAAGCCAAAAGTATTATAGTACGTTTATCGTCTATGTCGATTTAGTAGATCAAAAAGAACAAGTATGAATTCGTTTTATGAAAACTTCGAGAGGAACGTCACCGGACTTTCAACCGATGTGGTGAAGACGATCCGGCTCCAGGTGGAGGAACTTCTTGAAACCTTTCCGAAGATAAAACCCGGGGACGTGAATGTCGAAATGGAGTGTCGTTACAAGAACGCCTCCTCGGACAAGATCGTAGGACCGCTGATCTCCGAGTTAGAAGGTAAAGGGGGTTTATCGAAGATCGTTAGTGAAATCACGGATGTCAATCATAATCTTGGTAAGTATCAAGGATTTTTCATGACGATCCGTGAAACGACATCGACGATCAACCCTAACAAATCCTCCTACGCCAAAATCCGTGTGATGTTCAATCGTAACTCACCGGCGTCCTCCGTCCTGGAGTTCTTTGAATCGATGGGTGTCAAGTTGTCCTTCTCTCTCGAAATCACCTCCCAGGGGTTCTGTGACGAGGTTCTCTCCAAGGCACTCGGTAAGGAGGATAATAAGGAACCTCTTAAGAGAATCAAACAGAGAACGTCGTTCCTTGACAGTGCCACCAACTTCTCATTTGATATCACACAGGTCGTTCAGACTAACACGATGAGAAAGGAGACCGAGGTTGAGGTCGATTGTACGGTTCCGTTTAATAAGTTCTTGGGTCAGGAGGTTGAACCCTTCGGTCGTGTAAAGTCGTTTATTTCCTTCTGTGAGGAGAATGCCCGTACGTTAGTTTATCGTACAAGGTCTCTTATTCCGAATTTCATTCTCGAGGATGCCATACTGAAAATCAACAAGGGGCTCGGGGTGGAGAACCCGAGGAACTGGAGAATCGAAAAGCAAATACCCCAGGTTCGTAACTTCCAGGTTCAGGACCTCCTCAAGGAAAATTACAAAGGGTACGCCACGACCCCCAAGGCCGACGGTTATCGATACTTCATGGTTTTCCTGAAGAACACGATTCTTTACGTCCGCCCCCCGAACATTTATAAGGTCGTCTACGAGGGCAAGGACATTCCTCAATCATGGGTTGGATTTGTTTTCGACGGCGAATTGATTGGAAAGGAACATTGGAGAGAGGAGAACATCGATAAGAAATTCCTCGACGGGGTCGATAACTACTATTGTATATTTGACGTTCTCGGGTTTCCCTCGGAGGAAACCTTCCCGTCGAACCAGAGGAACGGAGTGCTCCAAAGAGTCAACTGTCTTAAGTCATTTTTCGAAGAGGTACGCAGAAATTCCAAATTAGGAAATTTATTCTGGTCGAACACCTACAACTCGATTTATTTCCAACCCCCCTCCAGTACAAGAATCAAGACCCCTATTATGAAAACATTCTTTGAAATCAAACCCTACGACGACTCCACCGAGACAACCTGGTACTCGTCGGACGCCTTCTTCGACACCCTCCGTCCAAAGTTGCGATACGTGGACGACGGCCTGATCTTCACCCCCACAAACGCCACCTATCCTCAACTCTCCTCTCAGGAAAACATGTCCCTCAAGTGGAAACCTCTTGAGATGCTCTCCATCGACTTCCGTTACAAGACGGGTGGTGATCTTTACGTCTGGAGGTCTGACTCCAAGATGGAGGAGGATGTCGAAACGCCGGTTGAGGAGCGGGAGGTTCCTTTCCGCGGCACTCCGTTCTTCCCGCTCACCAGGGAGCAGATCATCATCGTTAATCCGGATAACGTACGACTGGCGAACGAGGGAATTTACGAGTTTATCTTCGACGTCAAACGCAAGGTTTTCCGGGTTACCAGACCCAGATTTGACAAATCGATGCCGAATACCATCAAGGACTCCGCCCAGATATGGACGGATTACAATCGACCGGTGACGGAGAATCTTATCAGAGGTATCGGTCGTGACGGGTTGATTGAAACCTCCCGTGAGGTAATGTGGTCCTGGGCAGAACATTTCCTGGCAAAGGCAACCGGTCCGATCTTTGATTTTACGGATTTCCGTCCGTCGAAGGAACTTCCGATCCGTTTCCTGGAGAACAACACCTTCCGAATTCTGTTCAAGGGCATTCCCGTCTTCCGAATCGGTCAACCCTTTTATTTCGATTTCCCGGACGCTCTTATCATGCCCTCCGATCCAAACTCTCTTCCGGATATCGATATCCTGATGATCAACGGTCAACAGTTGATGCTTCTCGAGGGGCGGGAGGGAGTGGTTGTCGGGAACAACAAGGTTATCGGTGAATCCTACATCCAACTTCTCAAACTTCTGGTTTCCAGGTCGTCCAGGATTTTCGTTCGTAACCTGACAACCATCATCCCGAGGGAACTCGCCACCCTTTTCCATCCGGATACATCTTCCTACGGGAACGAGGAGGAACTCCGGGTTACGAGGATCGATGACGAGTCGGTCGATGTCGAGTTTCGTTACGGGGGTGTGTTTTACGACGTATCCACCAGGTCCTACGACTCGATCATTCGTTCCAGGGCGCATCTTCGCAACCTCGAACCCGGTCAGTACGTCTCCGCCGGTCATCGAATCAAGAATGAACGTCTGGAGGACAACGGCCCGGAACTCATCCTCTCCGGCAAACACTTCGGAAAACTTTACGATTATCTTTACAACGTCGTGTTCACCAGAACTCAACTTCAACCCTACCTTCAATCGTTATTCACCCGGGAGGAAACCTCCGACACCCCCCTGGAGAATATTATCAACAAAGGCGGAAAGAAACTAATTTCGGAGAAGTCTCAGGAAAGCGTAGTTGGGGAAGAACCCCTTAAGGAGGAGTTTGTCTTTGAAAACGCCTTCGACACGGATAAGGGGGAGGGAGAGGATATCGACAAGGAATTCTTCCAGGGGGTGGAGTTGGTGAGGGAGACATCGAGGAATCCCGAGGTTGGGGATTTGTTTAACGTGATCAGCAAGACCCTGATGATTTTGGAGACGGAGGCCTCCCCGGGAACACTCCTCTACGCCGAGGACCTGGTTACCAAACGTGCCGCTGAACTAAGATTAGTTTTCGGAGGTTTGGTGAAGAACGGAGAGGAACTGATCAAGGCGGTTTACGAACGACTAGGCCTGGGTTTGGTGTTCCTGAGGAGAATTAAGAATTCCACAACCATCGAATCATACTTCTCCAGGTTCTTCCAACCGGAAATCTACAACTCGCCAAAGTACGGATTCCTACTAATCGAATCAAGGATGGAATCCAAGGACTTGTTCTCGAGATGCAGTCTTCTGGGCTATCGGGGTAAGTTTATCCTTCATCATACCGATCCTCTGCTTCCTTTGCTTTTCAAGAATAAGTTGACGGAGATTGATTTGATGGAAGCAAAGTTGAAGATCGCCCCGGGTAACTCCGGAAAGGTGAAGATCGGTTCGACAAGTTGGAATTCCCTTCATCGATTGTTCAACTCCCTGAGATTTATCTACCCGGGAGCCCCGGATGCCAATCGCGAGTACGTTCAGGAAATTCTTAAGGAAACCACGGATAACAAGGCCGATTACCTGATCGAAATGGACGTACCGACCCGTTTCCGTAAGCAGACCTGGGGAGTTGCCCTTCTCGAAAAAATCAGCAGGTTTGAAGAGAGAGGTGTTCGTCCGGATTCGCTTTTCGAGGATCGGGCGGAGAACGAGTTCAGTAAGTTACTTGAAGGGTTTACCGAGAAGAACCTTCGGGAATTGCTCGCCACCGGAGATGCATTCCTTTATGATTCGACCTACCCGAACAACCTCTACGGCAAGGGTCTTATGTACTTCCGAAATTCCATCAAGGGGTAATTCTGAAATAAAATTATCCACAAGTGAAAAATTACCACACAGAGAAACTAAAATAAACCATTTTCTTACTTAATGTAAATAAGAAAATCAAATGATTGAACAAACTATTCGTATCGCCCGTAACCAAATTACCCTGGAAACAACTCCCGTAACGGAAGAATCCATCCTGAAAGTAGAAACCTTTCAACCGAGGGGACTTCCCGGGGTGACCCTGGAGGTGGTGGTGGATGAGGAGTCGTGCTCGTTAACGAAATCAAAACATTTATTATACAAAAATCGTTTGTTAAAATCTCAACCATGACAAATCGCAAGGTGGACTCAATAGTTTTTGATCTCGATAAGTCGATCATCTATACGGAATCGTCGTCCGTCAAGGAACTTTACCGTTCGGGAATTTTGGAAGATTCTAAATTCTTTCCCGCCCAATCCCGAATCTACTACTTTGATCTTGCCTCGAGTCGTCCGGCCCCGAAGGATAAAATTCAGGTGGAGGGTGTAAGTTCGATGTGGGGAAGTCTCCGACCTTTCGCCCGGGAGTTTTTAAGATTCTGTTTCAAGAGGTTCAAACGTGTGATAGTTTTCACCGCCGGAACGGCCGATTACGCAATCCCCATTTGCGACTATCTTTTCCGGGGAATTCAGAAACCTTACATGATTTGGAGCCGCGGTCATTGCGTTCGAGTCCAGGAGAAGGCAAAGGATGTTGACAAGAGACTGGTCGATATCGGTTACTATCCGTCGCTTTCCGTCTCGGATGATTC
>Ga0194129_10007792_pt1 | contig 12617 bp, 14 predicted proteins | sample TA2KigCa35mmetaG_FD_150862 | JGI IMG/M metagenome (GOLD analysis project Ga0194129, IMG submission 150862) | Freshwater microbial communities from Lake Tanganyika, Tanzania - TA2015038 Kigoma Deep Cast 35m | ecosystem: Environmental > Aquatic > Freshwater > Lake | place: Tanzania: Lake... | reverse complement strand
ATGTTGAGAGGTCGGAACCTAATATTGCATACGGAGTAATGCTCGGTTTAGATCGTTATCGATGGTGATGGTCATCGCAAATTTGCTTTTAAAAAGTAGGCATTATTTAGAATTAGGAAACAGAGCCCTTTGTTTCCTAATTCAAAAAGGTCTACAAGCAGCGTGATTTTCATAATTAGACGATTTATTTGGAGCAATTGACTTTATTCATTTTATTTAATATCAATGATTTAACATAAACTTCTGAGTCAATATTCTCATTAGATCTACTAGAAAGATCTTCGCCCAAAACTCGCTCCCACCTTGAGAATGCTCCTTCTACATGCGCCCTTTCAAAGACGTCCGGCTTTTTCAACAGGTTCCGCACGCCATTTTTTGATAGCATCACCTGAAAACCAAAAATTAACTCTGTAGGTTTTTCTTTTATCAACATAAGTTTTTGATACAGTTCTTTGTGATATACCTCATTTTCATGCAGCCAAAGGCTACATGAAAATACCGGAATGGGGGGGGGGCGCCCCCGTCAGCCGACCTAGAGACATTAAAGAAGCATGTTCGAGAGGTCGGGATTGAATATTACATACGAAGTAAGGTTCCTTTTGAATACTCTACGACCACCTTTCAATGTGGTCGTAGGCTATATTCGGAATAAAACTTAGAGGGTGTCTAAGAATTAAATTTCGGTCGAGTTTTTGGACACCCTCTTAATTCTTTTTAAATTTTATTCCGAATTAGGAAACAGAGCCTCACAAAGAGAGAGCGCTTTTCCAAGCAACTGCAAGAAATGCTGGGAAATCACCCTCTTTTTCCTTACAACCCCCCATTTCTAAGAAGCGACAAACATGTTTAATCTTCTCCCATCTTTCATCTTTTGTCTTGGGAAATTCTAACTGAATTCCTTCCTCTAGCTGCAAAACGCACCTTTTGCCTTTGCTTCCAAATGCCGTATAGGGAGGAGCTTCCCCTCCTAGACCATTTAAACCAGCTTTTGTGTATATGTAAGAAAGTCCCCTACATGCGATTTTTGAAAATGCATCAAATCTTGGTTCATCCCAATCATGTGGAGATCTTTTTTCTGGAATTTTACTCCATCCGATTTTGATACCTACATCAAACTCCTCATGCATAAAGCGGCTAGATACAAGCTGTCCTTTAACATACGAAACATTTTCCGGGGAAAGTTCGCTTAAAAAAGGCAACTCACTCACTTCTTTAGAAATTTCTTCAAAGCGACTACTTGTTTCTAGTTTTGATAAAAAATAGACTTCGCCATCAATTTTTAAAGCTCTTAATAAAAACTTGATTGCTCTCATATAAAGAGATTTTATCTCCTCTAGTTTTCTAAATAAGTCTACTTTTTCACTCATCTCTTTTTTTTCAATCTCGCAAAAAGCCATGCTATCTGCAATCAGTACATAGAGTTTTGGGGCTACGCCTTCAGGATGCTTTAAAATAGCCACTTCTTGCAAAATGCGAATAGGAATAAGCATATGCAAAATATCCATAGGAAGGCCTATGCTAAGGCCGTGTTTATTTGACCAAAGCCCAACCCCCATAAATATATTCGGTTTTTCTAACCTTTCTAAGACTTCATCTCCCATTCCATACGAAACAGAATGGAGCATATCCATCAAAATTAGTTTTTTATCTAATGACGTCATATCATCTCTTATTTAAGATTTTTTAAATTAATAGGGTGTGTAATTTATTGTATTAATTAAAAGATGCATGGGGAAAATCCCCATAATAAGAAAGTACGAAGATGGTTGTTTGAACAAAAAACTTATCCATGACTACAATTATAATTTTTTACCCCCTAACTCGCAATCGATTTTCATCCTTTTTTCTTTAAAAATTCTTTTATTAAAACCTCTTCTTTAATAGTATAATTCTTTATGAAAAATGTTCTCAAAATAGGCCTTGCCATCTTCTCTCTTCTCTCCGTTCATGGTGATGATCTTCCCAAGGAGCCTCCGCAAGAAGTTGTTAAACCTATCCCGACACCCCCACCTGAAGCGCCCTGGTTTACAGGCCCATTGCTCGCACCTCCTGGAACTGTGACCCCTTTTGGCAGTTATGAAATTGAACCCTACATCTATTTTACAACAACGACTGGCATCTACAACAAGAATTGGAAAATAGTGAATTCGAGCCACAATTTTTTCTCTCTAAACCCCGAGCTCTTTCTCTATTTTGGTCTGACTTCCTGGCTGGATATCAATATTATCACTCAATTTTTTTATAACACCGTATCGAATCAAAATTCAGTAAACTTTGGAGATCTTCAAATTGGCCTAGATTTTCAACTTCTTGAGCCAGGCTTTACCCCCTACTTCCCCGGCATTAAATTGACTGTTAGAGAAACTTTTCCTACAGGCCCTTACGAAAAACTTCATCCTAAAAAATTGCTAACAGATCTTTCGGGAGCTGGAACTTACGGATCGACTTTTAATCTTGTTTTCTACGATGTCTATCATCTATGGAAAAACCACTTTTTAACAACAACTTATAGCGCAGCATATACAGTTACAACACCTGTAAAAGTCCACGGTTTTAATGCCTATGGAGGAGGTTTTAACGCAAATGGAACAGCCCTTCCTGGCAACACCTTTCAAGCAATTATTAGCTTTGAACTCTCTCTTTCCCAAAATTTCGGTTTAGCTCTCGATAACGTCTATACTCATGTAAATAAAACAAAGTTCTTTGGGTCTCCCGGAACTACTACAACTGGAGCTATTTCTTCTAATTCACTCCCCTCATCGGAACAACTAAGCTTTGCCCCTGCTATTGAGTATAATTTTAACAGTACAACGGGAATTGCAATTGGTGCATGGGTAACAGCTCTTGGCAGAAATAGCCCAATCTTTAATAGCGCGATTATAGACCTTGTTTTAGTCTTTTAAATAAATTGACTTAAGATCTCTTTGTCTTGAAAACTAATTTTTTGACGATGTGGAATATTTTTTCTCTCTTGAATTAACTCTCGAATGAGGCTCTCTTCTCTTTCTAAATCATTTAAACTGTAGTAAGAAAAAATGATTTCGAGCATTTCCATAAAATGGTCTTCTGTTTCAATCTCTTTTAAAACAGTTTTGTATGTTGAAATAAAAAGTTCTTTGTGTCCAGTTTCAATCATGTAATAAAGAAGCTCAAAAGAGAGTTCTATATCGGGCTTTGCTTTTAATTTTTCTAAAAATCTTGCCATCATCGCAGTTGCATCTTCAGATAAAGCTCCACGAAGAAGGCGTATTCGTAAAAACTCAAACCACAAATTGCCCTCAACATACTCATAAATATTTTCTAAAATCTCCGATGCCCCGACTTCATTATCTCTATCTACCTGATCACAAATATAGTTATAAAAAAAACTATCTAGATCGTGTGCTAAGTAAGGAGTTAATTGTTTATAAACAGCTTTAGGCTTTAACCCCTCGTCGACACTTTCATCTAGGATATCAAAAAGTTCTATTAAAATGTTTTCATTTTGATTCTCAATACCTTGATCATAAGAATCAATAAAAGCGTCTAACTGATCACAAAAAATTGAGATACTCTTTCTATCAGGACAAAGCCTTCTCCAAAGCTCAAAAAGATAGAGATATGCCTCCTCTTTTTTATCAGAAGTCAATTGAAAATCAATTTCTTCAGGTCTTTTTTCTGCATCTGCAAACGCATGAATAGCTTCCTCATCTAAATCAACACCAAGTGATTTTAATCCTGAAAAAAGCTCTTTTGTGTCTAAAGACCTATAATCCCTTATCTGCCAATCAAAAAAGGTAAGATCGGGATTCTCCCGTTTTTTATATCGCAAAAGATTGTACTTGGCTCTACCTAAAAACATATAAAATCTATTTTAATAGCTAAGTCATAATCAATTTTGTTTTTTTCTTCAATCTTTACTTTTGGTACACTACCCATATGTCAGTAAATCGTCGCCCATTTATTCTAATTGAACTTTTTCTAGCATTAGCATTGCTCTCACTCTCTTTAATTCCAATTGCCTCTCATCCGCTTAAAATTGTTCAAAAAGAACTTACTCTATTTATTGAAATGGAATTAGAAGAATTGACCGATCTAGCATTTCGCGATTTACTTTTGAACTTAGGCTCTTACATCGATCCTGAAACTCTAGAACTAGTAAATGATACATTCGAAAAAACCTACAACATTAAATTAAGTAATTCCTACAGTTGGGATTATACCGCAGTATGGCAACTTGCTCTCAAACACCCTCAAAAAACACCCTCTTCAAAAGCCTTACTCCAAGCAACTTTGACTCTTACTCCCGATGAAAAGAGAACTCTTTTTATCAAACCTCCAAAGAGAGAAAAAATCTTTTACGAATATTTCATTGAAAAAAAACCCCCCTCTTCACAACGTGAAGATCATGGAACAGAATAAGCCTTTTGAGCCGTTTATCCAGGCTGGTAAAAAAATCCCTGAATTTACTCTAAGAGCAACAATTTTAGGAATTCTTCTAGGTCTCATCTTCAATGTAGGCAATACTTACCTTGGGCTAAAAGTGGGCATGACAATCTCTGCATCAATCCCAGCTGCAGTCATTTCTATGGCGATATTACGCATTTTTTTTAAAGATGTCTCTATTTTAGAAAACAATATTGTCCAAACAATTGCATCTGTGGGAGAAGGGCTTGCTGCCGGCATCATTTTTACAATCCCAGCTCTTTTCATCCTCGGCGCTCAAATTTCGAACACAAAAGTCTTTCTCTTATCTTTTCTTGGCGGCATTTTAGGAATTTTATTCATGATTCCAATGAGACGGTATATTATAGTTAAAGAGCATAAAGTTTTACCCTTTCCTGAGGGCACTGCCTGCGCAGAAATCTTAAAAGCAGGGACAAAAGAACTCAGCCATGCCTTTATGGCTATTTGGGGTATTTTAATTGGTGCAATCTATAAACTCTGCACAGGCGCTTTTCATCTATGGAGCGACCTTGCAACTTTTGTAATTACCCCGTTTGAAGAGACCCAATTTCGACTAGAGGCAGCTCCCTCTCTTTTAGGTGTCGGCTATATCATTGGACTTGAAACTTCTGCCGTAATGCTTGCAGGTGGGGCTATCGGCTGGTGGGTCTTTATCCCTTTAATAAAGTTGTATGCAACAGAAAATCTCATTATATTTCCAGGAACTATCCCAATTGCAAAGATGGATGCAGTACAAATTTGGGCCTCTTACATTCGGTATATTGGAATCGGAACCGTTGCAATAGGTGGTGTTTATAATTTAATTGGCATCTTTCCAATGATTGGGAAAACAATTCAGATCGGATTTAAAGAACTTTTTTCAGGCTATGGGAAACAGACAGGAATTCTTCGCACAGATAGAGATATATCAATGAGATGGTTAATTCTTGGATCAGTTGGTATTATTCTTTTGCTCTGGCTTATTCCAGGCCTTAACATGAACCTATTTACGATCGTTTTGCTTGTTGTACTAGGCTACTTTTTCGTAGCCGTCACATCGATTACCGTAGGACTTGTAGGAAGCTCATCAAATCCTGCATCTGGCATGGTTCTTACAACCCTTTTAATTACAGGGTCACTTTTTGCTTTCCTCGGTTGGACTGAAAGAATTTATCTCATCATGGCAATCACAATGGGGGCTGTTGTAACTGTAGCTATTTGCCTTGCAGCAACTACTTCTCAAGACCTTAAAACCGGCTATTTATTAGGCGCAACACCAAGAAAACAACAAATTGCTGAGATAGTAGGACTTATACTTCCATCATGCATAATTGGATTTGTTTTACTCTTGCTTAACAATGTCTATGTTTTTGGAAGCACAGCGCTGCCTGCCCCACAAGCCTCTCTACTAGCTATTATTGGGCAAGGGGTAATAGAGCATCAGCTACCGACAACGCTTGTCTTCCTTGGGATGATTTTAGGCTTTATCTTAATTCTTTTGAAAACCAAAATCCTCCCCTTTGCAATAGGTCTTTATCTCCCTCTTGAAATTAGCACACCTCTAATTATTGGGGGTCTTGTTCGCTATTTTATAACAAAATTTCAAAGACCCCAAGCAGAAGAATCTGGGGTTTTAATAGCCTCTGGCCTTGTAGCAGGAGATGCGTGCATTGGAGTGGTGATTGCTCTGCTAACCGTGCTAAAAGTGATCTCTTTAGATACACTCCCTCTTTTGAATGGAACCTATACCCTCGGTTTTTTTACCCTTCTTGCCCTCCTTTTCGGCTGGTTTTGCTTAAGACCTCCAAGGGCTTGTTGAAAAATTGAGCGCAAATAAACCTATCTAAAAATCAGATCTCTTACTACAATGCACACATGAAATTTGTCGCTATTGGTTTTATAAATAAATTTATTGAAGTAAAAGACGATCAGATAAAAAAAAATCGTAGGTCTTTAGACAATTTAGACTTAGCTTTAAAAACTAGATATAATCCCTATAAAAAACCGATCAAGCTATCTACTAAAAATTGCTTAAGTGACCCAGAATTTTCATTGGTCACCTTTCAAAGAGTATGCGAAAAATAAGACGAAAATCTTCGTTAACTTTAATAGAAGTCTTTATTTCTTTAGGTCTTATATCAATTATAGTAAGCGCTATTTTCTCTATGCTGATCCAAACAATCACACTTGCAAAATCAATCGACTCGATAAAAGAACACGCTTTGAAAACCTCATTTTTCTACGACCGGCTCCTTCATATCTTTTCTCATGCAGATTCGTCAACTCTGAACCTAGATAAAAACCATCCTGCAAAAATTTCTTTTACCTTTGAAAATGGGTTAGATCGAACCTTAATTTTTTCAGGAAAAATTGGTGGGTCTCTTTATATAGATAATCAAAAAAATATTGTTTTAGAGCTTATCGCAAAAGATAAAAAAACAATCCAAAAAGAAATTTTACTCTCTAACATCGAAACGATCAATTTTGATTTTCACTCCCCTTTTTTTATATCGCTCTATGTAACATTTCCAAATGAGTTGAAAAAAGAGTTTGTCTTTTTTTTCTCAGATCGCCCTTTAGATAAAGAGGGGTATCCAGTATGAATATTCTTCCATTTGTAACTATTCTAATCCTTGTAATCTCTTTAACTATATCCTCATTTTTTAGTGGGTACAAAGAGTGCTCTTTTGCAAAGCTTGGAACAACTGGCCTGATTCATGCATACAGGCTAGCTAGAAACTCCTCAGAAGAGTCAAGACTGTTAAAATTTGCAAGTGCCTTACAAAAAAGTGATGGGAAGGAAAAAGAGAAAGAGCTTCCTAAAGTTCGAAAAACTAAGAATAAAAGCTTTAGAGAAAACATTACAGATAATTCTAAATTCAATTTATACCCTCTCACGCAAAAAGATTGTCCCCCTTTTTTAGAAGAAGTTTTTACAAATCTTATAAAAGAGATCTATTCAGAAACCGATCTTTTGAAAGATTATAAGTACGATTTACAAGCATTTCCAAAGTTACTAACAAAAGAGCTCCTCTCCGTTTTAAGAGCTCGAAATAAGGGAGATAGCATCGAATTTGAAAGCATTATTTTACCAAATGCTTCTCTACATGAAATTTGGTACAAGATGCTTAAAGGGACTCACAGCTACCCTGATAAAGGAAGCTGGCCCTCTATCAAACAATTTGTTCTCTTTAAAGAGAGTAAAGAAAAAAAAGTGATCTCTGCAAGAAAAGCTGCAATCTGTGTTCTTAAAGCATTTTTTGGTGAAAAAATTACCCACACAATTTTAGAAAAAGAGAAAGAAACAGATCGAAAAAAAGCGCCTTTAACACAGGAGGAAATTATACAAATTATTGACAACGAAGGATTTCCAGTTGATAAAAAACCATTTATTCACTATGGTTACAAAAAAAATATCCGCAGAACAGAATTAGAAAAAGATCCTCTAACTGGGATTGAAGCAGAAATCTCCTACAGAACAGAACCCACAAAGTAAAGCCTTTCAAGACTTTCTAATTTTTTATACCGATCCTCTTCTGAGGGTAAAAGAACCCTATCCTTTAAAGTGGGGCTATACCTATTCCACTCTCCGGTTCGTAAATTAAGAAGCAAACTTCTTTCAAAAGGTGTTTCAGCCAAAGAATCCTCTTCATCGATAATGAAAGTAAGACTTTTAGTTAACCTTGCGTAAACTTTAATTGTATCCACTATCTCTTTTGAATATTTTGCTCGTCTAAACCCGCCTACAATTTTGCAGTGAAATTCATCCTCCGTTTCGTATCCTTTCGATTGTATTAACTCAACTCCGCGAGAAAAAAAATCTGTTACCTGATCAGGGGTTGAAAAATGAGCAATAAAGCCACTGCCAAACTTATAATTATATCCAGAAAAGGCAACACAAGAAATTAATCCATCCGTTCCAATTGCTTCAAATTCACTTGCATCATTGACAAATCCGCACTCGGCAATAAACACTCTTAAAAGTTGTAAACTTTTTAAAGAACTAGCCTCCATTTAAAATCTAATAAAGCTCATATGAAATGTTGTCCCCTCTCCGGGTGTTGAGGTAACCCAAATTTTAGCATCATGTTTTCCCATGATAATTTTAACGATAGAAAGACCAATTCCTGCTCCCCCAAGTCTTCTAGAATGCGTTTTGTCTACAGTATAAAATCTATCAAAAATTCTTTCCCAAGACTCTTTGGGGATTCCTACACCTTTATCTTCAATTTGCAAATAGACCTCATCCTCTCTTGCCTCTATTATCACTTTAATTGAAACAGGCTTGTGAGAATATTTTACACAATTTTTTAAAATATTTAAAAAAGCAAGGCTTAGCAGAGTCTCTTCCCCTAAAATCGAAATCTCCTCTTGATTATAAAACTGCTCTATCAAAGCGTCTGGGTGAAGTGATAAAATTTGCTGTGCACACTCATCTAAAATTGCTATCAAATCACAAGGAACTAAATTAAGCGGGCCGCTATTTTCAAGATCTGCCAAGGTGAGAAGATTTTTAACTAAACTCTCCATTCTCTCGCAATTTCGGATAATTTTTTCCAAAATCGTCTCATACATCCCTTCAGAAACCTCTTTCAAATCCTTTAAAGTTTCTGCAAACCCCCGAATAATTGTGACAGGCGTCCTAAGCTCATGGGATGCGTTTGCTATAAATTCTTTTCCTACTTCTAAAATCTTTTGTTCATTAGAACAATCTTTTAAGAGCAAAATTACCCCTTCTGCCTTTGGGATAGGGATTGCAATCAGTTCAAAGTGACTTTTTAAAACTTCATTTAAAACAACATGTGAATGGACCCTCTCTTTTTCAATTAATACTTTTTCAATCAATTTTTTTGAAACAGTCGCAACCTCTTTTAAAATAGCTTTATCAAGCTCTCTATACTCTTTACCTAAAATTTTATCTTGTGAAATGCCCATGAGCATCATCGCTTTTGCATTTATGTAAGAGATTCGGCCCGCGCCATCAACTGTAAGAGCGCCTTCTTCCAAATTTTCTAAAAGAGCGATTTTTTCTGCCCTTAACAAATCAGCTCCCTTTGCAAATAAGGCAGCCCTATCAGACATTTCAGCATAATTTCTTCTTACAGTTCTCATATAAAACCAAACGAGAAATAAAAAAGCTAAAATACCGTAATAAATAAATTCCATGCAGGGTATTATAGCTGTTTTATGCATCATATTTTCAACACAAACTTTGAGTGGGAGCTAGAAAAAGAAAGAAATGTCGATCTCGAACACTCTTTTTCAAAAATTCAAAAAAAATTTCTCCATCTTGGCAATTTTTTTAGAAAACCAGGTGACACCGTATTCCCAGAAAAACCCCTCCCTAACCAAACCATAAATTCTTGGGCACCCTCAAAATTTGTTCTTGAGTACGCAAAAAAACATCACCTTTCTTATAAAATCCCCTCATGGGACCTTGTTCAAAAATTACAATCAAAGGCGTTTGCTCATACCCTCTCTCCCCTTCCTAACTCAGCGCTCATCTATTCTGAAAAAGAGCTAGATGCGTGGCTTGAAAAAAATCGCCCCCCATTTGTCTTTAAATCTTTTTACGGCTTTTCTGGAACAGGTCACAAATTTAGAGCTGAAAAACTTACTTTCCCAGTTCTTGCAGAACCTTGGGTAGAAAGATCTTTTGACTTTAGTACCCAATGGTTTGTTGATGAATCAGGTGGAATGACCTACCTTGGTGCAACAAAACTGATTTCAGATGAAAGGGGAAAATATAAAAAAACAGAGGTAAGTGTTGATGAAAAAGCTCTCTTTGGAGCCTATTACCCTTTTTTAGAAGAGCAAATCGCTTTTATCAAAAAACAAGAGCCTCATTTTTCCTCTTTTTTTGGCCATATAGGTTTTGATGCGTTCGTATATAACAATAGACTCCAACCAATCTGTGAAATAAATGCACGCAAAACTTTTGGATTTTTTGCTCTCTATCTTCTTAAACAAAATCCTGAAAAGCACTCCCTTTCGATCTTATTTGATAAAACTGAAATAACTTTGTTAGTAAATTGAAATTTTATATAGAATAAAGTCATGGAAGTACTTAAGATTTTTGGTGGCTCACCATTAAAAGGGAGCGTAAAAGCGTCAGGGGCGAAAAATGCAATCACGAAAATGCTTGTCGCTTCTTTGATTTCTGATAAAAAATGCACATTCCACAATGTTCCAAATATTACAGAAGTTGAAGTGACAGTCGATCTTTGTAAAGAGATTGGCGCAAGTGTTGACTGGGATCGGAGCGAAAAAATTTTAAGTATTGTCACAAAAGAACTTAAAACAACCTATGTGCCACAACGTTTTTCTGGTTCAAATCGAATTCCAATTTTGATGATAGGCGCTCTTCTAGGAAGAACTGATGAAGATATTGTTATTCCTACAGTTGGTGGCTGCAACATCGGGAAAAGGCCTGTCACTTTTCATATTGAAGCTCTTTGCAAACTTGGTGCAGAAATTGAGTTTCGTGAAATGAAAAAAGATGGCGCCTACTTCGCGCATGCCCACAAAGGACTTCGTGGTTGTGTATTAGAGCTCCCCTACCCCTCTGTTGGAGCGACAGAAAATTGCATCCTCGCAGCCTGCAGAGCTAAAGGGACAACAATTATCAAAAACGGTGCCATCGAATGTGAAATCATAGATCTCATCCTCTTTTTACAGAAACTAGGCGTCAATATTTACGTCGATGTCAATCGCACAATCTGTATTCAAGAGACGAAAACTTTTTATGAAGTAGAACACACTGTAATCTCTGATAGAATTGAAGCAGCCTCACTTGGCATGGCTGCTATTGCCTCTAAAGGAAAAGTGTTTGTAGAAGGGGCCAAACAAGAAAACATGATCACATTTCTCAATAAACTAAGAGAAATAGGCGGGGGCTTTACTGTTTTCGACCACGGGATTGAATTTTTCTATAAAAATCCCCTAAAAGGGGGCATCCACATAGAGACTGATGTACACCCAGGATTTATGACCGATTGGCAACAACCCTTCGTTGTTCTTCTCACGCAAGCAGAAGGATCTAGCATCATTCATGAAACTGTGTATGAAAATCGTTTCGGTTACACACAAACACTTAATGAAATGGGTGCAGATATTGCCTGCTTTACGCAGTGCCTAGGAGGTAGATCTTGCCGCTTTGCGGGCCAAAACTTTGGCCACTCTGTGGTCATCAAAGGCCCAACTCAACTTAAAGGAAAAGCTGTAGCAATCCCCGATCTAAGAGCTGGATTTGCCTATGTGATGGCAGCTTTAATTAGCGAAGGAGAGTCTACACTCTCTAACCTACATTACCTAGATCGAGGATATGAATCGATAGAAGAAAAATTAACCCTTCTCGGCGCAAACGTCCAAAGAACATACATCGAAGAAGAGGCATTAACAGTCTGAAACTCTTTCTCTAAATTCACTGATTGCATGATCAATTTCTGCAGGTATTCCCTCTTCTGGAAACTCAGGAAAACTGTCTAAATCGTTTTGTGTAAAAGTGATTTCCTCTACACCCTCTGCTCTCAAAGAGCAAAGTCTTTCTTGAAAATGCCTCCCAAGCTGCATGCATGCTGCACCAAACTCTGTGGGCCTCACTCTTGCAACAAGTAGAGAAAGCTCCTCTTCATAGCCACTCTCTCTAAGCTGATCTGCCGATCTTGCCGAAAAAAGGCCCATAACCATACTTCTAATAGCTACAACACCTATAAGGTCACTCTCTCTATCATTTTCCTCAATAGAGGTTGCAAGAGAAGTTACCTCTTCTTCAAAAACTGCCTTATCAAGCCCAATAAACATGCGCTGCAAGGCCCCTCTCAAAGGGTAAATTGAAACACTTGAACTTTCTATTAAAACCATCCTTTTGGCTAGTATTAATAATCCATACTTGTGGAAATCTCGGGTTTTTGTTTTCAGAGGGCTGTCTCTTTGCTCAAAATCCCCACATCCTCGGTTTTTTCTAGTCAAAAATAGCAGCCTTAGTTTGAAAAACTCTATTTTTGATAAAATTTCAGGTTAAGAAATAATTAATTATGAAATAATTATAAATAAATAAATTTTTGGCGGTGGAATTAAGGTTAGGCTATAAGATTAGACAATCGACAAGTTGAAATTTTTCGCAAAACGTTTGATATGCCCACAAGTTATAGTGGCTAAGAAAATATCGTATTGCACCTAAGTGATTTGTT
>Ga0194129_10007791_pt1 | contig 12618 bp, 11 predicted proteins | sample TA2KigCa35mmetaG_FD_150862 | JGI IMG/M metagenome (GOLD analysis project Ga0194129, IMG submission 150862) | Freshwater microbial communities from Lake Tanganyika, Tanzania - TA2015038 Kigoma Deep Cast 35m | ecosystem: Environmental > Aquatic > Freshwater > Lake | place: Tanzania: Lake... | reverse complement strand
TACCCCCGCGATGGCCGCGGTCCCCTTCTCGTCGCGTGCTCGCCGTGCCGCCTCGGCGTTGCTCGACTCGGCGATGATTTCGACGTCCGACAGGTGCTCCTGCAGCCATTGCCGACATTGCGCGAGCGATTGCGGATGACTACAAATCCGCTTAACCTCATGCAGCCTACGCATCTTACCCATCAAGTTCTGACGGATGCGCAGTTCGACTTCGCCGCAGATGCGCAGCGACGAGATCAAAAAACGATCGAGCGTGTGATTGACGCTGCCCTCGGTGGAGTTCTCGATGGGCACCACACCGAAATCAGCGTGGCCGGCCTCCACCTCATGAAACACTTCGTCGATGGTAGCGAGTGCAAGCGCCCGCGCCGAGTGCCCAAAGTGCTTATAGACCGCGGTCTGCGAGAACGTCCCTTCCGGTCCCAAAAAACCTATTTTGAGCGGCTCCTCCTGGGCGAGACAGGCGGACATGATTTCGCGAAAGAGCCGCACGACTTCTTCATCGCGCAGCGTGCCACTCGCGCGCGAGGCCGCATTGCGCTCGAGCGCCATCCGCAGCACCTGCGCCTCGCGCTCGGGACGGTAAAAGTCCACGAGCCGCGCTTTTTTACCTTTCGAGACGCCGACCTGCCGGGCGAGGCGTGCGCGCTCGTTGAGCAAGGCATGCAGACGACGATCAACTTCGTCGATGCGACCGCGCAAATCTTCGATTGCGGGTTGGACTTTTTTCTTTTTTCGGCTGGCCATGCTGAGAATGAAAACGAGGTTATTGGGTGGGTGACGACGAAGATTCGGGCAACAATCTCGCTGAGAGTACGCCGTCAATCGTGCGAATGCGACTGAGTAGGGCTGTGTCGATCGTGCCCTCCGCATCGATCAGGGTATACGCCAACTCACCCCGAGATTTGTTGAGTAGCTCCGCAATATTGATTCCGGCGTCCGCGAGCAGCTTAGACATTTGTGCCACCATGTTGGGAACGTTGCTGTTAGCGACGGCGATGCGGCTCGTGCCCGGCACCCGCGGCAGCACAGTTTCCGGGAAATTGACGCTGTGGCGAATATTGCCGCTCTCGAGGTAATCGCGAAGGGTGTCGGCGACCGTGACTGCACAGTTTTCCTCGGCTTCGCCCGTCGACGCCCCAAGATGCGGCAGCGTCACCACGCGCGGGTGATCTTTGAGCCCGTTCTTCGGAAAGTCGCAGACATAGGCGTAGAGGCTACTAGTATCGAGCGCCGCAAGAACCGCGGCATCGTCGACGATTTCCGACCGCGAAAAATTGAGGATAACGCCCGACTTCGGCATCAGCCGCAGGCGGGCCGCACTGACGAAACCCCGCGTGGCCTCGACCAGGGGCACGTGCACGGTGATGAACTGACTGCGTGCGAACAGCTCATCCAGCGATCGCGCTTGCTCGATGCTAGCCGACAACTGCCATGCACGCTGAACTGTGATCTGCGGGTCGTAGCCGATGACGTGCATGCCTAGCCGCTCGGCGGCATTGGCCACTTCGACGCCAATCGCACCCAAACCCACGACACCCAAAGTCCGTCCCGGCAGCTCAAAACCTGCAAAGGCTTTCTTGCCGCTCTCGGTGGCGCTGTCGATCGCTTCGTCGTCGCCTTGGAGTGAGCGCGCAAAATCCCAGGCCTGCACGATATTGCGCGCGGCGAGCAGTAGACCCGCGATCACCAGTTCTTTGACCGCGTTGGCATTGGCACCGGGCGCATTGAAAACCGGGATGCCGCGCTTCGAGAGCGTGTTTACCGGGACATTATTAGTTCCAGCTCCCGCGCGCGCAACAGCGATCACACTCGGCGCGATCGTCATCTTGTGCATGTCGGCCGAGCGCAGCAGGATGGCGTGCGGGTCAGTGATTGCCGAGGCCACTTCATAGCGATCGCGCGGCAGACGCTCGAGTCCGCGCACGCTGATCTGGTTCAGTGTCTGTATCCGAAAGGCCATGCGCCGATCAGCCGTGACGCTGCTGGAATTCGCCCATGAAACTGATGAGCGCCTCAACACCCGCCAGCGGCATGGCGTTATAGATCGAGGCCCGTATGCCACCCACGGACCGGTGCCCCTCGAGGTTGGCGAGCCCCGCTTTGGCGGCTTCGGCGCAAAATGATTTCTCGAGTTCGGGGTTCGGCATGGTGAACGGCACATTCATCCAGGAGCGGCAGTTAGCGGCCACTGGACTTTTGTAATAGCCCGAGGAGTCGATCGCGGCATAAAGCCGCTCGGCCTTCCGCCGATTACGCTCACCGATCGCCACGAGCCCGCCCTCGCGCTTGAGCCAAGCGAACACCAACCCTGCCATGTAGATGCCGAAGGTCGGCGGTGTGTTGAGCATCGAAGCTTCTTTCGCCATCGCCGCGTAATCCCAGATCGGCGGCGTCCCCGCGCGGGCCTTACCGATGAGATCGTCGCGCACGATCACGAGCACCAACCCCGACGGACCGATATTTTTTTGTGCTCCCGCATAGATGAGTCCGAAGCGACTGACGTCGATGGGTCGCGACAAAATATTTGATGACATATCGGCGACTAAGGGCGGATCGCCATCCGATGGTACGTAAGGAAATTCCACTCCGCCGATGGTTTCGTTGGGCGTGTAATGCAGGTAGGCAGCGCCCGGCGTCGGCTGCAAAGATTCCCTGGTAGGCACGCTCGAATAGTTGGAGGCCGCCTCGTCGGCAATGACCTTGACCTTGCAGAAACGCTTAGCCTCGCCGATCGCTCTCTTTGACCACACTCCGGTATTAAGATAATCGGCGGTTGCCCCGGGGCCGGCTAGATTGAGCGGGATCGCCGTGAACTGCCCAGTCGCCCCGCCCTGCAAGAACAGCACTTTATAATTCGTTGGAATCGACAGCAAATCACGCAAATCTTGCTCAGCCTGCTGCGCTACCGCCACGAACGCTTTGCTGCGATGGCTGACCTCCGTAACCGACATGCCGCTGCCCTGCCAGTCGAGCAGTTCGTCACGCGCTTGCTCCAAAACCGGTAATGGCAAGCTCGCTGGACCTGCCGCAAAATTGAATACGCGCACGATGGTGCTCCTGACGGTCAGTGCAGATTCGCGGGCCCCGCGCCCTCAGGCCACGCGGCGGATGAGCCGGCAGTCTCAGCGTTGGCCTCGCCCGCGTCGGCAGCACCGGAGTCGTCGATGGCGGCGATCCCTTCGACGCTGACGAGGCGCTCGCCCTCTTCGAGCCGAATGAGGCGCACGCCCTGCGTGTTGCGACCGACGATGGAGATTTCCGCCACGCCCGTGCGCACCAAGGTGCCGCCCGAGCTGATCATCATGATCTCGTCTCCGCCCTGCACTTGTAGCGCGGCGACCGTTGCACCGTTGCGATCAGTGGTCTGCAGCGCGATCACGCCCTGGCCGCCTCGACCATGTAACGGAAAATCTTCGAGCGGCGTGAGCTTTCCGAAGCCTTTTTCGCTCGCGGTGAGGATCAGTCCATCGCCGACGACGACCAGCGAGATAACTTCCTGACCGTCGCCGAGGCGTATGCCGCGAACGCCCGAGGCATCGCGCCCCATGGCGCGCACTTCGTCCTCGTTGAAGCGGATGGCTTTACCGCCGCTCGAACAAAGAATGATGTCGCGCTTGCCGTCGGTGAGACCGACGCCGACCAGGCGATCACCATCCCGCAAATCGACCGCGATAATGCCCGAGGGTCGCGGCCGCGAGTACGCCGACAGCGGCGTCTTTTTGACGGTTCCGTGACTCGTCGCCATAAACACGAAATGTTCGTGGTCGAATTGCTTGATTGGCAGCAGCGCATTGATCCTCTCGCCCTCTTCGAGCGGCATCAGATTCACGAGCGGCTTACCGCGCGCGCCTCGGCCCGCCTGCGGCAACTCGAACACGCGCAACCAGTAGACCCGACCACGATTCGAAAAGCACAACAGCGTGTCATGGGTATGCGCGACGAAGAGTCTCTCTATGAAGTCTTCATCTTTGACGGTGGTTGCCATCTTGCCGCGCCCACCGCGGCGTTGCGTCTGATATTCGGTAAGCGGTTGGCTCTTGGCATAGCCTGTATGCGAAAGCGTCACCACGACATCTTGCGGCTCGATCAAATCCTCGGTGGCAAGATCGATATGGTCGAGATTGATTTCGGTCCGGCGAGCATCACCGTATTCGTCGCGAATTGCAGTGAGTTCGGCACGCACCACCTCGGTCAAACGCTCGGGGCGTGCCAGAATGTCTAACAGGTCGATGATCAGTGCCAGCAGTTCGGCGTATTCGCAAACGATTTTTTCTTGCTCGAGACCGGTCAGTCGGTTGAGCCGCATGTCAAGGATAGCCTGCACCTGCATCTCACTCAATCGATAGCCAGTGGAGTCGCTCTGCAAACCCAACTCGGCGGCGAGGTCCCTGGGCCGCGTCGACGCATTATTAAATCGCGCCAGCATCTCGGGCACAGCGCCGGAGTTCCAACTGCGCGCGAGCAAGGCCGTCTTCGCCTCAACGGGCGTCGGTGACGCCTTAATCAGCGCGATGACGTCATCGATGTTCGCCAAAGCAACCGCAAGGCCCTCGAGAATGTGCGCCCGATGACGCGCCTTGGCGAGATCGAGTACCGCCCGGCGCGTAACCACTTCGCGCCGATGCTTGATGAAGGCCTCGAGCATTTCTTTGAGAGACAGCAGGCGCGGCTGTCCATCAACGAGGGCCACCATATTGATGCCGAACACTGTCTCGAGCGGCGTTTGTGCAAACAGATTATTGAGCACAACCTCAGCGTGTTCCCCGCGCCGCAACTCGATGACGATGCGCATGCCATCCTTGTCAGACTCATCCCGCAGACCGTCGTTGGAGATGCCTTCGATCTGTTTTTCGCGTACCAGATCGGCAATGCGCTCGATCAGCCTCGCCTTATTCACCTGATACGGCAGCTCAGTGACGATGATCGCTTGTCGATCGGTCTTGCCGATATCTTCGAAGTGGGTACGCGCACGAATCGAGAGCCGCCCGCGCCCGCCTTTGTACGCGCTGACGATTTCCTGGGCGCCATTGATGATACCGGCGGTGGGAAAATCCGGGCCCGGCACATGCTGCATGAGACCGGCCAGCGTGACCGCCGGATCGTCGATGACAGCAATACAGGCGTTGACGATTTCAGTGAGGTTATGCGGCGGGATGTTGGTCGCCATACCGACGGCGATACCCGAGGAGCCATTGACCAGCAAATTCGGAATGCGCGAGGGCATCACCGCCGGCTCGGTCAGCGACTCGTCGTAGTTCGGAACGAAGTCGACGGTCTCACGATCGATGTCGGCGAGTAATTCGCCGGCCATGCGCGACATGCGCACTTCGGTGTACCGCATGGCCGCCGGCATGTCGCCGTCGACTGAGCCGAAGTTACCCTGGCCGTCAACCAGCAAGTAGCGCATGGAAAATGGCTGCGCCATGCGCACGATGGCGTCGTAGACTGCGGTATCGCCATGCGGGTGGTATTTGCCGATGACGTCACCGACCACACGGGCCGATTTTTTGTAGGATTTGTTGTATTCGTTGCCGAGCTCGCGCATGGCAAAGAGCACGCGGCGGTGAACCGGTTTGAGTCCGTCGCGCACATCGGGAAGGGCACGCCCGACGATTACGCTCATTGCGTAATCGAGGTAGGACTGGCGCATCTCGTCTTCGAGTGTGACGGGCAGAACTTCGCGGGCGATTTCGCTCATTCGGCAGGCTGTTACCGCATTCGAAAACGACCGGGTAATAGTACCATAGCGATCCCTTTGACGCGCGTGTACAGGCCAGTCCAAATGCATCGTGAATCTGATCGCAAAACCCCCGGCGCCGACGCCGCTGAGGTTGCCAAGTTCGACGCCATCGCACACCGCTTCTGGGATCCAGCGGGCGAATTCGGCACGCTGCACACTATTAATCCCGCACGCCTCGGCTTCATTGCCCAACGGATATCGCTGCATGGCATGCGAATCGCCGATATCGGTTGCGGTGGCGGTCTGCTCGCCGAGGGCTTAGCGCGCGCCGGCGCGCAAGTCACCGCCATCGATCTCGCACCCACCATGATTGACGTAGCGCGTCTGCATGCGACCGGCGAAGGCCTCGCGATCGACTATCGCGTGCAAACCGTCGAGAGCCTGGCAAGCGAAGCGCCCGCGACATTCCCGCTAGTCACCTGCATGGAAATGCTCGAGCACATCCCAGATCCATCCGCAACCATAAACAGCCTCGCGCAACTTGTCAGTCCTAGAGGTTCGCTTGTCGTGTCGACGCTCAACAGAAATTTCCGCTCGTTCATGCTAGCCATCGTCGGCGCCGAATACCTCACGCGCCTCGTACCACGCGGCACCCACGAATACGAACGGCTGATCAAACCCTCGCAGCTCGCTAGTTGGGCGCGCGGCGCTGGGCTCGAGCTCCTCGAGTTGCGCGGGATCGAGTACGATCCGATCGCCCGCAGCGCGCGGCTAACTGCCGATATCGCGGTCAATTACCTCGCCCACCTGCGCAAGCCAGCCGAATGCGTGTGAGCTTCGGACTCGATCGCAACTGGCTGCTGCGCTTTTGTGCACCCGAACAATCGGCAGCGCTCACCGCCCTATTTACGGTCGAACAAGAGGTACTCGCGAGCTTGCGCGGTGAACTCGAACATCAAGTGGCGCACGCGCGTCTTGAGTGGTGGCATGACGAGTTGACGCAACTCGCAGCGGGTGCGTCCCGACATCCTGCTACCCGCGCCTTGGCCCGAGCCGCCGCGCAGCAACATCGCTCGCCGCCCGATTTGCGTTCGCTCACAGAGCACGTTCGCGTGGACCTCGCGGGCGTTGCCTTCCTCACCCGCGACGAACTCGACCAACATTTGCGGGCCTGGGGTAACAGCGTATTTCGCGAGGCCGCCCTTGGCGCCAACGTCCCAGCGGCCATCGCCGAGCAACTCGCGAATCGCGCGGGCTCACTGGTGCGCGAGCTTGAGTTATTGGCCGAGTTTTCACGGCACGCCAGAGCAGGCCGAATTTATCGACCATTCAGCGATCCGACCGACTCGCACGTGCGTTGGCAGGCCGACCCGCTAGGCGGTGCCGAACGTGCCGACATCGCAGCACGCGAGCAATTTTTGCTGCAGCAGATTTGCGACACTGCCACGGCGACGACCGCTGCGGCGCGCCCCGCGCTGCGCGTACCCCTACTTTGGATGAGTTACGCCGTCGAGCGCAGCCAGCGCGAGCGCCCGAAGGGCGAGAACAGCACGTCCGACGACAGCAAGCAATCTGTTAGCACTGCGCTGCAGCGTGCCCTTAGCAGTTGGCGGAGCGCCCTCGCCCTGTCCCGCGGCGAGTTGCCGCGGGCGCTCCGCTGCTGATTTTTTTGACCACTCGATTTAGCCCAAGGATCTGTACCGATGACCGCCGAGACCTACACCGACTTCGACCCTCGACGCATTACGCTCGCTGCCGATGAGTTGCGCGGCAGAGTCATTGCCATCACCGGATCCACCGCAGGCCTCGGTCGCGCACTAGCCCTCGAGTGCGCGCGACGCGGCGCCGAGGTGGTGCTCATGGGTCGTAACATCAAAAAACTCGAGACAGTCCATACCGAAATCGCCGCCTTGCGTTCGGCAAGCGGCGCGCCAGCGGCCGAAGCCGTGATCGCCCCACTCGACCTCGGAAAAGCAGTCGCTGACGACTTTGATGCGATCGCTCTTTCGCTGATGCAGCGTTGGGGTCGACTCGACGGGCTCGTGCATAATGCTGCGATCCTCGGCGTTCTGGGACCTATCGAAGATTACGACGTGCCGACTTGGATGAAGGTCATGCATGTCAACCTAACTGCACCGTTCGCGCTGACCCAGGTGCTGCTGCCGGTGCTGCGCGCCTCGACAGATGCCAGTGTGCTTTGTCTGTCGAGCGCGGTCGGCCGTCGCGGCCGCGCCTACTGGGGCGCTTACGCTGTGTCGAAGTTCGGTCTCGAGGGCTTAATGCAGGTGCTGGCGGATGAGCTCGAAAAAACCACCGTGCGCGTTAATTCTTTAAATCCGGGACGCGCGCGCACCCAAATGCGCCGACAAGCCTACCCTTCGGAAGCCGCAGAGACGCTACCCCTGCCAGAGTCGCTGACGGCACCGATGATCGCGCTGCTCGGCCCGCAAGCCCGCGGTGTCAGCGGTCGCGCCTTCGACGCCCAGTAATCTCCGCGACGAATCACGCCAACACCGCTCACGCCAAGGGTTCGGCCCCGAGAGCTGCAACCTCTTTACTGGTCAAAGACCGAAAGTGACCGCGATTGAGGTCACGGGTGAGTGCGAGCGGCCCGAGCGCGGTGCGCGTGATGCGGCTCACGAACGCGCCCTGCCGCTCGAACAGTCGACGCACGTCCTTGCCGCTTGCGCCGATGGCCAGTAAGCGATACCAAAGGTTGGCGCTTTCGGCCTCTTGCTCCGATCCCTCGACCTGGACGCCCTCAAGACGACGGCCGTCATCGAGCTCGCCGAGCCGAATATTGTCAAGGTGACTGTCCTCTAGCTCACCGCGCACCCGCACCAAAAATTCGGTGGGCCAACGACGTACACGACGCTGCAGGCGCTCGGCGAGTACGCCATCGGTGGTTACCAGCTCAAGACCACCATCCACTCGCGGCATAGGCGAAATCGCCAAAAATCGGCGCCCCGTACGGCGCGGCAGTCGCGCGATCAAGCCCTCGGTTAAAGAATCTCCGGTCGATCGATGGCAAAGAAACAACGAAGCTTCCGTTTTGACGCGTGAGGGATCGCGGCTGCGTCTGACCACCCGCCCATCGACCCGCAACTCGTCACGTCCCGATACCCGCGCACCGATCTCGGCCACCGCGCCATTGACGGTGATCCGTCCAGCGCGGATCCATTCCTCGGCCTCGCGACGGGAGGCAAGGCCGGCCTGTGCCAAAATTTTTTGAATGCGCTCGGCCGTAGGGGCGGACGCACTGGGCGGTCGTCGCGTTCTCTCAGGCCTTAGCATCAACCGCTTCAGTGGTATCGCTCGCCGCGAACACATCGACCACTTCAGAGGCATCGTCGACATCCGCATGCGGCGCGTTATGCTCGGCGATCGGCGCCGGCTCGTCGGCCTCCAGCAGAACAAGACGAGGGTGCAGGTCAACCATCTCCTTCACTTCAGCGAGCGGTGGCAACTCGTCGATTGCGCGCAGTCCAAAGTAATCCAGGAACGACTTGGTGGTGCCGAGGAGCTCCGGGCGACCGGGCACATCGCGGTGACCCACGACGCGCACCCACTCGCGCTCCATCAGCGTCTTGACGATGTTGGGATTAACGGCCACGCCGCGCACGGACTCGATCTCGGCGCGGGTGATCGGTTGCCGGTACGCGATCAATGCCAAGGTTTCGAGCAATGCCCGCGAATACTTTTGTGGGCGCTCCGGCCATAACCGGCCGATCTCGCGCGCGTACTTCGCACGCACCTGAATGCGCCAGCCACTGGCGGTTTCTTTGAGCTCGATTGCCCGGTCTGCGTAGTGTACCGCCAATTCGCTCAGCGCGGCGCTGATCTCAGTCTTGTCCGGCCTACCATCCTCGTCGAAGAGCTGCGCGAGCTCGCTCGCCGCCATCGGTTTGCCGGCCGCCAGCATCGCCGCTTCGAGCACGTTACGGATGTGATGTGCGCTCATCGATTGTTCTCGTCAGAGTCAACGGTACCAGGCTCGACCGGGCCCGTGTCGACGGGCGATGCGCCATCGACCAGACGCAGACGCGAGGCCTGCGCTGCGCGCACATACAGCGGACCATAAGTTTCGGTTTGCACGAGATCGATCAAACCCTCGCGCACCAATTCAAGCAGGGCCACGAAGGTCACGGTCACGCCCATTCGACCCTCGTCCGGCTTGAAGAGTCTGACAAATTCCACGAAGCCGCCGTTCTCGACGGCCGCCAGCACATCGGTCATGCGGGCGCGCACTGAAAGACGCTCGCGCTGCACATGGTGATGACCAAACATCGCAGCGCGTGCCACCACGTCGCGGAGGGCGACGATCATCTCCTGCAGTGTCGCTGTAGGCAGTGTCGAGGCGGGTCGTCGAACATCCACCTCAGCGTTCGCCGGCCACGTATCGCGATCTTCGCGCGGCATGCGATCCATGCTCTCGGCGGCCTGCTTGTAGCGCTCGTACTCCTGCAAGCGGCGCACGAGGTCAGCGCGCGGATCGGCCTCCTCGGCGGTCGGGTCGATCGATCGCGGCAGCAACATTCGCGATTTGATTTCGGCCAGCGTCGCCGCCATGAGCATGTATTCGCCGGCCAACTCGAGCTGCAGCTCCTGCATCAGCTCAATGTAATTCGTGTACTGCTTAGTGATCTCCGCGAGTGGAATATCGAGGATGTCGAGGTTCTGTCGGCGAATTAGGTACAGCAGGAGATCAAGCGGTCCCTCGAACGCTTCGAGGAATACCTCGAGGGCCTGCGGCGGGATGTACAGATCGCGCGGCAGCTGCGTAATCGGCTCGCCCTGCACGACCGCGAACGGCATTTCACCTTGCGCCGGTATCGCCGCATCCAGCGTCTCGCCAGTCTCACTCGACGCGGGCACGAGCTTCAATTCGGGCTTAGCCATGACCTCAGTGTTCACGCAGGAGCATGGCGTTGCGCACCTCGTCAAGAGTTTCTCGCGCCGTCTCGCGCGCCTTCTCGCTGCCTTGGGTGAGGACGGCACGCACCAGCTCGGGATTGTTTTCGTATTCAGCCGCGCGCTGACGCATGGTGGTCGCCTCGGCAACGATGCGATCAATCAAAGGCTTCTTACATTCGAGGCAACCGATGCCTGCGCTGCGACAACCCGCCGCCGTCCAACTGCGCGTCGACTCGTCCGAATAAACCTCATGCAGCGACCACACTGGGCAATTATCCGGATCGCCCGGGTCGGTACGCCGAACCCGCGCAGGGTCGGTCTGCATGGTCTTGAGCTTGCGCGTGACCGAGTCAGGATCTTCGCGCAGACCGATGGTGTTACCGTACGACTTGGACATCTTGCGACCATCCAAGCCCGGCAGTTTTGGCGTTGGCGTCAGTAAGGCCTGCGGCTCGGGCAGGATGCTCACGCTCGAGCCCTCGAGATATCCGAGCAGCCGCTCGCGATCGGCGACGATGATGCGCGTGTTCGACCGCACGATCGCCTGCGCTTTTTCAAGCGAGGCGGTGTCACCGGTCTCCTGAAACTTGCGTCGCAACTCACGATAGAGCTTGCTGTTGCGGGCGCCGAGCTCGCCGATGGCCTTTTCCGATTTTCCCTCGAAGCCGGATTCGCGACCGAATAAATTATTGAAGCGCCGGGCAACTTCGCGCGTCATTTCGACATGCGCGACCTGATCCTCACCCACCGGCACATAGCGCGGCCGGTAGAGTAGGATGTCTGCCGATTGCAGCAAGGGATAGCCAAGGAAACCGTAGGTCGCGAGGTCTTTCTCCTGCAACTCGGCCTGCTGATCTTTGTAGGTCGGCACGCGCTCGAGCCAGGACAGCGGCGTGATCATCGACAGCAACAGATGCAACTCGGCGTGCTCAGGTACGTACGATTGCACAAAAATCGTCGCCACCCCGGGATTGAGGCCCGCCGCCAGCCAGTCGATCACCATCTCGCGCGTGTACTCGGGCAAGCGGCTCGTATCCTCGTAGCCGGTCGTGAGCGCGTGCCAGTCGGCGACAAAGAAAAAACACCGGTATTGATACTGCAGGTCGACCCAGTTCTTTAGCGCGCCGTGATAGTTGCCAAGGTGCAGCTGTCCGGTGGGGCGCATGCCCGAGAGCACGCGGTTGGCTTGCGGGTTACTGCTCACTGGCCGCGATCTCGCATGAGATTGATGTCATAAGTTATTGATTCTATTAAACCTTACGACCGAATTTTTTTCGGCTAAGTTCGCGGGCTTTCAACTTTCCGAATTATACCGCCTGGCTCATAGCCCGAAAGGCTCGAGACTGCCCCGCCCCTGCCGCACAATCACCGGCGGACGCGAGGCCAGATCGACCACCGTGGTCGGATCTAGCCCGCAGGCACCCCCATCGAGTATTGCATCGATTTGAGGGCCGAGCCGCTGCTCGATGTCATCGGCATCGTTCAACGCGAGTCCATCGCCTGGCAGCAACAGCGTCGAGCTCATGATCGGCTCGCCGAGCTCTGCCAACAACATTCGCGGCACCTCGTGATCGGGGACGCGGATGCCGATGGTGCGACGTTTTTCATGCTGCAGGCGCCGCGGGACTTCGCGTGTCGCCTCGAGTAAGAACGTATAGGGTCCCGGTGCGCAGGACTTCAGCAAACGAAACTGCCACGTGGCGACCTTCGCGTAGCGCGCGATCTCGGTAAGATCGCGACAAACCAGCGTGAAGCGATGATGCTTATCGGCACCGCGGATGCGGCGGATCCGCTCGAGCGAATCCTTGTCACCGATGTGACAGCCGAGCGCGTAGCAGGAATCCGTCGGGTAGGCGATGACCCCACCGGCGCGCAGAATCTCTGCGGCTAGGCGTACCAAACGCACTTGTGGATTGTCCGGATGCAGGTGAAAACGTTGCACATGCTCATGATATCGAGCAAATGGAAGCCCTGATCGAATTCCTGCCGCCACTCGCGTTCCTGGTCGCGTACATGTGGCG
>Ga0194129_10007789_pt1 | contig 12618 bp, 15 predicted proteins | sample TA2KigCa35mmetaG_FD_150862 | JGI IMG/M metagenome (GOLD analysis project Ga0194129, IMG submission 150862) | Freshwater microbial communities from Lake Tanganyika, Tanzania - TA2015038 Kigoma Deep Cast 35m | ecosystem: Environmental > Aquatic > Freshwater > Lake | place: Tanzania: Lake... | reverse complement strand
AGCTTGGCGACTCTGTTCTGTTCGTCCCAGAAGCCTCTTTGACCCACAGACTGAGCGAATCAGATGACTCATAATAGCGGGTTTCATCTGGCAATCACGCTCTATTCGGATTTTTCGAGGTGCCCTTCAGCCGATCCGGCGGCGTAAAGAGCTCGCAACGTTTGGCAGACAAGCCCAAGGAGTGCTCCTACCTTCCGGCTGGTCCACCCCTGCCAGCCCGAACGTCATGTCTCTCGTTCAAGCACCTGCACTGGGCATTGAGCGTTTTGCCGCCGGACAACGCAAAGAGCACCGGCCTCATGCCTCCAACGATGACCTGAACGCGATCATTCGCGCGGTGTACCAGCAGGTGCTGGGCGGCCAATATCTGATGACCAACGAGCGCCTTGATGGCGCCGAATCGCTCTTCCGCAACGGCTATCTCAATGTGCGCGAGTTGGTGCGCACCGTGGCGAAGAGCGCCCTCTATCGCTCACGCTTCTTCGAGAACTGCAACCCCTACCGGTTCATCGAACTCAACCACAAGCATCTGCTGGGCCGTGCTCCTCAGAACAGGGAGGAGATGCTGCACCACTTCACGATCCTGCAGGAGCAGGGCTACGACGCCGAGATCGATTCCTACCTCGATGGCGCCGAATACAACCGCAATTTCGGCAACGACACGGTTCCGCACCTGCACGGCTGGAACTACGCCGCTGGCCATGAAGGCCGCCAGTTCAGCTGGCTGATGCAGCTGGCCCGCGGCGCTGCCGCCTCCGCCAAAGGGGATGGCAGCGGTACCCAGTTCAAGCTTGGCCGCGCCCTCCACCAAAACCGGCCTGTGCCCGTGGCTGTATCGGCCGCCAGCCGCTACGCCCACATCAGCACCGATGGCCCTTTCCGGGCCGCCACCTCAGAGAGCAACGAGCTGCCCGTGGCTGAGCTGAGCAACGCCCGCCGCATTGATGGCACCCCGGCCTACGGCTTCCGCAGCCAGGAGCTGCTGGTGTCGAGCCCAAGCGCCGGTGCCGCCGGCGAAGGCAGCCGTGTGGTGACGATCACCGCCACCGGCATCGCCAACAACCGCTTCCTCCGCCACGGGGCCTACACAACCCGGGTGCCCTTCAGCCGGATGAACGAAGCGCTGCAGCGGGTGATCCGCCAGGGCGGCCGCGTGGTGAGCGTGGTGGTGAGCGGCGAAGGTGAACTGGCGCCCGTGCCTGTGGCCGCCGCGCCCAAATCTGAGGCTGCTCCTAAAGCTGAGCCCGCCCCGGCCAAGGTCAAAGGCCGCGCCAAGAAGAGCTGATCAGCCATTGCTGGTGGTTGCCAAATCCGGCCGCAGGGCAGATCCTGTGGCCGGATTGAGGGCCCAGCCATGCGGCAGCAACGCCGCCTTCTCCGGCGGGGGCATGGCCTACTGGGCCTGATTACAGCCCTGGCTCTCGCAAGCCCGGCTCGGGCACAGGAGCCCGAGCCGGTCTCCCTCAGTGATCCCTGGCCCAGCGCGGAAGAGCTGCTGCAGCTGCCCGACTGGATGAAGCTGGAGCTCAGCGTGACGGCGGAGCCGCTGTTCAATACCCTGGGCGGGGAGCGCTCGGCCGGCAGCTGGATTCAACAGGGAACGCTCGAGCTCAACGTCAGTTCAGGCCTCAACAAAGCCAGCGACACCTGGCAGGAGCTGGACCACTGGCAGCTGAGCGTCAGCGTGAATCACTCCGCCGGCGATGCGTACTACAGCACCGCCATCGGGGCCTTGTTCCCGCTGCAGCAGGTGTCCTACCCGGCTGGCTTCTACTTCTCAGAACTCGCCATCCAGCGGCAGCACGGTGATGGCTGGCTGAACGTGAAAGCCGGCATCCTGCCCATCAATCCCGATTTCGTGGAAGTGCCGGTGCTCGGCAACTACGTGCACTCGGCCTTCAACAACACGCTCAACATCACGGTGGCCGGCCTACCGATCAACCCGTACCCCGCCTACGGGGGTGTGGTGACGGCCCATGCCAGCCCGGAGCTAAGCGTTCGCTACGGACTGTTCGATCTGAGCAGCACAGACACCCTCTCCCGCTGGCTCGGCCTCGCCGATGGCGGCATCGGGCTCAGCAGCGGCGTGGCGCAGTTTCTGCAGGTGGATCTGATGCCAAGCGCGATGAACGCCGCGCCCTTGCCGGCCTGCCGCACCGAGCGGGGCGTGGTGCGCTGGAGCCCGCGGCGCGGCGTTTGCCCGGCGCCTGTGAGCGTGGAGAACCAGCTCCCCGATGGCCTGTTCAGCCTCGGGGGATTTCTCACCAGCGAGAACGGCAACGGCGTCTACGGCAGCCTCACGGTGCCCAGCGGGCTGCCGCTGGGGCTCGGCGATCGCCTCTGGCTTGGGGCGTCCTATTCACCGGATGCCTCCTTGGTGATCGCCCCCACCTTTGTGGGCGGCGGCCTGGTGGTGCAGGGTCCCCTACCCGGACGTCCGCTGGATGTGGCCCTGCTGGGCATTGGCCGCGGCGGGCTGAGCAATCAACTGCTCAGCAGCTCTTACGAAGGAATGCTCGAGCTGTGCTACCGCATTAAGATCAACCAAATCCTAGTCTTGCAGCCCACGCTGCAGTGGATCTTCAACCCCAGCGAGGCGCTGCAATCCGTGCCAGGGATCCTCGCGGCGGGGGTGCAGATCCAGCTGAATTTCTGAACTAACTAACGAGCCGCCCAGACGCCATGGCCTGCAGCAAGCGGCCGTGGTCGTGTTCCACCTGATCGGCGTAGGCGATGGCATCCGCGCTGAGGGCGCGATCGATCGCCTTTTGCCCCTCCAGCGCCGCGGCCAAGCGGAAGCGATCGCCGGAGCGGGCATGGGCCAGGGCCAACACCGAAGCGCAGAGCCGTCCATAGGCCTTGAGCGCATCGGGCTTCATCGCCTCCACCGCCAGCGACGCTTTCCAATCCCGCAGCTGCCGCCAGTACACGTGGTGGTGGCCGGGAGTGGTGGTCCAGCCCAGGAAGGGATCACTCACGCACTGGAGCAGGCGCTGACCCTGAACCACCCGCTGGCCCTGATGCTCCTCGCCGCTGGCCTGCAGTTGACCAAGGGGCTCGGCCAGGGCCGAGGCCAGGGCCTGCTTGCTCTGCAGCAACAGCAGGTCGTCGGGATGGGGGCCCTGCAACAGGGCGATGCTGCAGCGGGTGCCCACCGATCCCACGCCCACCGCTTTGTAGGCGGTGTCGAGGATGCGGAAGCCGCTGATCAGGTGGCGCCGATGGGCCTGCACGCTGCTCAGATAGCCCTCCAGCAACACCTCCAGCGCATGGTCGTGATCGGGCTGGGCGAAGAAGCTCGGATCCACCTGGCGGTGGCGCCAGAGCAACGGCGGCTCATGGCGCAGCTGCCAGCCGCCATCGGCCCGGCATTCGCCGTAGCGCGCCACTGCCTGGCTTCCGCTGCGCCGCCGCGCTGAGGAGGCTGCCGCCCGAAGGTGTTGGCGAAAAGAGCCGCTGGGCTGCTCTTCAAGAAACTGCTCCACCTGCAGCAGGCTGCTCCACAGATCCAGCGTGGGCATGGCCGCGTAGCCCGCGATCGCCTTGCGGTAGCTGGAGGCCACCTTGCGCACCAGCCAGCCCTGCTCCTCGCGATCCAAACCCAACGGCCGGGCCACCAGCACCAGGCTCACCAGAAGGCGTTTGAGATCCCATTCCCAAGGCCCCGGAAACGTCTCATCAAAGTCGTTGATGTCGAACACCAACGTGCGCTCCGGTGAGGCGTAGAAGCCGAAATTGAGCAGATGGGCATCGCCGCAGAGCTGCACGCTCAAGCCGCTGTTGGGCATCGAGCCCAAGTCGCGCGCCATTACTGCGGCCGTGCCGCGAAACCAGGCGAAGGGACTTTTGGCCATGCGCCGGTGGCGCTCGGCGATCAACCAGGGCAGACGGTTGGCGTTTTGCTGCTCCAGCAGATCGATCGGATCCGGCCGCTGGGCAGAGGCCTGCCAAGTGTCCAGACAGGCCTCCACGCTTGCCATCGTCTGCGCCACACGGCTTCCTGCCTACCGAATAGCAGGCAGATTGAGGCGGTGGTGAATGCGCACCGACTTCTTCATGGCCCTGTCATTCCGGGAGCTTCAGGCGCAGCTGCAACCCGACTGGGGCTGTGAGCACAACGGCGACGGCGGCCAGTTCGATGTGCTGGTGGTGCCCTCGCTCTCGATGGAGCAGGCCCTGATGGCCCTGGTAACGGGAGCCCATCACTACGAGGAACGCCAGCTGTTCTCGCTGATGCGGCTGCGTGATCCAGGTGTGCGCGCCATCTACGTGACCAGCAAGCTCCTGCCGGAGTTGGTGGTGGATGCGGTGCTCGAGTTGATGCCGGGCGTGCCCACCTCCCACGCCCGCCGGCGCCTGCATCTGTTCGACACCGACGACGCCTCCAACCGCCCCCTCACCGCCAAGCTGCTGGAGCGCCCCGCTCTGCTCGGCCGCATCCGCGATCTGCTCCGCCCGGGCCGCAGCTTCATCAGCTGTTTTGTGGTGACGGAGCTGGAGAAACGGCTCTCCGAGGTGTTGCAGGTGCCGCTGCTCGGCACCGATCCCGCCTTGGGCTACTGGGGCAGCAAAGCCGGCAGCCGCGCCCTATTCGCCCGCTGCGGCGTACCCCATCCCCCCGGCAGCGACCTCGCCTTCAACCTGGCCGATCTGGCGGAAGCCGCGGCCGAGCTGTGGGAGGCGCATCCCGAGCTGCGCCGCTGCGTGGTGAAGCTGAATGAGGGCATCAGCGGCGAGGGCAACGCCTGCCTGGAGCTGGCGCCCCTGCAGCTGGCGGAGCTGAGCAGCCGCGAGCGCTGCCAGCGGATCCTGGCGGCCTTAGAGCAGTTGCCGATGCCCGCGGCGCTCTGGCAGGAGCTGCTCACGCAGCAAGGGGCGCTGGTGGAGGCTTGGCTTGAGGGCGGTGAGGCCCTCAGTTCCCCCAGCGTGCAGGGCACCATCCACCCCGGCGGCCGGGTGGAGCTGCTGTCCACCCACGAGCAGATCCTGGGGGGTGCTGGCGGGCAGACCTATCTCGGCTGCCGCTTCCCGGCTGAGGAGCCCTACCGGCTTGAGCTGATGCGCAACGGCCAAGCCGTGGGGGAGGCCCTTGCTGCCGAAGGAGCGCTGGAGCGCTACGCCGTGGATTTCATCGCCCGCCGCATCAACGGCACCTGGGACGTGCAGGCGATCGAAGTGAACCTGCGCCAGGGGGGCACCACCCACCCCACCATGGCCCTGCGGGCGATCACCACCGGGCGGCTGGATCCCGCCACCGGCCTGTTCATGGCACCCACCGGCCAGGCGGTGTTTTACAGCGCCACCGACAACCTCACCGCTCCGCAACTGCGGGGCTTGTTGCCCGCTGATCTGATCGACATCGTGGCTGAAGCCGATCTGCACTACGACCCGGCCCGGCTGCGGGGCAGCGTGTTTCACCTGCTGGGCTGCCTCTCCGAATACGGAAAGCTCGGCATGACCTGCATCGGCCGCAGTGCTGCGGAGGCCGAGGCGGTTTATCGGGCCACTGCCGATGGGCTGATTGCCCGGGCCAGCCAGCTGCAGGCTCAGCTCTGAGCCGGAATCACCACCACCGGCAGCCGCGCATGGGTGAGCACCCGCTGGGTTTCACTGCCGATCAACAACCCCGCCAGACCGCGGCGGCCATGGGAGGCCATCGCGATCAGATCGCAGCCCAGGCGTTCAGCAGCCTCGAGGATCGCCTCATGCACCAGCGGGCTCACGCAGGTGTCGCTGCTGGCCTCCACCCCTTCGGTTTTGGCCTGATCGAGTGCCTTCTCAAGAATCGTGGCCGCGAAGCGGGCATTGGCCTGGCTGAATTGCTCGCTCAGGGCTGGATCGAGCACCAAGCCCTCGCTGTAGATCGCCACATCCACCCGGCCGTAGTAGCTCGGCTGAACGTGGAAGAACGTCACCCGCGCGCCGCTTTGCTTGGCCAACGCCAACGCAGCACGCACCGCGGCATCGGAGAGCTCGGAGCCGTCGATCGGCACCAGCAGATGACGAACCATGGCAACCCCAACGCGACCTCTACCGAAACGCTAGGTACTAAGCAGCGATCCAACCAGCCAGATGGGAAGCCGCCTGGGAGCGCACCAGCGCCCGCGCCGCCGGCAGGGCGGGATCCAAGCGCTCCGAGCTGAACGGCGGCAGGTTGCGGCTGCGCAACCAGGCGCCCCAACGGAATTCATGGAAGGGGATCAGCGGAGCTGCGGCCACGAGGCCCTCGCGCTTGAGCTTCCACACGAGGCTGCGGTAAGGGTCGTCCTGGGTGCCGCTGAGGCTCGAGGGCAGCGCTGTGGGGTGGAGCGGCCCGAGGCCGCGGCCGTCATAGAGGTAGAGCCAGCCGCGTTGATGCAGCTGCTCGAGCACCGCGTGACGCTCCGACACCTCCAGCTGCAGCACCACATAGCCAAAGGCGGTGGCGTTGGGATCGAGTTCGAGCAAGGCCCGCAGCCGGTGATGGCGATCCACCATCCACAGCTCGCCGGAGGCACTGCGCACCAGCGGCGTGGGCTTGCGCTTGAGGTAGCGGCGCCGCTGCTTGGCCTCGTCGGCGGCGAAATCAAGCTGGCGGCTGCGGATCTCGGCCATGCCCACACACAACTGGGTGGGCTGCAGCGCCTGCAACGGCAACTCCAGCAGGTCAACGTCATCACCGGTGGGAGCCGGCAACGGTTGAAAAGGGGGCAACCGCAATGCCATCACTCCACCTTAAACCGATTGGCCAGGGCGTGGCTCAGCGCCTGCCTTGCGGTGCTGCTCTGGCTGGGCTGGGCGATGCCTGTTGGCGCTGCCGAAGCCTGTGTGCCGCTGGATGCCCAGGGCGTGGCCCAACTGTTTGATCAGTGGAACCTTGCTCTGCGCAGCGGCGATCCCGATCAGGTGACGGCGCTGTACAGCAACGACGCCTTGCTGCTTCCCACCCTCTCGAGCGAACCGCGCACCAGCCCTGCCGGCATCCGCGATTACTTCGCAGGCTTCCTGGCCGGCGCACCGCAGGGGCAGATCGAGAGCCGCAGCATCCAGCTGGGCTGCAATGAGGCGATGGCGGCCGGCACCTACAGCTTTCGCTTTGCCGATGGCCATACAGCACAAGCCCGCTACACGTTTATGTATGTGTTCAGCGATGGCCGCTGGCAGATTCAGCACCACCATTCCTCGCTAATGCCCAGCGCTTAGGCGATCTGGCTGAGCTCGGCAACGCGCGCTTCGCTAGAGCTCTTGTAGCGACAAGCCTCCTGGTGTTCGCGCACCGTGCAGCCATACATCTCGAGGAACAGATCGCGATCCGCGAGCGATCCGGTGAGCCCACAATCGAGGTAGTGCTGACGTAACGGAGTCCATGGCCTGCTGTGCATCTAGCCATGCAATTTCTGCAAGCGAAAGCGCCGTAGGGCCTTCAAGGGCGCTTCACCGCAGTGGGCATGGCAAAGGTTTTGCAAGGTGCGCACGCTCACATGGCAGTGGCGCGCCAGATCCGCCATTCGCAGTGGACTGGCGTAGTGCTCAGCTACATAGGCCGCCAGCTCAGCCATCACCCCTGCATCCGCCGTCGAAGCCGCAAGCATCAAGGAGTGAGGCGCCATCCGGCAGCACAATCATCACGTGAGGCAACCTACGTAACAGATATGCCTGTGGCGGTAGGGCACAACACAAGATTGCGCGTTATACCGAATCCGCATTAATGACCGGAGCCCGCACAACCCAGCAGGCACAGTTCAAAGCCTGATGCCATCAAAGATCGGCATTGTGGCAAAACCCAAGGACGCCGGTACAGGATTGGGGCCTGCCGGCAGCGCCTGCACCGAGAACATGTAGGTGTCGGCCTGGAAGGGGTTGTTCCAGGGCTTCAGGGCCACCGTGATCGTCTGCCCCGGCTGCGGAGGCTGCGGGAACTGCACGGTGATGCGGCGGGCCTGAGGGTCAAACGAGGCCTGCACCGGAATCGCCGCCCCCTCCCGGCGCGGCAACCCCACAAAAGCCTGGGTGCGCGCTGGAGCGAACTGGAAACTGCGGTCTACACCACGGGTTTGCTGAATCACCAGGCCGCCCAACCCCGCACCGGCCTGATCCGGCAGGGTGACCGTGAAGTAGTAGGTGGCGGCCGTCTGCCCCACATACGTGTAGTAGTTAGTGAAGGTCACCTTCCAGGGGGGGCGGGCAAACCAGGTCTGCCCATCAAGTTCGAGGGCTTGCGCGGGCGCAGCCACCACCTGCAGGGCCACCACGGGCGCAGCCAGCAGGGCGGGCACGATCCAGGGATTGGGCATCCGGCCAACAGCAGCTTGGGCGCAAGGTAGCGGCAGTTCACGCCGTTGATAGGGTCAGGGAGCTTGTCTGCAGGATCGATGAACCGAGCTGAACTCGACGCCATCGACCTGATGCTGCGCGACCTCAACACGCGCCACGACGAGATCCGCCACCGCGCCGCCTTCCGCGGCTGCACCCGCGAACTGCTCACCCTGCAAGAGGAGCTGGTGCGCTACCTGATGGCAAAGCGCGAAGGCCACAACCTGCGCTGATCCTCAGGCCGCTTGCAAAAACGGCTGGGGGTTCTGATCACGGCGGTGTTGCCGCGGCAATTCAGGCCCTTGCTGATCACCAGCCAGGGCGGCGGTGGCCTCCAGCGCACTGCGCATCCGCCGGGCGGCATACAAGCTCATGTCACGCGGCACGCTGATGCGATCGCGCCAGTAGCGCAGCCCTGCAGCCGTGCCCTGCGGCGGAGCTAGCGGGGGAAGCGCAGGACCCTGCAACAAATTGGTGAGGGCGCAGCGCAGAGCCTGGTCCAGAGCATGGCCGGCGGCGGCGCTGCGAGCTGCACCTTCCGGGTTCACCTCCAGCAAGCGATGGCGGTGGCGGAGCATGCGGGTCAGAGCTTCCTGAACAGCTGTGGCCGGGGGGCTTTGGCGGGTCTCCACCACAGCCGGGTGGGCGATGGCATCGATGGGCCAGGGGCCCTGATCGATCAGCTGCGCCACCCGCTGCTGCTCGGCACCGCCGCTCGCCAGACAGCACCCCATCTGGGGAGGAAGGTCGTGGGCGTGGGTGTGAATGTCGCTCTGAGTGCCCAGGTAGGTGCTGCGCTGCTCCAGGGCGGCAAACCAGCGATCAATCGCCGGGTGCTGCGTGCGCAGGCCATAGCCCTTGTAGTAGCTGAGCGAAGCATTCATCCGCTCGAGATAGGGCACGAAGATCACATCGGCCGTGCAGAAATGCTCCCGGAAAAAAGGGCCCGGTGTGGCCTCGAGCGCTTCCTCCACCAGCCCGGACATGCGCGCGAAGTGCTGTTCTGCCGGCGCCGTGTGGGGCCCTTCGCCCTCGCAGTAGCAAAGCCACTGGCACCAAGCGCGGAAGAGGCGCCGCTCCAGCTGGCGCAGCGCAAACACATCGGGATCCTGCATCCCCTCACCGAGAGGACCAAACGCCTCTTCAAGTGCCTGCAGGATCAGATCGCTTTCGGTGATCAGATGGCCGTCGAGCTCCAGGGCAGGCAGCATCCCGGAGGGAACGATCTGCTTGAACCAGCGCTCCTTCTCGCCGTAGCAGAACATCGTCACCTTGCGGACCCGATACGGGATCCGCTTCTCCTCCAACCACAGCCACACCTTCTGGCAGTAGGGGCACCAGGCGTGGTGATCGCGGTAGAGGGTGACGCGCACCTCGGATTCCGGCCGACCAAACAGGCGCAGGCGGGCCTGCGCATTCGTGGGGCCTTCCACCCGCCGCTGCTGCAGCTCAGCCTCACTGCAGGGATCGCACTGCTCCTCGAGCTGCTGCCAGCTCAGGGGCTCAGCCAGGGCCATCGATGGGGCGGGTGGGTGCATGGAAACAGCATCGCTCAGACAAGCCCTGCTCCGCGGAAGCGCTGAGCTGCTGCGACTCATGCAACGGGATCGTGTTGATGCAGTTAACGCAAGTAAAGGATCTCGAGAACGCAAGCAAGCTCTACATTGAGCAAGCGCAGATCACCCGGCCATGGAGCACCTCGCCGAGTACTTCAAGGTGTTCTCAGAGCCGAATCGCTTGGCCGTGCTGGAGGCCTTGCGCAACGGGCCGTTCAACGTCACGGCTGTGGTCGACAAAACCGGCCTGAGCCAAGCGCTGGTGTCGAAGCATTTGAAGTTGCTCACCATCGCCGGCGTGGTGCAGCGGCGCCCCCAGGGCTCGCTGGTGTTCTACGAGGTGAACGACAAGGCCGTGTTCAAGCTGGTGGCCCAGGCCGAGAAACTGATGCTCGCCTCGCGCCGCCAGCAAATCGATGCGCTGGCCGCCATTCTTTGAGCGCACCGAAGCCATCATCCCAAGTCCTCGAGCGCATGAGGATTGCCCCCGTGGTGGGCGGCGTAGAGATGCTGGTGCAACTGGCGATGCAGATCTTCGAGCGCTGGAGGTGCATCACACCCGAAGAAGCCGTGTTCCAGACGGCTGCAGCGGAAGCCCTTGGGAAATGACACGAGCGACGATCCCAAAAGACAACAGCAGTGGGATATGCGGCAATCGTCATACAGCTAGGCTGGGGATATCGCTGATGGCCATCCGCCACCCTCTGGCATGAGTGAGCATTTCGACTTGGTGGTGATCGGTGCCGGCTCCGGCGGTCTGGCGGCCGCCAAGCGCGCCTCGAGCTATGGCGCCCGGGTGGCGATCGTGGAGGGTGATCGCGTGGGCGGCACCTGCGTGATCCGCGGCTGCGTGCCTAAAAAATTGATGGTGTACGGCTCGGCCATGCGCCATCACCTCCACGACGCCGCTAGCTACGGCTGGAGCGTGGGGGAGGTCTCACACAACAGCGCCGAGCTGCTGCAACGGGTGCGCGCCGAGGTGGATCGGCTCAACCAACTGCACATCGGCTTCCTTGAGAAAGCCGGGGTGGAGCTGGTGCGCGGCTGGGGACGTTTTGCTGATGCCAACACGGTGAGCGTGGTGGATGCAAGCGGATCCGAACTGCAGCGCCTGCGGGCCGAGCGGATCCTGATCGCCGTCGGGGGCCGCCCCCATCGCCCCGAGATCCCCGGCGCCGAGCTGGGCTGGGTGAGCGATGACATGTTCGAACTCGAGCGCCTGCCGGAGCGGGTGGTGGTCGTGGGCGCTGGCTTCATCGCCTGCGAGTTCGCCTGCATCCTCAACGGACTCAGCGTGCAAGTGACCCAGCTGGTGCGCGGCGATCATCTGCTGCGGGGCTTCGATCTCGAATCGAGCCGCGCTTTGCAGGAGGCGATGGAAGCCGACGGCATCGAGATCCGCTTCGCCCACAGTCCCGCCGCGATTGAGGGCACGCCGGGGGATCTCACTGTGGTGACGCAGAGCGGCGAACGCCTGCCCTGCAACGGCGTGTTGCTGGCCACCGGCCGGCAGCCTTTCTTGCAGGGCCTGAACTTGGAAGCCGCTGGCGTGGCGATCGAAGGGCATCGCATCCCGGTGAGCGCCGATCAGGCGACCAACGTCTCCCACATCTACGCCGTGGGTGATGTGACAGATCGGGTGAACCTCACCCCCGTGGCCATCGATGAAGGCCGCGCCCTGGCCGACACGATCTGGGGCCACAAGCCCCGCCAGGTGGATCACGAGTTGGTCGCCAGTGCCGTGTTCTCCCAGCCAGAACTCTCCGGCGTGGGCCTCAGCGAGGAAGCGGCGATCGAGCGCTACGGGGCCGATGAGGTGAAAGTGCACCGGGCCCGCTTCCGGCCCATGAGCCAAGCGCTGCCGGCCCGCGACCCGAAGGTGCTGCTCAAGCTGGTGGTGGAGGTAGCCAGCGGAAAGGTGGTGGGTTGCCACATGGTGGGCGAACACGCCGCCGAGATCATTCAGATGGCGGCAATCGCCATCGGCATGGGAGCTACCAAGGCCGACTTCGATCGGACCATGGCCCTGCATCCCACCGTGGCGGAAGAGTTCGTCACCATGCCGAACTGACGTAATTCCGCCGCTCATGCCTCTCTCGCCGCGACGCACCATCCTGATCAGCGGCGCTAGCCGTGGCATCGGCCGAGCAATCGCCGAACGGCTGCTCGCCGATGGCCATCGACTTAGCCTGGGCATGCGCGACATGGCGGCGCTTTATGGCACCCCACTGGATCCGGCCCACGCCGGCGTAGATGAGCAGGGCAGGCCTCGCGTGCTGCTGCACCCCTACAACGCCGAAGACCCTGCTGCGGCCGAAACCTGGGTGGCGGCCAGCGTGAGCCATTTCGGCGCGATTGACTCCCTCATCCACAGCGCCGGTGTGTTCTCCCGAGTGCCGCTGCTGTTCGAAAACGGCCAGGAACAAGAGATCCAGCAGCTCTGGGACGTGAACGTGATGGGGCCCTGGTGGCTCACTCGCGCCGCCTGGCCGCAACTCAGCGCCCATGGCTCCGGGCGGATCGTGGTGTTGGTGTCGATGAGCGGAAAGCGCTCCAAGGGCCGCCTGGCCGGTTACACCGCCAGCAAATTCGCCCTGATGGGGCTTTGCCAGACGATGCGCAACGAAGGGTGGGAGCAGGGCATCCGCGTGACAGCGATCTGCCCCAGCTGGGTGAACACCGAGATGGCCGCCGCCGTGAATGCGATGCCAAAAGAGGCGATGAGCCAACCGGACGACATCGCCTCACTCACCGCACAGCTGCTCGAGCT
>Ga0194129_10007783_pt1 | contig 12624 bp, 19 predicted proteins | sample TA2KigCa35mmetaG_FD_150862 | JGI IMG/M metagenome (GOLD analysis project Ga0194129, IMG submission 150862) | Freshwater microbial communities from Lake Tanganyika, Tanzania - TA2015038 Kigoma Deep Cast 35m | ecosystem: Environmental > Aquatic > Freshwater > Lake | place: Tanzania: Lake... | reverse complement strand
CAGGCGGGTCAAAGGGGATGACGGTGGCGGGCGGGGGCACGGCTACGTCGCCGCGTGGAGCCCCCCGCCCTACCGCCGCTTCTCCGTCGTCGTCGATGCCAGCCGGAACGGCGGCCAAAGCAGACAAGCCGAAACGACGCGCATAGGTCAGGGCACTGCCGACGCCCTGGGCGTCGTGCTTGGACACAGGAATGTGCAGCGTGGCCTCGACCCACTCGCCGTCACAGTGCATCAGACGGGTCGTGACTGCCGCGAACCCTTCGAGGTACCCCGCTGCCTGCGTGATTGCAATGCCGTGCTTTGACAGGATTGGCCGACAAGCCTCGTCGATGGCTTGAAGGTCGGCGTACTTGGACCGAAAGTGTGGGTTGGTGGCGTCCTTGTGGGCCACCCCGATTTCGCGCTGCGCAGCTGCAAGCGCCTTGGAGATTGCGCCGATGGTGGTGCTGGTGTTCATGCCCCCACCTCCCCGTACATCCAGCCAGTCAGCGGATCAATGTCGGACAGCGGCAGGCCATCGTCGGCCAGTTCGGACGGTTCGGGACGTTCCATGTCTTGACTCCAAACCACACAACGGAGAATGTGCAGACGGCCCGTAATGCCGCCCACAGGAGTCAAATCCAACGTCCGCGTGTAAGGTCCGGCTTCTGTGATAAGTCACGCAAACCCTTGTTATTGCTTGACTTAACACATATTACCGGACGCGATTTAGCGCCGAAATCGCGGGAATTGGACGTTGCACTTGACCCTAGTTACCAAGGGTGTGGACCTTGGTTATTCATTCATATCGACACTCTTTGCACCTGTCTATAGGTCCGCGCTCGGATTATCTAAGTTTCCGCCTTTTCCGCAGCACGCACGGCCCTCGGTCGTGACCGCCTCGACGGCCACCCACTTGCCGACTGGGCATGACTCTCGGGCTACGCGCACTTTCGCGCCAGTAAAGCAGCCGCAGGTAATGCACCGACCAGCGTCGTGCTGGTCGCAGGCCGTGCAAATTGCCCATCGAGCGCGGTAGTCAGCCTGGCTAGCTGCGCCGATGCCGGTAGCCGCCTTGGCGACGCCAACCGCACCGCGGATGATGTCGCCGACCGACGGCTTGCCGTCTACCTCAATGTTGCCGCTTCGGTCCTGCTGCCATTTCACGGGGTAGTCCTCGTCACGATAATGGTGCGTGTGATGTTGTGCGCTTCGAGCGCCTCGAGGGGCAGCCAGTCAGGTGTCGGGCCGGGAACAACTAGACAGGGCTGGCACTCGTCGCTAATGGTCGTCGTGTTGACCGTCGTGTTCGTTGTCGATCCGCCCAATTGACCCGGTAGACCGTTGACGTCGAACGGGCAATAATTGAGGGTCGTAACGTCGAATCCGTTGGGCGCGGTTAGGGCAAACGTTCCCGTGATTGAGCCGGTCAGCAGCGTGAACGTTCGTTGTGCAGCTCCTCCCGTTGTCCTGTACAGGCGTTCGTCTACTGGACCCTCATAGATCAGCCGCAACGTTTGATCCTCGTACAACGTTGGACCAAGTGACTGGACGAATCCATTAGCAGGAGCCGACCAGACATAGGAAATCAGCCGATACGGCCGCCGAATTGCGATGCTGACGTCGAGGTAACTGCGGCAGCAGCATCGTCCAGTAGCGCATGGCGTCCCCCCAAGTCCGCCCAGCGTGCATGGGCCGCATTCGCCTGTCGTGCCCCCTGCGCAAATGTTGGTCCGGTGCAGATATGTCAAGTTCGACAATCCGGTGCCGGACGTTTGATCGACCGTGAACGTTGTTTGACCGTTCCGACGCATGCGAACATTGCCGCCACCCTTGATGAGTGGGTCAAACTCGTATTTGTCTTCGATCACATAGTTAAGATCGCCGCAAAGTTGACTGTCGGACTGCCGCAGCGCGTAGGAACTTTCGAACGAGTACAACTGGGTTAGATAGTTTGGCGCTGGGCCTTGGTAGCAGTCTGGGAACAGGTCGCTGCACTGCACCGGGAATGTGTCGGCACATCCAACATTTGTGACTGTCTTGGGTATGCCGCACCTGACCGTTTTGACGATGCGCGGCAGTGAATCAGGGCGACGCACAACGTAGAAACATGGAAAATAGGTGCGCTCGACGTCGATGCTGGTCAAAGCCATGACGTCAAAATACTTGTCAACTAGGGTGTCCGTTGGATAGGTGCAGGACGGACCAGTAACGCAGCACTTATTACGCTGGTTGCCAAAGACGTAACACGCCGACGTTTCCATCGTTGGATTGTCAGTTAGCGCCGTGTATGCGTAGTTAGCAAACGTGCCGAGCAGCTGGCCGATTTCGATGGTGGTGGTGTAGGTGAAATCACCCAGACCACCATACGGCAATGGACAATCGTCGATGTCGAAACACCCGCCGCAGCAGCACGACCGAGTTAGCATTTAGACCTTCTTGGTCTTAGCCAGCCAAACGCCGACGCCAATGCCAAGCAGGCCAAGCATCAGACCAAACCAAACCGAACCGAGAAACGATGAGAACGAAGCAAGTGTCATAGTTTGCGCTTCCTTGACCGGCTGGATGTGCGAATCGGCGCGGCACGCCGGAATGCCGCGTCAAAGGTTTTATCGGCTCGGCGCAGCTCGGCGACGGCCGCCACCGCTTGGTCTGGGGTCAGGTCAATAAGGCTGGCCGTCAGTTCAGCAGCCCTGCGCTCGGTCGGTGTCACGATGCCAAGCCATTCCTTGATGAACTTGCCGACGCCCGTGTGCCAAATCAGAAACGCCACGCCGAGCACAGCCAGGGCGATGCAAACCCAGACGAGAGGGGCCACCCACCAGGGCACCTGGTCCTCCACGCCCGTCAGCGCCATGTAGATCATGTCCACAGCGTCCAGGATACGCGCTTGCTCGCCCTGACCGGCTATGGCTTGGTCCTTGATGATCGGCAAGCTTGGCCGGGTCGCGTCGGCCTCGACCGCGATGCGCTCAAACCGTTGGCCGCTTGAGTGCGCCAGCCTGCGAACCTCGGTTGTGTTGGACGCGATGCGTTCAGACGGGCCTGCGCAGCTTGCGAGCAGTACCAGCAGCACGGCCCATCTCATGCTCGGCCCCTATCCGCCGCCGCCAGCCACGCCGACCGCTCGCCGTCGGTGCTGTTGGCGATGAGGTTGGGATCGAGCAGCATAAAGTCGATGTGAGATACGGCCCGCTCGATCCGCCCCGACCGATCTTCAGCGTCTATCGGCAGATCCATTACCTCGGCATTTTGGTCCATTCCGAGTCGCAGCATCGATATGTAGCGTTCGTGATCCATCAGAACGTCGCGTGGGCCACGCGCCTCCAGGTATTCGCCGCGATGCAGATGTAGAGATAGTTCGCGTCCCAGCAGATCTCCCCTGCTGTACCAGCCGCACCGCTCGTCGCAGGGGTTTTCGCGTTTGCGATTCGCAGACGGTCGCCGCTAATGATGCCGACGCTCGTTGCGGTCCCGTGCAGTTTCGTCTGCGTGGTCGATGACGTTCCTAGTACCGTCGTGTTCGCGCCGTCCCCGATGGCATCAGCACCGACCACGATGCTGTTGCTGTCGCTGTTGTTGTTGCCCCGGCATCGTGCGCCGATATAGGTGCTTGATGAAGCACCAGTTAGCGCGGTGCTGCCGTTTGCGTGATAGCGAGCAGCCTCAAAACCAATGCAGGTGTTATACGAAACCGCTCCTAGGTTTTTGCCTGCAAATCCGCCGATACCGACGTTTAAACCGCCGGTGGCTAATTCTAAAGCTTCTGTTCCGACCCCCACGTTGTGATTGGCTGTGCTGCTACTGCCGACGGCCCGAGCGCCGATACCCATATTGCTCGACCCGCTAGTTACAGAGCCGAGCGCATCCTTCCCGATGCCCACGTTCAGTTGGCCGCTCGTAGCAAAGTAGCCGACCTGATAGCCAAGCAGCAAATTGCCGTTAGAACTGGCGTTGAGAACGCGGCCAGCGTCTACGCCAAGCACCACGTTGTGGACTACGCCCGTGTTCCCGCGACCACATCGGATACCGTTTACAAAAACGTCGTTTGCGATTCCTGCCCCGCCCGCAACGATAAGCGCACCTGTTGTGCTAGAAGTGCTGGCCGTCGTACTGGTGCCTGTAATTGTCGTAAATCGCCCGCTCGCAGCTGTTGTTGCGCCGACTGTTGCCCCATTGACGGTGCCCCCTGTGATCGCCGCAGCAGCATCGTTAGACCAGCTAAACACTGCCGCTCCGGCCGTGTCCTCTGCAAAAAGTTTGCCGTCTGTGGTGTTAATCGCTGGCTCGCCCTGGACGAGTTGGCCGACAACCGGAACAGCAGCTGCGGTGCTTGACCGCTTGAATCGTATTTGGTCGGACATCAGTACGTCCCCCCGTCGACAGAACTTATGAGGGCCGCAACGCACTCGCCGTCCCATGCGTTCATCCGCTCAAACAACGCCACAGATTGCCCGTCAGACCGGTACATTAAAAATGCATGTACAAAAGCATCGTCAGGCACCTTGAGCAGCTGAAAGCCCAGGGCGTTGGCCCGGCCCGCGTTGACGCCACCGGCTGCTGTCGCTGCCGTGTTGCCGTACTCAGCCAAGTTGTAGGCGGTTACCTCGGTCAGTTCCGTCAGGCCAACGGTCGTCAAACTGGTCGGCGTAGCCGTTGGCTGGGCCTTACGCAGCGTGTATTCCCAACGGTTGGCCGATATGGACGTTGACCCGACGACCTGCATGGCATGCCATTGACGGGTGACGCCCGGAGCGACCAGCAGCGCCTCAAGCTGCGAGCGGTTTGCGTTGATGAACTGCGCAGCAGACACAAGCGCGTTTTGCGTGTCCGAGGACACGCCAGTAGGCCCGTAAACAGATGGTTGCAGGAAAACAGTCATACCCATGCCGGTGCTGGCGCGGACGCCAGGCTAAGAATTTCAGTAGGCAGGATGTTGCCTGCCGTGGCAAACGCCGCCGTTGACTCGTACGGCTGAAACCACACAACTCGGCCCGTGACTTTGACCGTGCTGCCGCCGAGCGACTGGCTGCCGTCGTTCCAAATTGATCCGTCGGCCGGGTTGCGCAACGCTATCTGCTCTAGGTGAAACCACTCATCATCGACGAACGTGTAAACGTCCATTTTTATTTGGTCTGATACGTAGCGCTCCTCGTACGACTGAAACAGAATTTGTCCTGGCACCGCGCCGAGAAAGTTGTCGCTGTTGCGCTTGTTAATGTACTGCAGGGGATTGACTGGAACGTTGGTGTATCCGATGCCCGTGGCAGGTTCATGAACCAAAAACTCTAGCCTAATGATGCGTTGACGCACCGCATACTGAATGGGGTTGCCCATCACGTTAGTACCGAGGCCGTTGCTGATTAATGTTCCTGGCGGCCATGTGACGTTGCCCGCCAAGGGGAACGATCCGGGTGGTGACCCGTTTGTAAAACCGGCTTTCGGCCGAATGTACTGCGCAACGTTCCGGCTGTTGCTTTGATAGGTAATTTTTAGTCCGCGGTACGGCGACTCCCCGACAAGCACCGCCTTTGCAGTCTGCGTGACGATGTAGCAATTGTTCTTGTTGGGGTGCGCTGCCACATCAATGTCGGTTACGATCATTTGCGCTAGGCCGCTATCGACTGCTTGGACAGCTAGGCGCATGCCAATAGACTCAATGGCAGTAAAGGGTGCCGCTTGCGCCTTGATGTAGCTCCAAATGTTCCAGCCGTCCTCGGCTGACCCGTCATGGTTTAGATCGGTTTGCAGCACCATGAACTGCGTGCGCAGCACCGCTTCGGCAGGCTCCACGCCGATGCTAAAGCTCTGATTGCTGTGAAGCCGTTGGATTGCCCAAGCCATTACCGCGTCCCCTTTGTGTTTTGCTCAATTGCAAGCAGCGCGTAGGTCTGGCGCTCAAGCTGCATGCGCAGACCCTCAAACGACTGAATATCCTGCGTTGCTATGGCTGATGCAGCGGCTTGGCGGGCTTGCCCAAGGTCTACCCTAGCTTGATTTTCGTCCGACATTCCGCCAAAGCCAAGGGCGCCCATTATGTTCCCGCTAAACAGTTCCGACAATTGGCCGGCGCGCGCTTCTGCACCGCCTTCGGCTGCTCGGACCAAGTTGGACATAAATTTGCTCGGATCGGTCATAAATGACGTTAGCGAACGTCCCACTAAGGTTGACGGACCCTGCGCCATCAGCCCGGTCATTATTTCCTCCTCTGCTTTAGCCGTAACTGAGCGGGCAGCAGGTTCGTCCATTCCGGCCGCCACCATGCGCTGGCCTACCTGCATTTTGCGCAGGTCGGCTCCGATTTGCGCCTCATGCATTTTGTGCGAGAACGGAAACATCAGTTCATCACGAACCTTGCGGGCCTCCGCATTTGCCTGCATGACGCTGGTGATGAATCCCATCATCGGCATGGCCATGGCCGCGCTAACCGAGCCGCTAATACGGTTTGCTATCCCGCGCAGCTTCTCAAGTTCGCCAGTGACCTGCTGGCCTGCCTTGCGCAGGCCAGTTACGTCGGCGTCGATTCCGATTGAAAGTCCGAGCTTCGCCATACCGCCACCTTTCCTAGGGTCGCCATCCAATCAGCCTGGCGCGGCTTGCGCCAAGGCTCCACCACCTTTTCCGGCTGCCCAGTCAGCCGGTACGCCAGGACCGCTAGAAGGTGCTCTATGCGGTCTTCTGCGGTCCACACCAAGGGTTTGCCATGACCCCCCGCATGAGCGCCGTGGCAACGTGAACGTCTAGGCTGTTGCCGCCGGGCACGCCCTCGATCCGGGTGCAGTTTTCAAGGACAAACGTCTGCTTGGCGTCCTCGTCGAGCTGCTCAAGTTTGCGCCACTCGCCGACCGTAAGCGGCCGGACCTCGAGCAGTGCCGGGTGCCCGGCCAGCGCCTCGTCAGTAAAAACCCGCCACATCACGCACGCCCGACAGTAATTTCGCCAGTGTACTGCCACGAAACCGACGCAGACTGCACGGCGTCGTTCGACCACGACGGGTTGTAGCCGGTGATGATCGCCGAGCCGCTGAAGTCGACGCCGCCCTGGGCACCGCCAGTCGCAGCGATGGCGACCGTAATGGCAGATGTAGTCGGCGTTGCACCTGCGAACTTCAGCGCCAAGAGCAGCGCCGTTGCGTTGTCCATGTGGATCGTCGCCGAGCCGGTGACCGTCGGCCGCCCTTGAATTGCCACCGACAGTGTGCCGTTTAACGCTGTCGCATCGATTGCCGTGCTTGAGGCGTTGATGCTGATGTCGGTGGCATCGACGGCCGTGCCGGCGAAGCTGATCGTTGTTCCGTTGCTGATGACTGCCATGTCTTAGCCTCCTGTTGCCCAAATGCGGTACGTTTGACGGACCACACGCGGGCCGTCGTCGGTTCCCTCTTGATCGTCCATGCGCTCGACGTCCTCGCCGTCGGTGGCGGACCAGCTGATCTTCGTGCCGTCGACCGTCCCGTAAGACGTATTGTCGTTGAGGACGTCCGACACAACAGCTGCCAGCGCTCGAGCGCCTGACATGGTTGCAGCGATGCAGTCGACGGCTACGGAGAACTCAGCTAGGGTTGTAATGCCAGCCAGCGTTCGCACTGGTGCGCGGCTGTCGACGCTGTAGACGATTGCAGGCAGCGCTGTGCCCTCGCGCCGCCACTCCGGGCTAATGCGCGTGCTGACCAGCGAGCTAACCGCAGCATCGTCGCTCAGGCGTCGGCGTAGAGCGGTTTCAATGCTCATGACTTCCTCGCTTTCAGCCGCGCCTTGCGGACGAGGTCGTCAAATTGCTGCTCAATGACGGTGGCGAGGTCCTCCTGCAACACGCGCGTTGGGAACTGGCCCGCAGTCCGTTTCCTAATGCCCCATCCCGGCCTGGCGTCGACGATTGGAGCGACGCGGCTACGCGGATTGCGCTTGTAGTGGAACCCAGCCTTAGCGGTGGTTTTTAACCCTCGAGTGTCGGCCAGCGACTGGATCACGGCGCTAGATGCTTTGCGCAAACTCGGCTGCGCACCATAGGACGGAAAGGTAGCGCCATGCGTGCGCCAGTTAGTTTTGTAGGTAATAGTGAGGCGCTTCAGGCTTCGCCGCAGCAGCTGCTTGTACAGGTTGCGGCTAACTCGATCCGGCAGCTCAGCAAACACCCGTTCGGCCCGAAGGAACTGTTCTGACGCCCTAGCGCTGGCACCGGCGCGGTAGACGCCCAGCGTTTGGCCTGCGTTCACCTGCCGCTGCATAAATCGCTGGTAATTGCGCAGGTGCTCCGGCGTGTTGAACGTCTGGCCGCGTCGGAAACTCATGCCGTCACCTCGAGCGCCTCGATGTGCAGCTCCATGCGCCGCAGGTCAGGATCGACCACGCCAGTTAGTTCCAGCGTCCGGTCGGTTTTGCCGGTCTCTCTCAGCAGGATTCGGCTCTTGATCGTGACCGAGTCGATCCATGGGATGACGATGCGGTAGGCGCTCTGGCCGCGGGTGACGTCGACCGAGTCGATGCTGCGGCCGTCGGCGTTCTCGATGTAGCCCAGCACGGTCGTGGCGGTCGACCAGGTCTTGGTGGCCTGACCGTAGGAATCGACCGAGGCGGTGTAGTTCTGCACCGCCATTTCGTGCCGGAACATGCCTCGAGGGGTCATGCGATGGCCCTTTCCTTGAGCATGGCGAGCAGCATCTGCTGGGCCTTGCCCTCGATGGCTCCGGTGCTGTCGCCGCGGTCGGCGTACAGGCGGGCGCACAGCTGCAGGACGAGCATGTTGATGTAGTGGTCGCCGACCAGCGTGGTCCAGTTGATCGTGACTGGCCGGGTGTATTCCTCGTCGACCAAGACGGCTAGACGCTCGCCGTCCCAGTGCTTCTCCGGCGTGACGGTCTGCACGACATCGTCGTCGTCCGTGTAGACCATCTGCAACGCCCCGGCCGTGTTCACCGGCTGAATGGGCAGCACGATCCAGACGTCGCCCTCCTCGGACACGGTGTAGGTCCGCTCGAGCTCCTGCACCGAAAGGCCTGTGGTGCGCTCGACCGTTTCGCGGGCGGCAGGCAGCAGCACAGTGCCGATGTAGGTGTCGTCCTGCGTGTGGAACACGCGCAGGTGCGTCTTAACGTCGCTAGTCGTAAGGGCTGGCATTGAAAAGGCGGCTAGGAGGTTTCCCCCTAGCCGCCCGGGGTCAAGTGTTGGGAAGATCAGACCTTGTTGGCGATCAGGCCACCAGCGCGAATGTCGACGATCTGCGCATCGGACCGCATCGAGCTGCGGAAATGGGTAATTCCGGCGTTGCTGCCGCTGTAGGGATCGACAACAAACGTGACGTCCTTGCGATCCACGATGCGGTAGCCGCGGCTCAGGTCACCAAACCAAATCAGGTTGCGGCCAGTGCCCGACAAGTAGTCCTGCGCGAACTCAGTTAGGTACACAGGGCGGCCCATCAGCATGCCTGCCGCACCGTTCTGCACCATCATGCCGTTCATGCCGTCGTACAGGTAGTTGCCGCTGCCTGTTGCCTTCGTCTGCAACAGCAAGCCCCACATGCCTGGGGACATCAGCCAACTGCCGTTCTGTGCGTAAGCCGTCGGCATTTGGGTGTAAAGAGAAATGCAGTCATCGAAGTCAGGCGCAACGGTGAGACTTCCGGTCTTTACCAGGTACTGCCAGTTGGTGTCGGAAGTGAAAATGCCCGTTTCCGCGGTCGTGCCTGGACCCGCAGCGTACTTTTGCTCGCGGTACTTGCCGTGAGCACGAGCGTGGTCTGCGACCACCTCGGCCGCGACATCGATAGCCGAATCAAACAGCAGCTCCTCAGTAACTGGGGTAGTCGCAGTCGCCTTCCACGCGCCGAAGGTCTTGAGGGTGGTGGTGAAATTCGACTCGGCGTAGGTGTCCGTTTCGTTGGTTGCAGTCACCACAGTGCGATTGTTGATGACGGGAAGGCGCAGATTGCTCGGCACGGTCTGCTTAGTTGCCAGCGTGCGCACCGGGTTGCCCCAGTCGAGCCACTTGACAAACTCGCCAGTCATGATGGATTGCGGGACAGAGTTGCCTGCGGTCGCAGCAGTGCCGACCGTCAGGGTCGTGCGGAGTTCCATGTTGCCGGAACCCTCACGGCCGCGAGTCGCAAAGAAACGCGCCAGTTCGGCATCGTTTCCGCCGCCGCGGTTCTCGGGGCGAGCCACGACTTGGCCGTTCTTGGCCTTGATGGCGTCGAGGCGGCCGCGCACGGCCATGCCCTCAAGCTGCGCGTCAATGCCGCGAATTTCTTCCTCCGCCAGGTCGAACGCACGGACAGCGTCCGGCGTAGCGACGGTGGCGTATTCCTCGCACGCAGCAACGAGCTGCGCACGCTTTTCATTCAATGCATCACGATTCATTCTTCAGTTCTCCTAGCCGCAGCCGCAAGAACCGACCAACGAGGTCGGTGTGGTGTGAGAACGCCCGTACCGCGGCCGCGGTCGCCTCATAGGCGGGCGTGTGAACAAGACTGATTTCGTAAAGGCGAGCGCTCAGGACGTTGCGGCGGTTGCCCTTCCACTCGTCCTTTTCAGCGACAAACCCAAACGACATGTGCTGATAGATCCCGTCGCGCATCAGGACACGCATGTCCCGGCCGTCGCGCGTATCGGGCAGGTGCGCCCGGAACGACACGCCGCGCTCGCCCTCCTCGAGCACGAGCGTGCCGCTGCGCGTGTCGGCGAGCACTCGCCCACCGTCGTGCTCCACCAACATGGCAACGTTGCGCTTGCCGATGTCCTCGGCAAATGCCCCCCGCTGGATCGTTTCAATGAACGGCAGCGGCTGACTGTCGGTTTCATACGGAATAGCCAGACCGGTGACGGTGTTGCCGTCAACTTCAGCGCGGCACTCAAAGCTGCGACGGTCAATCTGCATCAGGACTCTCGCTTTCCTCGTCCTCGCGGTCCCCGTTCACTTCAGCCTGACCGGCTGCCGTGTCTAGGCGCTGCATGAGTTCGTCAGCCATCGGGTCCTTGACCGGCTGCATGCCGATGAACCACCGGGCGTCGTTGGGGGTCAGAATGCCGCCCATGACGAGTTTGGACAGTTCCTTGGCGGTGTCCTTCATCGTGCCGCGGAGCAGTTCCTGCAGGTCGTGCTCGACGCGGTAGCCGGGCAGCAGTTTCGCCATCAGTTCGGCCTCAATGCGCCGCGCCCAGGGGCGAAGAGTCTGATCGACGAGCGCCCGCTGCGCGTCGAGCGTGACCTGTGTGCCACTTTCTGTCGCAGCCAAGAACGAGAGCGGGATGTTCAGTGCACGGGCGATTTCGCCCATGGCAGCCGTCCTGGCGTTGGTCAGAGCGGATAGGTCATCGGAACCGCTGACGCCCTCGATGCTGCCGCCGCCGTCGATGATGAGCGGTTCGCCAGCCCCGTGGCTGCGTTGGTGCTTGGCCTTCCACGCCAACAAAATGGACTGCTTAGCCTGCTCGCTGATTGGCGTTGGGAACTTGAACGCCAGCCGACGAGTGGTGCCCGTCGCAGCCATCGTGGCAGCCCACTGATCAAGGTTGGCAATCAGCTCAAGCTGCGTTCGGCACTTGTCCAAAGGGCTTTCGCCAATGAACGCCCACCGGCTGTATCCTGATTTCACGTGGATTAGGTCAGCTGATGGGACTGCTTGACCGTCTAGCAAATACTGGTAGGGGTCGCTGGCCCAATTAATAGTGATACGCCCACGGTCAATCGGGATGATTTCGGCTACCTCGCCGCTGTATGTGCGGGCTAGGTAGGCGTATGAGTTGCCCTGCGTGAAAGCTTCGGTAACTAGCCACCGGCGCAAATCCCAGCCGTTGACCATTTCGGTAGCCCTGCCGGTTAGCAGGCTCATGGCGGCTGGGTAGGTTTCTTGGTCTTGCGCGTCGTAGGTGCAAATCGACACGCTTGCAAGCATGCTTGCAACGCCCTCAATGGCTCGTTGCACCCCTGGCAGCGCCTCAACGTCGCCGACGCTTGAGGAGTCGACAAGCATGGAGGCGTCAAAGCCGCCGATGAAATAGCGCCGCAGGCGTGATAGCAGGCTCACGCCTCACTCATTTTGAGTGTGCGCCTTTTCTGTCAATAGCAAACTGTGACATTTTTTGTCACATTGTCGAAATAGTTGCGCCGTCCGCTAGGTGGCGGATGACCAGCCCAAAAACGAAACCGCCCCGTGATGAGCGGGGCGGATTCGGTTAGGGGTCCCCGTCGTTCCTTACGGGTAGCAGCGCACGGGCTCGGTTCTCAGCGAATCAGGAACACATAGTTCCTGATCGCGCTGGCGCTCCGGCTGGTTTTCACCAGCACCGACATCATATGGTCATGATGCCACTGGCTGCAACCCACTGGTTTGACCGCCCGCGCAGCTCGTAAAGCCGAGCTGCGTTACATGCTGCAACAAGGGCGTCGATGTTCTGCCCGTCCCGCTTGTAGAGCTTCGTCAGCCCGCCGTCGTAGGTCTTGGTCTCGGCGTGCCGCAACTGGTGCAGCAGCACCGGGTCATCGTGGTAGCGCAGCGCCTTCTGCCGCAGGAGTGCCACGAACGTCGACCATGCCGGTGCCTGCTCTTTCAGCGCTTGGCTGCGGGCCTCTACGGGCAGGTTGAGTCGCTCGACGAGCACCGACCGCACCCAGTTCTGAGTCCAGCCGACCTCGTCGACGCCGACCACCT
>Ga0194129_10007780_pt1 | contig 12630 bp, 14 predicted proteins | sample TA2KigCa35mmetaG_FD_150862 | JGI IMG/M metagenome (GOLD analysis project Ga0194129, IMG submission 150862) | Freshwater microbial communities from Lake Tanganyika, Tanzania - TA2015038 Kigoma Deep Cast 35m | ecosystem: Environmental > Aquatic > Freshwater > Lake | place: Tanzania: Lake... | reverse complement strand
CCGCCGTGCCATTCGGCGACGGCTGCTTCATCGGTCTCATCCTCGTCCCTCTCAACGGTGACGATGAGCCGAAAGCACTCCGCTACGCAAACACCTCAATCTGTCCTATGAGCCCTGACGGGGAACACGTAGGTGGGCTGCAGCCGGAGCGCCTCGTCGAAGTCCCGCAGCGCTCGATCGGTCTCGCCTTTGGCGCCGTAGACGATACCCCGGTTGTTGAAGGGCTCGACCAGCGTCGGCTTGAGGCGGATGGCCTGATCGTAGTCCTCGATCGCGCGATCGTATTGCCGCTTCGCCCGGAAGACTTCGCCGCGGTTGTTGAAGGCCATGGCGTTTGCGGAGTCGAGCCGCAGCGCTTCATCGAGATCGCGCATCGCGCGCTCGAGGTCGCGCTTGTTGATGTAGGCCCCCCGCGGTTGGTGAGCGCGTTGGCGAGGTCGGCGTTGGTCTCGCGGCCGGACTGGATCAGTGCCGTGCATGCGCCGATACGCACATCGAAGTTGGGATCGGTACATCGCTTCCAGTTCTCATCGCGCGTCTGCGCCGCGACGGGCATGCCGCCCAACGCCATCATCAACGCCAGCCATGCCGTGTATCGTGCCACCGTCATCGTCTTCCCCCGTCCGCGCGCTTCCATTAGCTTACCCCGCCATCGCCGCGCGCGCACGCCGCGGGTCGCCGCGACGGCGACGACGACGCGGGGACGGCATGGGACGATGGAGCGCGATCTCGATGCTGCTGCTGGCGGCGATCGGCGGCGCGCCGGTCCGGGCGCAGTCCGTCTGGCCGGTGCTGGTCGAGGCCGGCGCCGCCGGCACCTGGGCCTATGACTGCCGCGCGCCGGTCAGCGGATCGAACCACCGCGAAGTCATCAGCGAGCGAGCCGGCAAGGTCAGGCGCGTGCTCGACCGCGGCGCCTCTCTGCCGCCGCTCAACGGCTGGGTCGACGTCGCCGAGCGTCTGACGCCCGACACGCTCCGCCTGCGCCTGCGCAACGACGATGCGAACTGGGCCGAGGCCGACGGCGAGGTGTTCGACATCGTCGTCAAGGTCAAGGACGGCTGGCGCAACACCGTGGGCTCGACGCGGCTCAGCGACGGCGCCGTGTTCGTCCGCGACGGCCGCGATCCGCGGTCCGGCGTATCGGTGCCGGCCGTTGCGAAATGCCGTTGACAGAAACCGGATCGGACCGCGTCGCCCCCGGCGTTTGACAATTCCGATCGCGACCCCGCGCCACGCCATCCGCGCAGCTCACGGGCCATAGAAGTTTTCGGCACGGCAACCATCGTCGCCGACGCCCCGCTGTTCGTCGACGGCCAGCCCGAGGGCATCGCCAACGTCGCGCTGTTCCTCGCCTCGGACTCGTCGCGCATCGTCAATGGCGCGACTATGTCGGCCGAAGGCGGCTTCTCGGCGTATTAGGGCGGCGCGTTCACCAGCGCACGAACAGGCTGAGCAGGGGCGCCACCGGCCGCAGGACGTCGGCCGCGAGCCAGACCATCCCGGCGCTCAATAATGTGCCGATGATCGTGACATGCCGGACACGGCGCGGCGGAGCCGGCTTGTATCGATATTTCAATGCGCTAACTATGAATATAATAATATTATGTTATTATAATACATAACCCGACAATATTGGAGTCATAGTTTAATCAATCGGGCGGTGCTCGGTGTGCGCATCGGCGCCAGCGCGATCCGAGGGCTACCGCGCCGTCATGCCGCCATCGATCGCCAGTTCCGAGCCGGTGATCCAAGACGTTTCACTCGAGACGGCTGTGGGCGGATAGCGATGGACATCATTCGACGATGTCGTCGGCACGGGCGAGCAGCGGCAGCGGTACCGTGCGACCGAGCGCCCGCGCGGTGCGCAGGTTGACGACGAACTCGAACTTGGTCGGCTGTTGCACAGGCAGATCGGCGGGCTTCTCGCCCCTGAGAATGCGCGCGACGAAAAATCCGGCCTGCCGGTACTGCTCGGTCAGGTTCGCGCCGAAGCTGGCGTAGCCGCCGATATCGACGAATTCGCGCCACTGGTACATGGCCGGCCAGCCGCCTTGTGCCGCCAGCGCGACAATCTGGGATCGCCGAGAACTGAAGAATGGATCGGCGGAGACCAGCAGTCCGGCTATGGACCGCTCCTTGAACTGCGCGAACGCGGTGTCGATCCCCTGCGGCGTGCTGGCCTGCGTCAGGACGACCTCGCGGCCGACCGCTTTGGCGGCGATCTGGATGCTGTCGAGCTGGGACGTGGAATCCGGCCGTGTCGGATTGTACATCACGCCGAGAGGCCCCGGCGCCGTGGTCAGCGCGTGCAAGAGCTCGATCCGCTTGGGATCCAGCTCGATGGTCATCGCGGCGACGCCGGTGATGTTGGCGCCGGGCCGGTTCAAGCTCGCCACCAGGCCGCTTCGCACCGAATCCGACAGCGGCGTGAACACGATCGGGATCGTCGAGGTCAACGATTGCAAGGTCAGCGCCGGTCTCGGCCCACCCGACGCGATGATCACGGAGCAGGGAAGGCTAACCAGCTCGGCGGCGAGCGTCGGGAGTCGCTCCAGGTCGAAGTCGGCGTAGCGCGCTTCGAGCCGGATTGACCGGCCGACCTCGAAGCCCGCTTGCTTCAGGGCGCCGAGGATGGCCGGGAAGAGCCCCGACGGGTTGTCCGGCGAGGAGGAGGCGAGATGGCCGAGAACGGGCGGCACCTGTTGGGCGCCCGCCACCATTGGCCACGACACCGCCGCGCCGGCCAGTGCACTGAGAATGTCCCGCCGCCGCATGTCGCCCTGCGCTGATGAGGATGGCGCGATGGTAACACCGGCCGTCCGGGAAAGGGCGCCGAACTTCGCGTCGAGCCCGTCGGATCGCGCCTACTGCGCCGTCATGCCGCCATCGATCACCAGCTCCGAGCCGGTGATCCACGACGACTCGTCAGACGCCAGGAACAGCACGCCGTTGGCGATGTCCTGGGCGGTGCCCAGCCGGCCCATCGGTGTGCGATCGATCAACGACTGGCGGATGGCGGGATCGGCGAAACGCTTGTCGGTCAGCGGCGTGTCGGCGTAGCCGGGATGCACCGAATTGATGCGAATGTTCTCCTTGGCGTATTGCAGCGCCGCCGACTTGGTGAACAGCGTGATGGCGCCCTTGGCGGCCGAATAGGCCGGCGACGTGGGGCTGCCGACGATGCCCATGACCGACGACGTGTTGATGATCGAACCGCCGCCGCCTTTGCGCATAACAGGGATCGCCGCGCGCGTGCCGAGGAAGACGCCTTTGGCGTGGACGCCGAGCTCGCGGTCCCAGGTGTCGGCGGCCATGGTTTCGACCTTGCCGGGCACGGCGATGCCGGCGTTGTTGAACAGGATGTCGAGCCGGCCGTGCGCGGCCATCACCGCGTCGATCACCTGGGCCCAGTTCTGCTCTGACGTCACGTCGAGCCTGAGGTAGCGCGCGTCGTGCCCGTCGGCGCGCAGCGACGCGGCCGCGCGCTCGCCCAGCTCGTCGCGTATGTCGGTCAGCACCACCTTGGCGCCCTCGCGTACGAAGAGATGCGCCGCCGCGCCGCCGAAGCCCATCAGCTCGCCCTTGATCGCCGCCGCCGCGCCGGTCAGCAGCGCCACCTTGCCCCGCAGTCGCATCGCATCCTCCATCGTCACGCTCGAAACATCGCGTTCCGACGCCCATAATGGCCGCAACGGGCGGAAGTCGGCACCCCCTGTCATCCCTCGCTGCGCTCGGGATGACAGATGCGTCTGACTTGTCGCTCCATACTCCAGGCGAAGGGTCTGCCATGGCCGAACGCGATCATTTCTCGGGCCAGGTCGACGAGGCGTGGCTCGCACGCCATGTCGAGGACGTTCTCGAGCCCGATCTGCCGATCGTCGATCCGCATCACCATCTGTGGCTGCGCCCGGGCAACGTCTACATGCTGCCGGAGCTGGTCGCCGACCTGTCGTCCGGCCATGCCGTCAAGGCGACGGTGTTCGAGGAATGCCACTCGATGTATCGCGCCGATGGCCCCGTCGAGCTGCGCTCGCTGGGCGAGACCGAGTTCGTCACCGGCGTGGCCGCAATGAGTGCCAGCGGCGCGTTCGGCCCGGCGCGCGCCTGCGCGGCCATGGTCGGCAACATCGATCTCCTGCTCGGCGACGACGTCGCGCGCGTGCTTGACCTGCATATCGCCGCGAGCGGCGGCCGGTTCAGCGCCGTGCGCTACTCCACCGCCTGGCATCCCAGCGACGCCGTGCCCAACGTCGTGCCCGTGGCGCATCGCCTGGCCGACCCGCGTGTGCGTCAGGGACTCGCGTGTCTCGATCGGCGCGGTATCGCCTTCGACGCCTGGGTGTTTCACAACCAGATCGACGAGGTCGCCGACATCGCCGCGGCGTTTCCCGGGCTCGCCATCGTGCTCTGCCATTTCGGCAGCCCGGTGCTGGGCGGGCCCAACGCGAGGCGGCAGGACGAGGTGTTCCAGGAGTGGCGCGCGTCGATGCGCCGTCTGTCGGCGTACCAGAACGTGCGCGTGAAGCTCGGCGCGCTGCCGGTGCGCCGCACGGGGCCCAGCAAGGAGGCCGGCGGCCTGCCGCTGTCGTCTGGCGATATCGCCACCGCCTGGCGCGCGTGGTTCGACGTCTGCCTCGAGCTGTTCGGCGCCGGGCGCTGCATGTTCGAGAGCAACTTTCCGGTCCAGAAGCGCTGGAGCAGCTACCCCGTGTTCTGGAACGCCTGCAAGAAACTGGCCGCCGGCGCGTCAGGCGACGAGAAAGCTGCGCTGTTCGCGAGGACGGCGGCGCGCACCTACAAGATTCCCGCAGGATTGGTTTGAAGGAGGACAGCATGCCCAAGCGAATCGTGGAGAGCCCACAGGCGATGAAGGCGCTGGTCGGCCAGGAGCTGGGCGTCAGCGACTGGCTCGAGATGACGCAGGATCGCATCGACACCTTCGCCAAGTGCAGCGGCGACCATCAATGGATCCACGTCGATATCGAGCGCTGCAAGACCGATATGCCCGACGGCAAGACGATCGCGCACGGCATGCTCACCCTGTCGGTGATCTCGACCTTCGGCCAGAACGTGCTGAAGATCGACAACGTGCGCAACGGCATCAACTACGGCTCCAACAAGGTGCGCTTCACCAACCCGGTGCAGGTCGGCGCGCGCATCCGCGGCCGCCTGAAGCTGCTCGCCGCCGACGACATGCCCAATGGCGGCATCCGCATGACCTACCAATGGACCGTCGAGATCGAAGGCAAGGACCGCCCGGCCTGCGTCGCCGAGACGATGAGCATCGCGTATCCCAGGACGTGAGTGGCCGCGTGGCTCGATATGGCCGGCGGCGGGCGGGTCGTCACCGATGGCGGCTACGCCTATGTCGGCCACATGGTGCAGCCGCACGGCACGTCGGTTATCGACATTCCAATTCGCTGGCGATGAAGCTGGCCGCCTGGTGGATGCCCGGCGTGCCGCCGGGCGCCGATCGCATGTGTCGCAACGACGTCTGTGCCGGTCATCGCAGCCTGATCTACGTGAGCGATCGGATCTACCGCTTCAGCAGCGCGCGCAGATCGTTCAGCGAGCGCGTGTTGATCACGTCCTGTGGCGTGAGCCAGCCACGGCGGGCCTGATCGACGCCCAGGCGCATGCACTTGAGGAAGTCGACGGCGTGGGCGTCGGTCGAGATGGCGACCTTGACACCGGCCTCGTGCGCCGCGTGCGCGTGGGTGTCGTCGATGTCGAGCCGGTCCGGCAGGGCATTGAGCTCCAGGTGGCAACCGACGTCGCGCGCCGCGGCGATGACGCGATCCATGTCGAGATCGATCGGCTCGCGCTCGCCGATCAGGCGGCAGGTCGGATGCCCGAGGATGGAGACGTTGCGGTTACGCATGGCCCTGACCACGCGCTCCGTCTGAACCGCGCGCGGCAGGTCGAAATGCGAATGCACCGATGCCACCACGACGTCGAGTTTCGCCAGCACCTTGTCGGGCAGGTCGAGCGATCCGTCCTTGAGGATGTCGACCTCGACGCCCTTGAGGATCGTGATGCCCTCCAGCTCGGCGTTCAGCCGGTCGATCTCGTCGGCTTGCCGTGCCAGGGCCGCGCCGTCGAGGCCATGCACGATGGCGATGCGCGGGCTGTGGTCGGTGAGCGCGATGTACTCGCGGCCCAGGGCCCGCGCGCCCCGCGCCATCGTCTCGATGTCGACCGTGCCGTCGGTCCACGAGGAGTGCACGTGCAGATCGCCGCGGATGTCGGCGAGACGCACCAGAGTCGGCAGCGTGCCGGCCTGGGCCAGGGCGATCTCGCCTCGGTCCTCACGCATCTCCGGCGGGATGTAGGAGAGGCCGAGCTTGTCGTAGATGTCCTGCTCGGTGGCGCCCGCGATGCGCCGGGTGCCCTCGAACAGACCGTACTCGTTGAGCTTCCAGCCGCGCCGCTTGGCGAGCGTGCGCAGCGCGATGTTGTGCGCCTTCGAGCCGGTGAGATAAAGCAGCGCCGCGCCGTGGCTTTGCGGCGGCACGACGCGCAGATCGACCCGCAGGCCCGAGCGCAACGCCACGGCGGTGCGCGTCGGCCCGCGGGCCAGCACCCGCGCCACGTTCTCGTAGCGCACGAGCTTCTCGGCGACCGGTGCATCGGCGCGCGCGCTCACCAGGATGTCGAGATCCCCGACGGTGTCGCGACGGCGCCGGACGCTGCCGGCGGCGACCGCCTCGATGCCTTCCGCCCGCAGCCAGGCGAGCAATGCCTCCGCTTCGGCATCGGCGACGAGAAGCTTGAAGCGCCTGGGCGGCGGCGGCTTGTCGAGCGCCTCCAGAAGCCGCCCTACGATCGCCGGTCCGAAGCCCGGGATCCCCGCCAGGCGGCCTTTCCACGCCGCCTCGCGAAGCCCGGCGAGGTCGCGGATGTCGAGCGTGTCGATCAGCAGCTTCAGCCGCTTGGGGCCGAGCCCGGGCAGGGCTGCCATCGCGCCGGCATCCGCCGGCATTTCCGCCTTCAGGGATTCGAGCACCTCGAAGCGCCCGGTGCGCAGGATGTCACCGATCTTGCCGGCGAGGTCCTCGCCGATCGCGGGCAGCTCGGCCAGGTCGCGGCCTTCGCGTGCCATGCTGTTCACGCTCTGCGGCAGGGCGGCCAGCGCGCGCGCCGCGCGACGATAGGCACGCGCGCGAAACGGATTGTCGCCCTTCAGCTCGAGCAGATCGGCCGTCTGGTCGAACATGGTGGCGATGTCGACATTCTGGACGGGCATTGTCGAGAAGCATCGCCGGACGTGGCGCGCGAAGCCTTGATGTGGATCAGCGCCGCGATTTGATCTGCCGCAACCTGTCGTGCCGACGATTGCATCAGACTGGCGACGTTCAGGAGAGACGTCATGTCGGCAGCGACGCTTCAGGTCACGTTTCGCAATATCGACGCCTCCGAGGCCGTGGAACGCAAGGTGCGCGAGCGGGCGGCGGAGCTGGAACGGTTCTTCGGTCGGATCATCGCCTGCCACATCGTCATCGAACGGCCCAAGCGCCGACGGCACGGCGATCCCTACCGCGTCGGCATCGATCTCACGGTGCCGGGCAAGCGCATCGCCATACGGCGAGCCCCCGGCGACGACGAGGCCCACGAGGATGTCTATGTCGCCGTGCGCGACGCCTTCGATGCCGCGCGCCGTCGGCTGGAGGATCATGCGCGGCGCGTGCGCGGCAGCGTGAAGGCGCATGACGCGCCGCCGCATGGCCGGGTCGCCAGCCTGATCGCGGAAGGCGACTACGGCTTCATCGCGGCGAGCGACGGCAGCGAGGTGTATTTCCACCGCAACGCCGTCGCCAATGGCGGCTTCGACAAGCTGAAGGTCGGCCAAGCCGTACGTTTCTCCGTCCCGCCCGGCGGCGGCGAGAAGGGCCCGCAGGCCAGCGTCGTCACGCCCATCGGCAAGCATCGCTTGCCGGCCGCCGACTGATCCACCTGGACGCTCGCGAGGCAGCCACCATGGCCAAACGTTCCGCAAACACCCTGATCGTCGTCGCTGACGGCGCGCGCGCGCGCTTTCTGCGGCTCGAGGCGGACAAGCTTGTCTCAGCCGGCCTCAGCGATCTTGTCTCGCCGCGCAGCCGGCTGCGTGCCCGGGCACTGGCGAGCGACAGCCCCGGCCGCGGCTTCAGCTCGGCACGCAGCGGCGCGCGCCATGCGCTCGAACCGCAAGAGGACTATCACAAGCTCGAGAAGCATCGCTTCATGGCGATCGTCGCGGCGACGCTCGGCGCGGCGAACGCCAATCGCGAGTTCGACGAGCTGATCCTTGTCGCGCCGCGCCGCAGCTTGGGCGAATTGCGCGAGTTGCTGTCCGCCGCGGTGCGACGCCGCGTTCGCGAGGAAGTGCCAAAGGATCTCACCAACGAACCCGTCACGCGCCTGCGTCAGCGGCTCGCCCCGGTCCTGGGGCCGCGCCTCGCCGCGCCAGAGCGCCTGCGCGCCAAGTGAGGCCGAGCCGCAACGCAGAAGGAGACGTCCCATGAAAGCCCGCGACATCATGGTCTCGCCGGTGATCACCGTCAGGTCGAGCGCAACGGTGCACGAGGTCGCCCGGCTGCTGCTCGAGAAGCGGATCAGCGCCGTGCCCGTGGTCGACGACCAGGGCAAGCTCGTGGGCATGGTCAGCGAGGGCGACCTGCTGCATCGCGCGGAGGTCGGCGCGGAACGACGCCGCTCGCACTGGCTGGCGATATTCGACGCGCAACACGTGCTGGCCAGCGATTTCATCAAGTCGCACGCGCGCAAGGTCGCCGACCTCATGGCGCGGCCGGTGATCATCGCCAAGCCGGACACGCCGTTGCACGAGCTGGCGACGATGATGGAGCGGCATGGCGTGAAGCGCATCCCGATCGTGCGCGATGGCACCCTGGTGGGCATCGTCAGCCGGGCCAACCTGGTGCAGGCTGTTGCGACGGCGGGAGTGGAGCTGGACATTCCCGTCTCGGACAACGCCATCCGCGAGAACCTGATGAAGCGGCTGCGGCACGAATCGTGGGCCCAGGCGGCGCGCCTGAACGCGACCGTGAAGAACGGCGTGGTGAGCCTGTGGGGCGAGGCCGAGTCCGATACCGAGCGCAAGGCGATCAAGGTCGCGGCCGAATCCACGCCCGGCGTGGTCGCTGTCGTCGACCATATCACCGTCGGCCGCCTCGGCGCGGCGTGAAAGGGAAAGGTTTCGCTATCATCTTCCCCGGAGGGGGAAGGCGCCAGTAGGCCTGGTGGGGGATGTCGAAGCCGGACACCGACTTCGTTGAAACGTCCCCCATTCGTCGCGCTACGCGCGCCAGACTCCCCCTCTGGAGGAAGGTAAGCCCCGAGCTTCGCCTCACCAATCCTGCACCGAGCCGTCCCGTCCGATCGGCGGCTCGGTCACGACCTCGCGCAGCTTCAGGCGAGAGAGCGCGGCGTCGTTGAGCTCGATGCCGAGGCCAGGCGTATCGGGTACCTCGAGGTAGCCGTCCTTCAACGTCAGCGGCCGCACGACCATGTCGCGCTTGGGCGGGTCGGACTCGCCGGTGTATTCCTGCAGCGCGAAGTTGGGGATGCAGGCGTCGAGCTGCACGCAAGCGGCCGTCGAGATCGGCGACAGCGGATTGTGCGGGATCACCTTGACGTGGTGCGCCTCGGCTATCGCCGCGACTTTCTTGCTGCCGGTGAGCCCCATGCACAGGCAGACATCGGGCCGGACATAGGCGCAGCCGTTGTTGGCCAGCAGCTCCTGGAACTGGAAGATCGAGGAGAAGCGCTCGCCCGTCGCCACCGGCAGGCCGCTGCGCGCCTGCACGTCGCCCATCATCGACGGCGAGTCGGGCAGCATCGGGTCTTCGTAGAAGTAGGGGTGGAACTTTTGCAGGCGCTGGCCGAGCGCGATCGATTCGGCCGGGTTCATCTGGCGGTGCAGCTCGATGCAGATGTCGGCGTCGCCCTTGAGCGCCTCGCGCACCGCGCCGACGCGGCGCTCAGCCTCGCTCACCCATTCCTCGAAGGATCGGTGGAGATGGAAGTCGGGCGCGAAGGGCGAGAAGCGGATCGCCGTGAAGCCCTGGCGCTTCTTGGCGACAGCGTCGGCCACCAGCGCGTCCAAGGTGTCGCCTTTGGCGTGCATGTAACAGCGCACGCGATCGCGCGTCTTGCCGCCCATCAGCTCGTAAATCGGCACGCCGTAACGCTTGGCCTTGATGTCCCATAGCGCGATGTCGATCGCCGAGATGGCGCCGCCGACCAGCGCGCCCATGAAATGCGAATGCCGTTGCAGCGCCTGCGCGTGATGCTCGATCTTCGAGGGATCGCGCCCCACGAGATAGGGCGTCATCGCCTCGATCATGGCGGCGGCCGGCCGCGGCCAGCCATGCACGCCGGCCTCGCCGGTGCCGACCGTGCCGTCCTCGCAATGGATGCGCAGCAGGCACCAGCGCTCGATCAGGAAGGTCTCGAGCTTCTCGATCCTGGTCGGGGAGAGGTTGCTGAGGCGCGTGGTCATGGGCCGACTTTAGCCCTTCGCGTACTCCAACCGGAAGCCGTCACCCCAGCGCTTGATGTGGCCAACTGAGGGCGAAGGGAAGTGCATGGTACAGCACAGAGTGTCGGTGTCGCAGTAGCGCTCGAGGAAGCCGCGGCGCGTGCGCGACGCCTGCTCGCGGTCGGTGTCGACGCGCATGACCAGCTCGGGATAGCGGGCCTGGATCGGCGAGTGGATCAGATCGCCGGTGAACACCGCGGCGTCGGAGCCCTTGCCGGCGCAGACCGCGAAATGGTCCGGCGTGTGGCCCGGCGTCGGGCTCAGCCGGATATGGTCGTTGAGCGCGTGGTCGCTGACGACCAGATCGGCGCGGTTGGCCTCGATGATCGGCAACACGCTCTCGCTGATCTGGTCGAGCGGCGTCTTGCGGTGGATTTCACTCCAGTAGGTGTATTCCTTCTTCGAGAACAGGTAGCGCGCCTTGGGAAAGGTCGGCACCCAGCGGCCGTTCTCGAGCCGGGTGTTCCAGCCGACGTGATCGCCGTGCAGGTGCGTGCACATCACGAAGTCGATGTCGTCGACGCCGAGCCCGGCGGCCTTCAGCGCGTTCATCCAGTTGGGGTCGGTCTTCTTGTTCCAGGTCGGCCGCAGCGGGAAGTTCTTGTCGTTGCCGATGCAGCTGTCGACCAGGATGTTGTGGTGCGGCGTCTTGACGACATAGGACTGGAAGCACAGCACGACATTGCCGCTCGCGCTGTCGTAGCCGCCGGGTGCCAGCCACGACAGATTCTCGCTCAAGGTTTCCTTCGACAACGTCGGCAGGAAGTCGAGCATCGGCGTGAAGCCGGCTTCCTGCTCGACGATCCGATGGATAGTCATGTCGTTGACGGAAAAGCTCGTGCGCATGGCTCGCGTCTCCTCACCCGTGGCGGCCGGACTCTGCCCGGTATCCTAGTCCAGCCCGCCGCCGATGACGAACTCCGCATCCCTCAGCGCGGCGCGACGCTGGCGGCAATCGAGGCGGCGACCTGCGAGGCCATGGCGAACTGCGCGTCGCGGCTGGTGATGCCGTGGCGCTTGGCGATCCACTCGAAGTCGCTGTAGGCGACCCAGACCTGTCCGGCGGCGTCGCGATAGACCAGCATGCGCACCGGCCAGTCGAGGCCCGCCTGCGGCGTCGCGGTGATGAACTGCGTGCCGAGCGGCGGATTGCCGAAGATCAGCAGGGTCGAGGGCATGAGCGTGACGCCGGCCTTGGCGGCGAGCGCGGCCTGGTCGATCTCCTGGAAGAACACGATGCCCTTGGCGGCGATGTCCTGCTTCAGGCGCGTGACTGTCTCGGCGACGTCGTAGGCGCTCTTGGTGGCGATGACGCCGGCGGCAGATGCCGCGGGTATCGGGCTCTGGGCGATGCCGGGCGCGGCGGCCGACGTCACGAGAGCCAAAGCGAGGAAAGCGGACGAGCAGATCTGGGCGATGCGGTTTGGCATGGATGACTCCTGGAGGTGAACGCGTCAGCGCGTGGTGGAAGATTGACGGGCCGGCGCGCGCTTCTGAAATGCCGTCGTGGCATCGGCTCGATGGCTCTCGGCTATGACCAGGCGCGTCGCCAACAGCGCGCCGAGCGCGAGCGCCATGCCAATGCCGATCACGCACGCCATCCAGCCCAGCCGATCGAAGACCTGGCCCAGCAGCGCGCTGCCCGCGAGGCCGCCGAGGAAATAGCTGGCCAGATAGATGCCGCTTGCCGATCCGCGATCGCTCGTCGCGGCGCGGCTGACGAAGCCTGTGGCGACCGCTTGGGCGAAGAACGTGCCGACCGCGATCAGCGCGAGGCCGGCGAGCAGCAGCCCGAGGTTGTCGCCGAGCAACAGCGGCAGGCCGGCGGCGGCCAGCGCGAAGGCCGCCCACAGCGCGGGGCGCGTGCCGACACGCGCGACCAGCCGGCCGGCGAGCGGGGTCGTGAGGATCGAGGGCAGGAAGACGAAGTAGACAAGGCCCAGGGTCATCATGCCGACCGAGAAGGGCGGCCGCACCAGCACGAAGTTCACGTAGGTGAAGGTGCCGATGAAGGCGAAGAGGATGACGAAACCGGTCGCGAAGGCGGCGCGCAGCGCGGGGTCCGCGAGGTGACGCGACCAGCTCGT
>Ga0194129_10007779_pt1 | contig 12631 bp, 14 predicted proteins | sample TA2KigCa35mmetaG_FD_150862 | JGI IMG/M metagenome (GOLD analysis project Ga0194129, IMG submission 150862) | Freshwater microbial communities from Lake Tanganyika, Tanzania - TA2015038 Kigoma Deep Cast 35m | ecosystem: Environmental > Aquatic > Freshwater > Lake | place: Tanzania: Lake... | reverse complement strand
TTGATTATCTTAAAAAAGTAACTCAACAAGACCCAAATACAGTTAAAGCATTAACTAAACGTCACTTTGAAAAATTAAAGGATCCTAATTATAAAGTTAATAAACCAAAAAATAGTAAGGGTGAATATTTAGTTGATTTAATTAGTGTTGCTATTGATGAAGGAGATAATATTGATAATACTAAATTAAATAAATCATTATCTGCTTCTGGTGTTGGAAGTCAAGCATCTTTATTTAACTTTTTACAAGTAGGTTTTCTTACTAATTTAAAACCATCTCAAGTAAGTGAAGCTTTTGGAAATGCAGTTGAATTTACTAAATCAGATCCTGTAGCTACTCAACAAGCTGAATTAGATAAAAGTAAAAAAGAACTAGAAGAAACACAAAATACAGCTATAAAAAATTTACAATATGTAAAAAACATTAGTAGACCATACTTCTATAAAGATAATTGGAAAACTGAATTAGGTATTATAGGAAATATGTATGTTAATTTAAATTTCTTATTTAGATTAGCTTTAGATAATAACTTAGAGTCATTAGATACTAAAGAAAAAAAAGATATTAATCTATATAACTTTTTAAAAAGTGTACTATCAGAAGTATCATCAGCAATAGGTAATGTAAGTAACCTTGATTTATTTGTTGACCCAGAAGATAGTAATATATACATTGTTGATATTAATTATGTTGATGAAAAATCAAGATTAGAAGTTTATAATAATATATTTAAACTAGAAATACAAAATTTATTATCTACAGTTAGGTCATATAAATTAGAATCACAAATATTCCCAGATCAATCATCAGTAATTGCTATCGGAGCACAAGTAGGGGGAGGTGCTATGGCAACAGATAATAATACAATGTTAGACTTTAATAAAGGTTTAACAGATAGAATTACCCCTAAAAAATTAGATCCAACAACAGATTCAAACAAAACAACTACTGAAAATATACTAAGTCAAGCACAAAACGTAACAGCTGTTCTTCAATCATTATATGAATTTTTTGGAGATTTAAGCTATGGTCCATTTACAGATGCTGATTTTGATGCTGATAAAGCAGGTGATTATAAAAACTCACTAAAAGATTTAATTAATTTCTTTAAAAATTTAACTAAATCAAATATTAAAAACAGAGCTATTATTCCTACTAAACTATCAATTACAATGGATGGTATTGGAGGATTAGTAATAGGTCATTTATTTAAAATAGATGAAGAGTTATTACCTAAAGGATATCAAGGTGGAGAATTAGGATCTAAATTAGCATATACAATAACTGGTATTGGACATTCCGTTAAAGATAATGATTGGACAACAAACGTTGATGCTCAAACTATTATATTAGATGAACCTGAAGGTGGTCTTACCTTTGAAGAATTAGTAAAAATAAATCCTAAAACAGGAACAATAACCACTCAAGAAAAAGATGAAATAGAAAAAAAGAAAGGAAGTGGAGAAGGAAAAAGAGTAAGTGCTGATGATAAACCAAGAAAAAAAGGAAATTGTGATAAAACGTTAAAAATTGTAACACAAGCAAATTCTCCTGGTTTAAATATACCTGATAGAACACCTTGGGAGGTAATTAAAAAGTCATTCCCTATAATAAATGGCCCTGTACCAATTAAAGCAGTAGGTACTCCTTTTGATAATGATAATACTTTTGCTTATAAGATGAATTCTGTTAGAGTAAATAGAGCACCTAATAGAAAAATAAAATATATAGTACTACACTATACTGTATCTAGTAAAATAGATCCTTTACACCATTATAGAAATACATGGGAAAATAGAGAAGCAAGTTCTGATTTTGTAATAGGAAGAACAGGTCGTATAGCAGGATTTAAAAACTATAAAAATCTTCGCAGTTGGCATTTTGGAGATCCAACATTTAGAGGAAATATAAATACAGAATCAATAGGATTTGAAATTGAATCTTATGGTCCAGCTTATTACTGTTTATCAACAGAAAAATTTCTTAATGCCTATGACCAAGAATTAGATAAAAATGAAATTGCTCTTACTAGAACTTATAGAGGACATAATATATGGCATGCTTTAACAGATGTTCAAGTAAGTGCTATTGCTAACTTAATAATAGCTTTATATAACGATGGAGCTTTAAGTGATAAAGCACAATTTGTACAAGGGATGAAATCAACAGGTAGGTACGATATCTTATGGCCAGAGGTAGGATTAAGACAAACACCTGCACCAGGTATTATAACACACGGTACTGGTAGAGATCCAAGTGGTAAAATTGATACTTTTCCACAAGCAAATTTATCAGCAATGCTTGATGATTTACCTAATTTAGTAAAAAATAATACTAAAACAAGCATAAATTGGACACAATAATGAGGATACCATCAAACATAATAGAAATAAAATATACATCAGGTAATGAATTTGTATTTTCATTTAACTACAAATTTTATCAAGGATATTATTATGAGTTTAATGATAAATTTTTTATTGGAAGAGAATTTAATATTGATGCACCTGAGATTATAAAAGCAAATGGTAAAGAAATTAATACTGGTTTAACAGATCCAAAAACATTTAAATACAGTTTATTAAGTAAAACTAAACCAAATAATAATAAACTTATTTCAATTCCATTAGACTTTAAAGTTGGTTTTAAATATTTAGCTAAACAAATTGCTTCGAATCCTATAAGAATAATATTTACAACTAAAGAAGCTTTTTTAAAAGCAACTGATTATCCTGGGTATGTATTTACCTCAATAAGTTTTGAACCTGAATTTGGATTTTTAATAACTGAAGAAAATAAAAAAGCTATTCCTGAAATAGATACTTTTTTAGCAGAATATTCTCAAATTTAGTTTTTTAATTCAAAAATTTTACTTATATTTAAATTATAAAGGTTATGTTATATGTTTTACGTTATAGAAAAATCATCTCAATTACCTGCTAAGTTTGGAGATTGCTTTATTAGGTTCATACCTAAAAACAATAATTTCCATCCTGCACTTACCGATTTGAGTTTAATTTATATTCGTCCTCTTGATGATAAGAAAGGGTATGTCATTTGCCTTGATCATACTGAATCATTCAGTATTGATAAGGTAGAGGTATTAGATTGGTTATTAGAACACACAGGTAATCTGTGGGTATTAAATAAAAAGAAAGCGCTACATTGGATGTATCCGCTGGCCGACAAGCTGTTTGATGTTAATTTTATTAGTTTCGTTGACGTTGGTACGGGCACTAGGTGTACTGATTATTATTATAATAAGTATCCTAGTTTGCCTAATACCAATTGTTTAATTCCAATTAGTAAACATTATGAAGAGAGTGAGGCAATGTTTCCTGGGGTATTATCTTTAATTCAACAGTATAATTTATTAGATACACAGCTTCAATTTCAAAATTTCCATACTACACATGTATTTTATCAAATTGAAAAAAATGGCATAAAAGTTGATAAAACATGCTTTGTTGATTTCTATAAGGACAAATTACAACATCCAGAATTTAATTTATATAAAGGTAAAGTATATACTCAATATAATTTATACACTACTACCTCACGCCCCTCAAATACATTTAATAATACAAATTATGCAGCATTAAATAAAGATAATGGCGAGCGTGAATGTTATAAACCTACAAATGATAAATTTATCGAGATGGATTTTCAGGGGTATCACCCACGTTTGATAGGTAAGATGATTGATTTTAAATTTCCTAAAAATCAAAACACATATGATTATTTAGGTGGATTACTGGGTGTAAGTGCACAAGAGGCCAAAGAATTAACATTTAAACAATTATACGGTGGTGTATGGAGCGAATATCGTGATAAACCATTTTTTAAAGATGTAGCAACATTTACAGATGAGCTATGGGATGATTTTAAAGGTAGTGGCTACATAACAACTAAAAATAAAACGTTTAAACGCATTGAGCTACCTGATATGATACCTGCTAAATTATTAAATTACATCGTTCAAAGCGCAGAAACAGCAACAAATATAACATTATTAGAATTAATATTAAAATATTTAGAGGATAAAAAAACTAAATTAGTTCTATATACCTATGATGCGTTTTTATTTGATTACGCTAAAGAGGATGGAGACATATTACAAGAAATTGTAGATATACTTGAATACCCCATTGGTATTAAACAAGGTATCACATATCATGGTTTGAAAAAAATATAAATATTTATGATGGACAATATATTTTACGATTTGAATAAATTATTCTGCACATTTACTGCAAAGGACGAGCTGGAAACGGTAGTCGCTACAATTAATCGTCGTTATTCAATATTATACAACAAGATATTCATTCTTGAGTCACCTCAAAGCGAAGAACTTATGTGTACATATAATATTGATATGGGCAATATGTCTGATACCCCATTACCAAACACAATATTGTTACATCGCAAAAAAGAAAGTAATACACTGTATACCATTAATGCTCTTAATACGTTAATTAAGAAATTAAACGGGGGTGTACTGGATACTAAATATATCGTTAACTGGCACGACTATAAAAATAGTATACTGCTCACTAACGGCCCTGAACTGCGCAAATTAGATACAGCAATCCACAAGATCATAGATTTGTCTGCTAGATAATTTGGTAGTTTAAAGATTAGGTTATATATTTAATTTTAAAATAAAACAGTTATGGATTTAAATTTGGCTAAGCAGAAATTGGCCGCTGCTCAAAACAAGGGAAATCAAACCCGTGAAAAAATTGATTACACTAAAATTTTCTTTAAACCAAAACCAGGCAAGTACCAAGTACGTATCCTACCTAACAAGTACGATAAGGCATGGCCTATTCGTGAGGTACAATTCCACTATGGGTTTGCTAAGGGACCAATTTTGGCTTTATCCAATTGGGGTGAAGCTGATCCGATTGCTGATTTCGCAAAACAATTGCGTAAATCTGCTGATAAGGAAGATTGGCAATTAGCTAAAAAAATAGAACCTAAATCTCGTTTTTTTGCTGCTGTAATTATACGTGGTGAAGAAAATTTAGGAGCTCGTTTATGGGAATTTGGTAAATTAACTAATGATCAGTTAGTAGGAATCGCTGCTGATGATGATTATGGTGATTTTACTGACATCACTGATGGTAGAGATTTTACAATTGAAGCTACTGAAGATGTAATTGCTGGTAGAAAAGGTATTAAATGTAATATTCGTGTTAAACCTAAAACTACTCCAATTTCAGAAGACCCGGCACTTGTAGAAAAGCTGCTCAATGAACAACCTGATATTTTAGGAATCAACCGTAAGTATACTTACGATGCTTTAAAAGATGTGTTAACTAAGTGGTTAAATCCTGAAGATGAAGCTGCTACTGAAACTCCAATTGCATCTAAAGATGAAGAGGAGGATGATTTTATTAATGAAATTAATAAACCAGTAACACCAGCATATTCTTTAGAAAACAACGCTGCTAAAACTAGCAACGCTGATAAATTTGACAACTTATTTAACGATTAATTATGGCAAAAAATAAAGACAGTTTAACATCAGTAGTATCAGAATCACTTAAAAAGTCTTTTGATATTGACTCATTTAAAAAATCTAAGTTCTTAGACCAATCTGTAAAATTTAAACCACAGAAATGGATTCCGCTTTCTAAAGCATTTCAAGATGTACTATCTTTACCTGGTATTCCAATGGGTCACGTAACACTGTTACGTGGCCATTCGGACACAGGTAAAACTACAGCAATGCTTGAGGCAGCAGTAGCAGCACAAAAAATGGGTATATTACCTATTTTTATTGTTACTGAAATGAAATGGAATTGGGAGCATGCTATACAAATGGGATTTGAAATTGAGCCAGTAATTGATAAAGAAACAGGTGAAATTATTGATTATAAAGGATTTTTTGTTTATGTAGATAGAGGATCACTTAATACAATTGAAGATGTAGCAGCATTTATAGCTGATATGCTTAATGAACAAGCAAAAGGTAAATTACCATTTGATTTATGTTTTTTATGGGATTCCGTTGGTTCAGTACCTTGTCGTTTAAGCATTGATTCAAATAAAAATAATAATGAGTGGAATGCAGGAGCAATGTCTCAGCAATTTGGTAATTTTATTAACCAAAAAATTATATTATCACGTAAAGAAAACCAACCTTACACAAATACATTAATAGCAGCTAATAAAGTTTGGGTTGCTAAACCTAGTACTCCAATGGAAATGCCTAAATTAAAAAATAAAGGTGGTGATACTATGTTTTTTGATTCTTCATTTGTAATTACTTTTGGTAACGTAACTAATAGTGGCACAAGTAAAATTAAAGCAACTAAAAACGGTAAAGATGTTGAGTTTGCTAAACGTACTAAAATTTCAGTAGATAAAAATCATATTACAGGTGTACAAACAAAAGGTACTACTGTAATGACAGTTCATGGATTTATTGAAGATGATAAAAAAGCAATTGACCTATATAAAAAAGAGCATTCAAACGAATGGTTACAAATTTTAGGATCAACTGATTTTGATGTTATCGAAGAAGATGAAATGACTGAAAATATTAAAGATATAAGCGATTTATTAGATGTCGAAGAGTAAATATACAGATTTACTCGTTAACATACAACCAGATATTCGCAAAGAACTAAGTTCAATCCTTATAATAGATGGCTTAAATGCCTTCTTAAGAAACTTTACAATGCTAAATCATCTTAATAGTGATGGTCATCACATAGGTGGTTTAGTAGGTTTTTTAAAATCGATTGGATATGCTATTAGGGTGACTGACCCTACTAAAGTTATTGTAATATTTGATGGTGTTGGTGGGTCAAATGCAAGACGAAATTTATTTCCTGATTATAAAATTAATAGAAATGTTAACCGCATTATTAACTATTCTATATTTCAATCTAAAGAGGAAGAACAAGAAAGTATAAGTAATCAAATGGAACGTTTGATTCAGTATTTAAAATGTCTTCCTGTTACTATTATTAGTATAGATGGATTAGAAGCAGACGATGTTATAGGTTATTTAACTAGTAAATTTGAAAAAAACGAGGAAACAACTAAGGTGACTATTATGTCTGCTGATAAGGATTTCCTACAATTAGTGTCTAATAAAGTACATTGCTACTCACCTACAAAAAAGAAAATATATACCCCAAAAGAAGTGCTTACAGAGTATGGAGTGAGCAGTATAAATTTTTTAAATTATAAAATATTATTAGGTGATTTATCTGATAATATACCTGGGATAAATGGTTTAGGTCCTAAAAAGCTAATTAAACTATTTCCAGAATTAACAGGAGATAAAGTTACTATAAATAATATTATAGAAAAGGCAGCAGAAAAAATAAATGAAAATAAGTTATATTTATCTATTGTAGAAAGAAAGCATCAATTATTTATTAATCAACAATTAATGTCTTTAAATGGAGAATTTTTATCACTAGAGAATAAACAATTAGTGAAAGACGCATTTAATAATTCTTATACATTAAATATGCCTATATTTTTACAGTTATATTCCAATGATAAGTTAGGAGAAAGTATTCCTAATGTATCATCTTGGTTAACTCAACTTTTTGGTTATCTAAATTCTTTTAAATAGATTTAAACTATGGATAAGTTAATATATAAATCAGTATTACATCCTGAAATATATAATTCAACATTACCTTTAGATCAAATGCTACTTCTACAAGATACATTAGATAATAAACATGAAGGTGATTTTAAAAAATTATTAGAGGATATAATGTGGTATTCAGCTTATGAGGTAGAAGATTATGAAAAATGTGCTATAATAAGAGATTATATAAAAAGTTATGACAACGTTAAATAAATTATCAACATACGGGCCTGCGTTTCAGATTAAGGTGTTAGGAGCCCTATTAACACAACGACAATTCCTAATCAATATTATTGATTCACTTGATTCAGAATACTTTGAATCATCAGCACATAAATGGATTGTAGAGTATGTTCAAAAATATTTTAGCGAATATCATACAACACCTACAATAGAAATAATGTCTATTGAGGTAAAAAAGGTTGATAATGAAGTATTAAGAATATCAATTGCAGAATCACTTAAAGAAGCCTATAAAATGTCAGACCAATCTGATTTGGAATGGGTTGAATCTGAGTTTAGTAATTTCTGTCGTAATCAACAAGTTAAAAAAGCAATTTTAAATTCCGTTCAGTTACTTGAAATAAATGATTTTGATAGTATTCTACAATTAATTGGTAAAGCAGTTAGGGCAGGTGAGGATAAAACAGTAGGATTAGATTATAACCTAGATATTGAAACTAGGTATAGAGAAGATGATCGTAATTGTATTCCATTTCCTTTCCCTACATTTAATGAACTAACACAAGGTGGTTATGGTAAAGGTGATTTAGTATTATTATTTGGTAATCCAGGTGGTGGTAAATCATGGACAGTAATAGCTATGGGTGCTTATGCTGCTGCTTTAGGTTATAATGTAGTACATTATACACTTGAATTAGGCGAAGGATATATTGGTAAACGCTACGATGCTATTTTTTCTAATATTGAAGTAGATAAATTACATTTACACCGCAAAGAAATAGACGCAATAGTAAATAAAATAAAAGGTAAAGTAATTATTAAAGAATATCCACCCAAAAGGGCATCATTTGATACTATAGAAGCACATTTACAACAACTTGAACATCAAAATGATTTTAAACCTGATTTAATTATTATTGATTATCTAGATTATATGCGTACTAAAGGTAGAAAAGAACGCAAAGACGAAATTGATGATGTTTATGTTGCTGCTAAATCATTTGCTAAAGAAAAAGGTATACCTGTAGTATCTCCATCGCAAGCTAATAGAACTGCAGCTAAGTCAGATATTATTGAAGGAGATAATGCAGCAGGATCATATGATAAAATAATGATTGGGGATATAATTATATCCTTAGCTCGTAAACGTAAAGATAAAATTGAGGGTACAGGGCGCTTCCATATTATGAAAAATAGATATGGAGCTGATGGTATGACATTTAGAGCTAAAATTAATACATCAAATGGATATATTGAAATTGACAATAATCCTATTAATGATGATGAAATAGAAAATAGTAGTACAGGTAAGAAACCAGTAAATGACTTTTCAAATGTTGATGTCGAAGAAAGACAACTTCTCCAACAAAAGTTTTTTAAACTTGACTCTTAATTAAAGTATATACTATATTTATAATTACACAATCAGTAATTTATGATAAAGGTTAAACGATTCACGGCTACATGGTGTCAGCCATGCCGCCAGCTTGCCCCTCTCTTTGAACAGATTCAAACATCGTTCCCAAATGTGGACTTCCAAACTATAGATGTTGATACGTCTCCAGAAGAAGTACAAGCAAATCTTGTAACCAGTGTACCAACGGTTATTGTTTTTAAAGATGGAGTTGCTAAACAACGTTACGTTGGTGTGCAACCAAAGTCTATGTACGTAGATACTATTAACTCGCTTATTTAGATTAAAAATGGCTAAATACACTAGATTTGACTTAGATCGATGGATAGAATTATCATTTATAAACGACTGTAAAATATTACAGGAGGCTAAATCACTAGATGAATACTACGACAAAGCCAATACAGGATTATATGAATTTCTAAACCCAGATTTAGCATATAACTATGAAGAGGTAGATATGTCTGATGGGCAAAAAATGTGGAAAATAGAAAAGCAAGGTGATGACCCAGTAATGGTAATAACCTTAAAAAAACAAGGCTTAACAAATAAGTATTGGGCATTAGATTTTTATTTTCCTGAAACTGAAAAAGGATTTGCTAGAACTAAGGGAGCAATAAAAGGAGAACATTATTTAGATACTGTATCTAAAATAGTTAAAGATGAAGTAATGCCTTATTTCCAACAATCAGAATTAAACGATTTATTTTTCAAATCATATACTAACGATGGTGCTGGACAAATGAGAAGAAGCTTCTTTCAAAAAGCTATTGATAAATTTGTTCCAAAAGATAAATTTAATACTAAAATAGACAACTCAATATTTATAATAACTAAAAATTAAAGAAAATGGATGTAACACAGAGTATTCTCAGTGACATAACAACTTATATGAAATATGCTAAATTCAGACCTGAATTTAACAGAAGAGAAACATGGGAAGAGTTAGTTACGAGAAACAAAGAAATGCATCAATTAAAATTTCCACAATTAAAAAATGAAATCGAAGAAGCCTATAAACTCGTGTATAACAAAAAAGTGCTCCCGTCAATGCGCAGCTTGCAGTTCGCTGGAAAACCCATTGAACTTAATAATGCTCGTATATTTAATTGTTCTTTTCTTCCTATTGATGATTGGAGAGCATTCAGTGAAATAATGTTTTTATTACTCTCTGGTTGTGGAGTAGGATACTCAGTACAAACACATCATGTTGAACAATTACCTGAAATTAAGGTACCAACTAAACATAAAAGATATTTAATAGGAGATAGTATTGAAGGATGGGCAGATGCTGTTAGAATGCTTTGTAAAGCATATTTTCAAGGAGCACCACTACCATTATTTGATTTTAGAGATATTAGACCAAAAGGTGCTCAGTTAATTACTGTAGGTGGTAAAGCACCTGGTCCTGAGCCATTAAAAGAATGTTTATTTAATTTATCTAAAATATTTGAACGTAAGAAAAATGGTGATAGACTATCATCAGTGGAAGTTCATGATATGGCTTGTCATATTGCAGATGCAGTATTGAGTGGTGGTATTAGACGTGCAGCGTTAATTTCATTATTCAATTTAGATGATGAAGAAATGTTAACTTGTAAGTTTGGTAATTGGTGGGAAGAAAATCCTCAACGTGGTAGAGCAAACAACAGTGCCGTTGTAATGCGTCATAAAATTGATGAAGAAGAATTCTTCAAATTATGGAAGAAAATTGAATTAAGTGGATCTGGTGAACCAGGCATTTATTTCTCAAACGATAAAGATTGGGGTACAAACCCATGTTGTGAAATTGCTTTACGTTCTTATCAATTCTGTAACTTATGTGAAGTAAACGTTTCAAACGTTGAGTCACAAGAGGATTTAAACGAAAGAGTACGTGTAGGTGCCTTTATTGGTACACTACAAGCAGCATATACTGATTTTCACTACTTAAGAGACATTTGGCAGAAAACAACTGAAAAAGACGCTTTATTAGGTGTTGGTATGACAGGTATTGGATCAGGAGCTATTTTAAAATATGATTTAAAGAAAGCAGCTGATTTAGCTAAAGAAGTAAATGCTGATGTAGCAGAAAAAATCGGTGTTAATAAAGCAGCTCGTGTAACTACAGTTAAACCATCAGGTACTAGCTCATTAGTATTAGGTACTGCAAGTGGTATTCACGCTTGGCACAATGACTACTATATTAGACGTATTCGTGTAGGTAAAAATGAAGCTATACATTCTTATTTAGCAGTTAACCACCCAGAATTAGTAGAAGATGATTTTTTCAAACCAACAATCCAAGCTGTGATTTCAGTACCTCAAAAGGCACCAGAAGGATCAATATTAAGAAACGAAAACGTTATTGATATGTTAGAGCGTGTTAAACGTTTCAACGTACAATGGGTTAAAAAAGGACATCGTAAAGGTGCTAATACAAATAACGTATCAGCTACAGTATCAATTAATGAAGGTGAGTGGGAAGCAGTAGGTAAATGGATGTGGGAAAATAAAGAAACATTCAATGGTTTATCAGTATTACCTTATTTTGGAGGTACTTATACTCAAGCACCATTCGAAGATATTACTAAAGAACAATTTGAAGAAATGGCTCAACACCTACATTCAATTGACTTAAGTAAAGTAGTTGAATTTAGTGATGAAACAGCATTAATGGACCAACAAGCCTGTGCAGGAAACCAGTGTGAAATGGTTTAATATGACATTTATTAAAGATGTTCATTATTATATGGATGATGTGAGGGTAGTATTTACTGCCCTCTATCACATTGAGAGAGGAGAATGCTGTGGTAATAAATGTAAACATTGTCCTTATACCCCAAAACATAAAAAAGGAAGTGTGGTAGTGGCGAAAAAATTTTATAAATTAATAGATAAAAAAGATAAAAATGGATCCTAATAAAATGTACGAACGAGTGCTTGAGATACAGAAAAATATAGAAATATCATCCCCCGAGCAACAAACACAAATGATGAATGAATTACTAAATATAGTATCTAAAATTGAGCAATCTCTATCAGAAATTAAAATTGATATAGATGAGGATCAGGATAAAAATCAAGATGATAATGAATGATTATTTAAACGGGATAGCTAAATTATTAGCACTCATAGTTACAATTATTTTAATATTAGGTTATCCAATGATGTTGTTATGGAATTGGTTAATGCCTGAATTATTTGGATTACCAACAATTACTTTTTTACAAGCAATAGGATTAAATATCTTAACAAGTATAATATTTAGACCAAACGTCACAATTAAAAAATAATAATATGCCCGGTTTTAAATCATCAAAATTATTCGACGGTTATAGTACAGTATTTCGTCAATGGAAAGCAGAAGGTACTCATTGTAGATTTCTTCATGGTTATGGTATTTCATTTAAAGTATGGTTTGAAGGTGAAC
>Ga0194129_10007778_pt1 | contig 12632 bp, 8 predicted proteins | sample TA2KigCa35mmetaG_FD_150862 | JGI IMG/M metagenome (GOLD analysis project Ga0194129, IMG submission 150862) | Freshwater microbial communities from Lake Tanganyika, Tanzania - TA2015038 Kigoma Deep Cast 35m | ecosystem: Environmental > Aquatic > Freshwater > Lake | place: Tanzania: Lake... | reverse complement strand
GATACTACTACCGATCAACGTCATCGAGGAGGAAGAATCCTTTGAGGAGACTCCACCGACGGAGGAAGCTGCACCCTCCTTGAGTGAGGAAGCCGATGCCGCACTCGCCGCCGCAGAGGCCCCAGAGGATGAATCGGCCAGCCGACCCTGAGCCGCATCCCTCAACTGCCACCCGCACCAATTCAACACCCGCCGGCCCGAGCTTATCGAGCGACGCACTTCGACGTCCGACTTAAACTCCCGCATGTTTCTAAATTTACCGCTGCCCCCCAAAATCGCTGGCCTAAGAGCGATTAGTTGTCGCGGTAATTGGTTAAACCCATCAGATTGACCAAATGAAAACTTGGTTGTGCTTGGTCACGTGGCTGACTACTTGGGGCGCTGGACAATCTTTTGCCGCCGACCCGAAGCTAAAGGCTAAGGCTACAGAGATGGCCCCCGCCGGCGTGCCCGCCATCACGCGGCTGGAACCACGCGGCATCCAGCGCGGCGTAGAGACGCGGCTCAAGCTCGTCGGCAACAATCTCACGGGGTTAACCAACGTCACGTTCCACCATTCCAAACTCAACGGGGCATTGCTGCCGGACGCGAAGGAAGGCGATGTATGGTTGAAAGTCAATGCCGCGCCCGACCTTGCGCGCGGAAGCTATGAGTTGTCAGTGAAAGGACCGGGCGGCGAGAGCGCGCGGGTAAAGTTACATGTGGATGATTTGCGGCAGGTATCAGACGCAAAGCAGACAGAGTCGTTGCCTGTGAGTTTCTGGGGCACGCTGGAGCAGCCAGGCAAACCGGTTGAGTTCAGTTTCACCGGCGTCGCCGGGCAAAACCTCGTCTGCGACCTCGCGGCGGGAAGGCTTGGCTCGAAGGCGGTCAACGCGATGCTGACATTGCTCGACGAACACGGGCGCGCGCTAGCGGTGAATCGCGGCTTCGATGGCAGCTCCGATGCACTGCTCGTCCACCGGCTCGCCGCGACGGGCCGCTACACGGTGCGCGTGAGCGACCTGCAATACCTGGCCTCACCAGAGCATTTCTTTCGTGTGTCGGTGGGTGAACTGCCGATTGTCACAGGCGTTTTCCCGCTCGCCATAACGGCGGACAAGGAGAGCGAAATCCAACTCACCGGCGAGAATCTTCCGCCCGGCGCGAGCGCGAAGGTGAATGCGGGTGCGACGGCCGAAGCGGTCGTACCGGTGGACACGGAGAAGTTCCGGGCGCGGAAGGAGTTCAAGGTGCTGGTGAGCACGACAGCGGAGGTGAATGAGATGGAGCCAAACGACTCGCCCGCAAGGGCCACGAGCATGAAGGTACCGGGCGCAGCGAATGGCCGCTTCCGTGCCGGCGACAAGCAGTCGCCGCTTCAGGACGCCGACCACTTCCGCTTCGAGGCCAAGCGCGGTCAGCGTTGGGTCATTGAGACCATGGCAGCGCGGCGCGGTTCGCCGGCGGATACGAAGATTGAAGTGCTGCACGCGGATGGCCGGCCCGTCGAGCGGTTGTGGCTGCAAGCGGTGCGCGATTCCAGCGTGACCTTTCGCGGGATTGACTCGAACAACCCCGATGTGCGCCTCGTGAACTGGGAGGAAATGGAGCTGAACCAGTTCGTCTATCTCGGCGGCGAGGTCTGCCGGCTGTTCCGCGCGCCGCGCGGGCCGGACGCGGGCTTTCTGCTCTACAATCGCGGTGGTCGGCTCGCGTATTTCGATACGAGTCCAGTCGCGCATCCGCTCGACGAGCCGGCCTACATCGTGGAGCCGCACGCGCCGGGCACGCAGTTCGTGCCGAACGGTTTGCCGGTATTCAAGCTCGCTTACGCCAACGACGACGACGGCGAGCGCAAGCTGGGCACGGACTCACGCGTGAACTTCGCTCCGCCGGCCGACGGCAGCTACGTCGTGCGCGTCACGGAGTCGAAGGGCTTCAGCGGCGACCGCTACGCCTACCGGCTCATCGTGCGCGAGGCGAAGCCCAACTTCACACCGTCGCTCACGGGCGCGAACCAATCCATCCCGCGTGGGTCGGGCAGGAACTTCTCGGTGAAGGTGGACCGCGTGGACGGCTTCACCGGCGCAGTGCGAGTGGACGTCAGCGGGATGCCGAAAGGTTGGTTCGCCTCCACACCGCTGGTGATCGAGGCTGGTCACTTCGAAGCAGATGGAACTATCTTCGCCAGCGTCGATGCCATGGAGGCAAGTGCCGACGCTTGGAAGCAAGTTAAACTCACCGCTACCGCGAATGTGGATGGCCAGTCCGTGACGAAGCCGCTCAACAACTTCGGCATCCTCAAGCTTGCGGACGCACCAAAGGTTTTCCTCTCGCTGCAAACCTCCGCCACACCGTCGCCCGCCGCCGCCGTGGGAGCGATTCCCGCGATTATCCCCGAAATCACCATCGCGCCCGGCACGGAAGTCCCCGCGTGGCTGCGCGTCGTGCGCAACGGCGACACGAACCTCGTCGACATGGACATCGAAAACCTACCGCACGGCATAATTGTCTCAGACATTGGTTTAAACGGCGTGCAGATCGCGGCGGGCGAGACGGAGCGGAAAATCTTCTTCAGTTGCGCTCGCTGGGTTCCGGAGACCGACAGACTATGCCACGTCATCAATCGCAGTGCCCGGCAGAATGCGGGGGAAGGCAAGCCGACCAGTTCGCCCGTTCTCATCAGGGTTCGGACAGCGACTCGAGCAGCGGTAAAGTAGGCGCGATGAACGCCGTTGTGCGATGCGATGGCTATCAGTACTTCGGCACGCTGTGGTCCACTTCGTCGGACCACGCGCCGATGCCGCCCTTCACGGACTTCACATACTTGAAACCCTGTTCGCGGAGGAAGTTCAGCGCCTTGAGCGAACGTACGCCGCCTTTGCAGTGCAGGTAGTATTGCTGGTTCGGGTCCAGCTCGGTGAAGCGCTGGCCGAGCTGGCTCAACGGCAGTAGCGGCACGCCGTTGACCTTCGCGATTTCGTATTCGTCCGCCTCGCGCACGTCCACGACCTTGATGTTGAGCGCGGGGTTGTCCAACGCGCGCTTCATGTCCTGCACGGTGACTTCGTCGGGATTGGCCGCCGGCTCGGTGGACGCAGGCTGGATGCCGCAGAACATCTCGTAGTCAATCAACTCCTTGATGGTCGGGGCGTCCCCGCAGAGCGGGCACTTCGGGTCGCGGCGCAACTTGAGTTCGCGGAACTTCAGGTCGAGCGCGTTGAAGAGCACGAGGCGGTTGATGAGCGAAGTGCCTTTGCCCAAGGCGAGCTTCAAAATCTCCGTGGCCTGGATGCAGCCGATGATGCCGGGCAGCACGCCCAGCACACCGCCTTCCGCGCAGCTCGGCACCATGCCGGGCGGGGGCGGCTCGGGGTAAAGGCAGCGGTAGCACGGCCCGCCGAGGTGCGGCGCGAAGACGCTGGCCTGCCCCTCGAAGCGGAAGATGGAACCATAGACGTTGGGCTTCTTGAGCAGCACGCAGGCGTCGTTGGTGAGATAGCGCGTGGGGAAGTTGTCCGTGCCGTCCACGACGATGTCGTAGGGGCGGATGAGGTCGAGGGCGTTCTCAGCGGAGATGCGGGTGTTGTGGAGGACAACCTCGGTGTTCGGGTTGATGCCGGCTAGCGTCTCCTTCGCAGACTGCGCCTTGGGCCGACCGACGTCGGCATCGGTGTGAAGGATTTGGCGCTGCAAGTTCGAGTAATCCACGGTATCAAAATCCACGATGCCAATCTTTCCGATGCCGGCGGCGGCCAGATACATCGCGATGGGCGAACCGAGGCCGCCCGCGCCGATGCACAAAACTGAGGTGGACTTAATCTTCTTTTGCCCCGCCATGCCGACCTCGGGTAGGATGAGGTGGCGCGAGTAGCGGCGGATTTCTTCGTTGCTTAATTGCATAACTCAATCCTGTCAAATAGGCTGGGCAGGGTAATTCCGCGCGATGAGAATGCAAGTCACCAACCGGGCGGCGCGTAACCGCATCAGCTCCTTCTCATTAGCACCCGGCTTCAGCCCAGGATTCCCGGGGGCCTTTGGTCAACCGCATTTCCAAGGTTTTGGGCTGGATGTGGCGAACATTCCTTGGTGGTCAGCAATCGAATTGACAGCACCTGCTAACGTCTTTGAACAGCTGTTTGAAGGCTAAAGAAAAAATAATGCTAAGACGACGGTCAAAAATCGCTGAGTCGGCTCGCCTCCTGGTGAGGGCAAGCCAGCTGCGGCCTCAGCTCGCCATCGTGCTGGGCAGCGGTTTTGGGCCCGCTTTGGAACGAGTGGCGGTAGCGAAAACAATTTCTTACGCGAAGCTGCCGGGTTTTCCCTCCACCTCTGTGCAAGGCCACGCAGGTAAACTCGTGCTTGGCACCCTCGGCGGCACACCGGTTGTTGTTTTGTGCGGCCGCGCGCATTACTACGAAGGTCGTTCGATGGCAGAAATCACCTTCGCCGTGCGTTTATTGGCGAAGTACGGGGTGCGCGATTTGCTGCTGACCAATGCAGCGGGTGGGGTTAACGAGCGTTTTCGACCCGGCGACTTCATGCGACTGTCGGACCACATCAACTTCATGGGTGAAAGCCCGTTGCGCGGCCCCTGCCCGCCTGGCCTCACACGCTTTTTGGATCTTTCGCAAGTCTATGACCCAATGCTCGGCGACTTGCTGGACAAGGCGGCTAAAAAAGTGCGCCTGCGCTGGCATCGTGGCGTGTATCTCGCGCTGTCGGGTCCGACATATGAAACCCCCGCAGAAGTACGCGCCTTCGCCAGACTCGGTGCCGATGCGGTGGGCATGAGCACGGTACCGGAAGCCATTGTGGCGCGACACCTTGGCCTGCGCGTGGCAGCAGTGTCGTGCATCAGCAACCAAGCGGCCGGACTCAGCCCGCGGCCGATTTCTCACGATGAAGTGCTCGCTACGGCTAAAGAAGCAAGTCGCCACACAGGCGCTTTGCTGGAAGAGTTCGTCCGACTTTATGGCCGATCTTAACCCGCTTTCTCTGATTCGCCACGCCGTGCGCGCCGCTCGCCACGCAGTTGCATCTTACTCAAAGTTTCGCGTCGGCGCGGCGCTCCTCACGCGCGAAGGTGCGGTCATCCGCGGCGCGAACGTCGAAAGCGTAAGCTACGGGCTGACTTGCTGCGCGGAGCGAGTCGCACTCTTTAAGGCGCTGACCGAGGGTCACCGCAATTTCACTGCCATAGCTATCGTCGCTCCAAACAGGAAGACCGCGCCATGTGGTGCGTGCCGACAGTTACTGGCGGAATACGCCCCAGACGCGCGTGTGTTTGTCGCAGACAGTAGGCAGCCCGCGAAGTATCGCGAGTTCTCCGTGCCCCAACTACTGCCAGAGGCGTTTCGTTGCCTGCGCTCGCAACGATCGCGCACCTGAAAGGCTTTGGTTGCATCCCAATGTCCATCTGGTGCTGGGCACGCCAAGCCCAAAGGGCATGATGCGGACTGACCACAGGAGAGGGACTGGCCGCTGCTGGTTGTGAAATTGCCGTGAAATAGCGATCAAGCCGTCTGTCCCACGGGCTTTTTCCACCATTCGACACACTTTCCGCTTCGCCCATTTGGGCCCATCTGTTACGAAGTCCGCCGTGCGTTCCACAGTCTTAAAAGACATTTCCCGGCTCGTGGTAAAGCTCGGAACCGGCGTCCTCACAGACAGCCGTAAGCAGCCCGACCTCGCGCAAATGGAGCAACTTGTCGCGCAGGTTGCCGCGCAGCGCCAAACGGGGCGCGAGGTCGTGCTCGTGACCTCCGGCGCGGTCGGTGCTGGCATGGGCGTGCTTGGCTTTGAAGCGCGGCCAAAAGAGTTGGCCGAATTACAGGCCTGCGCTGCCGTGGGCCAGTCACGGCTGATGACGACGTACGAAAACCTCTTCGCCAAGTTTGGCCTCCATGTCGCGCAAGCACTCTTGACGCACGATGACCTGGAACACCACGAGCGTCACCTCAATGCGCGCAATACGCTCGTGGCCCTGCTTGATCGAGGCGTCATTCCCATCATCAACGAGAACGACGCTGTCTCTTGGACAGAGCTGAGGTTCGGCGACAATGACAAGCTCTCCGCCCTTGTTGCCTCTTTGCTGCCGGCCGACCTCCTCGTCATCCTGACCACTGTGGACGGCGTCATCGAGGGTTTCGGGACGCCCGCGGCCCGCTTGCTATCGACCATCGAGCGGATTGATGACTCAGTAGAAGGCATGGCAGGCGGCACGTTGAGCGCGACCGCCGTCGGTGGCATGACAACGAAGATTCAGGCCGCGAAGATTGTTACACGCTCCGGCATTCCGCTCGTCATCGCCAGCGGTCGCAAGCACACTGTCCTGGCGGATATCTTAGGCGGGGCAGAAGAAGGAACGGTCTTCATCCCGCAGCCCAGCAAGCTCCCCGGCCGCAAACGCTGGATCGCATTCTTTCACCACCCAAAAGGCACGCTTTACGTCGACGAAGGCGCGAAGAAAGCATTGCGCGAAAAAGGCCGCAGCCTGCTTCCGCCTGGCATCACCCGTTGCGAAGGCGACTTCGCCAAAGACGAGGTCGTACGCATCTGCGATGAGTACGGCACCGAGTTCGCGCGCGGTATCACCCGCTTTCACTCGGTGCAAATCGCTGACCGTCAGCTCCCCCGTGAGGAAGTCGTCCATCGCGACGACCTCGTAATTTTGTAGCCGAGTCCGTTTCATGTCAGCCCCATGGCACTGCTGACCTTCTACTAAGCACATTTACCACCATGCCCCGTCCAACACCCTCGCGCCGTCTGCCTGCCGTTCGCCAGCTTCTGGAAGTCATGGCCAGCCTGCGGTCGCCACAGGGTTGCCCATGGGACCGCGAGCAGAACCACATGACGCTCCGCACACACGCCGTCGAGGAGGTTTATGAGCTAATGGATGCCATCGAGGCCGGCGATGACCACGAGGTAGCTGAAGAACTGGGTGATCTCTTGCTGCAAATTGTCTTCCACTGCCAACTCGCTCACGAGCGTGGAGCGTTTGACTTTGAACAAGTCGCGCAACGCATCACCGACAAACTCTTACGCCGCCATCCCCATGTCTTCGGTGACGTGAGGGTAAAGAATGTCGATGAGGTTTGGGCCAACTGGGAACAAATCAAACACGCCGAAAAAGCCGGCACAAAACACGCCCGCCCCTCGGCCTTTGATGGCATTCCGCGTCACCTCCCCGCCCTAGCCCGCGCCGAAAAGCTCGTGAAGAAAGCGCGCAAGGCAAAACTTTTGTTACCGCCCACCAATTCCAAAGCGCGAACCAAAGCGGAACTGGGAAAACTTCTCTTCGACCTGGCCGCCCACACGCAGGCCCAAGGCTGGTCCGCTGAAGAACTGCTACGCGCGGAGATCAAGCGACGAGAGAGCGCGCTCAGAAAAGCTGAAGCAAAGCAGACCATCAGCCGGTAATCACTATTTTCCCCGCCGCTCCTGCGCGCGCTTGCGGGCAAGGCGCAGAGCTTCAAGCTGGTCGATAGAGGCGGAGGAATTCTCGGCGGCCGGAGCCGATTGACCGGCCGGCAACTCGCCGCCACCCGTCGCGGTAGGGACACGCTGCTGCACATCTGGCTTTGGTTTTTGTTGGCGACGCCGAGCAATTTGTTCGAACACGGAGGGCTTCTTGCTGATCGCAGGCGTAGTGACAAAGTTCTCGCTTTGTATTTCTTCGGTAGAGGTCCCTTGACGTCGACTATTTCCAAACCAGCCGGTGCGGCGCTCAAAGATTTCCGCGAGATAGACCAGCAGGGCGAAGATGACGAGCCACACGGCGAGGTCCACGAACTGCGGTTTGCTCGGCAGCGATTTCCAGATGCCGGGCAGGTCCACGCGCGCCTCGCCACTGGTGGTAGCGCTGAGTTTCTCCAAGGTCACACGACCGCGACCAGCCTGCTCGGGCGTAAACTCCGGCGAATACATCAAGCAGACCGGCGGGAGAGAAACGGGGTTGAGGCCGGGAATCTCCACGGTATTCAAAGCCGTTTCACGGCCGCGAAGGGAGACGACGGCTTCGAGTAAATCTGCCGATTTCCACTGCATCGGCAACGTGAGCTTGGTGGGCGATGCACCGGGGAGGCCGTGCAACACCTTCACGCGCGGCGGGGTGGCAAAGGGTTCGTTGGTGCGCTCAGGGTCGAGGTGGAGTTGCACGAAGCACGCGCCGTCGCGGACTTCTTGAGTAAGCAACATATTCTCAGGCAACGTGGGCTGCTCGCCAGCCGTCCAGCGCGCGAGTGTAGCGTGAAAGTCACCGACGCTTGTCCACTTTGCGAGCTCGCCAGCGTGTTTGCCATCCGCCTCGCCGGTGAAAGCCAGTGCACGTCCGCTCCCCACCTGCCACGCGGCTACGACGGGCGCGGCGTATTCGTCGGTCGTGACGAGCGCGAGGTTCGCCTCGGGCTTTAGATAAGTCAGATTATAGCCGCCGAGCGCGGGCGGCTGCCAGTCACTCTGCCCGCCGAGTGTGTTGAATCCGCCCGTGACTTTTACGGGCGTCGCATCCTCCACGAACGTGCTGCGGGCAACGGTAAAAGTGTCTTGCGCAAAGATGCGTGGGAATTCCTCCGGAGTATTACTGAAGTAAATATTTCCGCCGCCTTTCGCGGCCACGTCCTTAAGCAAATTCGCATCCACGTCCGCCTCGGTGCCCATGCCAATGACGCTAACGGTGATGCCGGCCTCGCGGCATTTTTGCAGCAGCGCGATGTATTGGCCCGGTTCCTCGGAGTCGGCGGCGTCGGCGAAGAGGATGATGTGCTTTGTCTCCGCCTTGGCCTTCATGACCATTTGCGATGCGGCGGCCAGAGCCTCGTAGATGAAGATGCCTCCGCCCATGCTCTCAATGCCCAAGATGCGGCTGCGCTGTCCTTTCACCACGTCCACCGGCGCGAGGTCCACCATCGTGTGTGCGCGGGAATCTACGGCGATAACACCCAATTCGTCCGTTGGCCCGAGCAAGTCGAGCACTTGCACGGTGCCGATATTAGCGAGGTCAATTTTCTTCTTCCCGCCGCCTGCCGGAGCGGACATCGAGCCAGACCGATCCAGCGCGACGACGATGGCGAGCTGCAACTTGCGGTGCTCTTTCCGCATTTCCATTGAGACTGGGAGAATGCGGTCAAGCGGCGAACCAAAGTAACCACCCGACCCATAGGACTTGCGCCCGCCGGTAATCATCAGACCACTACCGGTGGTCTCGACCCACGCCGCGAGCGCCTCCATGCCCGCGTTGCCAACCTGGCTGGCCATAACGTTTTCTAGAACGACGCCCGAGTAACGCGTTAGTTCCTCCAACGTCCAGCGCGCCTCAGCAGGCGTGCGGGCCTCGAGATCCACGCGGCCGCGCTGGAGCAGTTCCACATAGGCGGACTGCTTTGATTGCGTTAGCACTAAAATCGGCTTTGGCCCGCGCACGCCGACAAGCGCGCGGGCAGCGTTGTTTTCCGGAACCGGGTCGGCGGCGGCGGATTTCAACGAGAGTTGGTATTGCATTGTGCCCGGTGTTGTTGCGCGGTCGCGGAAAAGCAGGCGAGACCGGCCAGCGGAAACATCCTTCTTGCCTGACGCGATGACCGTGGTGCCGCGCGAGAGCTGATACTCGATGGTTTGCTCGACCGGCGACTGCACCCAAGCGGTCATGATGTATGCCTGACCGGGCAGCACCGTCTCGGGCGTCTGGAAGCTCGCGATGGCGAGATCGTTCACGCTGGGACGTGCGAGCAGGCGATGGTCTAAGGCGATGCCGCGTCCGGCGGCGCGGGCGGCGGGCGCAAGCGGGTCGCGCCCAGTCCACTTGCCGTCCGAAACGATGAGGATGCGGCCCGGCGCGTCCGGCGGGATGAGCGCGAGCGCCGAGTCGAGGGCGTCGGCGAGGTTGGAGGCGTCCGCGCCGACTTGCGCGGTGAAACCAGGGAATTCTCCGCGCTGAGGCGGGCGCTCGACGGCGGTCTGCTGGCCGAAACTGACGACCGCCAACTGGTCGCGTGCGCCCATGCCACGCTGAATCAAGTCCACGGCCTCCTTCGCCTGCGCGCTCGCGCCGGCGGGCATGGAATCGCTGCGGTCCGCAACCACGACGATGGTGCCGGCGCGATCAGGCAGCTTGATGGCCGGCTGCGCCATCGCGAGCACGAGCGCGAGTAGCACAACCGCGCGCAGCACGCGCAGCAAGCGCGTGGGCATCGGCCAAAGCGCCCACAGCACGCCAAGCGGGATGAGAAGCGCGAGCCAGACGGGTTGGGAGAGGATGAACAAAGGGGAAAAGTGATTAGTAATCCGTAAACGCCTGTGGCAGTGAAGCGAGATGCAGATACAGGGGCCGAGAATGCTTGGTGACGTACGTGGTCATACGCGTCCTTTGCTGTGCGTCACGAGGAAGAGGTGCGTGACCATCACCACGAGCGCGCCGAGGACGAAGAACCAGAGCACGCTCGCGTATTCGCGGCGCGCTTCTTCGGGCTTCTCCCACTCGCCCCACTTGCCAGACTTCGCGGTGGCGAGGTCGGACTCCTCGGGCGCGAGCAGGTTCACGGCGAACTGCCACGAGCTGTTGCCCGCGTTCACCGTGTAGAGGCCGGGCGTTTCGGGTTCGAGAACGAATTCCTCCGCTGACTTTGTGAGCATGCGCGTCCCCCCTCCGGGCAAGATGAGTTGAACGGAGTTCGTCTGCGCGCGGACGGAAACTTCGGAGCCGAGGCGGAAGTTGCTTTCCACCAAGCCCGGCGTTTCGCGCGCGCGCCACGTGAGCAGATTCCAGAAGAAGATGGGCCAGTTCGGCGTGGCGGTGAGCGTCGAGCGGTCAGGGATGAGGTGTAGCGTGATTTGCTGACGCCGCAGCGCATCCTCGGTGACAGCGAGCAACGGCGTGTTCCCAGCGGTGATGACCGGCAAGCCGAACTGATTAGTGCCCGGAGTTGACGCAGTCCAAACCACGCCGTCCAGAAAAAGACCGCGCGCGAGTGGATGCGCGGTGTCCACGATGAACGGGCCGGTGTGCGGCGTAGCGGCGTTGGTCTCCGCGAGGAAGCGCAGGCCCCACGCGTTCGTGCCGGCGGGCGTAGCGCGGGCGTTGTGCAGGATGATTTCTGGCGCGGCGGAAAGCGAACTGCGCAGACCGCTGGCTTCAAGTGCCTTGTCCACAAGCGAACGCAGCGCGGCGTCTTCGAGGGAGTTTTGCACGCGGATGCGCTTACGCACGGCGGGGAGAAGCGTAACGCGGTTGTCGGCGGCAAGGTTGTCGGCGTCGAGCGCGGCTTCGATAGCGGGCGTGTTGGCCGGGAGATTCAGTATGAGACGCTGACGGGCGCGCGGCTCCAGTTTCAGCGTCGCGCTGCGGAGCAAATTGCTGCCGCTCGTGATGCGATACGCGGCGGTCGCGGCGGCGCTGGCGGAGTAGTTCGCGACTTCGAGCAACACGCGGTCGCTCTCGCCGTGCGTGGTGCGCGTGGCGTTGACGAAGGCGAGGTTCGGCTGCGTCCCGCCGAAGGCCCACCACTGCACGCGGTCGCCGCTGAACTCAGAGCCGGGCGGCGCGTGATCCGTGAGCACAAGGAGCTGCGACTGCGGGCCGCCGAGGTCGTTCGCGAGCGCGATGGCGGCGTCGAGCGCGGCATCGGGCGATTGGCAGGTCCACTGCGCGAGCACCTCGCGGACTTCAGTAGCGGTGGTGACGGCGCTGCCGAGGACGCGGGGTTTTGGGCCGGCGAGGACGAGGCGGATGGAGAGAAACTTGCGGGACTTAAGTAACTCGTCGAGGGCGACAACAGCTTTGGTACGGGGGGAATTGGGTGAAACTGCGCTCGCTCCGGCGCTGTCACCCGCGAGCATCGAAGCCGAGTCATCGAGGATGATCACAAGCGGGCGAGCGTGGGCGGGCAACTGCCAGCGCGGGCCGGTCGCAGCGGTGACGAGGAGGGCGAGCGCGAGCAGTTCGAGAAAGAAGACGAGCGGGAGCTGGAGTTTGTTGACCTTCGCGCCGCCCTCGCGCGAAAGGACGGCGAATTGCCACAACATGAGACTCGAAACCTCGCGCCGCCGATAGCGGTTACGCAGGATGTAGATGGCCGCGAGCGCGGGAAGCGCCGCGGCAGCCATGAGCGCGAGTGGATAAGTTAGGAAAGGCATGCCTGTGCGCTCGGGCAGCACCCCAAGGAGGTGAGTGCTATCCGAGGCATGATGTTCGCGTTTGATTTCAATTCATGCAGGCACCAACAACTGCGCCTCTTCCAACGCGGGCAGGCTGGCCTCTAGTTTTTCTGCCACTAGTGAGATGAAGCGCGCGCCAGTTTGGCGGCAAGCAACGTCCCAGCTTTCACGATGGCGGGCGAGCGCTTCGCGGAACTGGGCCGCAACTGTTGCATCTACGAAAATTTCGCGCTCCTCGCCAGTCTCGCTGTCCACGAGCTGGACATTACCATGTTCAGGCGGCTCAGTATCCGCCTGCGCGAGGAGTTGCACGACGAAGACCGCAGCGGCTCCATCGGCGAGACGGCGCAGAATCGAGAGCGGTTCCCCCGGACACATCAAATCACTTACGAGAACGCGGATGCCGAGCCGGCGCAGTCGCGGCGGAAGGATAGTGAAGGCTTCGTCAAGCGGGCGGCGACTGGCGAAGCCGAGGCCATCCCATGCGGAGGGAAGCA
>Ga0194129_10007768_pt1 | contig 12644 bp, 9 predicted proteins | sample TA2KigCa35mmetaG_FD_150862 | JGI IMG/M metagenome (GOLD analysis project Ga0194129, IMG submission 150862) | Freshwater microbial communities from Lake Tanganyika, Tanzania - TA2015038 Kigoma Deep Cast 35m | ecosystem: Environmental > Aquatic > Freshwater > Lake | place: Tanzania: Lake... | reverse complement strand
CCGACATGGCCCACATCGCCGGCCTGGTGGCCGCTGGCGTGCACCCCAACCCCGTGCCCGTCTGCGACGTGGTGACCACCACCACCCACAAAACCCTGCGCGGCCCCCGCGGCGGCCTGATCCTCTGCCGCGATGCCGAGTTCGCCAAGCAGTTCGACAAAGCCGTGTTCCCCGGCAGCCAGGGCGGCCCGCTCGAGCACGTGATCGCCGCCAAGGCCGTGGCCTTTGGTGAGGCGCTGCAGCCGAGTTTCAAGGCTTACGCCCAGCAGGTGGTGGCCAACGCCCAGGCCCTCGCCGCCCGCATCCAGGAGCGCGGCATCGCTGTGGTGAGCGGTGGCACCGATAACCACATCGTGCTGCTGGATCTGCGCGGCATCGGCATGACCGGCAAGGTGGCCGATCTGCTGGTGAGTGATGTGCACATCACCGCCAACAAGAACACCGTGCCCTTCGATCCCCAGTCGCCGTTTGTGACCAGCGGCCTGCGCCTGGGCACCGCCGCCTGCACCACCCGTGGCTTCGATGAAGCCGCCTTCCGCGAGGTGGCCGATGTGATCGCGGATCGCCTGCTCAACCCGGAAGACGCTGCGATCGAGCAGCGCTGCCGTGAGCGCGTGGCCGCCCTGTGTGAGCGCTTCCCGCTGTACGCCGAGGCCCGCGAACTGCAGCCCGCTTGAGCGACTGGCCCGCAGCGGTCCTCTTGTGATCGCCACGGAGCTGGGCCCTGCTTAAGCTGCGACCGGCAGGGCCCGTCTGGGCCTCGATTCCGACCGTGCACCGCCCCCGATGATCTCCAGCCGGCCGGATCTCGCCGCTGTTCTGGCGTTCGGTATCGCGGCCCTGTGCACAGCGCTGCTGGTGCCGATCGTGCGCCGCGCCGGTTTGCGCTGGGGCCTGATTGATCAGCCCGATTCGCGCAAGCAACACACCACGCCGATGGTGCGCCTCGGTGGGGTGGGCATCGTGGGTGGTTTTGTCGTCGCGCTGGCCTTGATCTGGCTGATGGGGGGGGTCGTGGAGCTGCCGCCCCAGCGCGATAGCCAGATCTGGACCACCATCGCCGGCGCCCTCTGTTTCTTTGTGATCGGCCTGGCCGATGACTTGTTCGCCTTGCCACCGCTGCCCCGCCTGGGCGGCCAGGTGCTGGTGGCGATGGCGGTGTGGAGCCAGGGCGTGCAGATCGGGGCGATCGATCTCCCCTTTCATCTCTTTGGTGGGCCGCCGGGCGCGATCCCGCTACCGGATGGTCTGAGCCTGATCGCCACGGTGATCTGGCTGGTGGGCATCACCAATGCGATCAACTGGCTGGATGGTTTGGATGGCCTGGCCGCCGGCGTGAGCGGTATCGCCGCCGTGGGTTTGCTGTCGGTGAGTTACAGCCTCAATCAGCCGGCACCGGGGCTGTTGGCTGCGGCGCTTGCGGGCAGCTGCCTCGGCTTCCTGCGCCACAACTTCAACCCCGCCCGCATCTTCATGGGGGATGGCGGTTCCTACTTCCTCGGTTTTGCCCTGGCGGCGATCAGCATCGTGGGCCCGGCCAAAGGGCTCACCAGCGTGAGCCTGCTGCTGCCGCTGCTGATCCTGTCGCTGCCCCTGGCCGACATGTCGGCCGTGATCATGGGGCGCCTCAGCCAGGGCCACTCACCCTTCTATCCAGACCGGCGCCATCTGCATCACCGCCTGCTGCGCGCTGGATTCAGCCATCGCCGCACCGTGGTGCTGATCTATGCCTTCACCCAGTGGCTGGCTGCGCTGGCCTTGGTGCTCGCCAACGCGGAACTGCGTTTTCTCTGGCTGGGGCTGGCCACCGCGGTGCTGATTGTGGTGGTGATCGCCGCTCGCCGCAGCCTCAACCGCGAGCTCGCCGGCGATGAGCGCTGAAATTCTCTGCATCGGCACCGAGCTGCTGCTGGGCAACATCACCAACGGCAACGCCCGCTGGATTGCTGAGCAGCTCGCAGCCCTGGGCATTCCCCACCACCGCCAGCTCGTGGTGGGCGATAACCGTGAGCGCCTGATCGCTGAGCTGCAGGCCGCGCCTGAGCGCTGCCGCGTACTGATCACCACCGGCGGCTTGGGCCCCACCCCCGACGACCTCACCACCGAGGCGATTGCCGCTGCCTTCGGGGCTCCCCTGGTGGAGCATCCCCAGGTATGGGCCGAGATTCAGGCCCGCCTGGCCGCCCGCGGCCGCCCTTGCGCCGCCAGCAACCGCCGCCAGGCCTTCCTGCCGGAGGGGGCCGCGCTGCTGCCCAATCCCACCGGCACGGCTCCCGGCATGATCTGGAGCCCGCGCCCGGATTTCACGATCCTCACCTTCCCGGGGGTGCCCAGCGAGATGCGGGCGATGTGGGAGGCCACGGCTGCTCCCTGGCTGCCGGCGGCCGGCTTGGCAGAAGGGGTGTTCGCCAGCCGGATGCTGCATTTCTGGGGTGTGGGCGAATCCAACCTGGCTGAGCAGATGGCTGATCTGCTGGAAGGCGCCAATCCCACCGTGGCGCCCTATGCCGGCTCCGGTGAGGTGAAGCTGCGGATCACGGCGCGCGCGGCCACAGCCGAGGCGGCTGTGCAGCTGCTCGAACCGGTGGAGGCTGAGATCCGCGCCCGCACCGGTGCGCTCTGCTTCGGGGTGGATGAGGCTTCGTTGGCGTCGGTGGTTCTTGAGCAGCTGCGCAGTCGCGGCCAGACCCTGGCGGTGGCCGAAAGCTGCACCGGCGGGGGCCTTGGGGCTGCCCTGGCGGCGGTGCCCGGAGCTTCCGATGTGTTGCTGGGCGGTGTGATCGCCTACGCCAACAGCGTGAAGCAAGGGCTGTTGGGGGTACCCGCTGAGCTGCTGGAGGCCCATGGCGCTGTGAGTGATCCGGTGGCGCGCGCCATGGCCGATGGAGCCCGGAGCGCCACCGGCGCCGATTGGGCTCTGGCGATCACCGGTGTGGCCGGCCCCGGCGGCGGCAGCGCCGAGAAGCCTGTGGGGTTGGTGCACATCGCCGTGGCGGGGCCAGCGGGCTGCAGCACTGAGGGTGTGCGCTTCGGCGCCAGCCGCGGCCGCAGCTGGATACAGACCCTCGCCGCCGGCGAAGCGCTCAACCGGTTGCGACTGGCGTTGCTGGAGTGATCACGGCGATCGCCGCCTTAGGCTCAACCGTTCCGCTGCTAGCGCCGCCGTGAGCTCCGGCACCCTCTACGACAAGGTCTGGGATCTGCATCAGGTAGCCCAGCTGCCCGGCGGCTCCACTCAGCTGTTCATTGGTCTGCACCTCATCCATGAGGTGACCAGCCCCCAGGCATTTGCGGCCCTGCGGGATCTGGGCCTGAGCGTGCGCCATCCTGAGCGCACCGTGGCCACGGTGGATCACATCGTGCCCACCACCAGCCAGGCGCGCCCCTTCGCCGATCCGCTGGCTGAGGAGATGCTCGCCACGCTCGAGGCCAACTGCGCCGAGCACGGCATCACCCTGCATGGCATCGGCAGCGGCCGCCAGGGGATCGTGCACGTGATCGCCCCCGAGCTGGGCCTCACCCAGCCGGGCATGACCGTGGCCTGCGGCGATTCCCACACCTCCACCCACGGCGCCTTCGGTGCCATCGCTTTTGGCATCGGCACCAGCCAAGTGCGCGATGTGCTCGCCAGCCAGAGCCTGGCGATGGGCAAGCTCAAGGTGCGCCGCATCTGGGTCGACGGCCAGCTGCAGAGCGGCGTTTACGCCAAAGATCTGGTGTTGCACGTGATTCGCACCCTCGGTGTGAAAGGTGGTGTGGGCTACGCCTACGAATTCGCCGGCCCGGCCATTGATGCGCTCTCGATGGAAGAGCGCATGACCCTCTGCAACATGGCAATCGAGGGCGGCGCCCGCTGCGGCTACGTGAATCCCGATCAGGTCACGTTTGAGTACCTCAAAGGCCGGCCTTTTGCCCCTAGCAGTGCGGCTTGGGATCAGGCGGTGGCCTGGTGGAGCAGCTTGACCAGCGGCCCCGATGCCGTCTTCGACGACGAGGTGCGCTTTGACGCGGCTGCCATCGCTCCCACGATCACCTGGGGGATCACGCCAGGCCAGGGAATCGGTGTGGATGAAACCGTGCCCACCCTCGAGCAAACCGAGCCGGACGAGCGGCCCCTCGCCGAGGAGGCCTACCGCTATATGGATCTGCAGCCCGGTGCGCCGATCGCCGGCACTCCGGTGAATGTGTGTTTCATCGGCAGCTGCACCAACGGGCGCCTCAGCGATTTGCAGGCGGCGGCGGCAGTGGCCAAAGGGCGCAAGGTGGCGCCTGGCATCAAGGCCTTTGTGGTGCCCGGCAGCGAACAGGTGGCCGCCGCGGCTGAAGCCGAAGGCCTCGACAAGGTGTTTGTTGAGGCCGGCTTTGAGTGGCGCGAGCCCGGTTGCTCGATGTGCCTGGCGATGAACCCCGATCGCCTGGAGGGCCGCCAGATCAGCGCCAGCTCCAGCAACCGCAACTTCAAGGGCCGCCAGGGTTCCGCCAGTGGCCGCACCCTGCTGATGAGCCCGGCGATGGTGGCCGCGGCGGCCATCGCCGGTCGGGTGAGCGATGTGCGCGAGCTGCTCAACGCCTGATCCGTCGTCTTTCTCCGTCAACCCGTCGAACGCAGCTGGCCCATCCCATGACCACCGCCACACCCTTCCCCTCTGGTTCGATCCGTAGCGTCAGCAGCACCACCGTGGTGGTGCGCGGCGATGACATCGACACCGATCGGATCATCCCGGCGCGCTTCCTCAAGTGCGTCACCTTCGAGGCGTTGGGCCCTGCTGCTTTCGCCGATGATCGGACTGAGCTGGTGAATAACCCGGCTGGCCCCCACCCGTTTGATCGGCCCGAGCACCAGGGCGCCTCGATCCTGCTGGTGAACCGCAACTTTGGTTGTGGCTCCAGCCGCGAGCACGCGCCGCAGGCGCTGATGCGCTGGGGCATCCGCGCAGTGGTCGGCGAGAGCTTTGCCGAGATCTTCTACGGCAACTGCTTGGCGCTGGGCATTCCCTGCCTGGTGGCCGACCACGACACGATGCTCGCGATCCAGGCCGCGGCGGAGACCGAGCCGGCTGCGAGCTTTGAGGTGGATGTGGCGGAGGCGCGGCTGAGCTGCGGCGCCCAGAGCTGGCAGCTCGACCTGGCGGCTGGCCCGCGCCAGATGCTGGCCACGGGTCAGTGGGATGCCACCGGTCAGCTGCTGGCCCATGGCGATGCGCTGCACGCCACAGCTGCGCGCTTGCCGTATCTGAACGGTTTCAGCGCCGCTTGAGCGTGGCGGCGTCACAAGGCGTGGCGGCCACTCGCGCAAGTGTCTATCAAGGGGAAAGGACGGTTCTTGGCCGATGCGCTTCCTCTCTTCTCTCAAGCCGGCCCTGGCGGCTCTGCTTCTGATCGCACCGGCGGCAGTCTCCGCGGCTCAGCCCCTACCCGTTGAGCCCTACCGATCCCCAGTAGCGAAGGCCTTGCCACCCTGGTCGCAGTGCCGAGGCTGCGACCTACGCGGCGCCAACCTGAGCGGCTTGTTGCTGAATGGTATCGATCTGCGGGAGGCGGATCTGCGTGGTGCCGATTTGCGCGGCAGCAATCTGGAGGGGGCTGATCTCAGTGGAGCCGATCTGCGCGGCGCGCTGCTCCAGCAGAGCTGGCTGAGTAACGCCGATCTCAGCGATGTGGATCTGCGCCAGGCCAACCTGCGCGACGCCGTGTTGATTCAGGCCCTCACGCCTGGTGTGCAAGTGGAGGGAGCTGTGTTGATCGGTGCCGACTTCACCGGTAGTGATCTGATGATTGGCGGTGAAGAGCGGGGAGCGCAGCCTCTGCCGCCGCTCTCACCTCAGAACCCCCGTCTTTGAATGAGCGCATCTTGCGCCAGGCCTGGAGGTGTGTAGGGCACGAAGGGTAGGCCTGTACCTGTGAAATTGAAGTCATTGAGTTTCACCCGGAAGCCGCCAATGCCTTGGTAAGGGCTGTAGTAAACCGCCACTTCATAGGCACGTCGTTGCCAGCGCAGTTCTACGTAGGAATCCACTACGTCGCCGTAGAACTCTGAATTGGGGTCCACGTTTAGTCCGACACCACCGCTGAAGATCAGAGGCCCGACTAATTGCTGGGTGAGCCCGAGTCCCAAAGTGCTGAGATCAACGATGCGATCGAAGCTGAACGGGCTCAAGCCTTGGCGTAGGGTGCCGCCACCAGCAATCGTGAATTGGGTGTAGTCCAGGAAGTTCTTCTGCAGATTTCCGAGAGTGAGCGTGGGGCCGCCGCTGATGCTGAAGGCCTGCTGGTTTGTGCCATCGCCGTAGTAAGCGAGATTGATGTTCAAGTTGGTGTTGATCGTGAGTCCCGGAATCACAGGCGTAGGGCCGTATCGGGTGGCTTTCTCGCTGTTGGGCTTTAGCGGTTTTGCTGTCCATAGTGGCAAGCTGCTGTTAATTGAGCCGTACACACTCGCCCTCCAGAGGTCCGCCAGGTTCACGCTGGTGAATTCCGTGCCCTGGAAGTTGCCGATTCCCGCCCTCCAGAACATTGTGTTGGAGATATTGCCGAGATTGGGAAGGGTTCGGATCTGCTCGAGCGACAACCCAAGTGCTGAATAGACGTCCTGCTCGCCGAGCGAGCCATTCCATACGCGATAGCGATAGGCGGCGAAACCGCGGGCGGTGGCGGAGCCGATCCCAGGCAGAGTGAGGGACCGGCGGATGTTTCCCCAGCTGCGGGCCCCGTTGGCGAAGTTGCTTGGGTCGAAAGTGGAAAAGTCGCCCGTCATGTCTACATTCAAGCCAAGCAAGCTGGTTTCGAAGCGAGCCAGCAGGCCAAACAGATCTCCGATCCGCGTTGGTTGCGAGCTCGCGGTGGCGCCGATCGGTTGACCAGGCAGCACGTAGCTGCTAGTGGTGCCATCGAGTGCGCGGCGCACCATCAACTGGGGCTGCAGATTTAGGGTGCCGCGCTTTCCCACCTCTATGGGCTTGAGGTTGTAGCCGAGATAGAAACCGTCACGATCCTCTGAGTCCACCGCCGTTATCCAGCGGTTTTCCACCTCGCGATCCTTTTCGAAGCGTTGGTTGCGCTGGATCGGGATTGGTAGTCGATCCTCGAGGATCAGCTGGCTGGTCTTGGTGTTAATCACTACGTCGCCATTGGCTTCCTGACGGGCAATGATGCCGGTGGAATCCACCCAACTCTGTGCGGGTGTGTAGGGGTCGTTGCTGAAGGCAGCTCGGTCGGCTTGCCAGCCTGTTGGCGTGATGGTGATCCTGTTGGCTTGCAACCGCCAGCGGCTGATGGTTCCCATCACAAATCGCTGGCCCTTGGATGAGAACATCACGCTCTGCTCCGGCTTCACGCCGCCGAACTGACGCTCTTCGTTTGTTTCCAAAGCAAGCTGTTCGGATCCGAAGCGTTGTTCCGCCTTGAGGCTCTGTTGGAACTGAACATCGCTGACCCGCTGGTCCACTAGAGCTTCGAGCGCCTGTCGCCTCTCCGCCTCCATTTGGGCGGGTGGGCTGCTTGCGAGCACAGATGCTGAGTGGCTTGCTGCTCCCGTTCCTGTCGCCTGCTCGCGGGGTCCCAGGGCGACCTCATTCAGTTGTTCGCTGAGTGGTTTGGGTTGTGGGCGCCCACCTCCAGGGCAGCCATCCGGTGGACCCATGCCAACGCGGAAACTCGGTGCAGGACTGCTACCGAATCGGTAGCGCATCCCCACGAGATAGGCGTTGCTCCCTTCGCTCACACCGCTGTAAGTGCCGTAGGCGCCTGAACGGTGGTGTATCCGTCCCACCAGTGACCATTCCGGCTTGATCAGAGCTTCAACTTCAAAGCCCAAGTAGTTGAGGAAGGTGGTGTAGTTCTCGCGGAATGTTTTCTCATAGTTGCTGACGTTGGTGTTCAGGCTCACGCCTTCGAAAAAGGCCAGGCTTAGCCACGGCTGCAGCCAGGCCCGCACGCCAAAGCTCCAGGTGAATTCACCGAACGTCTGAGCAGGGGTGTTGGCGTTGGGTACGTCCTGGTTGAATTCTCCTCCTGGTTGCTCCGCAGCATGGTGAAGCAGTGCGTTGGAGTCGAACTCAAGCGCTAGCGGCCCGGCGCGCAGCAGGCGCTTGTTGAGGCCCACACCCAGCAGGTACTCAGGCCGCATCTGGCCCTTAAAAACGAAGGTATCGCTGAAATTCGCGTCGATCATTTGCCCGCCCCATAGGGTGGCGCTCCAGGGGTAGGGGTGCCAGTCAGGGATTGGAGGCAGAGGCGGTGGGCAGGCCATGGTCTGTGCCATTGGCGACAACGCCACGGGGGGCATGATCGATTCCTGGCCAGGTAGTCGCTCAGGGGTGCCGTTCGTCCTCTGCCAGATCGTGACGGTGTTATTAGGCCAGCCCAGGCTGGCCTGCAGCTTTGGATCGTGGAGCGGCTGTGCTCGCAGGTGGTTCTGGATCTGGTCGCTCTGGCGCTGCAAAGCGAGGGTTGTGGATTTGCGGACCTGGATAGAAGGCCGTGGCTCCAGCTTCCCGGGAATATCTTGAGCAAATGTGGGCCGTTTCAGTTTTTTGGGGAGCTGATCAGGCCAATAGCTCAAAGGCAGCAATGCAGCGCTGGGTGGGGTGCCTGGATTGAGATCGAGGGTGGCGCTGTCGAGATCGAGAACGCCATACACCTCAACGATCTCTCCGCTGTTTTCGATCAGGCTGTAGCGGAGCTTGCTGGCCTGCAGGTATTGATTGCCCCGTTGGAACCGAACCCGTCCGCTGGCATAGATCGTGCGGGTGGCGCTTTCGTATTCGATGCGATCCGCCAGCAAGCGTCCGCCGGCCAGGATCACCTTCACGTTGCCTACGGCTACAAAGCGATTGGCAAGTAGATCGAAACCCTGGTCGTCGGCGCTGAGCTCGATGTCGATGGGTGGCTTCTGTCCCGGCGTGGCCTCAATTAGGCCTGCGGTCGGAGACGCTCCAGGGGCCGCTTTCTGGCCGGAGGCCGCGGGCGCAGCAGAGTCTGACGGCTGCTCAGCAGCAACTGCGTGGCCACCGATCAGAACCGATGCTGATCCCAGCACCGCAATCAAAGGGCGGACGCGTTGCGGTACAGGCACCGAGGGGAATGAAGAGGGCGTGATCCTGACACGCCTCAGGGCTTAGCGCCGAATCACTCCTCGAGGTCTTTGCGGCTGGGGGTACGGCTGGGATCGCTGGCCAGGAAGCCGAACACGAAGATCCCGATAAAGAAAAAGACAACGGAGTAAACCGAGATCTTGAGGGCGAGCATTGGTTCTGTCCGGCGGTGACAGGGAGTGACGGGCGCCAAGTGGGCCCTGAGTGACCCTGCGGCAGCGGCATCATCCTATGGGTCGTGATCGCGTTGACCGATGCCGGAGGGCCCAGACAGCGCTGTTCGCTCCTGGATTGAAACGTTTCAGGCCCAATCCAGGCTGGATCTCAGGCCGCTCTGGCGGCGCGCAACCCCATCGGGCGCGGGCGATCTCGCGCTGTTGGATCCCTGGGGAGCCCGTTGCCGCCCCGACTGGCATGCCCGCGGTCTGGTGATCTGGCCCCGCGGTGGGCGGTGGCTGCAGCTGCAGTTGGAGCTGGTGTGTCCACCGGCCTGGCAGCAGCGCCAGCAGGGCGATCGCCTGGCGCGTCTGGTGCTGCGCTGGTGGGCCGATGCGGTGGAGCTGCGGGTCGATGGCGAGCGGGTGCATCAGGGCGACCTATTCGATACCGCTTGCCGTTGGCCTCTGCCGGCGGCCTGGTGGAGCGGTCAGCCCCTGCCGCTGGACTTGCGCTTGCGCTCCCCTCTCCATGACGACGGCGCTCTGATCGCCAGTGCGGTGGAGCAGGAACCCCTCGATCCGGCAGACCCCACAGGTGTGCTGGTGGCCCCGCGCTTGGCCCTCGCAGCCCAGCGCCTGCCGGCTGAAGAGCAGCCGGCACTACTGGATCAGCTCCAGGCTTGGGATCCGGCCGATCCCTCTGTCGCTTCCGCACTCGAGCCCTGGCTGCAGGAGCAGGTGGTGCTGCACCCGCCCGCTCCGGTGCAGGTGCTGGGTCATGCCCACCTCGATCTGGCCTGGCTCTGGCCGGTGGCGGATACCTGGCAGGCGGCGGTGCGCACCTTTGAATCGGCGTTGGCGCTGATGGAGCGCTTTCCCCAACTCCATTTCGCCCACTCCACCCCCGCGCTCTACGCCTGGATCGAGCAGCACCGGCCAGGGCTCTTCGCTCGGCTACGGGCGGCCATGCAGGCCGGGCGCTTTGAGCCGATCAATGGCCCCTGGGTGGAGAGCGATTGCGTGCTGATCGGCACGGCCTCGCTGCTGCAGCAATTCGCCCTGGGCCAGGCCTACAGCCGCTCCCGCTTCCCCGAGTGGCAGCACAACCTCTGCTGGCTGCCCGACAGCTTTGGCTTCAGTGCCGGCCTGCCGGCAGTGGCCCGCAGCACCGGGGTGGAGTGGTTCTGCACCCACAAGCTCGCCTGGAATAGCGGCCAGCCTTTCCCCCACCGACTGTTCCGCTGGCGTAGCCGCTGCGGCAGCGAGCTGTTGGCCTTTGCCACCGCACCGATCGGCACCGACGGTGATCCCCTGGCGATCGACAGCTACAGCCGCGCCTGGCAGGCCTCCACAGGGGTGGAGCAGGCCCTTTGGCTGCCGGGCGTGGGTGATCACGGCGGTGGGCCCACTGCCGAGATGCTCGAGCAGCTGCAGCTCTGGCAGCAGCAACCCCTGGCTTGCCCTCAGACCCACGGCAGCCTGCGCGAATACCTGGCGGGCTTGGAGCCGCTGGCACCGCAGCTGCCGGTGTGGCGCGATGAGCTTTATCTGGAGTTGCACCGCGGCTGTGCCACCAGCCGGCCCGATCAGAAGCGCCACAACCGCAGCCTCGAGCGATTGCTGCGGGAAGCGGATCTGGCTTTGGCCCTGCAGCACCTCTTCGCTCCGCAGCGGGCTCCGGTGGAACCCGCCGACTGGCGGCCGCTGCTGTTTCAGCAATTTCACGACATCCTTCCCGGCACCTCGATCCCGGAGGTGTTCGAACAGGCCGAACCCCAGTGGCGCGCCGCCCGGCGGCAGGCGCGACGTTGCCGCGATCAAGCGCTGCAAGCTCTGCTGCCGCGCCACAACGGCTGGTGGTTGGCCCAATTGCAGCTGCAGGCTGCCGGGTCTTGCACCCTGCGCTTGCCGGCGGGGGCCTGGCGTCTGAGCGGTGCCGAGGCGGCTCTGCCGCAGCAGCCGGCCCCAGGTGGCGGCACCTGGGTGCAGCTCCATCTGCCGGCGGGTGTGGCTGCCGTGCCCTTGGAGCGCGGCCCGAGCGAGGCGGTGCCGGCGCTGGAGCCAGCTGAGCTGCAGCATCCGGTGGCCCTTGAAGCCAGCGCGCAGGGCTGGCAGCTCAGCAATGGGCTCGTTCGGGCCCAGTTCGGCCCTATCTGCCTGGAGCAGCTCTGGGGAGCGGACGGTGTGCCGCAGCTGGCAGGGCCCTTGGCCTGGTGCCGCTGGAAGGATCACGGTGAGTTTTGGGATGCCTGGGATCTCGCCGCGGATTACCGCCAGCACCCCTTGCCGCTGCAGTGGCAGAGCGGCCCTGAATTGGCGGAGCAGGGGCCGCTGTGTTCGCGGCTGGTCTGGCGCGGCCGTTGCGGCAGTAGCTCGTTGCGCCTCGATGTGCAGTTGCGCGCGGCCTCGCCGTGGCTGGAGCTCGTGCTGCAGGTGGATTGGCGTCAGCGCCATGAGCTGCTGCGCCTGGAGCTGCCCCTGGCGCAGGCTGCTTGCCGCTATGCGGCTGATACGCCTGGCGGCGTGATCGAGCGCCCCGCTGCCGCCGTTAACGGCCGCGAGCAGGCCCGCTGGGAAGTGCCCGCGATCAGCTGGATCGCTTCTCAGGCGCAGGCCGGTGGCGGCCTGGCCGTGCTGCTGGATGGGCCCCAGGGGGTTTCGGCAGAGTCTGAGCGCCTGGGGGTTTCGCTGCTGCGCGCACCCACCTGGCCTGATCCTTCCGCGGATCAGGGCCTGCAGCGCCTGCGGCTCGCCCTCTCGCCCTGCGCCCAGGGCTGGCGCCAGCAGGCCGTACCCCAACAGGCCCAAAGCTTCCGGGAGCCCGTTTGGTTGCGTCCTGCTGCAGGTGGGGACGCGGCCCGAGGGTGGCCAGCCTTGGATTTGGGGTCAGAGGCGCTGCAGATCGTGGGACTGCAAGCGCTCGAGCAACCCGGCACAGCGCGGCTGGCGGTGCAAAACCTCAGCCCTCAGCGCCAGCAGCTGCGCTGGCCTGAGGGCTGGGGTGCTCGCCGCGAGGTCTCAGCCGGGACGGAGGCCGCCTGCGCTTCGGCGGGAACGGGCGATCTGCTGCTGCCTTGGCAGCTCGGCAGTTGGCTGGTGTGCAGCAGCGCTAGCCCTGTTGATCAGTCGTCGTGATCGTCGAAGGGATCGGTGAGGCCCTTCGATGGCGGACCGAAGGCGGTGTAGATCCCAAAGCCGGTGAGGCCCAGCAGCACTGCCAACACGGCCAGTGCCACCGACATGGCTGGGGACGACGTTTCCATCACAACTCTCGACAGGCACAGCCGCGGCGGCTGCCGCGGCCCTTACAGTAACGAGACTGACCCTTGCCAGAGAGCACAGCCCGTCATGGCTCAACGCACCCGCCTGGGAGATCTGCTGCGTCCCCTCAACT
>Ga0194129_10007766_pt1 | contig 12645 bp, 14 predicted proteins | sample TA2KigCa35mmetaG_FD_150862 | JGI IMG/M metagenome (GOLD analysis project Ga0194129, IMG submission 150862) | Freshwater microbial communities from Lake Tanganyika, Tanzania - TA2015038 Kigoma Deep Cast 35m | ecosystem: Environmental > Aquatic > Freshwater > Lake | place: Tanzania: Lake... | reverse complement strand
ACCGTTCGCTCCGAGTGGGGAAGGCCCCCGCAGAAGACCGGTCCTCCACCCCTGTCATCTCAATCCTCTCCGAGTCCTCGCTCAATGCCCGCGCGCCGCAACTTCCGCAAAGCCCGCTGCACCACCTGCCGGCAGTATTCGCGGCTGCACTGCAACTGACGCGCCACGTCCGCCAGGGTGCGCCACTCCTGGGAACCATCCAGACCAAACCGCAGCAACACCACCGTCTTTTCCTTCGGGGTGAGGTTGGCGGTCTCCAGCAGGGTCCAGACCGAGGCGGTCCGCTCCGCCTGCTCAGCCCGTTCCATCGGTGCCGGTTCGGGACTCGGGAGCACATCCACGAGCTCGGAGGGATCCGTCTTCGACCGCACCGCTCCTTGCAGGCTCACGGTGACGCTGCGCAGCTCCCAGGCCAGGAGCTCGTCCACCTCCGCCTTGGGCAGGGTCAGGGCACGGGCCAGCTCAGCGGCCGAGGGAGGATGGCCATGGGACTGGAGATGGCGCGCCTTGGCCGCCCGGAGCCGCGTCAACTTTTCATTGACATTCACGGGGATGCGTATGGTGCGGCTCTGGGTGGAGAGCGCGCGATTCAACCCCTGACGAATCCACCAATAGGCATAGGTGCTGAAGCGATGGCCGCGCGTTGGATCGTATTTCTCCACCGCCCTGGTGAGGCCGATGGTGCCTTCCTGTATGAGATCGAGTAGATCCAACCCCTTCCCTTGGTAGCGCTTGGCCAAATTGACCACCAGGCGCAGGTTGGCCGTGATCATCTGCTGCTTGGCCCGCTCACCAACGCGCAGAACGCGGCGCTCAAGATCATCAAATTCACAAGCGGCACCCTGCCCTCCAGCCAGATGGCAACGCTCATGCAGGCTGATCATGGCCTGAACTTTTCTCCCCAACGTGAGCTCTTGCTCGGGCGTGAGAAGTTGATGGCGTCCGATTTCACCGAGAAAGGCACTCAGAGAACTAGCCATCGATTCAAACAGCACGGGCATGTTTAAGGCTTACTCGCCTTCATGGGGATTCTGCGTAAAGCAACTGAAAGGTTTCCAAATTCACTCTTTTTTTCGGTTTCCACTTTTCTTCTAAATGATCGCCGACCTATTCTTCTATCCGTCCCCTTCAGGCTTCCCGGGCTCGCGGGTCCTCGCGGCGGCCAAGCTCTGCCAATGGGTGCCCGCGAACACCTCAGAACGCATCCCCGGCGAGCCCCGCGGACCCCGACGGCGCTCAGGGCGGGGGGACCCTCTCCGTCAAGCCCAGACCCCGGCCGCTAAGGTGCCGCCCTGCTCCCTCCTCCCATGGCCGGCCTTCCACCCTCCTCTTCGGTGCTCACCAGCGCGGCCGTGGCCTACACGCACTACCTCAGTTTCATGGTGTGCTTCGCCGCTCTGGTGCTGGAGCGTCGCCTGATCCGCCCCAATCCGGAGCGATCGGAGGCTGTGCTGATGGTGATCACCGATGTGGTGTACGGACTGGCGGCTCTGGCACTGCTGGGCAGTGGCATTTTGCGCGTCATCCACTTTGGACAGGGCAGCGCCTTCTACACCGAGAACCCGCTTTTCTGGTGGAAGGTGGGTCTCTATCTCAGCGTTGGCGCCCTTTCCCTCTACCCCACGATCACCTACATCCTCTGGGCCATCCCGTTGCGCAAAGGGGAGCTTCCCCAGGTGAGTGAAGGGCTGGCCCAACGATTGCGCTGGATTCTCAATGTGGAGATCGCCGGCTTTGCTTTGATCCCCTTCCTGGCGACTCTGATGGCCCGGGGTGTGGGCCTGGGAAGTCCCTGAGCCGCCCCCTCGGCCGCCCCGCGCTCCGAGCCGTCTTCATGGCCCCGCGCCTCGCTTGGCTGTGGCACCTGGCTCTTCCGGCCGTTCTGTTGCTGCCAGCAGCAGGGACCGCCGAACCGTCCCCCCCCGGACCCTGCTCCAGCCCTCGGGACGGCGAAGATCTGGCCGTCTCCCCGGTGCTGCTTCCGCCACCCGCCGTCCCCCTCAGCGGATCCCCTTCGCCATCGTCCTCGCCGTCCGCTTCCCCTTCTCCCGCCCCTGACTACCGCCATCGCTTGCGCACCACCCCCCTCGGGTGGCCCATCCAGGCCGTCTGGTGCGTCTGGGTGCAACCGGTGGAGCCGGGCGAGGCCTCCAACCCCGTCGCCGCGCGCTGGCGGGAGGCCGTCCACAGCGCTTTGGCGGAATGGCGAACCTTGCTTCCCATCGCCATCGCGCCCAGCCCCGAGAGGGCGCAGGTGACGATCTGGAGGCGGCGTCCGCCCCTCGGTGTTGACGCCGCCGGCCGACCCCGCGCCAGTCACGGCCGCGCCATCCTCTCCCTGCGGGGAGCGCGCGGAACTCCGGCCAGTGGCGTCGAACCACGCGTCACCGTGCTCATCAGCCCCGACCAGCGCCCGCAAGCCCTTCAGGCCACAGCCCTCCATGAGCTCGGCCATGCCTTCGGGCTCTGGGGCCACAGCGACCAGCCCGCGGACGCCATGGCGGAAGCTCCGGGGCCTCAACCCGTCCTGCGGCTGAGTCCGCGGGATCGGGCCACGGTGCGCTGGCTCTACTCCCAGCCCTCCCCTCTGCGCTCAGACCCCTGAGGGCAGGTGATGGTGGTGGTAGGGCACGTAACCCGGGCCGTAGACCAGGGCCAGTTGGCTGGGGCTCAAGGCGTGATCCGGCGTGCCGCAGCAGCGCAACTGGCGATTCAGGCAGAGCACGCGATCACAGCTCCGCCGCACCATGTCGAGATCATGGGAGACCTGAAGAATCGTCCAGCCCTCACTGCGGCGCAGCTCGTCGATGAGCCGATGAAAGGCCTCGCTGGCCCGGGCGTCCAGTCCTGTCTGCGCCTCATCCAGCAGCAACAAGCGGCGCGGGCGCACCACGCAGAAGGCGAGAAGCACCCGCTTGAGCTGGCCGCCGGAGAGCTCGGTGAGCAGCTGGGCGCCCAGGCCCTCGGCGCCGGTCTTGGCCAAGGCCCGCTCGACGGCCTCGCGGCGCGCGGCCCTACCCCGCCAGGGCAGACGGGGACCTGGCGGATCCCATCCCAGCGCCACGAACTCCCGCACGCTCAGAGGCATGGCGTCCCGCAGATGGAGGCTCTGGGGGAGGTAGGCGATCTGCTGGCGGATTGCGGCCGGCAGCTGACCCCGCGGTCCCAGGCGATGCCCCAGCAGCCGCACCTCGCCACCGCTGCGGGGAACAACCCCCAGCAGGGCCATCACCAGGGTGCTCTTGCCCGCCCCATTCGGTCCCACCAGGGCGGTGTCTGTGCACGGTGGCAGCGTGAAGCTCACATCTTCCACCACCGGGACGCCGCGCCGACACACGGTGAGATGGCTGACTTCGAGAATCATTTCCACCATGGTTCCAGCTTAATCAGCCACCCCTCGCGCAGGCTCCATAAGCTTGACCCCTGTGTCGTCATCCCACCACCCGCCATGACTGTGCTGGCCGTTTCCGGGGCCTCCGGCAAGACCGGGTGGCGCGTCGCCCATGAAGCCATGGCCCGCGGCTGGACCGTTCGCGCCCTGCTGCGACCGGGCTCCATCGCACCCGAGGGGTTGGCCGGTGCCGAGCTCGTGCGGCTGGAGCTGGGTGACGCCGCGGCCTTGCGGCAGGCCCTCACGGGGTGTGACGCCCTGGTGATCGCCACCGGAGCCCGGCCCTCCGTGGATCTGCTGGGCCCGATGAAGGTGGATGCCCTCGCCATTCGCGCCCAGATCAACGCCTGTCAGGCGGTGGGCCTGGAACGGGTGGTGCTGGTGAGCTCCCTCTGCAGCGGCCGTTGGCTCCATCCGCTCAACCTCTTCGGCTTGATCCTGGTCTGGAAACGGGTGGGGGAGCGCTGGCTGGAGGAGAGTGGCCTGAAATGGACCGTGGTGCGACCGGGCGGACTGCGCGAGGCCGAGGAGAGCGTCGAGCGCGAGGGGGTGGTCTTCAGCGGACCGGACAGCCAGGACAGCCAGAGCATCCCCCGTCGCCTGGTGGCCCGCGTCTGCCTCGAAGCCCTGGAAACGCCAGCGGCGGAGGGGCGCATCATCGAGATCACCTCCCGACCGGACCAGCCTGCGGGAAGCCTCGACCAGTGGCTGGCGGCCCATCCCCAACCGGCTTGAGGCGAGGGGCGACTGCGAGAGGCTGGCACAGGCAACGGGAGGACAGCGAAAGGAGAGGTCGGCGAAAGGGGAAGATGGAGACACCGACAAGCCTCTCCGGCGGATGCTCTCCAGCGACGTTCCCACCTACACGATCCGCGTTGAACACGATGGCGCGCACCACACCTTCTCCGCCCGGGCCGACCAGACGGTGCTGTCCGCCGCTGCGGCGGCGGGTGTTCCCCTGCCGAGCTCCTGCTGCTCCGGGGTGTGCACCACCTGCGCGGCGCGGCTCCTGCGGGGCAATGTCCATCAACCCGACGCGATGGGCGTGAAGGCCGAGCTGCGGGATGCGGGCTACGCCCTGCTCTGCGTCGCGTTTCCCCGCAGTGATCTGGAGGTGCTGGCCGGCCAGGAGGACGCCCTCTACGAGGCCCAGTTCGGGCAATACCAGAAATGACGCCGCCGCTGGAGCATCTGGAACTGGTGCTGGACGCCGCCCCCGGCCCCCTGCTCCCCCAGGTGCGCCGGCTGCTGGCGGAGCGCCTCGGACCGGACGCCGAGGCGCTGCGTTGGGCCATCACCGGCCTCTCCTCCGCCTCGACCCCCGGGCCAACCCGCCTGACCCTGGAGGCGGTGGTGCTGCGTTCACCGCTGTGAGCACCGCCGGCGAGGGGCTGCCCCCTCTGCCCACCCTGATGGTCGTGCCCACAGGGGTGGGTTGCCGCGTCGGCGGGTTCGCTGGCGATGCCCTTCCCGCCGCCCGTCTACTGGCCGGCGCCAGCGGCTGCCTGATCACCCATCCCAATGTGCTCAACGCCGCAGCCCTCTACTGGAGCGACCCGCGCCTGCATTACGTGGAGGGATGGGCTCTCAATCGCTTCGCCGCCGGGGACCTGGCCTTGGCGCCCGTCCGCCGCCAACGGGTGGGGCTTGTGCTGGATGCGGCGGTGGAGGAGCCCCTGCGCCTGCGCCATCTGCAGGTGGCCCAGGCCTGCGGGGCCAGCCTTGGACTGCCGATCGGACCGGTGGTGACGACGGAGAAGCCCCTGGGGGTGACCCTGGCCCGGGGGTCCAGCGGGGCCAGCTGGGGCACCATCCAGGCGGTCGACGCGCTGCTGCGGGCCGGCGAGCGGGCCGTGGCCGGGGGCGCGACCGCCGTGGCGGTGGTGGCCCGCTTCCCCGATGATCCCGATCCCGGGGCGCTGGAGGCCTACCGCCATGGTGAGGGGGTGGATGGACTGGCCGGCGCTGAAGCCGTCATCTCCCATCTGCTCAGCCGCCATCTGGGCGTGCCCTGCGCCCACGCTCCAGCCCTCGCGCCCTTGCCGCCCGATCCCCGCGTGGATGCCCGCGCAGTCGCCGAGGAGCTGGGTCACACCTTCCTCCCCTGTGTGCTGGTCGGGCTCAGCCGCGCCCCGGATCTCGTGCCCGTGCCCCTGGCCCCGAACGGCGGCGGCAGAGTGCTCTGGCGCGCCGACCAGCTGGGAGCCGTGGTGGCTCCCGCGGGCGCCCTGGGGGGAGAGGCGGTGCTGGCCTGCGCCGAGCGGGGGACGCCATTGATCGGCGTCACGGGCAATCCCTGCCTGCTCCAGGTGGATGGGGCCGCGCTGGGGCTGCCGGTGATCGCGGCGAGCAGCTACGCGGAAGCCGCCGGACTGGTGCTGGCGCTCCGGGAGGGCCTGGCGTTGGAGACTCCCGCCCTCCGCGCCGCGCCGCTGGCCTGACGACTCAGCGCAGGCAAGCCATCGGATGGCGGGGAGCCATCCCCAGAGCCTTCGCCACACCGGGATGGCAGATGGCGCCATCCACGGTGTTCAGACCGGAGAGCAGCTCCGGACGGTCGGTGACCGCCTCGGTGAGGCCTCGCCCCGCCATGACCAGGATGTAAGGCAGGGTGACGCTGACCAGGGCCTCGGTGGAGGTGAAGGGCACCGCTCCAGGCATGTTGCCCACCGCGTAGTGCTGCACCCCGTGGATGGTGACCACTGGATGGGTGTGGGTGGTTTCCCGGCTTGTGGCGATGCAGCCCCCCTGATCGATGGCCACGTCCACGATCACCGAGCCCGGCCGCATGCGTTGCACCCAGGTCTCGTCCACCAGGGTGGGCGCCCGGCCGCCGGGCAACAGCACCGCGCCGATCAGCAAATCGGCCTCCGGCACCAGCCGCTCGATCAGGCCGCGGCTGCTCACCAGGGTGACCAGGCGACCGCGGCGATCGCTTTCCAGCTGGCGCAGCCGCTGGGGGGAGCGATCGAGCAGAAACACCTCCGCATCCATGGCCGCCGCCAAGCGAGCGGCGTTCCAGCCCACGGTGCCGGCGCCCAGCACCAGCACCCGCGCCGGGCGCACGCCCGTGCAGCCACCGATCAACACGCCCCGGCCCCCCTGAGGCTTCTCCAGCAGCCGTGCCCCCACCTGGGCCGCGAGGCGGCCGGCCACCTCGCTCATCGGCGCCAGCAGGGGGAGGCTGCCGTCCTCGAGCTGCACCGTCTCATAGGCCACGCCCGTGGTTCCCGCCTCCAGCAAGGCGCGCCCCACCTCGGTGTAGGCGGCCAGGTGCAGATAGGTGAAGAGCACCAGATCGCGGCGGAGGAAACGGAATTCCTCCCGTTGCGGCTCCTTCACCTTCACCACCAGATGGGCGGCCCAAGCCTCCTCGCGGTCCACCAGTCGCGCTCCCGCCTGCCGATAGGCCGCATCACTGATGCCGGCCCCCAGCCCCGCGCCCTCCTGCACGCGCACCTCCATGCCCTGGGCGACCAGTTCACGCACCCCATCCGGGGTCAGGGCCACGCGCTGCTCGTCAGCTTTGATTTCGGTGGGCACACCGATTGTGGCCATGGGGGCCGCCAGGTCAAGTAGAGCCATGGGCGGACTGCGTTCCGATGGATGGATCCACTGTGGAGCTTGAGGTTGCACCGCGCCAAGCAACCGCCGTGAAACGTCAACACCCGCGCCCGCCAGGGCCGCGCCCTTCGCTGGACCTCTGGTCTCGATGAAGGGTCTCTGGTCCCGATGAGGAATGACCCGATGTGGAATGAACTGTGCAGCGCGCCAGGCGCCGAAGGCCAATTTCAGGGGAGACTGAACCCAACCCAATCAGCCTGCGTGCTCAACCTCTCCCGCCTGTCGCCGGGCGACCTGCTCCCCCTGCTTCTGATGGCCCATTTTCTCTGTGATTTCGGGCTGCAGAGCGACCGCATGGCCCGAGAGAAATGTCCAGGCGGCGACTCCACCCTGCCCTGGGGCTGGTGGTTGACGGCCCATGCGGCGATCCATGGCCTGGCGGTGGCTCTGCTCACCGGCGTCCCTGGCCTTGGCTTGGCCGAGATGGCTGTTCACGCCTGGATCGACCACGCAAAGTGCGCCGGCCGCATCAGCCTGCGCGTCGATCAGCTGCTCCACATGATGTGCAAGGGGTTGTGGGTGCTCATCCTCGCTGCAGGGTGATGGCGTTCGATCATGGCGTTGCCGCTGACCCCCATGACGCCCCTCTGCCCCCCCCAGACCGCCGATCTGACGCGCCAGCTGCAAGCCTGGCTGGCGGAGGATCTCGGCCGGGGTGATCTCACACGGCCCGCGCTGCCGCCGCGCGAGGGGAGAGCGGAGTGGATCGCCCGGCGGGATGGGGTCTTCTGTGGTGGCCTCCTGGTGGAGCCACTCTTTCGCCTGCTCGACCCGACGGCGCGCGTGGAGGGCCTGGTGGCGGATGGCGAACGGGTGCGGGAGGGGCAGCGATTGCTCACCTTGGTGGGCCAGGCGTCGGCCCTGGTGGCGGGGGAGCGCACGGCCCTCAACCTGGCCATGCGCTTGTCCGGGGTGGCCACCGCCACCGCGGCCCTGGTCGCGGAGCTGGAGGGAACGGGCGTGAAGCTGGTGGACACCCGCAAGACCACCCCTGGTCTGCGGGTGTGGGAGAAATACGCCGTGCGCTGCGGCGGTGGCGTGAACCATCGCTTCGGGCTGGATGACGCGGCGATGCTGAAGGAAAACCACCTGGCCTGGAGCGGCGGCATCGGACCGGCGGTGGCGGCGGTCCGCGCAGCCGCTCCCTGGCCCACAAAGGTGATTGTGGAGGCGGAAACCGAGGCGGAGGCTTGCTCCGCCCTGCGGGCTGGCGCGGATGGGGTGCTGCTGGATGGATTCGACCCCGCAGCGCTGTATGCCCTCGTGCCGCGGCTGCGGCGGCTCAACGCCGCGTTGCTTCAGGCCTCCACCGGAGTCCACGCGGTGTTGGAGGCCTCCGGTGTGGCGCCGGAAGCCTTGCGGGCCACAGCGGCCAGCGGGGTCGATCTGATCTCCACCAGCGCGCCGGTCACCCGTTCCGCTTGGCTGGACGTCTCGATGCGCTTTGTGCCGCTGCTGGCCTGAGCCCCCGGGCCTTCATCCGGCGGGGAAGGCCGCCGCCGCCACCGCCGCCGGGTTGGTGGGGGGATTTTCCATGGAACCCACCACCTGGAAGCCCTGACGTCGGAGGAGAGCCTCCTTGGCGGCCTCCTCCTTGTCCGCAGCCACCATTTCAGCCACCAGCTCCTCAAGGGTGGTGGTGGGCGTCCAGCCCAAGGTCTCCCGCGCCTTGGTGGGATCCCCCAACAGGGTCTCCACCTCCGCGGGGCGGAAATAGCGCGGATCGATGCGCACCACCACCTCGCCCGTTTCGGGGCGGATGCCCGTCTCCGTCAAGCCATGACCCTGCCAACGCAACGCACCCCAACCCAGCTCCTGAGCGGTGAGCTCGATGAAGCGCCGCACGCTTTCCTGACGGCCCGTGGCAATCACAAAGTCCTCCGGCTTGTCCTGTTGCAGCATCAGCCACTGCATCTCCACATAATCGCGGGCATGGCCCCAGTCCCTCAGGGAATCGAGGTTGCCCATGTAGAGGCATTGATCGAGGCCCGCATCGATGCGCGCCAGACCACGGGTGATCTTGCGCGTGACGAACGTTTCCCCCCGTCGCGGGGACTCATGGTTGAATAAAATGCCATTGCAGGCATAAAGACCATAAGCTTCACGATAATTGACTGTGATCCAATAGCCGTAGAGCTTGGCAACGGCATAGGGGCTGCGTGGGTAGAACGGTGTCGATTCTTTTTGAGGAATTTCTTGCACCAAGCCATACAGTTCACTGGTGCTGGCCTGATAGATCCGTGTCTTATCCGTCAATCCCAACATGCGTACAGCCTCCAGGATCCGCAGGGTGCCCAGTGCATCACTGTTGGCGGTGTATTCCGGAGCCTCAAAACTCACAGCCACATGGCTTTGCGCACCGAGGTTGTAGATCTCATCCGGCTGCACCTGCTGAATGATGCGAATCAGATTGGTGCTGTCCGTCAGGTCGCCGTAATGGAGAACCAAGCGTGGATTGGCCTCATGGGGATCCTGATAGAGATGGTCGATGCGGGTGGTGTTGAAACTGCTGGCGCGCCGTTTGATCCCATGCACCACATACCCCTTGTCAAGCAACAGCTCAGCCAAGTAGCTGCCGTCTTGACCGGTGATGCCAGTGATGATTGCGGTTTTGCCCATGAAGCGAAAAGGATGAAGTGCGGGAACGAGACAGGCTGAGTCTGCGGAGGATTTCTACATCACACCGGCAGCGGCGGGAGGTGGATCAGGGCTCCCCGCCCCTCCTCTCAGGGATCCCTCGCGAAGGATGTCTCCCTCGACTCCCTGTCGCCGCGGATGCTCAGCTGGCACCCGCTGGCAAGCCCCCTGAAGCCGCGCCGCCGGCAATCGAGTCCAGGTGGCGGCGAACGCGTCTCCGGCACACCTCTCGACTCCGTTGCCGCTCCGCAGTGGTGGCGCCAGACAAATCTTTATCACTCTTGATACAAGCATTTATTACCTGTAGAATGTTTCATCTCAGAATTTTTTCATATTAGCATGAACACATGGCAAAGACTCCCTGATTTTGGGTCCCCTTGACGCGTCCAGGCGCCAGCCGCCCCCGCAGATCCCAAGCGACCCAGCCCCGCAAGCGCCCCACGTCCGCGAACCCGGGACGGCAACGGCCCCCCCCGAGAGGGGGGCCAGCGTCTTCCTTCTTCCAGCGCCTGCCTGGCGATGGGGGCGGCATCAGCCTCGCTTCACGGCTCTCGCCGGGCCAGCACGGCCTGATCCAGCGGACGCCCGCCGCGATCCCAAGCCCACAGCTTGAACTCACGGGGGGTGGCCTCCAGTTCCGCGAAGCTGAACGCACTCACAGCGCGGACGGACTGGGCGCTGGCCAGCACCGGTCGCAGGGTGGCGCCGCCACCTCCCACCACCAGATAGGTGGTGCCGTCAATGGGCTTGCTGCGCTCATAGTTGTGCTCGTGTCCGTTGATGTAAAGCTGAACGCCGTGGCGCCGCATCAACCCTGTCAGCCTGGCGCCCAGTTGGGGATCATTTCCGTACAACCCTGAGGAATAGATCGGGTGGTGACCCACCATCACCTTCCAGGGGGCACGGCTCTGGGCCAGGACGGTCCTCAGCCAGCTGATCTGCCGTTGCCAATCGGCGTTGACATTGGTGTCGAGCAAAAAGAAGTCGACAAGGCCCCGCCGCAGGGTGTAAAACCGCCCATTCATGCCGAACGGCTTGTAGGCCACCTGGGGGGCTCCGTTGGCTGTGCGGATGTCATGGTTTCCCAGCACGGCGTGAAACGGCACGCCAGCTTGGAGCAGGTCCCGGTAAGGCCGCTGGAAGGTGCTCTCCACCAACGCCAGATCCCCGGAGGGATAGATGTTGTCCCCCCCCAACACCACCAGATCCACCGGCTGTCGCTGATGCACCTCGGCCATGCGCTGGCCGACGGCCCGCTGATTGGCGTCACCGCTGCCGGTGTCCGCCACGGCGAGAAAGCGCAGGCGACCCCGGGGCCGTGCCGAAGTGTCGGCCCGAGCAAGGGTGGGCAGCAGGCCCCCGGCCAGCAGGGCGGCGGGAAGCTGCCGCAGCAGATCGCGGCGTTGCACAGTGCGGAGTCGAGTTGGCCTCCAGCTTGCCGAAGACCCGCCCGAGTTGTGGCGGGGCGGGCACACTCGGCGCGTTCAGACGAGCAACGCGGCGGAGTCCCGGGACTCCGGCCGGGGATCCGCTGGGGTGAGGGCTTCGGTGATCACCTCCAGGGACAGAAGCTGGTGGGGGCCAAAGCTGCGCAGAAAGGGGACATCCCCCGCGTCACGCCCCCGCGCGATGAGCACGCGGCCACAACGCGGGATGTTGTGCCGAGCATCGAACACGTACCAGCGATCCCCCAGAAACGCTTCAAACCAGGCGGAGAAATCCACTGGAGCCTCCCCCCGCGGGATGCCGGTGTACCCCAGGTATCCCGTGCAGTAGCGGGCCGGAATGTTGAGGCAACGGCAGAGGGTGATCGCCAGATGGGCGAAATCGCGGCAAACCCCGGCGCCGTCACTGAGGGTGTGGCTGGCGGTCTTGTCCGCGCGCACGGCCTGGTAGTCAAAGCGAATGCGTGCATGCACCCAGTCGCAGATGTCCTGGACCAGCGTCCATCCCTGACGACGGAGGTCGAAGGTGGTCCAGGCCAGGGACATCAGCGCGGCCGTGTCGCAGTAGGTGCTGGCGTTGAGGAAGCGATAGGTGTCGATCGGCAACAGCTGCACCGGACACTGGGGGGCCGTGGGCACCACCAGATCGGTGCTGTCCGGTCGCGTCACCGTGGTGTCGAAATGGAAGCGGCTGTCGCCCGCAGGCGCCACCCAGCGACTCCAGCGGTTGCCACCGCTGTCGGCGAGCAGTTCATAGGCGCGATCGGGATCCAGCCGGGTTTCCTCGGGTCCCGCCAGGTCTTCGCGCAGACTGGGATGGGGATGCACCAGGGCCAGAAAAGGCGTGGGATCGGGGCAGCGCAGCGCCAGGCGACAGCCGATGTGTAGGTGCACTGGTGGGGAAAAGGATCGGATCGTGCCTTCATCCTGGCCAGGGAACCGACCAGGCGCCGGCAGGCCCCCGACGATGCCAGCAAGCCCTGATGGAGGGCCCGTTCCCGCAGCGCCAACACTGCCGCGATGGCTCGCGGCGAGCAGCCTCCCTCCTGGATCAGCCGCGCCTGGATTCGCCTCGTTGGGCCAACGCTCCCGGCTCTCCGCGCGAAGACGACCATCGTTGGCCGCTGTGCAGTGCGCGGATCAAGCTGATGGAGATCAAAAGCTTTCCCATGGGGTGCGGCGCGGGGCCAGGCCGCAAAGCGTGCTGACCGCCAGGGGCCACTGACATGAAGCCCTAGGGGCAGAGACCAGCACGCCCGAAGAGAGCGATGACATCTGCCGTGAGATCCAGCGACCGCGTCTGCCGTGAGATCCATGGTGGCAACATCATCTTGCCGCTGCGGGGACTGGGGAGCGGGGAGCGAAGATCAGCTGGAGAAGCCCGCCGTGACCCGTCGTTTCAACGACGCCCCAAGAGATCTTCCCAGCTGGGCTCCTTGGGGGGCAAAGTCACCGAGGACAGGGAGCCCCCGCGGGAAGGGGACGGATCCATGACAGCCATGGAAGGCAGTGGGGTCCACAGGACCCGGACGGACAAGGGACGATTCA
>Ga0194129_10007765_pt1 | contig 12645 bp, 10 predicted proteins | sample TA2KigCa35mmetaG_FD_150862 | JGI IMG/M metagenome (GOLD analysis project Ga0194129, IMG submission 150862) | Freshwater microbial communities from Lake Tanganyika, Tanzania - TA2015038 Kigoma Deep Cast 35m | ecosystem: Environmental > Aquatic > Freshwater > Lake | place: Tanzania: Lake... | reverse complement strand
GGATGTAGAGGTCCTGCAGCCAGGCCGAAGCGTCGTCGAGCGCCGCGGCGAGCGCCCGCGTGTCGGGATCGCCGCCGGTCGCCTTGCGGAAGGCGGCCGAGAACTCGCCGTCGTAGAAGCCCTGGAGCGCACGTCGGGCCCGCGCTACCTCCTTGTCGTCGACCCGGTCGTCGGCGATCAGCCGCTTCATGCCGGTGGCGAACTCGCGGATCGCCACCACGATCATCCGGTCCTCTGCGAGCACCCGCAGCTCGTCGTGCAACGTCTGGAAGTAGCGCTCCACGCCCCGGCCGGTGATCGTGTTGATGGTCTCGAGCTCCTTGAAGGCCTGCTCCTTGAGGGCGGCCGACGAGGCCCGCTGGCTGGCCAGGCCCAGCAGGGCCATCGGCACGAGCGACACCGCCAGCAGGCTCAAGAGCAGCCGGTTCCCGAGCAGGGACCGCCAGCCCGACCCACCACCCGAGACCGGGCTCGTCTGCCCGTCGCTTGCACGTTCAACCGCTGCCATGAGGTCCTCCACAGGGAATGCCGAAGTGCGGCGCCGGCCGCACCAGGGAATGGATCAGGTGTCCGGGATCGAGCAGATGCACCAGCCGCGTACCAGCGTCGTAGGTGCCCGCGACGGCATCGCCTCGGGAGGACGCCGCGGTCGGCCGCTCCACCCGGGCGTCAGGGATCTCGACCACGTCGAGCATCTCGTCGACCGACAGGCCGTACCAGTCGTCGCCCACGCTGATCATCAGGTGGGTGCCCGCCGCGGCCGACCGGTCGCCCACGGCGTTGAGCCGGATGGCCGGGTCGACCACCGGCACGATCCGGCCCCGGAGATGCACCAGCCCGAGCACACCGGCGGCGGCAAGCGGTACGTGGGTCAACCGCCGGCTCCGCAGTACCTCGACCACGCCGGTGGAATCGACCGCGAAGCAGTCGCTGCCCAGGCGAAACGAGCACCAGCGGCGGACGGAGGGGGTGGCGGTGGACATGATGGCGTGGCTCGCGGCCCGGTCACTGGGCCGCCGCGGCGGCGACGTCGATCACCTCGGTGGCCAGCCCGCCGAGCGAGACGGTGCCCGCCACGCCCGGTGCCGCCAGCGCGGCCTGGAGCGGCGCATCGGCCGCCACGACGTCGAGAATCCGCTCGACCGCTAGCCCCACGTCGCTGGCCGGGCCACGAATGACCACGACATTGAGCGCGTCGGTGGTGTCGGCCTCTCTGGCGACCGACGCGGATCCCAACACGCGATCGACGTCCGCCAGTGGCGTGAACCCATCGCCGCGGCGGATCAGCCGGTGCGGTCCGGCCACCTGGACATCGCGACTGCGGTGCTTCTCCAGCCTGACGATCTCGCCGAGCGGCAGGGCGATCCGGCGGCCGCGCCACGTCCGACAGACGAGGTAGCGATCGGCGGCGGCGGTCGCCGCCTTGGCGTCCCCGGTCTCCCGCTCGATCGGCGGCAGGTCGACCGCCCGGGCCATGCCCCGCAGGTCGAGGATCAAGACGACCCCGCCGTCACCGAGCACGGTGGCTCCCGAGTAGATGCCGAGGCCGGCCAGCACGGCGCCGATCGGCTTGACGACGATCGTGGACAGGCTCGCCGACTCGAGCAACTCGCGACAGCCGGCGTGGGCCTCGCCGGTGCGGGTGCTGCCATCGACCACGATACCGTATTCACGGTCGTCGACCCGCACGAGCACCACGGTGCCCTGTCCACGGCAGGCGGTCTCCGGCCTGAGGCCAAGAAACTTGTCGAGGAAGACCAGCGGCACCAGTCGGCCGCGGACCCGCATCACCGGCGCGTCGGCGAGCCCCTCCACTAGGCTCGTCGTGCCCCGCCTCACCGGCACCAACTCACTGACGGCGGCCTGGGGCATCGCAAACCGCTCCCCGGCACAATGCACCACCAGCGCCGGCATGATCGCCAGCGTGAGTGGCACGTGCACGCGGACGGTCGTCCCCTGCCCGCGGAGGCTGTGGAGGTCGACCGTCCCGCCGATGGCCTCGATGTTCGTGCGGACCACGTCCATGCCCACGCCGCGGCCGGAGACGCTCGTCACCTCGCGGGCCGTCGAGAAGCCCGGCTCGAAGATGAAGTGCAGGATCTGCTCTTCCGACAACCCCTGCGCGTCGGCGGGCGACACGAGCCCGCGGGCGATGGCCTTGTCGCGGACCCGCTCGACGTCAATGCCCGCCCCGTCGTCGCAGACCTCGATCGTCACCCGCCCGCTCTCGTGGTACGCCCGCAGCGACAGCCTGCCGGCCCGCGGTTTGCCGACGGCCGCCCGGGCCTCCGGAGACTCGATGCCGTGGTCGATGGCGTTGCGAAGCAGGTGCGTCAGAGGGTCGCGAATGCTCTCGGTGAGCGTGCGATCCAGTTCGGTGTCGGCGCCGTCGATGGAGAGGGCGACCTCCTTCCCGCACGACGTGGCGAGGTCGCGGACGGTCCGGGGAAAGCGGCTGAAGACGTGCTCGACCGGCTGCATCCTGGTCTTGACGGCCGTCTCCTGCAGAGCGTTGGTGACCGCGTTGATCCGCTGGGCCGCCGCCAGCACGGCCGGATCCTCGGTCTCGACGCTGCGGAGTTCGTTCCGGGCCAGCACCAGTTCGCCGACGAGGTCGAGGATCGAGGCCAGCAGATCGACGTCCACACGGACGGTCGAGTCCGCCGCGGAACCCCCGACCGCCGGTGCCCCGGGTGCCGCTGCCGGAGCCAAAGAGGGGGGTGCCGGCACCGGTGGCGGTGGGTCGCGGTGCGTGGACTCACCCGCCTCTGTCTCGGCTCGCGGCTCAGCTGCGGGCATCGGGGCCGGATCGCCGACGGGCTCGGCGGCCGCGACGGGCGGCTCCTCGGACGGGAAGGGCTCGGCCGCCTTGGGCTCTTCCACCGCCGCGGCCTCCTCGGCTGCCACGGCGGCTAGTTGGCGGGCCAGGTCGCGGTAGTTCTGTTCCCCTTCGGTGCCCGTCGACTCGATCGAGCGGAGGATCGACCGTACCGCATCGACCATCGAATAGAGCGTGCCGGTGATCCGGTCATCGAGCGACAGCTTGCCGTCGCGCAGCCGGCCCAGCAGATGTTCGCCGTTGTGGGCCAGGGCCCCGAGCTTCGAAAAGCCGAAGAGGCCGCTGTTGCCCTTGATCGTGTGGACCGTGCGAAAGATGCTCGCCAGCCGCTGCGGATCGCCCGGTTCTGACTCAAGCGCGAGCAGATCACGGTCGAGCTGGTCGAGATTCTCGGTCGACTCGACCAGAAACTCGCCGATGAACTCGCTGTTGTCACCCACGACGTGGTCCACCCGGCTCAAAGCCTCCGCCGGCCGCCTCGTCGGACAGGGACCACCATCCGGTGCCGCCGCGACCCGCACGACGCAACTATACACCCTGGATCGGCCGGGTCTGACGGGCCGCACCCCGCGGAATCGGCATCACCGTTGCGACCGGCGGGCGGTCAAATGCCGGTGGCCGCGGGAAGCGGATCGGCCTCGTCACGCTCCGCCAGCAGGGGCCAGAGGCCGTCGATCTCTTCCTTGAAGATGTCGCCGATCAGGATGTCGGTGATCAGCGGTTTGGCATCCTCGTGGCGACGGACGAGTTGGCCGAAGTTGAGCCCTTCGTAGAACGCGCAGACGAGCTTTCGCATCCGATCCATGCCGGCGAGATACCGCGGTCCCCAGGGCCCCAGTGCGGCCGCTGACGTGTCGCCCCGCTCGAGCGCCGCCGAGATGGCGTCGGCCGCGAGCGCACCACTCTTCAGGGCCAGCAGGACGCCCGACGAATAGAGCGGGTCGAGGAACCCCAGCGCGTCACCCACCAGCACCCAGCCGTCACCGGCCACCTGCCGCGAGCGATAGGAGTATTCCTTGGCGATCCGGAAGGGCTCAATCCGCTCGGCCCCGGCCAGCCGGGGGACGAGTCCCGGGCAGCAGCCGACCTCCGCGGCGTAGATCACCGCCGGATCGCGAGCCGCCCGACCATCGAACAGGTGGTCATGGTCGGCCACGACACCGACGCTCGTGACGTTGTCGGCCAGCGGGATGTACCAGAACCACCCCTTCTTCCCCTCGGTCTGCAGCACCAGCGTGGCACCGGCGTCACGACCCTTTTCGCGAACCGCGCCTCTCCAATAGGTCCAGATGGCGGCCTTCTTCAGATCGGGGTCCCAGCGACGCAACCCCAGCCTGTCCTGGATCAACGTGCTCTGGCCGGCGGCATCGACGACGACCCGACAGCGGACGATCCGCTGGCCGCCGGATCCGTCGGCCACCCGCACGCCGACCGCCCGGCCGTTCTCGAAGAGCACCTCGAGCACCCGCACGGCCTCGTGCACCTCGACCCCCTTCGACCGGGCGTTATCGAGCATCATCCGATCGAACTCCGCGCGGTTCACCTGCCAGGTGCGGGAGCTCTCGTGGTCCTTGTAGTCGGCGAAGTAGAAGGGGGCCGAGAGCTTCCCCTGATCGGACACGAACTGCACGCTGTGCTTCTCAACGAACCGGCCGCCCCGCAGGTGCGGCAGGATCCCGAGTCGCTCGAGCACCCAGAACGTCTCGGGGATCAGCGACTCCCCGATGTGATAGCGGGGAAACCGCTCCCGCTCGAAGAGCACGACGGCAGAACCGCGTTCGGCGATAAGCGCAGCGGTCGTGGCTCCGGCGGGTCCACCGCCGATCACGACCACGTCTGGATCAGCTTGGCGGATCACGTCGTTACCCTCGATGCAGCGAACCTGCCGGAGGCTCAGCTACACCATGAAACCCTAGGCCCAGACCCCCGCTGCGTCCAGCCGGCTCGGCACCGCGCCGGTCCTGGCACCCACCGGGTGGCCAGGACCGGCCGGGGATGCTCAGGAATCGAACTGCCGAAGGGCCTCGATCGCGGCCAGGGCCCGGTCGAGCCCCCCCAGGCGACTGACCGCCTTCTGGGCCGCGACCAGATCCTCGACCGAAACCTTGTTCGCCTTCGTCCGCACCGCTTTGGCTCTGCCGGCGGTCGTGACCACCGCCTTGCCGGTGGCGGTCTTGCGACGGCGACGCCGCCGGAACCCCATCCGCTTGAGCACCATGCTGACCTGCGGCGAGGAAACCTCCAGCCCCTGCTTGCCGAGCATCGCGATGATCGTCACCGGTCGCGGCTTCTCTCCCTTGGCCTTGAGGCCGGCGGCCGCCTTGCGAATTTCCTCGGACTTGTTGACTTCCTTGGCGGTCTTGAGTTTTGTGGCCTTCGTGGCGGCAGCCTTCGCGTCAGTCTTGTCGGTCATCGAATGGGGGTCTCCGGAAACAAGGGATGAAAAGTCACGCGTTGACGACTCACCACCGCGGTAACTCTCGCATTACTATACCTTCCACTGTTGACTTCTCAACCGCCAGTGGAGTCACGCCAGCCCGACTCACGTCGCCGTCGACACCCACCCGCGAGAAAGACCCTTCATGCCTCTGGTTCCCGCCGATTCCGCCTGGCTGGCGCTCGCCGTGGCCGCCGGCAGCTGCATCGCCCTGCAGGCGGCGGCCAACGCCGCGCTCCGGCACCAGTTGGGGGACGCCCGCTATGCGGCCTTCTTCTCGATCTGCGGCACGATCCTCACGGCCATCGTGTTCATGCTGCTGGTCCGGCCGGCGCCACCCTCCGGCGCGGCGGTACGGGGGGCGGCATGGTGGAACTGGATCGGCGGGCCACTAGGCGCCCTGTTTGTGCTCTCGGGCGCGGCCCTGACGCCGAAGCTCGGCGCCGCTGCCTTCATCACGGCCGTGGTCGGCGGACAGTTGATCTGTTCCCTGGCGCTCGACCATTACGGCCTGCTGAACCTCCCGCAACAGGGACTCTCGGCCGGCCGTGTACTGGGAACGGCGATGGTGTTCGCGGGCGTGCTGCTCGTGCGCTATGGCTGAGACCGAACCGCTTCTCCCCAGTCGTGATCACCGGGTGCTGCAGACGCTCTGGTGTTTGCTGACCGAATCGCGAGTCTTCGTTGGCATCACACGTGGACCGTCTCGCGAGCATCCAGCGGGTGTCGGATTCGTTTCGCCCCGTCGCGATGGCAGGCAACCCGGCCAGCCACGGCGGTCGGGCATCGCCGTAGCCTGCGGCGGCGGACTGGTTCCCCACGCTGTCGGCCACCCCGGGCGAGGTCCGCTCCGAGTGGCGGACACTTGCATCGTGACGGATTTCTGTAACGATTGCAGAGGCTTCCCGCGACCCTCGCCACGCCGGTGGCCTTCCTGCCGCCCCATCGTTCCATCCCCCCAAGACCCGCTCCGTCCCATGGCCGCATCGTCTCGCGCCCGACGTCCCCCGTCCCCGCAGCGGCCGACCGAACGAGCCGCGTCCTGGCTTTCCGAGGCTGAACGAAAACTGCTCGAATCCAGCGTCGGCCACCCGCTCGCCGAGGCGACTCTCCGCCAGCTCACGGTGACCATCGGCCGCGTCCGCCGGCTCCGCGACACGTGGCGGAAGCGGTTTGACGAGCGGCTGCGCGCGGCCAGGAGGAAGACCCTGACCGGCACGCCGGTCGATTCTCAGGCGCTCGACAAGGCCGAACTGTTCGCCGCCGCGCTGCGGCGGTTGGAGGCACGGCTGGCAGAGTTGGCCGCCGACCCCAGCGGCCCACGGGCGGCGGGCAGGGCCCCGCCGCGCCGGCTCAGCCCGCGAGCCGCGGCAGGAGCGCGGGCAACTCGGTGATGCTCTCGATCGCGGCGTGGGCGCCGGCGGCCCGCATCCGCTCGGCGGCGACGGCCAGACGCTGCCGCCGCTCGCCCGGGTCGAGCGCGTCGTGGTCGGCCTTCGAGAGGCCGAGCATGTTCCCCGTCGCCGTCACGCCCACGGCCCAGGCCCCGGCGTTGACCGTCGCCTCGATGTCGGCGATCGTGTCGCCGACGGCCACGACGGCCTGCGGTGGCCAGATCCCGCAGGCCTCCATCGCGCGGAAGATCATCCACGGTGCGGGCCGACCGGCCGTCACGTCGCTGGCGCAGATGGCGGCGTCTGGGACGAATCCCTGCCGCGCCGCGGCCTTGAGCACGACGCTCATCATCGCCGTGTCATACCCAGTGGTGACGGCCACCCTCAGCCCCGATTGCCGCAGGTCGGCGACGGTCTCCGCCGTGCCAGGCACCAGGTCGCCGTACTCCGGGAGCACACGCAGTTGGAGTGGAATGAACTCGGCGTAGAGTCGATCAAGATCGGCCTCGTGGAACTCGGCGCCGTGGACGTCCCGCCAGGCGGCCGCCACGCTCGGCAGCGCCGCCAGCGCGGCGATGTGGTCCCGTTTGGCCGTGCCCATCGGTCCCCGGGCTTCGGCATCGGTGACCGTCACGCCGTGACGTGCGAAGAGCGACACGAAGACCCCCGCCGGCGCGCTGGAGCCGAAATCGACCGTCGTGCCCGCCAGATCGGCGACCACCAACCGGATGCCGCCCGGTGCCCCGAAGGGTGCGCCGCTGCCCATGCCTGCTTGTTCCGTGTGTGGTTCGTCGCGGAGGCCCGACACTCCACCGTGGCACCGTTTCTACCGCGTCGGCCGCGACGCTCACAAGCCTCCTTAGGCCGGGGCGGCTCGGCCGGCCGGAGCCGCGACCTATTCGCCGAGTTGGAAGAGCCGCCGCAGGGCGTCGACGAGCCCGTGGGGCGGGCCCGTGCGGCTCTCGCTCCGCAGCGACACGAGGGGCGGGTGCAGGAGCTTGGCGGCGTAGCGATCGAAGGCCTGGCGAATCTCCGCCCGCTCGTCCGCGCCGAGGTCGGGCAGTCGCCGAAAGAGCCGCTCGAGCTCGGCCTCGCCCGTCTCGCTCCAGCCCGCCTTGAGCTGTTCGATGACCGGCGCGGTGGTGCGGTGGTGCACGTCGGCCATCAGCCGCATCACCTCCTCCTCGACGATCGCGAGAGCGGCCGGCATCTCCTGCTGGCGACTGCGGCGATTGGCGTCGCAGGCCGCGGCCAGATCGTCGACGCAGTAGAGCCAGACCCCGGGCAGCCCGCCGATCCGCGGATCGAAGTCGCGGGGCACCGCGAGGTCGAGCACCACCAGCGGCCGCGCCGCACGGTGCGGTTCGATCTGGCGATAGTCCTCGAGCGTGACGATCGGTCGCTCCCCGCCCGTCGTGCTGACCACGAGATCGGCTCCGGCCAGCTCGGCAGCCAGATCGGAGAACAGCCCGGGCCTGGCCCCCAGCCGGGCTGCGAGTTCCACGGCCCGGCTGGCGGTGCGGTTGAGCACCGTGACGTCCCGCGCGCCCGCCTCGCGGAGGTAACGGAGGGTCTCGGCCGCCATCTTGCCGGCCCCCAGCAGCAGCACCCGCTTGTCGTCGAATCGTTCGAACACCGCGGCGGCGAAATCGGCCACCGCTACGCTGGGGATGCTCGTCCGCTCCCGGCCGATGCCCGTCTCGGTGGCCACCCGCTTGGCCGCCCGGAGGGCCGACTGGAACATGCCGGCCGTCAGCGGCCCGGTGGTGCCCGTCTTCTGGGCGAGCGTCCAGGCCTGCTTGACCTGCCCGAGGATCTGCGGCTCGCCGAGCACCATGCTGTCGAGACCGGCGGCCACCCCGAACAGGTGCCGCACCACCGCCTCGTCGCGGTGTTCGCAGGCGGACCGCGCCAGCCGATCGCGATCGAGCGCGCGACACGAGGCCAGGAAGTCGATCAACTCGGACGCGGCCGGCGCCGCGGTCTCCGGGCCACCGGCCGCATACAGCTCCACGCGATTGCAGGTGGAAAGCAACACCGCCTCGCGACCCGGGAAGCGGTCGCGAAACACCGCCAGGGCCGCGGCGGCCTGCTCCGCAGAGAACGCCAGGCGTTCCCGCACGTCGAGGGACGCGGTGCGGTGCGTGACACCCACCAGCACGAGCGTCGTGACATGCATCGCGGCGGCGGTGCTCACGAGGCCTCCTCGACGACGACCTGAGCCGCCGGGGCCGCGGCACCGTGTCCGGACGGGATGACGAGGCCCCAGGCGATCCAGCCCGTCAGCACGGCCAGGCTCGCCAGCGACAGCCACGCGGCCAGACGGTCGCCACCCGGTCGGCGCCGCACCGTGAGCGCGACCCCGTTGGCGACCACGAGCCAGGCCACCATCAACGCCATCCGCGCGATCACCGAGTCGCTCCAGGGCACCGCCGGAGCGGCACCGCCCCGCCCCTGGATCGCGTTGAGGATGATGCCCGACACGAAGGCGGCGGCCCCGGCCCAGGCCGCCACCGCCAGCCCCCGATGCATCAGCGTCCCCAGCCGCTCGAGGCTCGGCATCCGGAAACCGCGGATCGGCGGCTCCTTGCGGGCCAGTCTCCCGGCCTGGATCAGCCACATCAGCCCCGCCACGGCACCGAGCACGACCGCCACCGTCCAGGCCAGGTGCAGGCTGCCATGGAACCAGCCCCAGAACCGCGAGGTCGCGTCGTGCAACAGCGGCGACGGCGCATCGGGGGCGAAGGTCGCCACGCCCACCAGGGCCAGCACGATCGGCAACAAAAACAGCCCCACAGGCGTCCGCGGATTGGCCAGCGTCATCCAGAGGTAACCCGCGGCCAGCAGCCAGGCCACGAGGAGGTACAAATCCGCCGGGCTCGAGAACGGCACCGCCGACGTCCCCGCCGCCCGCCAGCCGAGGTAGAGCGCATGGGCGATCAGACCGGCGGCCGCGAAGCCCACCATCACGATGCCGCGGATGCCCGATCGGAACAGCAGCCGCGACGCCTCGCAGCCCAAGGCCACGGCGTAGCTTGCGGCGAAGCAGACGACGGAGATGCCCGAAAGGAAGGCGGTCATGTCCAGCGCGAACGGAAGGGCGTGGATCGCGGCGGCCGGTCGGTCGTGCGACGCGACACCCTGATTGTAGTTCACCCGCGGCCCGCCGCCGACCTCCCGCCCCCGTATACTCCTGCTCTCCCCATGCCCGACCATCCCTCCTCCCGCGAGCCCGCGGCTCCGGCCTCCCCGGGTTCCCCGTCGCTGGACACCCGCCGGCAGGCAAGGCTGCTCCGCGCCTGCCGGCTCGAGCCCGTGGACCGCACGCCGGTCTGGCTCATGCGACAGGCCGGCCGCTACCTGCCCGAGTATCGGGCGGTGCGGGAGAAGGTCGGCTTCCTCGAACTCTGCAAGACGCCGCGGCTGGCGGCCGAGGTGATGATCGCCACGGTGCAGCGACTGGGGGTCGACGCCGCGATCATCTTCAGCGACCTGCTGCCGCTGCTCGAGCCGCTGGGGTTCGACCTGGAGTTCACCCCCAGCGACGGGCCGGTGATCCACAATCCGATCCGCACGCCCGCCGACCTGGCCCGTGTCCCCGAGCTCAACGACGTCGACCAGGTCGGCTTCGTGATGGACACGGTCGCCGCCACGCGGGCCGGCCTCGACGACACGATCCCCGTGATCGGCTTCGCCGGCGCCCCCTTCACGCTGGCCGGCTACTGCATCGAGGCGGGCACGAGCAAGGCCTGGACGCTCACGCGGCAGTTCATGTTCCGGCACGAGGCCGCTTGGCACGACCTGATGGCCCGCATCGCCCGCGCGGTAAGCCGCTATCTCGTAGCCCAGCTCGATGCCGGCGCCCAGCTCGTGCAGATCTTCGACAGTTGGGTCGGCTGCCTCGGACCAGACGACTACCGCCGCTATGTGCTGCCCCATTCGCGGGCCGCGCTCGCCGCGGCGGCCGCCCGCGCGCCGGTCATCCACTTCGCGACCGGCAACCCGGCGCTGTTGCCGCTGTTGGCGGACGCGGGGGGCAGCGTGATCGGGCTCGACTGGCGGGTGGACCTGGACCGCGGCTGGGCGACGGTCGGGCACGACCGGGCCGTGCAGGGCAACCTCGATCCGGCCGTGCTGCTGGCCGATCGCGAGACGGTCAGGAGACGGACCCGCGAGGTGCTCGCCCGGGCCGCGGGCCGACCCGGGCACATCTTCAACCTCGGCCACGGTGTGCTGCCGGGGACGCCGGTGGAAAACGTGCTCGAGGTGATCGAAACGGTCCGGCAAGGCTGACCGGCACGCAGCCGAGCGCGAAGAAGTTCCCGCCCCAGGCGCCGGCCCTGTAGGATGGAGCGTTTCCCACCGCGGCTCCCCGCACGGTCGTCGCCCGCGACGTTCGTCTCGGCAGGCTTCATGAAGACCCTCGAAAAGCGACTCTTCCACCTGTTCGCACCGGCCGACGTCGCCCGGGCCCGGGGCATCACGCCGCAGTCGGTGTCGTGTCCGCGGGTCGGCCAGGTGCGGGCCACGGTCGACGACGCCGAGGGCATGCCGCAGGAAGTGATCCTCGAACTCTCGGCCCACCGCCGCGGCGGCATGACGCTCGAGAGCCGCTGCACCACCACGGCCGGCCGTGCGGGTCGGCCCTGCGCGGTGCTGGCCGCCGTCCTGCTCGAGGTCGATCGCCGCGGCCTGCTCAAGGGGATCCACGACCAGACGCCGGTGACGCTCGACATCGTCGCCGAAACGCCTGCCGACGAGGGGGGCGAGGTGGAGCACGACGAGCCGGCGCCGGTCGTGCCCGGGGTGGTGCGGGTGCGGCGGCGGACGGTGGCCGGGCTCGACGGCCCGCGGCTGCCCCCCTGGGCGGCCGAGCTCGAGGAGCGCCGCCGACTCGTCGAGCCCGCCGTGCGGTCCCTTGGCGTCGAGATTCCGGATGCCCGCAAGGCCGGCGGCACGCTGGTCTTCCTGCTCGACGCAGCCGCGTCGGCTGAGGCCCGGGCCGCGGTGCTGCGGCCTTGTCGCATGCAGCTCGACGTGGCGGGCAACGCCACCGGCAGGCCCAAGCCCATCGAGCTGGGACCGGGTGCGGTCGAACTCGGAGACCTCGACCGGCAGGAGCGGGAGATCCTCGAACGGCTGTTGGGCGCGGCCGGCGCGGAAGAGCGATCGTTGCCCACGCCTCTCGAGCGGCGGTCGATCGCCCGGATCGTCATCAGTCCCCGGTCGGCGGCGGCCCACGTGGCGCTGTTGTGCGAGACGGGTCGGCTCGTGGTGCAGCCCGAGCCGCGGCGGGCGCCGGACGACGTGGTGCCGCTGGCCTGGGACGGTGGCCGGCCGTGGGAACTCGCCTTCGTGGTCGGGCCTGACGACAACGACCTGCCCCGTCGCAGCCGCACAGACGACGAAGAGGAGTCGCCGCCACGGCCGGCGAAGGCAACGCTGACCGCGGCGCTCGTCCGGGGCAGCCAGTGCAAGTCCCTGCGGGAGCCGCGGGCGATCCTCAAGGCCGGCATCGTCGTCTTCGCCGACCGCATCGCGCGGCTGGAGGCGGGGGACGCGGCCGGCTGGATCGACCAGTTCGAGCGGCGCGGGCCGATCGAACTTTCCTCCGCCCACTGCGACGGACTCATCGAACGGCTGGCGCTGCTCGCCGACCTGCCGCGCGTGGTGCTGCCCGCCTGGACCGGCTGGCGGATCGAATCGGGTGCCCCGCGGCCCAAGCTCATACTTGACGACTCGCCCGCGATCTCCGCCGACGACGGGGCGGACGGCCCGCGTCGCCGCGGGCAGCCCCGCGTCCACCTCGCCGGCCGTGTCTGGTTCGACTACGCCGGCGTCCTGATCGCGGCCGACGATCCCGCCGGCGGCGCGGCCGATGCCGACCGCCGCGTGCTCGTACGGCGCGACCGGGCGGCCGAACGCGAGGCACTCGCCGCCCTCACTCGCCACGGCTTCGGCGCCGCCCGCGGGTT
>Ga0194129_10007762_pt1 | contig 12647 bp, 13 predicted proteins | sample TA2KigCa35mmetaG_FD_150862 | JGI IMG/M metagenome (GOLD analysis project Ga0194129, IMG submission 150862) | Freshwater microbial communities from Lake Tanganyika, Tanzania - TA2015038 Kigoma Deep Cast 35m | ecosystem: Environmental > Aquatic > Freshwater > Lake | place: Tanzania: Lake... | reverse complement strand
AGAGGGGAGCCCCCATGGGGGCTCCCCTCTGCCTCCCTCAATAGAGCCAAATCTGCCAGACTAAGTGTTACCCATGTGACCGGATAGAAGTGTTACCTATGTGCCCGGTCGGACAGGCTGAAGCGCCCCAATCGGGCAGTTTCGATTTTGTCTGGACCGATAACATCTTTGGTATCCGACCATGCGGTGGCATCGACTGTCAATAGTGAAGAATTTGGATTCGTGAAGGTAAAAGTACGAGTATTGCCAAAGCTAAAGCCAGAATTAACGTGAGGGGTTGGCGTTCCCAAAAGGTTCACAACGGCTGCGTCGCCTGAATTGTAGAAGTTAATCCTCGCACCGTACGCAGCAAGCGCCGAAGAGGCAAGCAACACCATGCTTCTAGTTAGTTTTGTAAATTGCGAAATGAATGATCTCCTAGATGAAAGGCATGTTAGGTCAGAATTCTGATTAAGGAAAGTATCTCAATGGAGATAAACTACTAAGTAAATTCAACACTTGTACTGGTGCTGGCCTTTTGGGTTATAGTATTGAATCAGATTTTGGGCAATTGTCTGGAGCTAATTTTTGTGGGCTTGCATGCGGCGAAGGCGGGAGATCTGGTTTTGGAGCTCTTCTTTGTCGGGGTCGAAAGGGCGTAGGCGGAGGTAGGTTTCGAGGTCAATTGCCGCGGCCTGGAAACGGTGTGTCGCAGCCAGGGTTGCAGCCCGCTGGCGGAAAGCGTCAGCATCGACCGGATCGGCCTCAAGCAAAAGATCGAGCACGCTGGTCGCCTTGGACCAAGCTTGGCGCTGCAGGTAGATCATGCGCAGATTATTGAGCATGCGGATCAGGATCATCCGCTTGGGTGCCGCGACGAGAAAGCGGGCGTCGACATCTTGTTCTACGTCTTCCCGAATGCGGCCCTGATTGTAGACGTCGAGATAGTACGTATCGTCTTCTTCTTCAAGCCGGACCAGGAAATGGCTCGGGGCACCAATGCCATCCACTTGAATCCCAAGGCGGCGGCCAAGTTCCATGTAGAGGATAGAAAGCGAGATTGGGATGCCTCGTCGGTTCTCAAGGACATGATTTAGGCAGGAGTTGTGAGGGTTGTAGTAATCCGCTTCATTGCCCTCGAAGCGGAGTTCATTGAAGAGGTACTCGTGCGCGCCCACGCGGAAACTGCGCGGATTCCGCATACGGATTTGCTCAGCGTGATAATCCAGTTCGGAAAGCCAGGGAGAGATGGGCAGATAGGGGAACTCAATGCGAGCAATATAAAGCGCCGCCTCGTCGAGGTGGATTGATTCGTCCTCCATGCGGAGGATGCGGCGAAGTGGATCCATTAAGCCTTATGAGTAGAATACCGTTTGATGCGGATTCTTCTGGCAACGATTTTCATTGGTGTGTGCGCGAGTGCGATGGACCGCTGCGAGATGCGCGCTGATTTGGATGGGGATGGCCGTGAAGACCGTATCTTTGTCAACGGCGAGCATCTCGTGGCGGTGGATGGCGTGAGTGGGAAGAAGGTTGTTGTGGATCGCGGCGTCATAACGAGGGAATGCTATGCCCTGGAGCTGTTTGGGCGGCGTGGTATCGCGACGCTGCCGCACGGAATGGGCGTGCGGTTTTACGAGTGGCCGGGCGAGTGGCGCGAGGCGTGGACGTATCAGGAGGTCTATTCGTTCTATACGGCGAGTTGGCAGGGCGGATTGCTGCAAGCGGATCTGGATGGGGATGGGCGGCTTGATCTGTTCTGCGGCAACTACTGGATTCGCAGCCCTGAGAGCCGGGAACTGCCATGGCGGTTGTTTGCGATCAATACTTTTCATGAGCATCCGATGAGCGCGACGGCGCAGTTGCATTGGGATGGCAAGCGGCTGCTCTGGGTGGAGAGCCGAAGGCCCAAAGGGCGTGTGGTGTGGTTTCGCCCGCCAGCGGATGTGACACAACTGTGGGAGCCAGAGTTGCACCCTCAGAGTGGAACGCTGGATTGCCCGCAGTTGAAGGTGGTCAAAGGGGAGCCGGTTATTTCCTCAAGTAAGAATCGTTGCCGGTAATCCAGTCTTCGCGGCGAGGAGTGAAAAGATCGGTGACGATCGAATCTTCGAGGACATCGACAGAGTGAGGGATGTTGGGCGGGATTTCGAGCGATTCGCCGGGGCCCAGGGTGACCTCACGGCCGCCAATGTGGAATACGAGCTTCCCGGAATGGACCATCGATACCTGCTCGTTGATGTGATTGTGCAGTTGCACGTGGCCGCCCTGCTTGAGTTCGAGTTGGGCGATGGTCATGCCAGAGGTGTGGACGACGCGGCGGTGAAAGTGCGGGGTGACTTCTTCGAGGGGGATGTGATTCCAGTCATGAACCGTCATAGGCATATTTTGACAGAGGCTTGAAAGCTATATACAGTTGCCTTAGTAAGACATCTAAATATGAGTGCAACTGATCAACTGCATGGCGCGCTGAAGCTGATGGTATTGAAAGCTCTGTCGAGGCGAGGGAGGATGCATGGCTACGCGATCATGAACGCGATTCATGGCGCATCAGCCGAGGCGTTGAAGTTGGAGCAAGGCTCGCTGTATCCGGCGCTGCACCGGATGGAGGAGGCGGGTTGGATTGAAGGGGAGTGGGTCGAGAGCGAAGCGGGCAAGCGAGTGCGCGGTTATGCGGTGACGAAGAAGGGAAAGAAGGCGCTGGAGGAGGCGGAGGACAAGTGGGCTCGGGTGAGCCTGGCGGTGAACCGCGTCCTGGAGGGGGTTTAGATGGGACTTTGGAAGCGGATTCAGAATGCGTTGATGCCGGGCCGGCTGGATCGGGAGTTGCAGCAAGAGCTGGAGAGTCACCGGGAGGAGATGTGCGCCGATGGGGTGGATGAGCGATGGCTGGGGCAGGAGTTGAAGCATCGGGAAGAAAGCCGGGACATCAAGACGGTGGTGTGGCTGGATTGCCTGCGAGCCGATGTAGTGTTTGGCTTGCGGCAATTGGGGCGGCACAAGCTGGGGACGGCAACGGCGGTGTTGTCATTGGCACTGGGAATCGGCGCTGCTGCAGCGACGTTGCAGTTGATTAAGGCTGGGTTCTGGCGGGTGATGCCGGTAGAGAAGCCGGAGCAATTGCATTTTCTGAGATTCGCCACCATGAACATCGATGGCAAGCCGCGGGAGCAGGATGCGTTTCGCACTCCTGAAGTGAAGCTGATGGCAGCTGGCGTGGCTGGGGATGCCGAGATGGCGATGGTGGGTTTTGCCGATCGGCAAGATGTCCATTTCGGCGAGGCATCCCGAGTGGAGCGCGTGTCGCGGCAATATGTGAGCGCGGGGTTTTTCGAATTGATGGGTCTGCGTCCGGAGATGGGGCGACTCTTTCGTAAAGAGGAAGAGCAGCCAGCGGCGGATCATCGCATCGCTGTGATTCGTGGCGAGTATTGGCTGCGGCGATTTGGCGGGGAGCCGAGGGTGATTGGCAAGAAGATCTTTCATGACGGGGAGCCGCATGTGGTGGTGGGTGTGGTGGAAGGGGATTTCACCGGGACTTCGGTGGGGAACTACACAGATCTGTACTTGCCAATGCCGACCGAGCGGCCCAAGGGAGCTCAGCCAGCCGGGCGATTGATGCTGCGTCTGCGGGATGGTGTGCAGCCTGCTGCGATGGAGCAGCGACTCAAGGCCCTCTTTCCGCAAGTGCGCGGAGAGCTGTCAAAGCAATGGGCCGCAACCGCTCCGAAGAGCTATCTGGAAGCGTATCTCAATGTACAGCTGAAAATGCTGCCCGCCATGCATGGAATGTCGAACTTTCATCGCGATTACCGGACGCCGTTGACCGTGTTGGGATTGACGACGCTGTTGCTTTTGGGGTTGGCTTGCGCAGGTGTGGCCAATCTATTGTTGGCGCAGTCGACGGGCAGAGTGCGCGAGATGGGAATTCGGATGGCGATCGGAGCTGGGCGATTGCGGCTGATGCAACTGTTGTTCGTGGAAAGCGGCTTGTTGGGGTTGGCAGGTGCCTCGCTGGGATTGGTGTTTACGTTGTGGGCGGGGCCCATGTTGCTGCGAGGGATGAACCCAGCGGACAACCCCGTGCGGATGGCTTTAGCGACCGATTGGAGGTTGCCGCTTGTAGGCTGGGTATTGGCATTGCTGACGACGGTGGCTTGCGGGATGTTGGCAGCCTGGAGAGTTTCTCGCGTAGATCCGGCCACAGCAATCCGCGGAGAAGTGAGTGGGAAAAGACGGTTGGGTGCGCTGCATGCACTGTTGGGTGTGCAGATCGCATTCTGCGTGGTGGTTTGTTTTGTCGCCGTGTTGATGTTGACGACCTTGAGAAATTTGGAAAATCAGCGGCTGGGTTTTGCAGTGGAGCAAGTGCTACTAGTTAAAACGTATCTGCCGCAAGGCAAACTGGAATGGTCTCGCTGGCAGCAGGCGCTGGAACGCGTGAAGGCTGCTCCGGGAGTACAAAAAGTTGGCCTCAGCGGATGGCCATTGCAAACCGGTAGCGCGAATATTGGCGACATCGAGATCGCGGGCAGAAGGCTTGGATTGGGGGGACCCTTTACATTTTTCGCAGCGCCAGGATGGCTGGATGCTATGGCGGTCGAGTTGCTGGAGGGCCGCGACTTTTGCGCTGGCGGAGAGAACGCAGTCGTGTTGGTGAGCGAACAGGTGAGCCGGGAGTTCTTTGCTGGCAAGAGCCCGATCGGTCAGACGGTGAAATGGGATGGACAGATGTCTCGCATCATTGGAGTGGTGCGGGATTTGCTTATGCGCGATTTGAAGGAAGAGACGAGGTCAATCTTGTACTTCCCTTTCGGGGCGATGTCTCAAGGCGTGTTTTCGATTCGGATGAACGGGGCGGTTCGAGAGGCGGATTTAGCTGCGCGATTGCGTGGGATGTTTACGAAGGAGTTTCCGCAGTTGCAAGTGGGATTGATCCGAAGCCAGAAGTCGCTGATTGATGCGCAACTGGTGGGGGACCGGTTGCTGGCTGCGGTGGCGGGCTTCTTCGCGGCGGTGGCCTTGGTGTTGGCTGGCTTGGGGATCTACGGAGTGTTCTCGCTAGTCGTTGAACAGCGGCGCAAAGAGATTGCCATACGCATGGCCGTGAGCGCAGGATGGTGGGCAACGGCGCGAATTGTGTTGCGGGACGGGCTTGGTGCCGCAGCCGTCGGACTATTAGGGGGTCTCGCAGGAGTATTTGGCGCCGAGGCAATGATGCGATCGCTGGTGTTTGGCATTGTTGGCGTGGAATCTACCGTGGTGTTGCCGACGGCTGGCGTAGTGTTGGTGGCCGCGCTCGGGGGATTGGGCTGGCCGCTCACGAGAGCGTTGCGAACCGACCCGGCGTTGGTATTGCGATCAGAGTAGGCTGGTTGTGTATGCAACGACGTGATTTTCTTTTGCTGGCGGCTTCGCTGAATGGATCGGTCTCTTTGAAGGACTGGGTGGCACAAGACGGTAAGCCGCAGAAATGGACGATGACAGACGGAATCCTTTCCAACGGACCAGTCGGCAAGGTGAACAATATCGTCAGCAAGAAATTGTTTGGGGACGTCGAAGTGAATGTCGAGTTTCGCATTCCGAAAGGGTCAAACTCGGGGATCTATCTGCAAGGTTTGTACGAGGTACAGATCTTCGATAGCTTCGGCAAGGCGAAGATCAATGCAACCGATGGTGGATCGATTTATCACCGCTGGATCGACGCGAAACCTGTGGGTGGAAGCACCGCAAAGGTAAATGCATCGAAAGCTCCCGGCGAGTGGCAGAGCTACCTGATTCACTTCTGCACGCCGCGGTTTGAGAACGGCAAAAAGGTGGCAAACGCGAAGTTCCTGAAGGTCTTGTTCAACGGAGAGCTAGTGCAGGAGAACGTCGAGTGTGACGGGCCGACGCGCTCGGCGATGAACTTGCCGGAAAGCGACAAAGGGCCGCTCATGATTCAAGGGGATCATGGCCCGGTTGAATTTCGCAAGATCGTGGTGAAGAAGCTAAAGGCGTAGCCCGAGATCGTAAAGCGACGCGCCGACAGCCTGCCGGAAGTAGAGCCAAAAGGCATAGGCTTCGGAGACTTCTTTGGCGTGGCGAGGCGACCCAACGCATTGAATGCCATGAGAGGCCATCATTCGTTTGGCCCGGTAGAGGTGATATCCGTCGGAAACCAGGATGCACGTGCTGGCTCCGAGGCGCTTCAGGATTTCTGCGCTGGCAGCGGTGGATTGGGCCGTGGTGGCGCCTTCGCGTTCGATGTAAATCTGCTCAACAGGGATACCCCGCGCAGCCAGGTATTGGCGGCCCACTTCAGCCTCGGTGTGAACTCGCTCGCCGCCAGATCCACCCGTGGTGACGATACGCGGCGCGAGTTCGCGCTTGTAGAGTTCATAGGCGTGATCGAGACGGCTCTTGAGTACTGGGGAGGGCCGCCCATTGTATTCAGCCGCTCCGAGAACGACAATCGCTTCCGCTGGCCGGGCTTCGTCGCGCTGAGCTTGATCACGCACTGCCAGCGTCAGCGGGATCAGTTGCCACAGCCACGCGCCAGACAAAATTACAACGAAGATGGGCAAAAGTTTCTTCAATGGAATTCAATTTAGTCTACTGAAGCTATGGACTTTTCGCGCATCGAAAGGATTTCAAGTCTTCAGAACCCACTTTTAAAGTCGGTGAGAAAGGCAATCCAAAAAGGATCTACAACGGACGAAGGATGTCTCGTTGCTGAAGGGTTTCATTTGCTGGAAGAAGCCGTAACCAGCGGCATGACGATTGAGACGATCATAGGGACGGCGCAGGGTCTGGCTGGCGTTGGCGATCTCGGCTGCAGGACGATTGAGTTGCTGGATTCCACTTTTCGCGATTTGTCGAGCATGGAGACCCCGCAGGGAATCATGGCGCTCGTGAAACAGCCGGTTTGGGATCGGGAATTGTTGCATGCCGGGAATCCACTGGTGGTGGCGCTTGATAGCGTTCAGGACCCGGGCAATGCAGGGACGATTTTGCGATCCGCAGAGGCGTTTGGGGCGACGGCGGTGTTAGCACTGCGGGGGACGGTGGATTTCGCAAACCCAAAGTGCTTGCGGGCTTCGGCAGGGAGCGTTTTCCGCCTGCCGGTGTTTCGCGGCGAATTGAGTGAGCTGAAGATGACGTTGTTCGGTGCTGCTGGGGAGGCGTCGGTGTTGGCAAGCACAGTGGATTGGACGGGGCCGTGCGCGGTCGTGATTGGAAGCGAAGGGCAAGGGCTGAGCGAGGCGGTGCGGAAAGCGACCAAGGCCGTGAGGATTCCGACGCATGGTGTCGAAAGTTTGAATGCCGCAATCGCGGCGGCAGTGTTCTTGTATGAAGCTGCGCGGCAGCGAGGGTTTGAACAGTGAGCAGCCTCTTTGACGAGGGGGTTCCGGAGACCGACCTGGGGCGAGGGTCGCGTCCTCTAGCCGAGCGGCTCCGGCCGGAGCGGCTTGATCAAGTAGTGGGGCAGAAACACCTCTTGGCCCCCGGGCGCGCAATCCGGACGATGGTCGAGAAGGACCGGCTGAAGAGCATGATCCTTTGGGGCCCGCCCGGGGTCGGCAAGACCACGATCGCTCGTCTGCTTGCAGCGGAATCGAAAGCGGACTTTATCCCATTTAGCGCCGTGTTGAGTGGGATCAAAGAGATCAAGACAGTGATGGCCGAGGCGGAGAAGAATCTGCGCTACGGCCGGCGTACGGTGGTGTTTGTCGATGAGATCCATCGCTTTAACAAAGCGCAGCAGGATGCGTTTCTACCCTCTGTGGAGCGGGGCGATATTGTCCTGATCGGGGCGACGACAGAGAACCCGAGCTTTGAGGTGAATGGGGCGTTGCTGAGCCGGGCGAAGGTGTTTACTCTGCGGGGCCTGTCGGTGGAGGAGTTGTCGGAACTCGTGACGCGTGGGTTGAAAGAGCTTGAGGTGACTGCGGACGAGGGCGTCGTGGGGATGATTGCCGCGTTCGTAAATGGGGATGCGCGCAATGCGCTGAATTTGGTTGAGATGGCGGCCAGCTTGGCGGAGGACAAGCATCTGACGGTGGAGCATCTTGAAGGCGTGCTGGAGCGGAAGATGCTGTTGTACGACAAGAGCGGGGAGGAGCATTACAACCTGATCAGTGCGTTGCATAAGAGCGTACGGTCGAGCGATGTGGATGCGGCGCTGTATTGGTTGGCTCGAATGCTGGAGAGCGGAGAGGATCGGATGTATCTGGCGCGGCGCTTGGTGAGGATGGCTGTGGAAGACATTGGGCTAGCGGATCCGCGGGCGGTGGAGCAGGCTATTGCATGTCAGCAGACGGTGCATTTTTTGGGAGAGCCGGAGGGCGATCAGGCTCTGGCGCAGATTACGATTTATCTCGCGGTTGCGCCGAAGAGTGATGCGGCGTACCGGGCGCTGAAGGGGGCCGTTGCGGCGGCGAAGGAGCGGCTGGCCGAACCGGTGCCCATGCAGTTGCGGAATGCTCCGACAAGGTTGATGAAGCAGTTAGGGTATGGGGATGGGTATCAACACGCCCACCAGAGCGCTGATGCCGTGGTGTCGATGGAGTGCATGCCGGCCGGCCTTGAAGGGACGGTGTTTTATGAGCCGACCAATCGGGGAGTTGAGGCGAAGATTCGCGAGCGACTGGAGGAGTGGAAGAAACGACGGGGCTGAGCGTACGAGTTTGTGTGGCGTCGATCGCAGCGCTGCAAGCTACCAGGAGATCAGCTAGTCCAGCTGTCTTTCAATTCGGTCTAGCTCGTCGAGTTCCCTGCGATCCGCTCGCTGTTCTTTGCATTTGAATATGCCGACGGAGATCACCCAAACGAAGAGCATCCCGAGGAAGGGGAGGCCCTTGGGTAGGACTCCTTCGGTGAGCGTGATCAGCGCGAAAAGGAAGATGCCGAGAAGCAGCAGCACAGGGCTCTCCAGCCACAGCAAGAGGCGCCACCGGAGCTCACGCTGCAGCTTGAGTTCGCTTCGGCAGAATTCCAGACCGGTGGAGATGCCACTGGCGGAGGGGTCTGATTGTGTCCACATGCCCCGATGCAGAAAGTACGCGCCTGCAAGACTCTACATAAGAGCACCCAATAGAAAAGGTTGGTTCAGCGTTGGGAATGTAAGGTTGATGTAGGCGTAGAACAGCCCCGAGATGACAGGACCAGCCAAAGAAATTGTCAATTGCCGGCGGGTATTGGCCTGCAGATTGCGGGCCTTTTGATGGAGTGCGAGTACAGCGAGGTATTGCTGGTTGATGGGCTGCGATTTCCAGATCTGGATTGGGTCAGTCATTTCGTGAAGCTCCTTGTTGGAATCGTTTTGCCAGGATGCGTTTGATCCTAAAAACGGCGATTTGAGCCAGAGCTGAGCGGTCTAGGCGCCTGAAGTCGTGCATACTGAGCGAGATGCGCGGCACGCGGAAGCAGACAGCCCTTCACCCAAAAGGTGAGCCCAAGGAAGCCCTGGAATCCAGCCCAAGGCGAAGCGAAGTAGACACTTTCGCCGGCAAGATACATGTGTTCTGGGACCCCAACGCGCAGGTTACGGCCCTGGGTCCACTCACTTACTTCATCGAGTTTCTGAAGACCAGCGGGCTCTGGGAGAAGTGGGTTGCCGATTGCCCTTTGGAATACACCAGCCGCAACTCCCCCAAGAAGGAAGAGATTCTAGCCACGGTGCTGTTGAGCGTTTTGGCGGGCCACAAGCGTTATTCCCACATCACGGCCTTGCGCGGGGATAACGTTTTGCCGGACTTATTGGGCGTCAAGAAGCTCCGCAGCGAAGACAGTGTCCGGCGCGCCTTCCAACATGCCAGCGACGAGGCGCTCACCGCTTGGATGGATGCGCACCTGAACGAGAGCTTCGCGCCCTTGCTGAGCGAAGGCTGGATCTTGGACGTGGACGCCACAGTGAAGCCACTCTACGGTCAACAGGAGGAAGCCCGTCTGGGCTACAACCCCACCAAGCCAGGACGTCCATCGCACTGCTATCAAGCGATGCTCATCTCTTCGATCCGCATGATCCTCAACGTCGATGTACAAGCTGGCAATCAGACGGCCCCGGCCTACGCACTACCCGGATTGTGGGGCTGGCTGGAGTCACGTGAGAAGAAGGACTGGCCTTGTTTGTTGCGCGGCGATCTCGCTTGGGGCAGCGAAGGTGTGATGTTGGAGGCGGAAAAGCCAGAGCGCAAGATCCCGTATTTATTCAAGCTCCGGCAAACGCAAGGAGTCTTGGAGAAGATCGCCTACTTGGCCAAGCAAGGGCAGTGGAGGCGGGTGGGCGATGGATGGGAAGGGAGCGAAGACCAGATTCAACTGCAGGGTTGGACGCGCGCCCGGCGAGTGATTGTGCTGCGCAGGGGCATCAAGAATGCGGTCCTGGAAAACAGCCACGGCGAGAGTGGCCAAGCCTGGCTCAGTGGCGTGGAGCCACGCAAAGGCCATGTGCTGTATGAGTACAGCGTGCTGGTCACATCGCTGAGGAGCCGCGACTACTTGATGTTGTCGCAACTCTATCGGGATCGCGCCGAAACCGAGAATGTCTTCGACGAACTGAAGAACCAATGGGGTTGGACAGGCTACACGACGCAAGACTTGCAACGCAGCCAGTTGATGGCGCGCATCGTGGCATTGATCTTCAACTGGTGGAATCTATATTCACGCCTGGCCCTGCCGGACAAGCATGCTGAGGCCATCACCACTCGGCCGATGTTCTCACACGGGGTGGCACGCAGGACTTCGCACAGCGGTCAGTCGCATCTGACGATAACTAGTAACCACGGCCATGCCCACAAAGTCATGCGAACGCTGGCTCATGTCAGCAACTTACTGAAAAGCTTCCGCCAAAACGCGGAGCAGTTTGCACAGGAACTTCGTTGGCCGATGCTGCTCAGGCTGATCTTCAAGAAGTTCTACGAGACGATCCCCGCGCCTAAACCGCTTCCGGTGCCGTCTTAAGCGCTCAAACTGCCGTTTCTAGGATCATAGAATCTCGACCTTCAGTTAAGCCCTTCGCCTCGATAAAAGGTTGCTTTGCCCAAGGCGCGCAGCGGTCAAGGCCAAGCGCAGCTTGCCCGCAGGGTCGCCTTGACGGCGAGCACACTTGGGCTTACTCACAATGGCCGAGGCGAAGGGCGTCAGGTCAAAGCGTCTCGAAGCCGCCATTCTCTGTGGGGCTCAGGATGCTCGAAGGTACGAAAAACGTCAAACCATCCTGTAGAAGAATCGGCCTCCACCACAAAGCTACGAGAGAGTTGAAGCTTGCCACTGCGGAACCTAATCATGGGGCTCTGCACCAATTACATCCAAAGCCAAGTTCAACAAGACGAGCGTAGTTCGATTTGTTGTGCGGTCACTCAATCACTGCCGGCCGGGGTTGGACTGGGTACTGTCAGCGAGTAGGTCAGAATGTCGTTCCAGGGTCATCTTCAAAGAGTATTCGTGCTTACGATGCTTCACACAATCAACAAAAAGGGAGCGGCGAACCGCTCCCTTTTTGTTGATTGAACTTGGGTCTTGTCTTTAGGGGAAGGTGTAAGTCGCCGATAGCTTATAGAACGATCCCGTTCCATCGGTCGCAGGGCGGCTTTGCACATCCGGCCCAGCGGTAAACCGGACCGCGAAATTGCTGGATAGGCTCATCTGGACATAGGGTCCAAGCCACTTGTAGACGCTTCCCGAAGGCAATGTGCCGCTCGGATTTGAACCTAAGTGTTCATAGTGTAGGCCAGCGGAGAGCTGCGGGCTGACTTTGAATCCGCCATTGATCCACCAGTGCAAGAAGTTGTTGCGGTTCGCGGCGTCGACGAGCGGCCCGCCTGGCCGGCTCTGCACTCGCCCCGTCCTCGCAGCAGTGTAGCGGCCCATATAGAATTCTCCCTCCGCACGTGTGGTGTTCACGTTTGAGGTGATATTCGGCACGAAGCCTTCGAATGCCATCGGAAACGAGCCGTTTGAAAGCAGCTTGCCGTTGAGGATGCCCAGCTGCGGAGTGAAGGTCCACTTGCCGTCGAAGGTCCGGATATTGACGCCTGACCCGACTTCCGTCCAAAGTCCACCGCCGCCACCCGTCCCAAATGAAGGTGTTGTCCAGAAGATTCCATAGGCGGTCCAATCCAATGTCTTGTTGACCTTGAAGGCTCCGCTCACTGTAGGATAGAACCCGAAGAACGAGTCCTGATTCATAGCAATTTTGTATGTGGCCTTGGGCTCCGCTGGTGCGGTCTGAGAGAAACAGTTCATTGCTAGGGACATACCAATATAGATTAGTCCACTTTTGGGAAGGAATGACTTCATTAAAGGCCTCGTATTTTTAGAGTATTTATGGCTGCGACGTGGGCCAGAAGTACCAGTCGAAGAGCAACTCTTCGCTGGTTCTTCTGAGATAGTAGGTTGAATTGCTAAGAGTTCTCAATCGGAATTCTGAATCTGATGTATCACAAATGCGAATACATATGGAAATTTGCACTTGTGGGGCTTGTTGAGACGATTCTGAACAAGAAAAATAGCGTATGCCTCCCGCTCGTGGCGAATTTTGTGCCAGTTGCCGCTTGTTCTAGTCCGGCGATCACTGGGTCTTTGTCAGATGGCTCCGCAACAGATTCCAGATGTCCCGGTCGATCCGGCCCAACAAATTCGCTTTGACCCATCAGGCCACTAAACTTGATCGATTTAATAGACCG